>Ga0164296_1005487_pt1 | contig 11101 bp, 12 predicted proteins | sample GEODES057metaG_FD_113533 | JGI IMG/M metagenome (GOLD analysis project Ga0164296, IMG submission 113533) | Dystrophic lake water microbial communities from Trout Bog Lake, Wisconsin, USA - GEODES057 metaG | ecosystem: Environmental > Aquatic > Freshwater > Lake | place: USA: Trout Bog Lake... | reverse complement strand
TTCTTTAGGAAGCAAATGATTTTCATCTGGTATCTGACTTAGCATAGTAAAAGCACTATGGCTAGCAGGAACATAAGTTCCAAGTGCACGCAGTTTTTCAGCAAAGTCATCTATGCTGTCTAATACTTCTTGATAGATGCCTTCGAATAATTTGTGGTATTCGTAAAAATCGATACCTTCAACATTCCAGTGGAAGTTGTGAGCTTTTAGATAAAAGCTAAACTCGCTGGCAAATCCTATCTTGGCTGCTTTCTGCAGTTCTTCCATTATGAATAAGCCTTTTTATATATAAATTTTATTAGGTGTGCTACTACTGGGTCGTGTGTTTTAATATGCCCTGTAGCATTATCGTATTGAAGATTTCCTCTTTCATCGAATACCGCATCTTCTCCCGCCCCTTCTACAGTTACGGTAATACTGATATTCATTTCTTTATTAGAATATGTAGCAGAATCATAACGAGTATACATATCACCGTGAGGTGCAGGTTGCCCAGCAATTAATCCTAACTCATGAACAAAATGATTAAATCCTTTAGCGTCGCTAATATGAAATTCATCACGAGCTGTATCAGCTCCTTCGTCTAATATATCTATATACTTTCTAAAAAATGCGTTATCCATGGCTAATCCTAATAAACAATATTAGTGTATTTAGCCTATTTCTTCCACAGTTCAATCCAAGCAGGTGTGCCCGGTCTAATGCCAAGTTGCTTGGCCATTTGAGTTTTGGGATTAGCCTCGTTTAGGTATTCGGGCTGTTTTTTAGGGGGATTCATATATTCTGCTAGTCTTGCTTCTGCCCCTAACTCCCCTAACCAGTTAGATGACATTAATTTGTGCACAGGATCGTCGGGACTTAGGAAACAATCTGGGTCTGTAGACGCAGAATATTGATGCCCTGTTATACGATATTGTTTCATTTGCTTTCTAATATTTTGATATATTTGGCCATTAATTTTTCTATATCTTCGCTAACTGGTACGCAGTTGCTTACTTGAACTCGACTTTTTGCTTCGTTAAAGAAATTATCAGTTGGCTCCCAAAAAAACATGTCGTGATTTACATTATTATATTTGCTAGACACTTTATCTATAATAGCATCTAAAGCCTTGTAGGGGATTTTTTTATAAACTAATACTTTTTTATCACCTTGCGATTTAGGCTTTAAGAAAAGATTAACATATTTTGGAGGATCTATAACTCTGCCTTCCGCCACACCTTGCTGACCCTGTGCCACTGCTACATATGCAGGTCCTGTATATCCATCAGGATACTTGGCAAAGTGTTGAATAGTTCTATGCCAACCTTCCAACAGTTCATAGCCTTGTGGAGTTTTGATTATGATGACTGGCTCTTTACGCACACCACCTTGTTGTTTTGCAAGTGCGGCTTGAGTAGCATGACGCTCGGCATCTTTCATATTTGGGGCCATAGTTGATGGCACTAGTTCAGTGGATTTTCCTCCGGCTCTTGCTATCAATCGTTGTTTAGTTTTTGGTTCCCACATATCCATAGTAAATTTCATGTTAGGAACCAGTTGCCATTTTGTATCTACAGTCAATCCTATGTCTGCTAATAATTCAGGAATAAATGCTCGTAATGTTTCAAAACTTCTATCAGCAGGAGTAATATTTGATTGTCTGCCAAAAGGTTTGGCTTGATTAGCATATAACCAATCTTTAACTATGTATTCTGGCCATGTAGGGACAATACTTTTAATGTATTGATACATCCTGTCTCTATATTCGTTGATCTGTTCAGAGCCTTCCTCTACACCTTCTTCACATCCGCCACCGACTAAATCACCTGCACGAGCTGGACGCTTCATGTTGCCTTTTAGCTGACCTGCTGATCCTAGTTTATTCTTCTTGCTACCAGCAAACGCACTTTTAGGCAACATAGCTTCTTTAACGCCTACGCCGTCGGGCATACTAACATAGCTAGCACCGCCCACGCCTGGTCTACGGCTTTCGGGACTTCCGTTATCACCGTACCCATTTTCTTTGAACCAACTGTCTTTACTGTAATAGTGGAATCCATTATTAATTAGATATGCGTGTATGTCTTTGGGACTGTTATGGAATGATTGTACTACCCTTCCTCCTGATATCAGTTGGAATTCGTCACCTTCTCTATGTAGAACATATTTTGCCCCACCTTTTATATAAGTCTCATCTTCAGTACCAAAATCTGGAAGTATGCCTTCGTCGGTGTCATCTGGATCTATTTCAATACCACCAAACAATTGATCTTGTAATGCTTCCCAGCTTGATCCGTATTTTATCTTAAATTCTCTAACTGATTCAGATACAAATTCATCAACAACTTCTGGCTCTGGTTCTAGTTCATCATGAGAACTGCCACGATTAACACCGGAATCTATTAAATGATCAATTGTTATGTCATATTCAAAATGTAAGTATCCTTCTATATCATAGCTATACCAGTGTCCTTCGACGTTGTCACTGCCTATAATTAAATGACCATTTTTATCTTGTTTGGCATATAGCTCGTTGTTGCTGTTAACCGGAACATGGATCCACTCACCGTTAGGGCTAGGATCTCCTGCGGCTTCTAGCGTGGGTGTTTTATCTTTTTTCTCTGGTTTCTTTCTACCAGGGTCAGCCATGCCTGCTTTAACTTCATCCATAAGTTTTTTACAAGCGTCATCGGATATGGTTCTAGGAACACCTTCTCTAAATCTATTCCAATCGTCATTAGCGGCTGCTTCTCGTACTTTGGTTCCGCTTTCTGCATCTGGATCACGGTCTATCGATACAAAATTCATCGAAGTAAACTCGTAATCAGTACCATTCTGTCCTCTTAGCAATTCTGGAAAGCTCATAGTGCCCTCCATTCTATCCTTACCAGCTACCATTATAACATTTTTATATTTTTTATTTAGGTGCTGTGCTATTTCTATAACAGTTCGCATTTGGTCATTACAGGCTACAAAATTAGTATCTGGAAATGCCATCCTCAGGAAAGGCATCTTTTGTTCTATCGTTAACGGATTTTTTAATTTAGGTTTTGCTGTAACGCCCACAGTCTTAGAAACAAATATCGCATAATCACAATGATGTTGATGTGCGTGACTTTTAACAGTATTAATTAGTAATTCATGTCCGACAGTCGGGGGTTGGAAACGGCCAAACGCAAATACTATAGTATCTTTGTTATCGTTTTCTAATAGAGCATTAAACAGACGTGTTTTATTTTTATTTTCACTGAATGTTTTTGTTATCTTATCTAATGCGGCCACTTTACCTGCTCCTTTCGCTGTTCCTACTTCTCCAGACTTGACAGTGATCATTGATGCAAATACACCTTTGATCCTATTACTACTACGAGGATTTTTTATAGTCTGTTTAGTTTGATTTAATAATTGATCAAAGTTTTTGCTTAGATCATATTGGTATAATAGTTTATTTACGCTTTCCCAATCTCTACTAGTCCATAGGATCTCTCTACCAGCCTGCTCATATCCGCCTGGTTTATAAGTTACTTTACGTAACTGTAGCTCACTGCTAGAAAGATTAAACTCGTATTCTTGATTATCTTCTAGATCTCCCGGCACGTTAATGTCTAATCTTTTGAATAATTCTGAAGGATCTGTTTCTATAGTAGCGATTTTAACCAATCCTAATATCAGCCCTTGTTTTTCAGCAGGCATATCCAAGAATTCTTTCTTGAAAGATACTTCACCTTCATCTGAGGCAATGATATTGTCAATCTGTACACTATATCCCATCTCATTGTCGTGATATCGTACAGTAACTATCTCACCGCTGTTATAAGTCCTTTTACCTGGATGTTTGACACTGGTAAAAGGCACGATAGTGGTATCTGGTTGTCTTTCAAAAAACTTAACCAATTGTTTCTTTGTTGTAGCTTTATCCTGATCTGACTGTATGTGTGCTATAAGATCTATATCACCGAAGTTTTGTTTGTTAGGATCGCTATTATAGCTTCCTGATTTGTTTAAGCTGACAAATCCTGGGAACTGTTTTATAAGAGGTAGGTAGCTGGCTATGAATCTCTCATAGTCTTGTCTACTTTTAACTCTTTCTGCTCCAGTTACTCCGCTCATTATCCTGCCTTTAGTTTTGATGTATCAGGAAGGAACTTACCAGTAAGTCCTATCTGGCCTTGCCTAGCACGCCATTCGTCTTGAAGATCATCTGGGATGTCACAGCGTGTGCTATCTAATATTTTTAGATAGATATTTAACAGTGCATTATATTGATCAGGAGACATATTAGACTTTAACAAATTATGTAACTTATAATAATCTTCTGTATCTGCTCTGGTAACCTGGAATCCTAAACGCTCACTTAATACTTCTAATGCTTCTTTAGGATTGGTAGCTAACATCTCTCCGGTCTGTTTATCTTTAACACCGCTGAGATGTACAAAACTTAATCCTGCTACCTGGAAAGCACTTAACATCAGCTGTGTACGATGTAGACCTTTAACATTAGAACCTTTTGGATATCCCGATGAATGGTAGGCAAACTTTAACCATTCCAAGTTGCCTATATCCCAATCGATCTGCACACCTACACCTAGGTTTTGTCCTTGTTCGTCAAATTGTGGGTAACAGAAAAATATCTGACCATAAGTAACTTTCTTTTCATCACAATAGGCTACTGGTGCATTAGCATTGATGAACAATACTAGATTAAGCAAGAATGCCTTCATACGTAACTGCTCTGGAGTAGCTGTCCTAGCACGACCTTTTAGTTTTTCGAATGTTGCGGCTACTGCCTTAGGGTCGACGCCCCATTCGGCGATAGATTGATCGCTCATATCTTGATCTAGGATCATGGGACTATCAATACCTAGATCTATATCCCCAGATGTTTCTTTTTTGTAAGTCGAACCTAATGGACTAAAGTATTGATCGCTTTCTTGAAAGATTGCGGCTTTGTTAGGAAACACCTGTTGCATCTCTGCAAAGAAAGTGTTTATTGTAGGCTTGATATTCTCAAGTTTAATATCGGTTGTTTTACCATCAAACACGTTACCACCTTCGTTGATTGGTTTAGTTGATACATTGAATAGCTCAGTTAGTAACATCTGTTATCCTAACTTGTATTCGCCTTTTTTGATATCCTCGATATATCTATCTGCTAGGAGTTTACAAAGATGTTCACACATCTCTTTATCAAAAACTTTTTTAGGATTTCCACGGATCTTATTTTTCTCGTGGAATTTAAGACATGCCTCGCGAACCATAGGCATCCAACATTCTTGATATTTTGATTTGTCTAGCTTTTTATTCTTTTTATATTCTTGACTAATCTTTTGAGCAGCCGGTATGAAATGTTTCTTATGTAAATCGTCGTGATCTAGTATATACCAAAATAGCTCTTCGGCTAATTGAGCACGCTCGTTATCACTTTCTGGATTATCGTGTTTCTTTTCTTCATATTCTTTTACAGAAGGCACGCTAAAAAATTCAAATAGTTTCATAACATCGCTCAATAATTATAATTGACCCATTCAACAGATCCACTTGGCGGACTGTTGTCATTGTAGGTTCCGGTTGGACCGATCGCTCTTTGTACAACTGCTCTTACCCAAACAAAGTTACCACTGAAGTTAACATAATTTGTAGTAGTAGTCGTTGCTGGATTTACTGTGTTGTCAAATGTGTATGACGATCCATCCACAGTAACCCAATCACTTTCACACGGCATTGTTGCCAATGTAGCCTGTGTTGACAATGTTCCCACAAACGCAGGAGTTATTGTATAACTTACTGTGTGTAGCCCTCCATTGTTTCCAAAATATCCATTAGCCTTCTCTTTATGGCTATAGAAATTGTTACCGCCGTCGGCTGCGACCGTGGTAGACGGAATCTGTGTGCTGTAGGGAGCGAACGTGGTTCCTGTCCCTACATCGAACTTAAATTGTAGACTTAATCCTGGCATCAAGTATTTATACTTGATCTAGTGATATACTCTTCCACCTTCCTGCACTCATTTCCTATCATAAGCAGGGTCATGCTAAGATTTTGCCCATCTTTTACATAAACAAAAGGCTCTGGATAATAGGTAGTTATACCTAATAACCATCTCGTCGTTTTACCACTGTAAATTACACCGTTCACCCTTTCGGCCCACTCTCTGAAAACTGATCGTTGTTCGAATTTCATGGTGGGCTTTAAATGTACTTTATACCGAAATCCACCCTTAGGAAGCAAATCACACAGTATTTTTTTGGGCCCTGTACTCAACAAAAAATCGGATTCTACGTTGCTAGCAGGTTTAGTTAAACCAATGGCCCAAATTCCTACTTTTTCAATGATTTCATTCAGTACAGATTCTTTATCGCAAAAGAAAGAATAGTTCAATCGCTCTTTTCTTATTTTTATGTCTATTCGATTAGAAAGCTTGTTGAGCATTACATGAAACTGCCCATGTTCGATCTTTGTATAACATTCTAATTTATAACGATATTTGCCATAGAATAGTTTATTCGTTGTCAACTGGTGCATCTTCGACTGCCTTTGTTTTAGTTACAGGTAAAGGATCAATAAAGTTCAATGTTAGTTTGTCGTCATCGACTCCGATTTCAACAATACCGCCATTGGTTAACCTACCAAACAGTATTTCTTTACTGAGCGGCTTCTTGATATGTTCGTCGATTGTGCGTTGTAATGGTCTCGCACCCATTTTACTGTTGAATCCTTTCTTGATAAGATATTCAACTGCTTCTGCGTTAGGTTTGACGTGTACGTTTTTATCTTTGATAAGAGTATTAAGTTCATCGATGAATTTCTTAACCACTTTGATCATCGTCTGTTGATCTAACTTACCAAATTTAACAATACCGTCTAAGCGATTACGGAATTCTGGTGCAAAGAAACGGTTTACAGCATCCTTAGGATCGCCATCTTTTTCTAATGATCCAAATCCTACACTATTCTTTTCAGCATCAGCGGCACCTAGGTTACTGGTCATGATAAGAATAGTATTACGGGCATCTGCTTTCTTGCCATTTGAACCAGTTACAAAACCATTATCCATTAATTGTAACAATACTGTTAGTACATCCGGATGTGCTTTTTCAACTTCATCTAACAGTAATACGCAGTTAGGATGCTCTTGTATCTTAGTAATCAGTTGACCTGCATTATCTTCAAATCCTACATAACCCGGAGGAGCACCAATGAACTTAGCCACACTATGCTTCTCTTGATATTCACTCATATCAAATCTAACTAGTTCAACACCCAAGTTAGTTGCTAGTTGTTTAGCGGCTTCTGTCTTACCTACTCCGGTCGGACCAACAAATAAGAACGATCCAACAGGTTTGTCTAAACCTTTTAATCCCGCCTGTGCCATAAAAATCTTATCAAGTATACTATCTATGGCTTTTTCTTGTCCGTATACTTTGGCACGCATGTTCTTTTCAAGGTCTTTGAGATTCTTATTCTCTTTAGCCGCTATCTGATCTAAAGGAAGACCTGTAATCTTTGAAACTTCAAATACGATCTCATCATGATCGACAGTTCCGCTTTCTTCATCTCGTACCTTAAAACGTGCTGAGGCACAATCAATAAGATCGATAGCCTTATCTGGCAACTTCTTATCGCTCATATATTTGATACTGTATTTTACAGCATCAACGATAGCCTGTTTGGTAATCTTAACATTATGGTGCTTCTCATAATATTTCTTAAGGCCATTGAGTATCTTGATAGTAGTTGCCTCGTCTGGCTCATTTACAACCAAACGTTGGAATCGACGCATTAGGGCACGATCCTTTTCAAAGTGCTTACGAAATTCTTCCCATGTAGTCGAAGCAATAACTTTAATAGTACCTTTGGCTAACGCTGGTTTAAGCATATTGCTCATATCATTGCTTGAACCACTAACAGCACCAGCACCGCTCATCATGTGTGCCTCGTCGATGAATAAGATACAGTTCTTTTTACGCTCAAGTGCGGTGAGCACCATCTTTAATCGCTCTTCAAAATCACCTCTATACTTACTACCTGCTAACATGGCACTGATATCTAAACTGTATACGGCATGGTCTTTGATAAATTTAGGTACAGCACCTTCTTCAATCTTCTTGGCAAGACCTTCTGCGATAGCAGTTTTACCTACACCAGGATCACCGATGAGCATTACATTGGATTTTTGTCTACGTGCCAATACCAATGTTAGTTCTTCGATTTCTTTTTCACGTCCAATAACTGGATCAATCTTTTTGGCCTTAGCCTTGGCAGTTAGGTTAGTACAGAATTGTACGATCAATTTTTCTAACTGTTGATTATTGGCTTCACTGATTTCACTTTCTTCTAATACGTTATTATCACGTTGTATGAAATCAATAAATTTATCTTTCTCTATCTTTGCCATTTTCATAAAATAAAGAGCATGGCTTCTCTTTTCAGAAAAGATACTGATAAAACAGTCAATGGGTTCGATAGTAGTCCTACCATTAAACAATACAGATGTAAATGCTCTGTTTAATACACGATCTATAGTGTTAGTTTTTTTAGGCTTATCTTTAAACTCTGGATTAATTATATCTTTTAATTCTTTATCTATAAAAGTTTCTAAATTACTTTTTAGATTATCTAGGTCAGCACCATAGCTAACTAGTATCTCATTAAATTTTTTATCTAAAACCATGCTATATAAAAAATGTTCTAGCGTAAGATATTCGTGTTGATTATTTGAAGCGATATTCACCGCCTTTTCAAAGATGACTTCTAGGTCTTTATTTGGTTGTAACATTTTATTTCCTTTTATTTTTTGGTTTAGATTTTTTAACAGACATAGCCCATTTAATAGTACTTACTCTGTCTTTGAACACGATCCCTTCAAGGTGGTCGAGTTCATGTAGAAAACATTTACATTCATACCCTCTAAATTCTCCTTCCTGGAATTCACCACTGCTGTTCTGCCAACGGGCTTTGATAGCCGTCGGTCTTTTGATATCTACATATATTCCTGGAAAACTTAGACAGGCTTCTTCTAAATTTTGTACATCTTCTGTAGCGGCAATGACTACAGGATTGAAAAATGCCTGTGCGGCTTCTGGCATATCTTTATGTCCCATAACGAACATTCGGACACGTTGATTCACTTGATTAGCGGCTAGACCCATGCCAGCATTAGCAAACATAGTTTCTATCATTTCTTTTTCAAGTGCTTTAGGGTCTTGGCTAGGATTTTCAAAGTCGAAATCCGGCATCTTTTCTCTCAGAATGGTATCTGGAAAATTTACTATTTTTAACATAAAAATATTTAAGCGATTGCCGCTTTGATTGCTTGTTTTTGTTGATCGGTTAGATTGGTAGGTATATTGAATTTCAATTTCAATAACATCCTACCTTTGAATCTGCTGTCGTTCATGTTCGGCATACCTGCTCCATGTATAGCCAATGTTTGATCCGGTTGTGTTCCGGGCTGGACAGTTACTTCGAGTTCTCTGCGATCGATCGTAGTAACTGTTATCTTATTACCTATTATAGCATCCCAAATGGGCAAAGTCAATTCTTTTACCAGATCATCACCTTGTCTATAAAATTCTGGATGTTCTTGTATCCGAACTGTAAGATGTATGTCTCCTTTTGGTGCACCTGGAACACTATCTTCGCCCATCCCAGCTAGTCTAAGGGTAGTTCCATCATTAATTCCAGCTGGTATTTTTACGTTCACCATCTGTTCTTTACCATTTGGTAAGGCTATATTAGCTATTAGTTCTTTTCCATGAAACGCATCTTCTAAACTTATTACAGTTTGAACGTTTAATGTTCTATTTTGAGGACGCCTTTGTGGTGGTCCTCCAAAAACATCTCCGAATGGGTTACCACCAAAATGCCTAAACAAATCTTCAAATGGATGCCCGCCACCGAAATTAAATCCGCCTTGTTGGAATTGGGGTTGAGGATTGTCATATTGACTACGTTTTTGCGGATCACTTAGTACCCTATATGCTTCTTCAATTTTTTGGAATTGGGCAGTATCACCTCCTTTATCGGGATGATGTTTACTAGCCATACGCCTGTAGGCTTTTTTAATTTGGTCATCGTTAGCATTACGATCAATGCCTAGCGTTTGATAATGATCACTCATATGATAAGAAAAGGTATAGCATACGTAATTATACTATACCTTTAGTAAAAAGTCTACCATTATTTTTTGGTAGGTACCTTCTCGCCTTCTAATTTTTTATGTACTTTAACTACTTTACATTCTTGGACAGTTTTCCCATTTTTCTGTTTTTCGTGACAAATCTTTTTTGGTTCACCTTCGGCAAACGCTGACATAGCAAATACAGTTATCAAAATTGATAGAACTATTTTTTTCATATTATTTCCTTATAATGGAGGTTGATCTGCAGGAGGTAACACTTTCTTGCCACCGAACCCTGTTGTTACTGTTGAGGGGGTTGAGGCTGTTGTACTTCCGAAGCCACTGCTTGCTGTTGGGTCTGTTGTTGCTGTTGAACTTCCAAACCCTGAAGACGATGCTGTTGAGCTTGCTGGGCTAGTTGCCGCTGAACCAAAACTGCTTGAGGATCCAAAGCTGTTTGATGCTCCGAACCCACTTGTTGACGCTCCGAATCCTCCACTGGACGATCCTCCGAAGTTGTTAGTAGTTCCACCAAAACTATTACTACTTGATGCAGGTGCTTGGTTACCAGTATTTATATTAGCCTGTATGTTGGCTGTTGGTGGTATGTATGATGTACCAGCACCTTGCGGAAACTGAATGCCACCGTTATTAGCACCGCCTAGTTTTTCTTGTGTACGTCCATAAGCACTAACACCTATGACAGCACCCATAGCGATATGGAATAGTCCAGCACCTTGTAATGTCAATGGTTGCCATTGACTGTTAACTGCTCCATGGCTATACATCTGTAACAAACTCCATAGGATTGGAAATCCTACAAAGTCCATAGTACATACTAGCATATACATCCAGCCCATCATTGGACGCCATTTGCTGTTCATCCAATCTTCTTTTTTCTTTTCGCTCGCTGTTGGTTTATATTCTTCGTCGGCCATTTTATGCTCCCATCACTTGTAGTGCGTGTTTGTAGTGTGCTTCTCTTTCTTCTAGACCAAT
>Ga0164296_1005484_pt1 | contig 11104 bp, 10 predicted proteins | sample GEODES057metaG_FD_113533 | JGI IMG/M metagenome (GOLD analysis project Ga0164296, IMG submission 113533) | Dystrophic lake water microbial communities from Trout Bog Lake, Wisconsin, USA - GEODES057 metaG | ecosystem: Environmental > Aquatic > Freshwater > Lake | place: USA: Trout Bog Lake... | reverse complement strand
GCGGCCATGGCGGTAACCTGGGGCGAGACCAGCAGGAAGGCGGTGCCGTTTTGCACCGATGGCAGCAGCACCGCCGGCAGGGCGGCCAGCCGGCCAAGCTCCGCCTGCAACGGCATCATCGCCGAGTTGGCGCCCACATTGGTGCCCGCCAGAAACCCGCCGACCCCGGCCAGCAATGGCGCGGCGAACGGCGCGGCCTGGCCAAACACCGCCGCCAGAGCGAGCGCCAGGCCTTGCGGTACGCCGGCATTGGACAGCAGGCGGGAGAACAGCACGAACACCAGCAGCACACTCGCCGGTCGGACGGCGCGGCGCAGCGCCGCGCCCAAGCGCGCCAGCCGGTGCGGTCCGCGCGCCAGTTGCAGCAAGGCCGCCAGCCACAGGCCGAACAGCGCATGATTGGCTGGCAGTCCCGCCATTTCCGGCAAGGGCTGCCAGCGTGGCGGGTTTGGCCACAGCCGGCTGACCAGCAACACCCCGATCAGCAGCATATAGGGGGAGGCGGTTACCAGCGCGTCGCGGGCCGCGGGCAGGCTGCGCGGCGGCGCTGCATGCAGCAGCCGCACCACCAACACGGAGCCGGTAGCCAGCGCGCCGCACAACTCCCACGGCGCCACTTTGTGCCACAGGATCAAGGCTGCCCCGGTCGCCAGCGCCCAACCGGTCTGCGCCAGCCGGGTTGGCCCGGGCACCGCATGCCCGGCCTTGCCGCACCAATACCAAAACGCCGGCAACAGCAGCAGCAGCACACTGGCGGTAATCCAGGCGCTGGCGGCGGCAAGCTCGGCGGCCGGCACCCCTGCCAACGCTGCGCCGATCGTCGTGCCTGGCCCCAGCCCGCCCCACGGGATGAATAACTGCGAGATCAACGCCATCATCGCCGCATACAGCCCCGAGACCCCGGCCCGCCGCATCACCCCGAGGCAGAACACCAGCCCCACGCCGAAGCCGGTCACCGTTTCAGTAAACGGGCCCAGCAGAAAGGCGGCGGTGAACACGCTATCCTCGACCGCGCCAGTCGGCGGCCCGCTGTGCCGTTCGGGGATGGCAGTGTGGAACACCAGCCCGCCGGCAATGATGCCAACCGGCACCAGCGCCAGCCATCCCCCTTGCAGCAAGGCGTTGCTGACAAAGCCGGGTAACGCCGCCGGTCCGGGCAGTAACACCATCGCCGCTGGCAGGCATGCCAGCATGGCCAACCCGCACGCCGCCACGGGCCCGGTGCGGCCGGTGGCCAGCAACACGATCAACACGAACAGCGGCAGCGCCTGCAACATCAAGGTCATGCCCGCACTATGCCCGCAGCGGGATGCCGCGCCTGCCCGCTAGATGCGCGCCGGCCATGTCTTTCATGCTTGCCTGCTGGCCGGCGTTGCGCGCTAAACTCAGCCGGACGTTGGTTCTGATACCAACGCACGGGGAACGCTGCCATGTCCAGGTTACCGCGCCTCGCGGTGGTGGAAGACGACCAGCAAGCCGCCAATCGGCAAACCGGCAGTCTCGCCGGGCTGGCCCTCACAGTCGCCATCATCGTCCTCTCGCTGTTCGTCATCAAACAACTGCAAGCCAGCACCGCGATGGAAGATTGTATTCTGGCCGGCCGGTTGAGTTGCGGCATGACGATTTATGCGCCCGGAGCCTTCACCCGTCACATCTAGCCTCGGCCTCGGCGCAGGTTATTTCCGCGCATCGTCGCAAGGCACGTTTGACCCGCCGGTATTCTGTGGCAGCCTGCGTAACTTGAACGCGGGAGAGTGGATATGCGCATTGCCGATATGGACTGGCGGATGGTCGAAGACTGGCTGCGGGGCGATGATCGCGGTGTGTTGCCGCTTGGCAGCACCGAGCAGCATGCCGGATTGTCGCTGGCCGTCGATGCGATTCTGGCGGAGAAAGTCGCGGTCGAAGCCGCCGCCCCGCTTGGCGTGCCTGTCTATCCCGCGCTGCCGTTTGGACTGGCGCCGTATTTTCAGGCCTTCCCCGGCAGCATCACCCTGCGGGTGGATACCTACGTAGCCGTGGTGCGGGAATTGCTGGACAGCATGAAGCGCTCCGGCTTCCGCCGCATCCTCATCGTCAACGGCCATGGCGGCAACCAGCCGGCCGCCGCGCTGGCGCAGGAATGGATGATGGACAATCCCGATTGCCGGGTGCGCTTCCATGACTGGTGGCGGGCGCCGAAAACCTGGGCGCAGGTGCAGGCCACCGACAAAATCGCCAGCCATGCCAGCTGGATGGAAAACTTCCCCTGGACCCGCCTCGCCACCACCCCGGCGGACGGCGAAAAGCCGATGGTCGATATCGACATCATGAAAACCATGGCGCCGTTTGAAACCCGTAACGTGCTGGAGGACGGTAATTACGGCGGTCGCACCCAGCGCAGCGACGCCGAGATGCAAGCGATCTGGGATATCGCGGTTGCCGAAACCCGCGCCATGCTGGAGGCGTGGTAGTGGACCCGATCCTCATCTGGGGTGCCGGCGCCATTGGCGGCAGCGTCGGGGCGTGGCTGAAGCGGGCCGGGCATGATGTGCATTTCGTCGATGTGGTGCCCGAACACGTCGCCGCCATCCGCACCACCGGGCTGCGCATCACCGGGCCGGTGGATCAGTTCAGCGTCGTCGCGCCGGCGATGCTGCCGTCCGAGGTCACCGGCAGCTATCGCCGCATCTTCCTCGCCGTGAAAGCGCATCATACGCACGCCGCCTCGCAGGCTTTGGCGCCGTTCCTGGCACCGGATGGCTATGTCCTGTCGCTGCAAAATGGTTTGTGTGAGCGGCTCATCGCCGAGGTGGTCGGACGGCCGCGGGTGATCGGCGCGTTCGTGAATTTCAGCACGGACTGGATCGCGCCGGGCGAAGTGATGTTCGGTAGCCGCGGTGCGGTGGTGCTCGGCGAACTGGACGGCGCGATGACCGACCGGCTGGCGGCGCTGCATAAGGTGATGCTTGATTTCGATTCGAACGCCATCACCACCACGGAAATTTGGGGTTATCTCTGGGGCAAACTCGGCTATGGCGCGATGCTGTTCGCCCAGGCTCTGGGGATGAAGGGCATTGCGGACTGCCTGGCCCGCCCGGAATTGCTGCCGCTATGGCGCGCGTTGGCGGCGGAGGCGAATGCGGTCACCCTGGCCGAAGGTGTTACGCCGCGAGGCTTCAACGGCTACGACCCCGCCGCCTTCATGCCCGGCTCTTCGTTGGCGGACGCGCAGGCGGCGGTGCAGGCGATGGTCGATTTCAACCGCCCCAGCGCCAAAACCCATTCTGGCGTCTGGCGCGATCTGGCGATCCGCAAACGGCAGACGGAGGTTGATGTGCAAATCGCGCCGATCGCCACCATCGGTGCCAGCCACGGTATCGCCTGCCCGACCATCGACCGGCTCGTGGCGATGATCCACCAGGTGGAAGCCGGCACACGTGCCTTGGATGACGACAATCTTTTGGAGTTGATGGGCCGATGAATATCCGTTTCGATGGCCGTCTCGTGGTGGTCAGTGGCGCCGGGCACGGGCTGGGCCGCTGCATCGCGCAAACCTTCGCCTCCCTCGGGGCCAAAGTGCATGGCTGCGATTTGTCGGCGGAAAACCTGAAGGTCACCGCTGCCGCCGGCGGCTTCACCGGCAAGGTGGTGGACGTGACCGACCGCGCCGCAGTCGCCGCTTGGATTGCGGAAATCGAGCAAAAGGAAGGCCGCGCGATCTTCACCCTTGTCAACAATGCCGGTGGCGTCGCCGGCCAAGGGATGCAGCCGATTGAAGCTGTGTCCGACGATGATTGGGACCGGGTGATCGCGGTCAATCTCGGCGCGGCGATGGCCGTGTCGCGCGCGGCGGTTCCGGCGATGAAAGCGGCGGGGGAGGGACGGATTATCAACATCAGTTCCGGCGCCGGCCTGCAGGCCTCGCTAACCGGCATCCAGGCCTATGCCAGCGCCAAACACGCCGTCGTCGGGCTCACGCGGCAACTCGCGCATGAGCTTGGCCCGTTCAACATCACCGTCAACTCCGTCGCCCCCGGCTTCATCCGCTCGAACCCGGATACCGAAGTGCAATGGGACGGTTATGGCGCGGAAGGCCAGAAGGCGCTGATTTCCCGCATCGCCCTCAAACGCCTCGGCAGCCCGCAAGATATCGCCAATGGCGTGGTGTTCTTTGCCTCCGAACTCGCCGGCTTCGTCAACGGGCAGATTCTGTCGGTCGATGGCGGGCGGTAATTACCGCCGCGCCACCGTCATCGGCATGCCCTGATCCGGCCGGGTGGTCACGCGGGAAATCGGCACCGGCACATAACCCGGCTTGGCGCGCAGCCGCACGCTGGGCAACAAGGTGCCCAAAATGGCGACCGCTTCCAGCAGCGCGAATTGCATGCCGATGCAAATCCGCGGCCCGGCGCCAAACGGCATCCAGGCGAAGCGATGGCGCATTTTGGCCGCCTCTGGCGCGAAGCGGTCGGGGTCGAAATCCCCCGGCCGCTCCCACAGCATCGCGTGATGATGCACCGCGTGGATAGGCACCAACAGCCGGTCCCCGGCCTGCAAATCCTGGTTGCCGATGCGGAAGCCCTGCATCACCGTGCGCCCGATCATCGAGACCGGCGAATAAACCCGCATCGCCTCCATCACCGCCTGGCGTGTATAGGCGAGGTCCGCGACCTGCCCGGCCTCCAGCGCCGCCCCGCCGGTGATACTCGCGATTTCGGCCAGAATTTTGGCCTCCACCTCTGGGTGCTGGCTAAGCAGATAATACGTCCAGGTGAGCGCGAGCGCGGTGGTTTCATGCCCGGCGCCGATAAAGGTCAGGATGTTGTCGATCACATCGGTATCGGAAAGCGCGGCCCCGGTTTCCGGATCGCGCGCGTCCAGCAGCAGGCTCAGCAAATCATCATGTCGCGCGCCGGACTGGCGCCGCTCGCGAACGCGCGTGGCCATCATGCCGCGCAAATAGCCACGCCCGCGCATCGCTCGCGCTTTGCCCGGAAACGGCGTCCATTCCGGCAGACCGAGGGCGGCCAGCACCACGGCCCAACTGGTGGATTGCAGGAAATCAGCGATGCTGCGGTCCACCTTCGCCACGTCGATATCCCCCCGGCCGGACAGCATCGTCTCCAGGATGATCTCGAACGTCAGGTGCATCATCTCCCGGTCTACCGCCAGCGCCGCGCCATCCGGCAGGGCCTGCCAGCGCGCCAGCGTGCTGCGGGCGGCGGTCAGCATCGCCGGGATGAAGCTGTTGACCGCGCTCGGCCTGAAAGCCGGGGCGACAATCCGCCGCTGGCTCCGCCAGCGCTCATCCTCGGCAGTCAAAATCCCATGCCCGAGCGCCGGCTCCAGCGCCCGCCGCATCTGGTCGGATTTGTGCAGTTTGTCGGCGTTGTCGACCAAGGCGGTTTGGATATAGCCGGGATCGCTGACGAAATAACGCGATGCAGCGAGGAAGTTCAGCCGCACCATGCGCTGCTGGTAGACTTCGGCCGGCCAGAACTCCATCGGGTTGCGGATGGTTTTCCGTAGCAATTGCATCGTCTGCCAACGCCCGGGCGAGAGCGTGAGCAGCCGGGTATCGCTCATGCCGGGCGTTCCACCCGCACCTCAATGGCTGCCGTGGCGATCACCGCCAGATCATGATCGTCCTCCGCCGGCACATCCAACCCGCCTTTGACCACGCGAACCGTAATCACCCCATACGGCAGGCTGGCCTTCACCCGTGCGGCATCCACCTGATCCGGCTGCTGCACGCCGATGGTCACCGTGACCTGCATGCTGGCGGCCGGGATTTTCAATGTGCGGAGAAAGCTGAGCGAGGAGTGATGCAGCGCATCCTGCACCGCCCGCAACGCCGCTTTGGTGTAGTCGCCGCCATGCAAATCATTGCCGGCGCCCATTTCGAGGATGGCGCGAACCAGTGTCATGCCCAGGGTCCTTTCAAGGCAGATCGAGCCGCACAATGGCGGCGGCATGGGCAATCAGCGTGGAGTTGGTGCCGGCGTCGTTAGGAATTTCCAACCCGCCTTCCACCACCGTGACCGTGCCGGTGCCATGCGGCAGCACCGCCAGCACCTGCGCATGATCAACCCGTTCCGGGTGCGGCACGCCGATGCGCACCTCCACCTGCATGGCATCGACGTGTTGGCCGACCAGTTCGCCGATGGTGAGCGTGTTGTGCCACAGCGCATCGCGCAGCGCGCGCACCGCAGCTTTGGTGGGATCGGCGCCGCGAATATCGGTGCCCATGCCGATTTCCAGCACCATGCGTTTCAAGGCCATGACTAGTTCCCCAAAATTTCGGCAACCGCGCTGGCCAAAACCTGGCAGCCCAGCACGATGTCGGCGTCGTCGGTGTTTTCGCTCCAGTGATGGCTGATGCCGCCGATGGACGGCACGAACAGCATGGCGGACGGCATAACTTGCGCCAGGTATTGCGCATCATGCCCGGCGCCGCTCGGCATGGATTGCCAAAGGTCCGGCGCATGGCGGGTGGCGGACCGTGCCAGGGCGGCTTGCAGGTCCGGGTCCATCAGCTTGGGGATCGCACGCCCCATCGTATGCAATTCCACCGTGCATGGCCCGGCATTGGCCTCGGCGACCAGCCGTTTCAATTCGCCTTCCATGCGTTCCAGCACCGCCATGTCAACATCACGGAACTGGAACAGCATTTCGGCCCCGCCCGGAATGATGCTGGGGGCGCCAGGGTCGAGTGCAATGCGCCCCACCGTCCACACGCTGCGTTCGGCGCAGATTTTCGGGAACAATTCATCAATCGCCACCGCCAGTTTGGCCGCCGCCAGCCCGGCATCACGGCGGATGGCCATGCGGGTGGTGCCGGCATGGTTCTGCACCCCGGTGAAGGTAATGCGGTACTGCCAGATCGCGACGATGCTGGTGACGACACCAATTTTCAGCGCCCGCGCTTCCAGGTCGTCGCCCTGCTCGATATGCGCCTCCATATAGCAGCGATAGCGGCCAGGCTCGAACTGCCGGCGCGCCAGCCCGGCGAGGCCGGCGGCGTGCAGCGCGTCACGCATTGGCGTGCCGTCGTACCGATTGCGGGCAGCATCGATATCGGCGTCGCTGAACTGGCCGATATAAGACCGGCTGCCGGGAAAGGCGGCGTAATGGCCTTCCTCATCCGCCCAAGACACCACATCCACCCCGCGCCCTACCGCGCGCGCTACTTCCAGCCCATACATCACGCCCAGCGCGCCATCCAGCCAGCCGGCATGCGGTTGGGTTTCGCTGTGGCTTCCCAGCAGCACGCGCGGCCCGTCACCGGGGCTGCGACCAAACACATTGCCGATGCCATCAATTTCCGCTTCCAACCCGGCCGCTCGCATCTGATCGGCAATCCAATGCCGGCTCTCCATATCCACCGGCGTATAGGTCGGCCGGTGCACACCCGTTTTATAGGTGCCGAAGCCCCGCAGTTTGTAGAGATCGGCGAGAAGCCGCGCACCGTCGATGGAAACATTGGAAAGCGTCACGCCATCATTCCTTTATCTGGATACCTTGCGGTCGGATCAGCCCATCCGGCACCGGCACAAAACCACTCAGCTTGTCGCTATGCGCGAACAGCCAGTTTTGATGATACAGCACCATCATCGGCCGGTCTTGCAGATAGATTTCGGCGATATCGCGATACAGGCTCTGCCGCTCGGTCACATCGGTGATGCTGCGCGCCTTCACCAGCAGCGCATCGAAATCCTTGTTGCTGTATTTGCCCCAGTTCAAAAACCCGTCGCTGGCTAGCCAGATCGCCACGTTGCCATCTGGATCCGGCCGGCCGGACCAGATGCCGATATAGGCGTTAAAATCGCCGCGCTGCGTCGCCGCCACCGCCGCATTGGCTTCCATGGACTGAATTTGCACGTCAAACCCGGCATCCCCAGCCATGGACTGGATGAGTTCGCCGGTTTGCCGGGCGGCGGGCGAATTGCCCACCACCAGTTGCACCGGCACCTTGCTCAGCCCGAGGGATTTCAGCAACGCCCGCGCCCGGCCCACATCGCGCTCCGGTACGGGGTAGGCGGAATTCCAATACGTGCTGCCCGGTGCCTCGGTTTGGTTGGATGGCACCTGCGTGCCTTCAAACGCCACCTTGTTGATGATCGAACGGTCGATTGCGAGTTCAAACGCTTCACGTACCCTTGGTTCGGTAGCGAATTTGCTGCGTCCGAGCACGCCGTTGCCCAGATTGAACAACATCGTCTGATAGGCGATGGAAGGTGCCACCAGCAGGCGCAGTTTCGCGTCCTGCCGCACCGCAGCGGCGTCCGAGGCCGCGAGGCCGGAGAGCAGATCCAACTGCCCGGTACGCAAATTCACCAGCCGCACCGTGCTGTCCGGCATCGGCAGATAGGTGATGCGGTCGACGCTGATCGCGCCAGCGTTCCAATAATCGGCAAATCGGTCCAGCACGATCCGGTCCAGCGCCACACGCTGGGTGAACCGAAACGGTCCGGCGCACACCGGATGGCTGCCGAGTTCGGCCCCCATCTGGGCGATGTTTTTTGGCGACACCATCATCCCCGCCCGGTCCGCCAGCACCGCTACCAGCGGCGCATAGGGGGCGGAAAGGCGGATGCGCACCGTCAATGGGTCCACCACCTCAACCGCGGCAATCGGCTTTAGCTCAGATTTACGCTGGCTTTCCGGCGCATTGCGATAGCGGTCGAGGTTGATCCGCACTGCTTCGGCGCTCAGCTTCTCGCCATCCTGAAACAGCACGCCCTCGCGCAATTTCAACGTTAACGACAGCCGGTCATCCGACCATGCCCAGCCGGTCGCGAGTTGCGGCACCAGGTTCAACTTGCCGTCGATATCCACCAACTTGTCGCACAACGCGGCAAAGACGATGCGACCATCGTAGGAAACGCCGCGCGCCGGATCGAGCTGATCCGGGTCTGATGCCAGCCCAATCCGTAAATTGCCACCGGCCTGCGCGCCCCCCGCCGCCAGCCACCCCATCACCGCCAAGGCCCACACGCGCCGTATCATCATGCTCAAATCTCCCACTGGGGTGAATGCAAGCATGGCGAGGCACTGCGCGCCAGTCCGCGATCAGCCCAGCTTCACATTCCAGAATTTTGGGAAGCCCGGCAAAATATCAGTCACAGACAGGCGAATTGCATTGGGTTGGAATATCTGCCCGAGCGGGGCGTAAGGCGCGTCGGTAAAAATTTGTGACTGCAAATCGCGACACAAACTTTGCCGCGCCGCCAGATCCGGTGCGACCAACCAGGCGTTGCGCAACGCTTCCACCTCGGGGCTGGTCGGCCAGCCGTACCAGGCTTTCGCCCCATTGCCACGGGTCAGAAACGAGACCGCCGGGTCCGAACTGTCCATCGCGTTGATCATCGATGGAAAGCAACTCCAGCCGCCATGATCCACATCGGCCCGATTGGCGCGGCGCTGGAACATGGTGCCGGCATCCATGCTGACCAAATCAACCTTCAGACCGATTTTGGCGAACACATCGGCGGCCACCTGGGCCATCACCGTGTTCACCGGATGATCGGTCGGGTTCATCACCACTACCCGCTCGCCGTTATATCCCGCCGCCAGCACCGCCTGGCGCGCGGCGGCCAGGTCTGGCACGCCAAACCGCCCGGCTAACCCGGCGTCGTTGGCCATCGGCAGGCCCGGCGGGAAGATGCCCACCGGCACATTCCACAAGGTCGGGTCAGACGAATAGGCGGACACAAAGGCTCGCTGTTCGATCGCCGCCAGCGTCGCCCGACGGATCGCTGCGTTGTCGAACGGCTTTTGCAGGCAGTTAAACCGCAGGATCGGCATCACCCCGGTGCGATCGAGAATTTCCACCCGCACATCGCGGGCCCGCCGCATCAGCGGCATCAGGTCCGGCGTCAGCCCCTCCCACCAATCGGCCTCGCCAGATTGAATGGTGGCGGCGGCGGTGGCGGCATCCGGCATCGTCAACCATTCTACCCGCTGCACCAAAGCGCGCTTGCCGCCCGCCGTCAGATCAGCTGCCTCGTCACGCGGGATATAGCCGGCGAAGGCTTCATAGACATTGCGTGCACCCGGCACCCGTTCGGACGCCACAAACCGATACGGGCCGCTGCCAATGATCTCCGCCACCGGCTTGGTTGGATCTGTCGCCGCCAGCCGCGCCGGCATGATGGCCGGCATGGTGGGCGCGAGCTTGCCCAACGCATCCGGCAGCAGGCTGAAGCGATGCTTCATGCGAAAGCGCAGCCGGCGGTCGTCCAATGCCTCCAGGCTATCGGTCGCCTCCATCAATGTTTCGCCGAATTCATCGCGCGCGGCCCAGCGTCGCACACTGGCCACCACATCGCGCGCCAGCACCGCCTCGCCGTCATGAAACCGCAAGCCCGGCCGCAAGGTCAGCGTCCATACCCGGCCGTCATCCTCGGCCAGATCGCCCTCCAACATTTGCGGGCGCGGGCGGTAATGGCTGTCCATGCCATACAGCGTGTCGAACACCGCATAGCCATGCGTGCGGGTTTGGGTGGCGGTGTTGATCATCGGGTCGAGGATCGCGAGATCGACATAGGGGATAAAGCGCAATGCCCGCCCGGCGGCGGTGGCAAGACGTGGGGCGGCGAGCGCGGCGGTTCCCGCGAGGAATTGACGACGTTTCATACCCGAGTTTGACCACCACCGGCCGCGCGCGGCAAGGTCTTGTGATGTGCGGACGATTTGCCCTCGATAGCGCCATGCACCGGCTGCGCGAGCTGTTCGGTACAGTCAATGCGTTGCCCAATTTCGCGCCAAGCAGCAACATCGCCCTCACCCAGTCGGCACCCGTGGTGCGCCGGCATCCGCAAACCGGCGCCCGCCATCTGGACGTGCTGTCCTGGGGGCTGGTGCCGCATTGGACGAAAAGCCTCGCCACGGCACGGCGCCCGTTCAACGCGCGATCGGAAACCGCCGCCAGCACGCCGATGCTTCGTGACGCGATGGCGCACCGACGCTGCCTGGTGCCGATGGACGCCTTCTACGAATGGCAGGCGACCCCGGCGGGCAAAATTCCGCATACGATCGCTCGCGCCGATGGTGAAGTGCTGGTGGTCGCCGGGTTGTGGGAAGGCTGGCGTGGTCCCGACAGCGAGGTGTTACGCAGTTT
>Ga0164296_1005483_pt1 | contig 11104 bp, 2 predicted proteins | sample GEODES057metaG_FD_113533 | JGI IMG/M metagenome (GOLD analysis project Ga0164296, IMG submission 113533) | Dystrophic lake water microbial communities from Trout Bog Lake, Wisconsin, USA - GEODES057 metaG | ecosystem: Environmental > Aquatic > Freshwater > Lake | place: USA: Trout Bog Lake... | reverse complement strand
TGTGCGTTTTCGAGCGGCGGACAGAAAAATGGACATTCTGATGTCAGTCTTTCCTGAGGGGTATGAAAAGGCCATGGATCAGCCTGATGCGACATTTGTAGGAGTGAAATATAATGAAGAGGCACAGGAAGGAATTCGTGATGTGTATAAACGAATTAAGGAGAAATGGGTTGCGGCGGGAATTCCCATTGGCGGAGAACAATTTGTGTCGTATCCACGACTACCGATTGATGATGAAACATTTAGAAAAGAATTTATCAATCAAGCGGATTCATCCATTGCAAATAAGGTAGTTTTGCAGAAACGTTTAGCGGGTTTAATTTCGTACTATCAGGGTTCTAAGGAAGAATATATGCCTAGAATTGCTAAAAATGAGATTGTAAAATGCGAAATGAGCGATCATACCTTGTCTAGTTATGTGGTGGAGAGACAGCGTGAAATCAAAGGAGAAGCAGGAAAGCAAAAGGAGACGGGAGATGTATTTGCGACAGTAGAAATGTTTGCGAAGATGAAGAATCCGTCTAGTTATCGGTTTCGGAGTCGTGCATTGTGTAATTTTGCATTTCCTAAAACCATTGAGCGTCCCTTTCCAGGTACATTGGAGGAAGCAGATGAAGAAGTGGCGGTGGTGGATGATTTAGAGGTGATGGAAGCAGCGACGGATCCTGTTGCTGATTTGGAGGCGGCATCCAATGTGGCGGAAGAAGAACAGATGATTGTAGATCCTGATGAAGTGGATGAACAACAGGGAGGATTTTGGCCGTTTTCTTCGGATTCGAATTCAGAAAAAAAATTGGAAGAAATATCGAAAAATAATTCCAAAAAGAATTTGGAAAAGAATTCAGAATCGGAATCAGAATCAGAATCCGAGTCAGAGTCAGAGTCAGAGTCAGAAAAGAGTTCAGATAAAGAATCAAAAAATAATTTGGAAAAGAAATCCAAAAATATTTCCAAAAATAATTCAGAAAAAGAGTCAGAGTCAGAGTCAGAGTCAGAGTCAGAGTCAGAGTCAGAGTCAGAGTCAGAGTCAGAATCAGAATCGGAATCGGAATCGGAATCAAAATCAGAAAATAATTCCAAAAATAATTTGGAAAAAGAATCAGAAAATAATTTGAAAAAGAATTCCAAAAAGAATTTAGAAAAAGAATCAGAATCAGAGTCAGAATCAGAGTCAGAATCGGAATCGGAATCAGAATCAGAGGAAAATGGACAGGAAGGAGGAATGAATGGAGATCCTGTGAATGAAAATCCACTTGTTCCAAGATCAGATGCGGCAAATGCAATGAGCGCAACAAATGCAATAAGCGCAACAAGCGCAATAAGCGCAGTACCTTCTCAGCGTAAAAAACGTCGCACACCAGAACAAATGTTGGCCAATGCTCGTAAGGAATACCAAGAACGTATTCGTAGGGAGGAAGAAAGAGAGCGATTAAAAGCAGAAAAAGCTGCAAGTGGAATAAAAGTTCCAAGAAAGCCTCGTGTATCTGCTATGGCTGCAATTACAGAGGAACCAGTTGCAGAAGCAGTAGTAGCAGAGCCAGTAGCAGAGCCAGTAGCAGCAGAGCCATTATCAAAGCCAGTAACGGTTACAAAGACACCAAGAAAACCTCGTGTATCTGCAAGTGTACAAGCTGCACAAGTAATAGCTGCAGAACCAGTAGTACCTGCGGAACCAGTAGTACCTGCGGAACCAGCAACATTAGTAGAACAAACAGTACCTGTAGCACCAGTTCCATCCATAAAGAAAGTACCAAAGAAACCCCGTGTATCTGCTGCAGCAATGGCATCAGTAGCAGAGCCAGTCGCAGAGCCAGTTGTAGTAGAAGAAGTAATAACAACTACTACACGCATGGTACCATACAAGGAACAGATCAAAAATGCAATGGACAAACTGGATAAACAGCGTGACATGTTTCTGAAATTGGATTCGCCTCATTTAGAATCACGCCTAGCAAATTATTCTACCAAGCTGGATCACATGTTGCGCCGCATTGAACAATCTAAGGGTAGCAATCTGGTGTATTCCCAATTTAAAACGGTAGAAGGTCTCGGCGTTCTTGGTATTTCACTAAAAGCAAATGGTTATGTGGAAATCAAAATAGAAGGTGGTGATGGTAATCCTGTATTTTCGGAAGAAACAGAAGTATCATTTAGAAAGGGACCAGCCGCTAAAGAGAAACGTTTTATTTCGTTTACAGGAGAGGGATCCAAGGAGCGCCGCAATTTGGTACTAAATATTTTTAATGGTAATTTTGACAAGTTACCTGCGAATATGCGCACGATCTTGGAAGAATCCGGATATACCGAGCGCAAGAATAATTATGGTGAAATCTGTTGGGTAATTGGAATTACAGGAGCAGGAGCAGAAGGTATTTCCCTCAAATGTTGCCGTTCAGTTCACATCATGGAGCCCTACTGGAACAATGTGCGTTTGGATCAAGTGAAGGGTCGTGCCATTCGTATTTGTTCACATAAGGACTTGCCTTTTAAGGATCGTGATGTGGATATTTACACATATTATACTGTGTTTTCCAAAGAGCAAATTGATACGAAACTAGATATGGTGATTAAAACCACGGATAACAATCGTACATCGGATGAAAACGTGTTCTATGTGAGTTCTAAAAAGGACAAAATCAATCAAGAAATTTTACAATTGATGAAAGAGGCTGCGGTGGATTGTCAGTTGAATGCAGCGGATAATGAAGGGGTTAGTTGCTTTGTGATTAAGGATGGTCGCCCTGATCAGTATTTGTTTGATCCAAATTTGGAAGTGGACAAATTGTTGACAAGCATTGAATACAAGGAGGAAGCTCAAGAAGAGCCCTCTGCTCCTTTAGGCCCTAAAAGTGCAGCCCCACCACCTAAAGCCGCCCTCACGGAAAAAATCACGGTCATTAATTATAAGGGTGTTCAATATCTTTTACGATTCAAGAAGGGATCTGGTAATCTGGTGTATCATATGTATCAATATGGAGACACGCAATTTGAAACTCCAGTAGGAGAGATTGAAATTGATCCTGTGACAAAGAAGTTGACACCGCCACCGCTATTCTACTAAGTGGAGGCGCTAACGTATGCTCCGCTAACACACCCCCTACTTTTCATAATTTGTTATAAATACTTATAAATATTACTTGTAAGTATTTACATTACTTTATAATTTTATCAGGAGAGGGGTGTGTTAGCGGAGCATACGCTGGTGTCTCCACTTAGGTCTTATACGTATCAAACGAATCAGGGAAGGCAGTATAAACCCAATCCGCTTTACATTCACGCAGAATGTCATCAGAAGATGCCGCATGATCAAAGAAGTGCGTCCATGCAAGGTCAAATTTAAAGGAGCCCGAACCCGTTATAATAACATTACAGGAAGAATCAACCTGACCTGGTAGACTCTGGGAACCTTCAGATGCATTTGTAAGATAAATAGGTCTATTTCTATTAAATGATACAGTTGAACTCATAGAACCCTTGTTATTCGCAATATCATTTATTGGTGCACATTTAAATGATAAGCCAGTATCATTATTGGAAACAATGAGAATATACCATACATTTAATGAAATATTTGTCGGTATTTTTTTAACACCGTTATTTCCTTCAATATTAGACATAACTGTAAGGATAGCAGTACTTCCATTAACAGGTGTGGCATTAATATAGGTTTGAACATCATGTGTCCAGAAATGAAAGATTCTATTATTCACAGGCATAGTTTGAAAGCGAATTGCAAAGGTAAGTGTCTTCCAACTTTGATATGCAATATTTGGTGTAGAAATAGAGGAATCGCTATTAAAGCGTATAAATCCTTTTTTCCCTGGAACCGATGCTTTTTCATCTGTTCGTATATGATATTCAGGATTAGCCACTGACATAAATTGACCAAATAGACCAGGATTGCGTAGCTCTTCCCATGCACCTGATTTAGGTCCCACTTCATAGGTGAGAAAAGGGGCTGTTTTTTCGCAAGTAAGTGAATAATTGGTTGGCTTAAAACTAGATTGACCACTGACAGGATTGGCCTGGATTTGAAGGCAATTCCAGCCTCCACCACAATCTTCAAAATATATTTTGGTAATATTTGGCTTATTTGCATGATAGGTAGTTGTTTGTGTAGATTCATACCATGTAGGTCCTTGCCAGCCAAGATTTTCAAAGAGACCAGGTTGATCTCGTATGGGCCAGGGATCATTTTCCCACCATCCACGGTCTTCTTGTGTCCAATATGATACATACTGCCACCAAAACCACCAAGCATAATGTGGTACATTCACTATATTTGTATGCCATCTACGCCCAGTACTATTACTCATAGCGAGTTTATCAATATCTGCTGGCTGATTCACTGCAATCCAGAAGCCATCATCTACCTGAACTTTGAATTTCACAGAAAATTCACTTGGGGCACGAATATCTGTTAGTTGAAGCATGCAGCCATAAGGTCCTCCACCAATTTGAGCCACTTCAGATGGACCTGGACGTAATTGAACAATATCACGCTCAATGGTACGTCGTAGAAATCCTCTAACACGTTTTGTATCACCAGTATCAGGTATAAGCCAAAAGACTTCAACACCTTGTTCATAGGGTGCTCGTTGAATACCCTGATCTGGTGTAATACCCAAAAATTTAGTCATTGCTGCCCGCTGTTTAGCATAATCAGATCCCTTCATGTCCGCAATCAATTGATTCAAATATTGTTTTACTCCACCATATGTACCCATGGTATTGTAGGTGGTAATTGTATCTGAGTTTGGATACATAGATCCAGTTGCTTGTCCACCCATTTTAAGAAATAGATTCTGAATGCAAATAATTTCAAAGGGTGCAGCAGATCCATCTGATATTTCATTGCATGCACTGTAGCCTGAGATGGCGCCCCGTTTCAAACATAAATCTCTGGCGGATGCACCGATTCCAGAAGTTGCAGATTGTGTTGTATTACCTGCTAGTGTGCGAACTTCTTGTAAGGCAGCAGTTACAGTTGTGTGTCCTTGTTTAAAAAGATCCATATTCATTGGTGGATTTGCCACTTTGTTATAGATTTTAACAGAGTCGGCATCGGTTAGATTACCAATATAATTTTGTGGATCAGAGGAACCTTTTAGTGCAATTGCCAGTGCACCATTATCCGTGCAACCTCCTGCTAACACTTGATTATAAAGGCATGCAGAAGAGAGACGACCGTTAACTGGATCACATGTACGATCTACAATGGGTTGTGGGCCAGAACCAGGTGGAGGAGGTGGAGGACATTGAACACCATTAACAACAATGGATGCGGGACTGCAATTTGCCCGTGGATTGGAGGGATACAGTGGTTTTCCATTTTTATCAATGGGAATACCCTGATTGGTATCTGTGCAATATCCACAATATCCACTATATACATCATTATCCACATCTGTACATGTTTTAAGTGCAGCGCATTTATCAACAAGCATATCTTGTTTGGCTTGATTCAAATCAAAATACCATTTGCTATATTGTGCATCAGTAAATCCTGGTAGAGGACCCTTACTTGTACCAACTACACCTGAGGATACAACAGGGTAGGGACTTCCTTTATTGGGTTTGGTATAGACCCATCCGCATCCGATGGGTTTATTTTGATTAACTGCAATCAAATCATCAATGGACGATGATGCACATTGTTTGGCCAATGCTGCAAGATCGGGACTGATATCTGTTTTAAAAATATCATTGGGATATGCAATGGCGGGATCCTGATAGCTATTACCGATCGTATCTACGCTTTGAATGGCTTTATCAAATCCAGTAAGACCGGGAGTGGCCGATGGAACGATATTAGGAAGTGTTGCATAATATTTATTTTGATTGTCAATGTATTGTGAATGAGTATCGGCGGGGCTACCTGAATTAGCATACCCCTCTTGTAACGTCATTGTATCCAGTAAACGCTGGAACGTGGACATCCTATTCTTATCTTCGTAAGTATTTATGAGTGGGGACACAAGCGTATGCTCCGCTAACACACCCCTCACTGTTTGCACATTTAGAAATAATATAAATATTTATAAATGTTATTTATAAGTATTTATAACTAATTATACACAATTATGAAAAAGTGAGGGGTGTGTTAGCGGAGCATACGCCAGCGTCTCCACCACTAGCCATTAATCTGATAGACATCATTTGCCCAACCACCACCTTTTCCATTTCTGCAATTACCAGACCGTCCATATTTTGAATAAGAGCTAAAGTCCTTCGCAGCCGCACACCAGCCGCCATCTTGAACTGCAAAGAGTTTCATTCCCCGTTCTTTTGCAACAGTATAGCACGCATTAATGGCATCACTGCGTCCTTGATAATTGCCTGATATTCTTGGATCAGAACCATCCATTGGCGGGACGGCTCTATTTCCTGTATCTGCCCAGCAGCCCATAGAACTATAGGGAGTATCTTCTTGCAAATCCGCAAATACCATACGATTTGGTGGTAACCATGAATAAGTATGATTGGTAGATGTAATGGAATTAGAGATATATACTCTACCAGTATCATCATCAATAGATAACACGGCACCAAGAATACGAGACTGACAACAGTCAGAACGGTTAATAATAGTTACTTTATAAATGGGCATAACTGATCCCAAATCTACCGTAATCCATGGGATATCACCACATGATGTGTGTGTGAAGTTATACCATGCTTCACCCTGTCCATTGATGAAGTTTTGAACGGGAAAGGCATCGCCTGAATATCCACTTGATTTGGTAACGGTCGTGCGAGGTGTAATAATATTAGGGCCATTTTTGACGGAATAGACCATAATTTGTGCCAAATTCAAACATTCATATCTACTCCATTGTAGGGTAATGTATCGGCCTGATATGGTTTTTGTTGGGGCATTTGGATCCGCAGTAGGAGTGACCTTAACATATCCTTTATAATTTCCATCTGATTGAAATCCGCCATTCACATCCCCTTTATAGCATCCACTGCCCGATCCATCAATAGAATAGCTAATAGCTGCGCATTTATCCCCCAAATCGGTACAATTCTGCTGGGCTTGTTCTAGTGATAATCCGCTAAAACAGGAGGGCTGTGGTCCAGATGTTTGTGGATATCCGCCATTGGTAGTCAAATAATAGGGTTTATCATCTGTAGGGTGATTCCACTGATCGCCATTAAACGGTAAAATAGTTCCAGTTGGATACTGATCAATATCTGGTTTAGCTCCATAACAATAGGTTGCAGCATTTGCACCAGGATTCATGGGAGTACTGTTTACACCCTGTTGACCATTCATAACGGATGAGGTAATAGGCATCATTGCATTGGGAGAATCCGCTACCCATCCCCATGCAACCATATCCGCCCCTTGTTTTTGAGCAGTTTTAAGTTGTGCCGCAGTAGCAACTTTAGCATCGTATTTGGAGCATACAGTAGCAGCTTTATCTGTTGTGACGGGTTCACTTACCATAAATACTTCAGTGGGACCATTTACAAAATTTGCATCTGAACTGCCGAGTTTAATACCATATGCTTTTTGAATGGCATCTGCACGTTCTGAATTAGGCCGTGTATTATCATTTGCAAGACGGTTAATGTAATCATAGTCCTTCTTGGCAGCATTTACACCGCTTAGTGCCTTTCCATAGTCTAGTCCCGTTTTGGTAAGTGGATCAACCGCTGTACCAGGATAATTGTAGGTGGTAGGAATAACACCAAAATCAATATAGGGTTCGGTTTTAGCACTGGCATAGGAAGGAGGCAATCCATAGGTTGGGCCAATGTGTGTGGTACCACCTTGATTGGTATACAAATAGGATAAACATTCTTGTGACAAGGGGCCTGCTGCATTTGCAGGTCCATCACATGGTGTGTTAATGGGTACACCTGTCATGTACATAGATACCGTATTCCAATCAGGAATAGATAATGGCTTTCCTGTTGCATCTTCACCAGTATAGGCCTGGCGTGACTTGACTGCGAGAGTATCTGCAATATCATCAATGTCTAAATTATTGCCATTGGCAGACTTTTGTAGTGCATCGGATGTTGCCTTATCTGTGGGATAACCAGTACCTTGTTGTGTTCCGCCAAGTTGTGTCCAGCGAGATTGTAAGCATTCCAATTTATAGTTTCCAGGCGAATTTGCTGTACCATAGCAAGGATCTGATTCCAAGAAGGTTGCAGATTCTGCTTTGGTAATAATTGGTCCATTGTCGCATGCGAGTGCATCCCCATCATACATATTGATAAATGTAAAAGGCATGAGGCAAGCTAGTGCCATATTTTTTTGTCCATTTCCAGGAACCAATGAAAAGCAGCGGAAGCCATTGCATGTTTTTGATCCACCAATACGTGCCTTTGAATTGGTAACAGTATCACTTTGAATGATGGTTACGATATCTATTTTAAATGTTCCTCTGGCGGTAGATCCTTCTAAATAGCCACTAATATAGGTAGGTTGTGTAGTTCCTGAATAGACATTAATGGTAAAACTGCTTCCTTCTGCATCAGCGGGTAGTTCCACCTTAATACCGTTGGAAGGATCCAAATTCGTCTGACCGATAGAAATGCCCTTATTTGGACTTGCAATAGTGATCATTCCATTTCCAAATAGATTTAGTGTAGAAGGAAGTTTACCAGTTGCAGGATCTACTCGTGAAAAACTCTGTGAGGTATAGCATTGTGTGCAATTGGGGGACTTAAAGGATTGTTTGGTTTCGCAATCTACCTTTTCTTTTACCACAATACAGGAATCTTTAGAGATACTGAATTTACCAGATGCAGCTTGACCAATAGTAGGCTGATAAACCTTATAGGGGTCATAAGGTGCGGATCCAGTATCCTGCACATTTTTAAAGGAGCGAGCTTGTTCTTCACGATTGTCATCAGAAATATACAAACCACCCGTAAAAGGGCGTCCGCTAGATGCAATACCCATACTATCAAAACTCATTCCACAATTGGCTGCAAATTTAGGATCATCAAAGGCACTGCATGTTTTGTCAGGAGTGGCTTCACATGCTTGTGCTTTGGCAAGGGCGTCAGGTAATTGTGCAAGGGTTTTAAAGGTTTGCGATTGAGATAATGTATTACCTGTAGAAGTTGGCACAGTAGCGAGTGGATTAATGGCTTGGACTACTTTAGAAGAGGTATCTGGTGAAACAGGGATAGCTGGATTGGTTGCATTTACCGTTTGTACAAATGGATTAAATTTTGTTTGAGAAATATCCATATAATCTAGGTGACTAGAAACCGGAACATCAAATCCTTCCTTATAGGATTTACTATACTTGAAAAATACAGTAAGGATTATTAAAACTGTAAATAATAATATAATGTTTAAAAACATTATTATCTACTTCACAAATAGAATAAAAAGAGAGATAAGATTTTAACAGATCATTCTAGTTAGACCTGTGAGGGGGTTAGGGGGACGCTGGCGTCTCCCTTTAATAGTTATTATCAGGCCGTAATTGAGGCAATGAATCCATTTCACGTGTAATAATCCGAAATACAATATTCAATTGTTTGTTTAGATTGATCAAACGGACAGGCGACTGAAGATTTACCCCAAAAGCATTGAGCGTTGCGCCAAAATTGGGTCCAAATGACTGCAATAGTACACTACCTGTACTAGGATCTTGATAAGGTGCCTGAATAACAATATAATTTGCATAACCCACTTCATTAAATCCATCCACCATATTGGTGTAATTTGTTTCATGTGCAAAGGATGTGCTGTGTGCAAAATCAAGTGCAATATGTCCCTCAGGACGATTAATCCAATTACTAAAGGTACGTAGACTCTGACCATACGTAGGATCATTCAATGCTGCATCTGAATAGGTATATCCACTAATTTGAATGCGATCGCCTGAGCAAATTTCAAACTTACTAAAATATTTAGAAGTGTTGATATAAAAATTAGCGGGATCACCGTTTAGATCAGGTATAATAATATTATATTTCAAAGATGTTAATTGATACACAATGGTATTTGTAAAGGGAAATGCAGATCCTTGGACGGGATTTGCAGCAGCAGGATTTACATAATTCTGTGGAGCAACAATGCCCCCAATGTCAAATGTATCAGGTGAATTGCTAACAAGTTCTCCATTAGGGCGACGAATATCAATAGTCATCTTTTGCAAAGTGGATAAGGGTGTAGGATAGTATTCCTTCTGGCACTTCATGAATTTAGGAATCATCGCCAAGAATCCCTTACTGTATGGTTTTTGTCGGTCAAAATCCGAAATCCACTGGGCATCATATTGTAACACACCGAAACTGCGATCCAGAAAATTATCTGTACCATAATTGTTATTTTCCAGCTCTGCCACACGAAGAATGACATAGGGCATGTTCAAAATATTATCTTGGTATCCCGTATCTGTAGCAGTACTTGTATTTGTGCGAAAGACGGTGACATCCAAACTCTCACCAGGCATAATTGCTTTAATCATTTCAATGCGAACGATATTCTTGAACTTCTGCTGAGAAGCCAGATTGGGGCCAAAACTCTGTGCATTAGCAGCAGGATCAAAGTTCACCGTGAAATTATAACGATTCTCTTTATTATTGCGCAACCAATCACGATCTGCCGAATAAATGAACAAATTATTTTCTACTTCACGGTAACTAACAATGTTGTCTTCACGGATAATATTGTTTTGCTGTAAGGTATTCTTCATAATAGATGCTAGTTGTGGTTCCACAATGGTAGGATTGGCATTGGCTTGGCCAAGTCCACGTGGATCGGGAGAGCCCGTCATCGTATCAAAGGAGCCAACAGGCGCCATCAGAAGTTCACGACGATCGGGCATAATCATGAGCGGCATATCATTGCCCGTCTTCTGTGCAGGTTGATTACGTTGAACAAGTGCCAATTCCGTATTACGATTCTGCATATCCTGTTGTGCACGAAAGGAGGAATCTGCCTGAATGCGACCTTGTAGACCAGCTTCTGCCTTCATGAGCTCTGTGTTTTGCTGTGCGACACGAAGCGCTTCCATTTCACGTTGTTTCTTGGCCCGTTCAAACATTTCTGCGGCGGGTGGTCCATCTTCCGTAAGTGCAATGCGAAAATCGGGAATAGCAGGAGGTAGTGCTTTGACCTCAT
>Ga0164296_1005481_pt1 | contig 11108 bp, 6 predicted proteins | sample GEODES057metaG_FD_113533 | JGI IMG/M metagenome (GOLD analysis project Ga0164296, IMG submission 113533) | Dystrophic lake water microbial communities from Trout Bog Lake, Wisconsin, USA - GEODES057 metaG | ecosystem: Environmental > Aquatic > Freshwater > Lake | place: USA: Trout Bog Lake... | reverse complement strand
GCATCGCAGGCGGCCGCCCACTGTTGGTGCTGCACTGCGCACTGCATGCTTCCTGCTCACATATCTTGGCAGCGTCACCTGTCAGGCGACCTGCCCCATCGCAGGTGAGTTCACCCACACGCGACTTGCCTTGCCGGGTGTGCCTTGACCGCCACCTCGTGTGCACAGTGTCGACTCGCTCTCTCGCTGGTGCTGGCGTGGCTGGTGTCTCTGACGGCGTCGCCGGCGGCGCGCTGTTCAACGCGCCTACAGCGGCGGCGTACGCCCCACCTGGCAGTCTGTATGCAGCAGGTCAGCAGCTGGCCAACGGCGGCGGCACGGCGGGCACGCTGTTCGTGGCTGACACGGGAAATAATCGCCTGCGACGAGTAGACCTCGCCACAGGCGTGGTGGAGACGCTGGCGGGCGTAGGCTTGCCGGGCTCGGGGGGAGACGGGACTGCTCTGACGGCGTTTTTCAATGCCCCTCGCGGTGTGGCGGTGACAGCTAACGGGACAGTGTTCATTGCAGGTGCGTTGTCTTGGTCTCTCTTGACCTCTACGCAAAGGCAGGCAGTTCAGAGCTGACGTTAAGGCCATCCTGCTCGACCGTCTGAACTCAGATACGGGGAACGGGTGTATACGTACCTTCTGGCCAGCGAATGCTAGCGCTGGCAGTGATGGCTCGGTGGCCACAGTGGCGGGGCAGTTCCCGTCGCTCGTGCTGAAGGATAGTCCTCAGCCACTGTTCGCCTGGCCTCAAGGCCTCGCATGGGATGAGACGCGCCAGATGCTGTACATCGCGGACGGACACTCGATTCGCGCGGTGCGCTGTGTGGCACATGTGTCGCGATGCGCCCGTGCATTCAGGCTACTCATGCATGATGTGCCCTCAGATGACTGCCTATGGCGTGGTTACGACGCTTGCGGGCAGCAATAGCCCTGGGTTTGTAGATGGAACCGGCACAGTTGCAAGGCACGTGTATCCTGCCCTTCGAAAAGGAAATATAGGCGCTCTGTTGACGCCTTATTTATTGTCCAGGTTCCACAATGTCACAGCAATCACGCTGGACGCCGTCGCGAATGTGCTGTACGCAACAGACACGCAGAATCAGGTTGTCAGAGTCATAACACTGGGCCCCAATGCAGCCGCGACGCTGGTGACCACACTCGCTGGTGGCGGACCTGCTGGGTTTGGCGTTCCCAACAACATTGCCGACGGCACAGCTGCCAATGCGACGTTCAAATGGCCGATGGGCATCGCGCTGGTGAATGTGACGTCCAGCATGACGCTGTCGAGCGGCCGGAGCGGGCAAACAGTACTCCTTGTTTCTGAGGCCGCTGGCAATCGACTGCGGCTTGTGAACAACACGGACGGGTCTGTCCGCACAGTGGCTGGCGGCAGCTTGGGAAGTACGGGGTTTGTGGATGGTGTTGGCGTTGGCGCAATGCTGTACGCGCCCACCGGCATCGTGGCGGTGTCTCCAGTAGCTGGTAGCACAGACACCACGTTTGCAGTCGTTCTAGACAGCGGCAACCACGCGCTGAGGCGTGTCGCAGCAGCGCAGGCAACTGTGTTCACACTAGAAGCACAATCTAATGGAACAGCGGACAACGTGATGTCGTATAACGACACCTACAACCGGGCCATGTACCCGTTCACAAGCTGGTCGGTGCAGCGCCTCCCCGGTGGCTTGGCTTCTGATTTGTACGATGAAATGCTGTTTGGCGACGAAACACAGACAGTGAGTTGGTGCAGCTACTCCGGCGGCGGCGAGGGCACGCTCGTGCTGCGGGGAGCAATGCAGGCACAGTTGTATCGGACGGACAATGGCACGACGAGCACTCTCGTCTTGACTTGGCAGGGCGTGCGCGCAACTGATGTACGGGTCGTGCCACTCGCGCGATTTGCGTCGCCGCAAGATGACCCGTGCAGCGATAGCGTTGCGGACGGTATGCGTTCATACGGCTCTTGCTTGTCTGTGGACGCGAGCGACAGCTACGCAGCTACGCTGATAGCGACGTGCACAGCTGCCACGTTGAACATGAGCGGCACGTCTATCATAGAAGCGCTGCCGTCGGGATCAGGGTACTCACTGGATGGACCTGCGCTGCATGTGAGCAACGATGAGTACGCGTTCGTCGGGGGCATGTACGCTGGTGAGAGCCACGTGGTGAATGTCACTCTTCGCAGAGGCGCGAGATACGTGGTGCGGGCCTGGGGCGCTGTGAATGTCACTTTAGCGGGGGCGACAGACGGGGTGGTGCTCTTCAGCGCCTCCCTCAACGGGACCTCGCAGCAGCAAGTTGAGCGCCGCGTCGTTGCGCCCGCCCTGGGTGGGTGCATGAACCCCAACGCAGCCAACTACAACCCGAACGCACTGTCCGATGACGGCAGCTGTGTGGCTCCTGGGTTGCCCGCCCAGGTGAGCCTCTCCGCAGCCGCGGGCATCCCGACGCCTGACACTTGGTTCTCTTTCGGCGTCTTCCTCGTCGGCGGCGCCGGTGACGATGACCTCGCGTCGCCGGTTGTGCTGCCGCAGCGTTTCGCAGCTGCCAATCAGACGGCGGTCCTGGTACCTCCCTTAGCGCCTGGCTTGTATTACATCGAGATGTATGGCAACGTGAGCGGCACCATCCAGCTGTACGAGCCGCCTGATCTGCCATCGGCGCTTGTCCTGGACGCGCCAGGCGGCCTGAGCACCTGGGATTACACGCCTGTCGGCAGTCACACCGCAGCCCCGTTAATCTCGTTCAACGCAAGCAGTGTCGTGCCCGTGTTCGCCAACGGGTACACGCAGACACAAACACAGTTCACGTGGGGCGTCCAGTTCGATGCCGTTCCAACCAACCTGGATCCGTACGGCTCACCCTTGCCGGGAGGTGCCGTCCGAGCTTACTTCTCAGTGCCGTCTCGGCCATCAAGCCACGCGTTCTTCACAGCCATAGCAGGCGGCGCAGTAGCTGTGCCGACCGCGCATGTGACGGCGGCCGCGTGGGTGCCGCCTGCTGCACTGGGCGCGCCCAGTGTCAGTCTTCGAGCCGCGGCGCTTACAAACTTGACGGCGACATCCGCGCCGCCGCTGTCTCTGGGCCGCGTCGTGTCCGACATCTACGCCCTTCTGCCGCTAGATTCTACCACGCCTGCGTTGGCGAAGCCGCTGACGATGCTGCTGCCATACGACACGCAGGATGCTGACGCCGTGACAGGAGCTCTTGGCCCGTACGATGCCGGCGCCTCGCTCGTGGTCATCACCGCATCGGATGCCAGCGGCCAGGACTGGCACGTCCTGCCAAACGCCACTTTTTTGAACGGCTTGGCAGTCTTCTCGGTGTCGGCGCGTGGAGTGTTTGCAGTCTCCACGTCCGTCGTGCTCATCGCCTCCCTGCCGCCATTCGCATCCAGCAACGGAGGCACGCGCATTCTCATGGCTGGCTTGGGCGTCTCACCTGGCAGTCAGGCGCTGTGCCGCTTCGGGGCAGATGCAGGAGTCTTTGCAGCAGGCACGTTGCCGCCGCCTCCATCCACCACTGGCGGCTTCATCGCGACACTCGCCTGTGTTGTGCCTACCCTTCCAGAGAACACGCCGCCGCCGCTGTGGGTGACACTGCAGTTTTTCAGCGCAGACGCGCTATCCGTGTCGGCTGGTGCATCGGTTGAAGGCATTTCGGTACAGACGCCACTGTTCCTGTTTGCAGCGCCGCCACGTGTGCTGACTGTCATGCCGGCACGGGTATCTACCACCGGTGGCGCTGTTCTCCATGTCACTGGCGATTTGCTCGCACCGCCAGCATCCGATTGGCACTGGTCCGGACAACCATCTGCTTTCGCGGACGCGCCGCCTTGGATGTGTGCCACATCTGGCTTCACACTAGGAAGTGGTGCATCTACACCTGCAGGCGTGTTCGTGCAGGCTGCAGTGGTATCAAGTGCGCTGGCTCTTTGCGAGGTGCCGATGTCGAGGTCCACTGGCAATGCTGCCCTCGTCGTGGGCGCAACGGGCACCAACAATGACGTCGCGCCTTTCCCAGACGGGACGCCCGGTCTTGTGACCTACGCCGCAGCGGTGGTCTCCGCGACTGTGGCTGCGGGCAGTAGCGTGTGGGTGTCTGCCCCGTGGGGCGGCGACCTGCTTGAGGCCATTATTGCGGGTGCGTCGGCGCAGCAGCAGACAGCGTTCCGTATTGGCACGATCATTGTGTCGGTACGGTCAGGGCGCACTCCGCAGGCTGTGCAGGCCATTGCGCCGGCAACGGCGGCCACCTTAGGTGTGAGTGCAGTGTCGTTCACGCTCACTGGCCTTGCGCCCGGTGAGATGGATATCCCGGTGGATAGTTTACCACGAGGAATGCTCGCAACGGTGGCTGCGCCACAGGCAATGCTCGCCTATCCTGACATTGTGTTGGCGGGCCAGGACATGCTCCTTACCGTTGCTGTTCATTCCGCGATCGATGTCGCCGGAGACATTGCTATCACACCGCTCGCTTCATCCTCATCCTTCATGGCGTGGCTGTGCGTCCTTGACGGCGCTTCATCCAGCCGCGTTGCAGATGCCGGCATGGGCGCTGTCACCTGCCAACTGCCTGGCACTGCCGACCTTGCTGGCGGACCCGTTCATTCGCTCTCGCTGCGAGGTATCGCATCAAGCGCTGCATCTGATGCCGTCAATTTGCGAGCGCGCAGTGCTTTAGCGACGCACGTACACATCGTTGCATTGCCGGCGCCGCGGGTGACTGCTGTTTACCCCGATGCGATATTCAGCGGCGGTGGGACACTTCTCTGGCTTCGTGGTGCCAACCTGCTTGCGTCACCATCACACGCAGCTGCTGTCCAAGAGCTGTGCACAGTCACAAATCGCGCATCGGGGTATCAGACAAGCAATGTTGCCGTCGCAATGTCTACTGCAGTCATGGCGTGCGAAGCTCCTACTGGCGGTGACGTGGAGTTCCAGGCTTCCGTGCAACCCACCATGGTCGATGCAGCCACCGGCCAAGTGCTTGCCCGCGGGTCGACGCTCCAGAGCGTTGACCTTCGAGGGCAAATCATGCCGTTGCTGCAGCTTGTGGCGCCGCCCATGGCGACCCCGCTCCCAGACGCAGGCGGGGTGCTCGTCACTTTGCACGGAGCTGCTCATGCGGATAGCTTGGCGGAGCTGTCTTGCGCATTCGGAACGATATCGGGCATCGCACCAGCTGTGCGCAGTGGCGACACCTTCTCGTGTATTGCGCCCGCTCGTGCGCCGTCTGACGCCGTTTCGCTGCAGCTAGATGCGCATGGCGGGTGGAGCAGTGGGTCGCCGCCGCTGGCGACTTTGTCGTTTGCACAGACGCCAAGTGCTGAGCCTCAAGTCCTCTCGTCGAACGGAGCACGCGTGTCGATCGTCGCGGATGCTGCCATGAGTGGCGCACTTGCGTGCGTATTCGATGCAGCTGCTATGCCCGCGGTGCTGCAAGCGGCAAGCGGCGATGCACCAGGGCAGCTTCTTACTTGCATGGTGCCTCTCCCTGCGCTCCGCGACCCGCCACTTCGATTCGTAGCGCTTCGAATCGCACGAGCAGCTGCATTATCCGTATCGGGATCTCAAGGACCGGAACTCGCGGGCGAAAGCGTGGCATTCGAGTACGCATGGCCACCGCCTCGGCTGACTTCGACTCAGCCAGAGGTGGCGCCCCTCTGGGGTGGCGCTCTCATCTCCATCTCCGGGTCGGGGTTCCGGCCTGGCGGGGACTCGACATGGTGCACGTTCGCATTTCCCGGCATCTCTGCGTTCGAGGTCCCAGGAGCAGCGGAGTCTTCGACACGCATGCGTTGTGAAGCTCCTGCGTTGATGGCGCCCATCGGCGACGCGCTTGTCACTGTGGTGGTTCTTAGTGATCGTTACACTCGTGCTGCGTTCACCGCAGTGGCGCTGCCGTCGGTGACGCAGCAGCCTGTCACTTTGCAGGCAGTGCCAGCTGTTGGAAATGCAGGCGGTGGAACGCGGGTGGAAGTTGCTGGTTCATATTTTACAACCGCGGGCTTGCCGCTGCAGTGCCAGGTACGCGTTTCCGTTGCCCGTGCTCGTATCCCCCTTCACTGATACATTCTCCCCCTCTCTCCAGTTCGGAACCATCAAGTCAGCTGCCATTGTGGCCAATGCCACCTCCATGTCGTGTGTATCGCCTGCGTCCGCAGTGCGCCGAGTACCCCTGGCGGCGACGCCGAGCGCCACGGCAGCCACCGGGCTGGGGTTAGGCGCCGCAGGTCCCTCATTCCTGTTCGTGTGAGCACTGGGGCCGCGGCTGACATGCAACTGGGCAGTAGCAGGCGCACTGCACGTTGCAAGCGATGGTAGGGATGGCAGACAAGGATTTGGCGGATGCAGAGCTGGACTTGTCGGCTAGTCGCTGTGCAATCAAGTCTCCCTGCTAAACTGTAACTGGTCATTGTGCGATTCGTCCGAGTAGCATAGTGCCATGCACACTAGTGTTCCCTCGCTCTCTATTATCTATGTCTAGTAGTATCGGTGGCAATACTGGCAGTACTGCCCCTGCCCTGTCGCACGATTTTTGCCGCTGAACCCTCGCGTTATTAAGTCAAGCAGAACATTGCTCGGCAATTTGACCCCATCGCCATGTTGTAGCATCGTTTGAAACGATACGAAGCTTAGATTCGCAGTCCAGGTCTTGAGGCATTGCTCGTAGAATTGGGTTAGCTTGTACTCATCTGCCAGCACAATGAAGCGCACAAATCGCTTGGCGGCGTTCTCTGCAGTTAATACACGCGGAGAAGGAGGCGCTGAGCCTGAGGCCAACCAGTCCGGGACAGTTACAGGTGACGTCACTTCTTGATTCGCAATCAGCCACTTTTCAGCCTCTGCCATGGCTCCGGGCATGTCGTACTCGCGGGACATCTCCAGGAGACGGCTGATAGTGCTGATGGAGAACTTCTCGGCGCGCGAGGATCGAGGGTAAAGATACGCAAGAAGTATGTCAAGGTCCTCCTTGGTCTTGTGCTCCAGCGGGTACTCATAATGGACAAGGGCCGTGCCCTCCTCGCAAGATGTAAGCACCTCGCGAAAGATGCGGGAGTGTGCCGCAAGGACGCCGCGATGCACTTTCACAGCAGTGCCATCCCCTTTGGCGATGAGTTTCATGTCAGTGAACAAGAGAGGCGCCTCGCCGTCGTCAGCAGGGACGACGACGGAGTCTGACGCCATAGATGAGAATGCGGAGGAGATGTTTATGTATATTCTTGGACCAAATGTTTCCTTTGGTTCCCCTAGGACATTGCCAGCATATGTACGCATTGCAGAGCTAGCTGTTTTCCCCCTGCCCACGCTAGGCACGCCGCACTTTGCAGAGGCTCTCTCACACAATCGGCTTCCCATCCGCATCCAGCGGCCACGGGTTGCCCTGCATGTCAATGGGCTTCTCCAGCTTCTGGAGCACGGCCTGCTGCCACTGCACGGGCGCGTGCATCGTGGATTCACATGTCAGCTCCCTGTGCATTCAAGTTGGAAGCGCATCGTCGCACCGGGTACTGCTTGACAAGGCCCCACTCCACCGGCTTCCCGAAGTTTTTCTGGCGGCGGATTTGCGTAAGCATCGCAATGAAATGACCACAAGTTCACAGCCTCATACGCGCCTTGAACGCCTCCTGGAACTGGCGGCTGGCCTCCTTGAACTCGGGAGTCGTGAACGACAGGCGCGGGTCCTCGTGCTTGCGGTACTGCGCCAGCTTCTCCGTGTGGGCGCGCATCTCCTGCGCAACACCACAAGTGTCGATTCAGCGGAGCCGCACCACATATGCGCTGCAGCTGGTGTTCCGAGCGCCCCAGAACCAGGCCCTTTGCCGTGCCTCGAGAAGAGTCATGTGCTCCTTGTTGTTTGGGTCCACGCGCCCCTCGAAATCTGCGCACCACACGCGAGCGGTGTCAGCACATGATTCAGCCCCGCAGCTGGACCCCTCGCGGGCGCAATATGCCAGTGCGCGGGGGTAGGACAGTGACAAGAGCCCGTCCGTGTTCCCGTGGGGTCACGTCGTTGGAGACCTTGCTGCACCCTGTCGGTTGCGCGCAGCAGTGCAAGCGCAGTGCACGCGCCTTTCAGCTTCGCTGCATCAGCGGCTGCAGCGTCGGGGCCGCCCTTGTAGGTGCCGTTCGACATTGTGCGGACGTGGAGAGGGGGGACACTCTTGACACAAAACAGCGAGCCGTTTCCGATCGGATTCACAAGTCCCCCACTCGTGAGAAACATGGCGGCAAGTGATGCAGCGCCGGAGCAGAGCTCCCCGAGGGAGGAAGAGACACTCGCCGAGTGGCTAAAGAAGGACAACTTCACGCTGTCGATGGCGTCTAGCTTCTTCGGCTTTTTTGCGCACGCAGGCGCTCTGTATGTACGTGCATGCCTCGGCCCTGGCGCCTGCTCGAAGCTGCTGAATTGAGTGAGTCTCTGCGAGTTTTCTTGGAACAGGCTCTTGCTGAGGCGGGCTGCCACCCAGCAAAAGTGTGTGGTTCCTCCAGCGGAAGCATCATCTCGGCCCTCTACGTAAGTGCGCAAGCTGTGTGTCCTTTGTGCGCAAAGACTGACACCGGCACTGCTAAAGGCGGGAGGACTGGACCCATTGTCAAAGCTGCCAGAGCTCATCCTCCGCATCAAGCGCAGCGACATCTTGACACCGTTCTACCAAGGAGAGTGGGGACTCGGCTTCTTCCGGATTAACCAGGGATTCCTGGCTGCAAACGCTCCAGTGAAGAGGCTCGAAGAGAGTAGGTGCAAGGTGGCTATCAGCACATACGACTTGTTTGCGCGCAAAGTGGTGACCTGGAGCTCGGGGCTGACCCACGAAGTTGTTGCAGCCAGCTGTGCCATGTGCGTGGCATGCAGCCCACTTGTGTTTGCTTGTTGCCCCAGAACTGACACATGTCGCTCCACATTGTGTGCGCAGTCCCATCATTATGCAGCCAATCCATCTGGATGGCCGCATTCACGTGGATGGCGGCGTCGGCGACTTGCTGGGCTTGGCCTCCTGCACACCAGACGAGCGCGTCCTCTCCATAGATCTCCACACCATTGGCCTCACCCGCGGAAGAAGAATGCATGTCGCGATCTTTGGTGAATCGCCTGGGGGACCGGTGCTCCCGAACTGCACTCGACTTCAGCTCACCCAGTTGCCGTTGGTGAGCCCCTCAACCATGGACGTCTCTGGCAAAGTCGCCTTCGCTGCGGGGCGCGCTGCAATGCGCGAAGCGCTGAAGACGCGCGGTATTTGGGGAGGTGACAGGCGTGTGCCTGTGGCCGTGCCGGAGTCACACAGAGGTCAACCTGTCGAGCCACTGGTACCGGACGTCCGGACCCGAATGAACACGCCTGCTGTTGAGGGCGCATGACAGCAGTTGAGAGCTATATAAGTTCATGGTTTTCAAGTATCACACGGTGTTTGGCGTTCCCCTGCCGTGTCCAGCTGCCATATAAATGAGATACGGATGCACGCGCGTGCTAACTGCGGCGCAGTAGGACTCCACCGTCTCTGGCATGAGACCAAACAGCTGGCCCAATGCCACCGGGCTGCGCAGACTCGCATCCACGACCGTGCCAGTTGCATCCGCTGCAACCAGCGTGAGCGCCACCAGCGTGGGTACCGCCAGCTGCGTGGTGCGGCTCGCAGACGCGGCAGGCTCCGCAAAGACGAGGAACTGGCCCAGGTGAAGCACCCACGCCGCCAAGGCTGGCGGGAGGCGCAGCGTCTGCAGAATGGAATCCACATCCTTGCGCTGGCCTCTCAGCACGCCCGGGCTCGCACGCGCCCGGCGCGTGGTGGCCATCCCGCGCTGCTGCTGCTGCTGCTGCTGCTGCTGTTCGCTTCGAGACACCGGCGCTCCAGAAGACGGGTCTTCATCTGAGGGAGCCAGGGGAAAGGCCCATGCCCCAGATACTGTGGCGCCGCCGCCCCCGTGCACAGGTGGTATGCCCACCACGGCGCCTCGCCTATTCTGCCTGGCACCGCCTCTATGATGAGCGGCTGCGTCAAGCTCCGCCTCAGCTTGCTGGTGCAATGACACCACGTATGCCTCGCTCGGGCGCTTGCGCCCTCGCATCTTGACACGGCCACCCACGCCCGTGGTGTGGTATTCCGCTGGTAGCGGGCCATCTACACCGAGCTCTCGCTGCGCCGTCTCAGCCGCTTCCATCGCCTCGCAAGGCTTGGCCATGAGATTGTCCCAGAACGCAGGTGTCAACAAGAAGCCGTCGGGCCCTTCATCGCCCCCGTCATCGCCACCGTCTTCGCCGGGGTTGTTGCCACCGCTACCAGGCGGCGTGTCTATGTGCTGGTCGTACCCAAACTCAGACTGAACAAAGCATCGCATCTCCTCATCATCTCCCAACAGCGCGTCCTCGAAATCAGGCGCACGACCCGGTGACAAGCCCATGCCTGAGGGGAACATGCCGCCTGCATTGTCGTCTCCCAGCGGGTCATCGAATGTCCACAGGCTGACGCCAAGGTCTAAGCCCAAGTCATCATCGTCACCGACACGCGGCAGCGCGTCCGGCCCAGATAGAAACCCGAACGGAGCCATGCCGCCACTACTGGGCGCGCCCGCATCTGCCAGGCCACACGGAGGCGGGGGCGCCACCATGGCTGGAATGCCGACCATTCCACCGTCATCGCCGTCTTCGTGCAGCGTCGCACGCGCATTGTCTAGCAGCGTGCCGACATCCGCTTGACTGTATTGTATCCGTCCACGCGAACGCTCGCCACCAGCAGCGTTGGACGGGACGGCATTACCCTGGTCGTAGCGAGCAACCAGGTCAGCCGTTGCACTGCCTGGCAGCACCGCATGCCGCCCTCCTGGTTCCGGCAGCGCAGTCGCAAGATCCGCCTCGCCTACGGCGTCTTCATCGTCCTCAGTGAACAGGCGGTCAGCGCCCCAGCGGAGAACGTCTTGAAGCAGGCGTCGGGCCTCGGTGCTTCGCTGCTGCCCTTTGAAGATGTTATCTAACGCCATCTTACGCTTCGCAAACTCCAGAATGCGCTCCTCCACGGTGTAGCGCGTGAAAAGGCGGAAGACGGCCACAGAGCGCGTCTGGCCGATGCGATGGGCGCGGCTCATGGCCTGCACGTCCTGGTGCGGATTCCAGTCGCTATCG
>Ga0164296_1005479_pt1 | contig 11113 bp, 11 predicted proteins | sample GEODES057metaG_FD_113533 | JGI IMG/M metagenome (GOLD analysis project Ga0164296, IMG submission 113533) | Dystrophic lake water microbial communities from Trout Bog Lake, Wisconsin, USA - GEODES057 metaG | ecosystem: Environmental > Aquatic > Freshwater > Lake | place: USA: Trout Bog Lake... | reverse complement strand
TGCCATGTCGCACCTCGAAGAGAACGTCGCCGATGAGTGCCGGCAGGTCAGAGGCGAGCAAGGTCCCGGTGGAGCGCTGACCCCCCAGGCCATGAACGAGCGCACCGAGTGCCGCCGCAGACGGTGCCGGGACTCCCTGTGCCACGAAGGCGGCGATCACACCCGAGAGCACGTCGCCGGTCCCCGCCGTGGCCAGGCTCGCCGTCCCCGAGGTCACCAGCCGAACCAAGGGTGTGGCCCCGGTCGGATCCGCCACCACGGTGGTCGGACCCTTGGCCAGCACGATGGCCCCCGTGGTCTGTGCCACGTGCTCGACCGTGGCCAGGTGCGCCGACACCTCATGGTCGCCCCCACAGAGCCTCACGAGCTCACCGTGGTGCGGCGTGATCACCACCGGCGGTTCGGCGGCGGCGACCAGCGCCGACAGCGATGCGAGATCGCCCACCGCAGCCAGTCCGTCCGCGTCGAGGATCACCGGGATCGTCCGCTGTTCGACCAGCGAGCGCACGGCACGCTGCACGACCTCAGTGCGGCCGAGGCCAGGTCCGACGATCATCGCCGACGCCCGGCTCGCCTCGCTCCGCGCTACCTCGGCGAGATCCGCTGGCGACGTGGGGTGTCGCACGACCTCCACCGGCCAGACGACCGAGCCCGATGACCCGTCGACTGGATGGACGAGACGCACCATCCCGGCGCCCGCCCGCATCGCACCGAGCGACGAGAGCACGGCAGCGCCCTCCATGCCGGCCGCCCCCGCCACGATGCACACGGCCGCCGACCACTTGTGCGCGTCCTCAGATCGAGCGGGGAGGTCTTGGAGGTCGTCCTCGGTCAGCAGGGCCATCGACGCACCGTCCGTCGGGATCCCGATGTCCGCCACCACGGTCTGTCCCGACAGGCGCGGACCATCCCCGAGGACCAGACCAACCTTCGGAGCCGCCATGGTGACCGTGACGTCTGCGGCCATCGGGCTCCCGAGCGCCTCTCCGGTGGTGGCATCGAGGCCCGAGGGCAGATCCACCGCGACGACGAGCGCCTCAGGCGGCGGCGTCGGCGCCACGTAGGGCCGAGAGGCACCGGTCCCGAACGCTGCATCGATGACCACGTCGGCCTCGGCGAGATCGTCGGTCGTGCACTCCGGCTCCAGGACAGAGACCACCGCGCCGAGCGCGGCCAGCCGTCGTCCCGCCACTCGGCCGTCGGCTCCGTTGGATCCGGGGCCGGCTACCACGATGATCCGGCGTCCACGAACGTCGCCGAGCAAGGTGCGCACCTCGGTCGCCACCGCCATGCCCGCTCGATCGACCAGGACCTCGTGGGGGGTCGTGGCCATGGCGAGCTCGTCGAAGCCGAGCATCTCGGCGCCGGTCACGATGCTGCGCACGAGCACCTCCGATAGGCCACCGCGGTGGCGACGGCCAGCCCGGCGTCATGGGTCATGCTGAGCGAGATCTCGTCGATGCCCTTGGCCGCAGCCAGGGAGCGCGCTCGACCGGTGAGCGTCACGCCGGGGGCCGACCCACTGCCCCCGGTCACCTCGATGTCGGTGAACCGTGCACCCCCAATGCCGACGCCGAGTGACTTCATGATCGCCTCCTTGGCGGCGAACCGAGCGGCGGATGAGGCAGCGCGAGCGCGTGGGTTGGATCGAGCAGCCAGGCGTGCCGCCTCCTCAGCCGTGAAGAGCCGACCAGAGAGTCGGGGCCGTCGGTCAAGGGCGGCAGCGAACCGATCGATCGAGACGAGGTCTGTCCCGACCCCCACGATGCCCGAAGCGCTCCTCGTGGGGTCACCCGACGGCATCGTCACTCCACCGTCACCGTCTTGGCGAGGTTCCGAGGCCGATCCACGTCGAGCCCTCGATGGCGAGCCAGGTGGTAGGCGAGCTGCTGGAGTGGGACGATGTCGACCACCGGCGAGAGCAGCTCGTCGGTTCCGGGCACCATGAGCACGAAGTCGGCAAGGCTGGCCACCTCTTCATCACCATCGGCGGCCACGATCACGACGGTGGCGCCTCGGGCCTTGACCTCCGAGACGTTCGAGAGCATCTTCTCCCGCAATGGACCCCCGGTGGCCACCGCCACCACGACGCAGCCGGGCTCGATGACGGCGATGGGGCCGTGCTTGAGCTCACCACCCGGATAGCCCTCGGCGTGCAGGTACGACAGCTCCTTGAGCTTGAGCGCCCCCTCAAGAGCGGTCGGAAACCCCGCATGGCGGCCGAGGAAGAAGAAGTCGCTGGCATCCGCCAAGCCTTCCGCCACTGCGGCGACGGCATCGCCTCGATCGAGCGCGATGGTCAAGAGGCCCTCGAGCTCACCGAGCGCCACAAGGTGCTCGGCCAAGGTGGCGTCCTCGAGGGTGCCCCGCACCTGTGCCAGGTGGAGGGCCAGCAGCTCGAGCGCAACCATCTGGGCCGCCACGGTCTTGGTCGAGGCGACACAGACCTCTGGACCGGCCCGGGTGTAGAGCACCCCGTCGGCCTCGCGTGCCATCGAGGAGTCGACCACGTTCGAGACGACCACCAGGTGCGCTCCGTCCTCGCGAGCATGGCGCATGGCCTGGAGGGTGTCGACGGTCTCGCCGGACTGGCTCACGCCGATCACCAGCGTGGTGTCGTCCAGCACGGGGTCTCGATACCGGAACTCGCTGGCGATGTCGACCTCGGTCGGGATCCGGGCCCAGCGCTCGAAGGCGTACTTGGCGACCAAGCCGGCGTGATAGCTCGATCCACACGCCACCACGACGATCTTGGAGATGGCCCGGAGCTGCTCGTCGGTGAGGTCGAGCTGGTCGAGGACGATGCCACCGGTGGCGTCGATCCGCCCTCGCAGCGTGTCGGCAACCGCTCGAGGCTGCTCGGCCATCTCCTTGGACATGAAGTCGTCGTAGCCACCGCGCTGGGTCGCCTCAAGATCCCACTCCACGATCAGTGGCGTGGGCGTGACCAGGACTCCCTCGAGATCGGTGATCACCACGCTGCCCGGCCGGAGCACGGCGAGCTGATCATCCTCGAGGGCGATGAGATCCCGCGTCCGGTCGAGGAGTGCAGGGATGTCGGAGGCCAAGAAGCTCGCCTGCTCGGTGACCCCGACGATCAGGGGCGAGATGCGGCGAGCGGCCACGATCAGGTCGGGCTCGGCCGATGACATCACGACAAGTGCGAATGCCCCTCGAACCACGGCGAGCGCTCGGCGAACCGCCTCTTCGAGATCGACGCCATCTCGCAAGCGGTCCTCGATCAGGTGCGCCAGCACCTCCGTGTCGGTCTCCGAGGCCAGCACGTGGCCTTGGGCCACCAGCGACTCGGCCAGCTCGAGATGGTTCTCGATGATGCCGTTGTGCACGATGGCCACGGCGCCCGAGCAGTCGAGGTGCGGGTGAGCATTGGTCTCGTTCGGCTGGCCATGGGTGGCCCACCTGGTGTGCCCGATGCCCGCCACCTGCGTGACCGGGGCCAGCTGCGTCATCGCCCGGAGCGATGCCACCGAGTGCGTGCCTTCCGCTGCTCGGGCTTGGAAGATCGCCCCATCGCCGACCAGGGCGACACCCGCCGAGTCGTAGCCTCGATATTCCAGCCGCTCGAGGCCATCGAGGAGGATGTCGAGGGCATCGGCTGCACCAGTGACCCCGATGATGCCGCACATGACTGCCTAGGTTACCGGACGTACCCTCAGCGCTCGACGTCGAGGCTGGCCACGACGGCCGCCACGAGCTGCGCGGCGATGGCGTCGGCCACCGCCTCCTCCGCAGCCTCGACCATCACCCTGATGACCGGCTCGGTCCCCGACGCACGAACCAAGATGCGACCCTGATCCCCGAGGTCGGCCTCCAGGGCGGCCACGAGATCCCAGACCTCGGTCGCCTGGGCCAGCGCAGCCGACGACGGCACCCGGACCGAGGTCAGCACCTGTGGGTAGAGCGTGAGCACCTCATCGGCCAGCACCGCCAGCGGTCGATCGCTGCGGCGGACGAGGTCGGCCAAGAGCAGGCCGGTGAGCAGACCGTCGCCCGTGGTGGAGCGGCTGCGGAAGATGACGTGTCCCGACTGCTCGCCACCGAGGCTGAGCGACTCGGTCTCGAGGCAGTGCAGGACGTTGCGATCGCCGACGGGCACCTCGCGCACCGTGATGCCGGCGTCGGCCATGGCATGGTGGAAGCCGAGGTTGGTCATCACCGTGATGACCACCGAGGCGTTGGTCAGCAGTCCCCGCTCGTGGAGGTCACGGGCGAACAGGGCGATCAGGGCATCACCGGGGACGACCTCGCCCAGGTGGTCGATGGCCACGAGCCGATCAGCGTCACCGTCGAGCGCCAGTCCGAGCTGGGCCCCTCGAGCGATGACCTCGGCGGCCAACTGCTCGGGGTGAGTGGATCCGACGGCGTCGTTGATGTTGCAGCCATCGGGGGCTGCACCGATCACGGTCACGTCGGCGCCAAGAGCGCGCAGCACCGTCTCGGCGATCGGGCTGGCGGCGCCGTGGGCGCAGTCGACCACGATGGCCATGCCCTCAAGGGCACCTGCCGGGAGCGCGTCGACCAGGTGATCGAGGTAGCCATCGGCCGCCGCCAGGTCCAGCTCGATCGAACCGACTCCCTGTCCGGTGGGGCGATCGCCTCCGGCGCTCACATCGGCCAAGAGGGCGTCGAGCTCTGCCTCGATGGCGGCTTCGGCTGCGTCGTCGAGCTTCAGGCCTCCAGGGCCGAAGATCTTGATGCCATTGTCGGCGAACGGGTTGTGCGAGGCCGAGACGACGGCGCCTGGCGATCCCGTCCGGGCGCACAAGGTCGCCACGCCGGGAGTAGGCAGGATCCCGAGATCGATGACGTCCGCACCCTCCGAGGCCACACCCGCCGCGAACGCACCGGCGAGGAGCGGTCCTGAGCGGCGCGTGTCACGTCCGAGGTAGAAGGCATGGCGGCCGAGGACACGCACAGCGGCGCGACCAAGGGCCATCGCCACCTCTGTCGTGAGCTCCTCGTTGGCCAGCCCCCGGAGACCATCGGTCCCAAATTGGGCCAGCGCCACGATTTACCGCTTCGAGTACTGCGGTGCCTTACGGGCCTTCTTGAGGCCGTACTTCTTCGACTCCTTCTCACGCGCATCGCGGGTGAGAAGGCCAGCCTTCTTGAGCGCACCACGCAGCTCGGGGTCGAGCTCGATCAGCGAGCGAGCGATGCCGAGGCGAAGCGCACCGGCCTGGCCCGACATGCCGCCGCCGTCCATGGTGGCGTCGACGTCGTAGGTGCCCTCGACACCGGCGACGCGGAGCGGCTCGGTGATCAGCATGCGGTGCGTGGCCGAGGTGAAGTAGTCCTCGAAGGGCCGCTTGTTGATGGTGACCTTGCCGTCGCCGGCACGGAAGCGAACTCGAGCGACCGCCTGCTTGCGGCGGCCAGTGGTCTGGGTCAGGGGTGAGGTCATCTCAACTCTTCCTTCTACGCCGTGGCCCGGCGGGCGCCAGGCACGTCGTGGGGCTGCGGGTTCTGGGCCTCGTGCGGGTGCTCGGCACCTGCGTAGACCTTGAGCTTGGTGAGCTGCTGGCGGCCGAGGCGGTTCTTCGGCACCATGCCACGGATGGCACGGGTCACGACCTCGACCGGGTCGTTCTCGAGGAGGTCGGCGTAGCTCGTGGCGCGCAGGCCACCGGGGTACCCGGAGTGACGGTAGGCGAACTTCTGGTCGGCCTTGTTGGACGTCATCACGATCTTGTCGGCGTTGATGATCACGACGTGGTCACCGGTGTCGAGGTGGGGCGCGTAGTACGGGCGGTGCTTTCCGCGGAGGAGGACGGCGGCCTCGGTGGCCAGGCGACCGAGCACCATGCCCTCTGCGTCGATGAGGTACCACGCCCTGGTGATCTCGCTCGGCTTGGTTGAGTGCGTACGCAACGTCTTCTCTTCTCTGTTTACGATCGAGTGCTTCTGCGGCGCAGAGCCCTCGTGGAGGGAGCCCGATGATCCGGTCACCGGGCGGCTCACCATGCTACGGCGAATTGGGTACCTCGAGCAAGCCGGGATGCTCGCGCTCCGCCTCGTCGTCATAGCCGACCCCGATAAGGCAGAGGCCCTCGGAGGGTGCAGGCTGCGCCGCACCCTGGCGGTCGTGGCTCCGGAGCAGTGCCACGAGGTCCGCCGCGTTCGAGCGTCCGAGGCCGATGTCGACCAGCTGGCCGACGATGGAGCGCACCATCTGGTGGCAGAACGATGACGCCTGGAGCTCGACGCGGATCAGGCGTCCACCGACCAGGTCGATCACGCCAGCGGTGTCCGGAACGCTGACCGATGCATCGGTGACCACGCGGATGATCGGCTCGGCCGACGTCGTCCCTGGGGCCTTCCGGCAGAAGGCACGGAAGTCGTGAGTGCCCATCACGCTGAAGATCGCCTGGGACATCGCGCGGACGTCGAGCGGTCCCGCCACGTTCCACGCAAGGTCAGCGAGGAGGGGATCCGGGGACGAGCCCTCGTGGATGAGATACCGGTAGCGGCGCCACGTCGCGCTGTGGCGAGCGTCAAAGGACTTCGGGACCTGACGGGCATCGAGCACAGAGATCGAACCATGGAGCTGGCGGTTGAGCGAGCGGATGACCTGCTCGGCGGTCAACGTCCCGTCACGCCCTTCGGGCAGCGGGTCTGGCAGGTCGACGTGGACCACCTGGGCCAGCGCATGGACGCCCGCATCGGTCCGACCCGCGCACACGATGATCGGTGCCGATTCGAGACGAGCCAGGTTCTTGAGCGCTCTTGCGAGCTCGCCCGCCACCGTCGTGACGGAGGGCTGGGCGGCGAAGCCGTGGTACTCGGTGCCGCGGTAGGCGACAGTGAGCCGCCAGCGAGACGTCACGCCCATCGGGGCGAGCGCCTTCCTAGACCAGCTCGATGCGCGCCATCGGGGCGTTGTCCCCGGGGCGCGGGCCGAGCTTGAGGATCCGGGTGTAGCCCCCGGGGCGCTCGGTGTAGCGAGGACCGATCTCGGCGAAGAGCTTGTGCGCCATGTCCTTGTCACGGATCAGAGCGACCACGCGACGCTGGTTGGCCACACCACCCTTGGTGGCGGCGGTGATGCACTTCTCCGCCACCGGACGCAGCGCCTTGGCCTTGGCCTCGGTGGTCACGACGAACTCTGCGGCGATCAGCGAGGCCACGAGGTTGCCCATCATGGCCTTCTGGTGCGCGGCGCTTCCGCCGAACCGCTTTCCCTTGGTTGGGGTACCCCGCATGTCAGTCCTCCGTCCGAAGCGCCAGGCCGCGCTCGTCGAGACGCTCGTTGACGTCCTTGAGCGAGGTCTGACCGAAGTTGGTGATCGAGAGAAGGTCCTTCTCCGAGCAGTTCACGAGCTCGCCGATCGAGTTGATGCCGGCGCGCTTGAGGCAGTTGCGGGCACGCTCGGTCAGACCGAGGTCCTCGATGCGGGCCTCGAGCTCGCTCGAGGTGCCGAGGGCTGCGCCGACGTCGCCGAGCTCCAGGCCCTGGGGCTCCTCGTCGAGGGTGGCGACCAGGTTGACCAGCGAGGTCAGGGTGGCACCGGCCGAGGCGAGGGCCTCGCGTGGGCTGATGGTGCCATCGGTCTCGATGTCGAGGACCAGGCGGTCGAAGTCAGTCGACTGCTCGACTCGCACGGGCTCGATCGTGTAGGTGCAGCGACGAACCGGCGAGAAGATCGAGTCCACCGGGATCACGCCGATGACGTTGGTCCGCTTGTTGCGGTCCGCCGAGACATAGCCACGCCCGCGGTCGACGGTGATGTCGATGGCGAGACGGCCCTTGGCGTTGACCGTGGCGATGTGCAGCTCCGGGTTGAGGATCTCGACGTCGCCGGTGAGCTCGATGTCGGCCGCGGTGACCTCGGCAGCGCCCTTCTTGTCCAGGCGCAGCGTGACGGACTCATCGCCGGACACGCGCAGGAGCAGGTCCTTCAAGTTCAAGATGACGTCGGTGACGTCCTCCTTGACACCCGGGATGGTGGTGAACTCGTGCAGCGCCTCGTCGAAGCGCACCTGGGTGACCGCTGCGCCGGGGATCGACGAGAGGAGGGTGCGGCGAAGTGAGTTGCCGAGCGTGTGACCGAAGCCTGGGTCGAGCGGGCCGACAGCGAAGCGCTGGCGGTTCCCCTGCTCGTCGTCGATGGCCTCGACTGTGGGTCGCTGGATGATGAGCATGGCGTGTAGAGCTCCTCGGTTGTTGACGTCTCGGGGTGCGGGTGGGACTACTTGGAGTACAGCTCGACGATGAGCTGCTCTTGGACGGGCTCGTTGATGTGCTCGCGCAATGGCGGGTTGAGCACGGTCACGGCAAAGCCGTCCTCGGCAGACTCGAGCCATGCCGGGAGCTGGTGGTCGAGCGTGTCGCGGTTGCGGCGAACGTGGAAGTTCTCCCGGGTCGGCGCCTTGAGGGCGACGACATCGCCCTTGCGCACTCGGTAGGACGGGATGTTCACGCGCTTGCCGTTCACGGTCACGTGGCCGTGGCGGACGAACTGGCGAGCCTGGTTGCGGCTGGCGCCCCATCCGGCACGGAAGGCGACGTTGTCGAGACGCAGCTCGAGCATGACGAGGAGGTTCTCACCAGTGATGCCCTCGCGGCGGTTCGCCTCCTCGTAGAGGTTGCGGAACTGCTTCTCGAGGAGGCCGTAGATACGACGAGCCTTCTGCTTCTCACGCAGCTGGCCGAGGTACTCCGAGCCCTGGCGCATGCGGTCGCGACCGTGCTCGCCCGGGGGGTAGTTCCGGCTGTTGCGATCGGTGACCTGGTCGGAGACCGGGCACTTCATGGAGTAGCAGCGCTCGCCCTTCAAGAAGAGCTTGGTGCGCTCTCGACGGCAAAGGCGGCAAACGGGACCTGTGTAGCGGGCCATGAGTGTTGTTCTTCTCTCTCGCTCAGACCCGGCGCCGCTTCTTCGGGCGGCAGCCGTTGTGAGGGATGGGGGTTACGTCCTTGATGCCGACGACCTCGATGCCGGCGGCGGCGATGGAGCGGATGGCGGTCTCGCGGCCGGAGCCGGGGCCCCGCACGAAGACGTCGACCTTCTTGACACCGTGCTCCATGGCGCGCTTGGCGGCCTGCTCGGCAGCCAGCTGGGCGGCGAAGGGGGTCGACTTGCGCGAGCCCTTGAAGCCGACGTTGCCGGCCGAGGCCCACGACAGGACGTTGCCCTCGGGGTCGGTGATCGAGATGATCGTGTTGTTGAACGAGCTCTTGACGTGCGCGATGCCGTAGGCGATGTTCTTGCGCTCGCGGCGACGCGGTCGACGTGCTCCGGTTGGCTTTGCCATTACTTCTTGACCTTCTTCTTGCCGGCGACCGTCTTCTTCGGTCCCTTGCGGGTACGGGCATTGGTGTGCGTGCGCTGGCCGTGGACCGGCAGGCCCTTGCGGTGGCGGACGCCTTGGTAGCAGTTGATCTCCATCTTGCGACGGATGTCTTGTGCCACGTCACGACGAAGGTCACCCTCAACGGTGATGTTCTCGTCGATCCAGGATCGAAGCGAGGAGATCTCCTCCTCGGTGAGGTCGCGCACCCGAGTGTCAGGGTTCACACCCGTCTCGGCGAGCGCGTTCTTCGACGTCGTGAGACCGATCCCGAAGATGTAGGTCAACGAGATCTCGACCCGCTTCTCGCGGGGGATGTCGACGCCAGCAATTCGTGCCATCTATTCCTCTTCCTCAGCCTTGGCGCTGCTTGTGGCGCGGGTTGTCGCAGATCACCCGAACGTTTCCGCTCCGGCGAATCACCTTGCACTTCTCACACATCGGCTTGACGCTCGGTCGTACCTTCATCTCAGCTCCGTCCTTGACCTTTGCCCTGGTGCTTACTTGTACCGGTAGGTGATGCGGCCACGGGTCAGGTCGTACGGGGTGATCTCGACCTGGACCTTGTCGCCCGGAAGGATGCGGATGCGGTGCATCCTCATCTTCCCCGAGCTGTGCGCGAGCACCTGGTGCCCGTTCTCGAGCTCCACCTTGAACATGGCGTTCGGCAGCGGCTCGACAACCGTTCCCTCGAGAACGATGGCGTCTTCCTTGGGCTTGGGCAGGTCACTTCTCCTTGAAATCTTCGAACTTGTCACCCCTGTGCTGGCACGCCGAAGCGCACCGAACCACTCGTGAGGGGCGTGTCCGTCGCTCGGCCCACAGAGGGGCGCGATGGACGGAGCAACATTCTACTCAGATTTGGGGATTCCGCCAGTCCGGGGTCGCAACCGGGCCGCGACGAGCCCGCAAGACGCCACCGCGACCGTCCCCAAGGGTCTTCTCTGGCGACTCTAGGCCACGACGACCTTCCGGCGGTGAACCTGGGTTGACCGAGCGACTCGGCCCCGATGGCTAGCATCGCAGCGCGCTCCGACGACGCCGTCGGCCATGGGCGACAAGGAGGCCGTGTGCTCGAGCATCTTGACGATGAGGACATCGAAGAGTCGAACGTGTCGACCGGCCGGCTGCCCGAGATCGAGCGCATCCAGGCCATCCTCGATCAGGGCTACCAGCGCTATCGATCCGTCACCGATGGCCAGGTGGCCGACTACATCCCAGCCCTCGCTCGTGCCTCGAAGGATGCCTTCGGTGCAAGCGTGACCGGGACCAAAGGTGTCGTGCTCTCCGTGGGAGACGCCGCGGTGCCCTTCTCGATCCAGAGCGTGTCGAAGCCCTTCGTGTTCGCCCTCGTCTGCGCCACCGCCGGCGAGCGTCGGGCCGCCCAGCTGCTCGGGGTCAACGCCACCGGACTCCCCTTCAACTCGGTCATGGCCATCGAGCTCAACGAGGACCGGACCATGAACCCCATGGTCAACGCGGGCGCCATCGCCACGACGAGCCTCATCCCAGGTGGGACCGCCGACGAGAAGCTCCAGGTGATCCTGGATGGCCTCTCCGCCTTCGCCGGTCGCCCACTGGCCGTGAACGAAGAGGTCTACGTCTCCGAGGCCGAGACGAACGGACGCAACGAGGGCATCGCCCACCTGCTCTCGAGCTACGGCCGATTGGGCTTCGACCCCGCCGAAGCCACCGACGGCTACACCCACCAGTGCGCCATCGAGGTCACCGCCACGGACCTGGCGGTGATGGGCGCCACCTTGGCCAACGGTGGGGTCAACCCCCTGACAGGCGACGTGGT
>Ga0164296_1005474_pt1 | contig 11125 bp, 11 predicted proteins | sample GEODES057metaG_FD_113533 | JGI IMG/M metagenome (GOLD analysis project Ga0164296, IMG submission 113533) | Dystrophic lake water microbial communities from Trout Bog Lake, Wisconsin, USA - GEODES057 metaG | ecosystem: Environmental > Aquatic > Freshwater > Lake | place: USA: Trout Bog Lake... | reverse complement strand
GCCGATGCTGGGGTCGTCTTCTTGCGAAGTGCCATGTGGGTAATTCTCCGATTAATCGTTTCCTGCAGATGGCAACGTCTTGCCCTCTACTATGTAAGACACGGGAAGGGTGCAAATGTTGTGCTCCAGATTCAAAAAATTCTGTCATCTCAATTCTGGTCGAAATGTCCGAATTGTAATGTTTTGATCGTTATCGCTTTAGATTTTATTGAATGAGTGACCCTTTGAGTCGCAAATCTGGGGTGGTCCGGGGGTTAGTAATTTCAAGTGAAAGACGCCCAATATTTGGGATTTCGGGGAATAATCTTCGATATTCGTCCAGATCGATACCTAGAAGCTCGCATGCAACAAGCCTAAGAAGTGTGCCATGGCACACAACCACAATGTCTCCACTGGGTATGTGCTCCACGATTTCTCTTATCAATGGCATGGCACGAGCTAACGCGATTTTTCCCGATTCTCCCCCCGGCAGCACTGTGCTTGCCGGGAATTCAATAAACGCTTTGCGAAGCGCTGGGTATCGAGATTCCATTTCTTCGGGTGTCAGACCTTCGATTTTGCCGAAATTGACTTCACGCAAGCGCGGATCAACTTGAAGTTCGAGTCCGAGCGCTTGCGCAGAGGGACGTGCTGTATCAATCGCACGCGATAAATCAGAACTATGAATAGATATTGGATTGACTTCAAGGGCCCAACTTACGAGTTCCCGTGATTGCTCATGACCTCGCTCCGTCAGTGAGATATCAGTGTGCCCTGCATACTTATTTTCTGCATGCCATTCTGTTTCTCCATGGCGAACCAGGTGAAGAGTGGTCAAGCGAAGTTCTTTTCAATTTCCATGCACATATAGTGATAAATGGGAAGATGCAATTCTTGAATTCTAGGAGTGATTTCTGATGGGACGTTTATCAAAATATCCGAGAACGCGGCGCATTTTCCGCCACTTCGCCCAGTCATTCCAATCGTGGCCAGACCCATTTTTCTAGACGCCTCGAAAGCGCTGACTACTGAAGGCGAATTTCCGCTTGTTGATAAACCCCAAACAATTCCGCCAGGTTGTCCATGAGATTCAATTTGGCGTGCAAATACGCTCTCATAATCCACATCATTGGACCAAGCGGTCAACACCGTGACATTCGAATTTAGACAAATTACGTTTAAGCCCCGGCGGGCAATATTAAATTTGCCAACTAATTCGCCAGATATATGTAGAGCATCAGCAGCCGACCCTCCGTTTCCGAACACTAGGACAGGAGAGCCAGCTTTAAGAGCGCCTGAAAGTAATGAAATTGCCGCTTCGACTCGAGATAATAGTGCTGAGTCATTGGCTAGTTCTGCGAGGTTTTGTATGTTCTCACTCAATATATTTTTCATGATCCTCTATTCGTGAGAGTAATAAACAATCTTAGAACCAGTGTCTTCAAATCGGAATGGGACGAAAATCTTATCTGGCAAAGATTTTTGAATAGCAGCATGTTTGGATGGGTCAGCAAAAAAGAGCATAAATCCGCCGCCGCCAGCGCCTAGAAGCTTCCCGCCTAAGGCCCCATTCTTTATGGCAGTCTCATAAATCAAATCGACCTCGGGGGTAGAGACATGTGAAGTTAACGAGCGCTTGATTTTCCACTGTTCATTCAGAAGCTTGCCAAAGTCATCTAATGAGGATGTTGGATTGGTCAATACTCCAAGCGCATCTCCAGTCAATTCAGACATTGCTGTCAATTCCTTGATTCGCGCGGGCGTATCGCGAATTTGATGCTTCGCAATCTCTGGTGCGGAACGAGAAAAACCAGTAAAACAAAGTAAGAGTTTGTCTTGCAACTCCCGCAACCGATCTTTTCCTAAAATTATCGGATCGACTTCAAATTCTTTCTCTCCACCAAATTGAATACGATTAAATCCACCAAATGCAGCGGCAACCTGATCTTGAGAGCCAACTGACTCACCAATTACTTGTTGCTCTATTTCTAACGCCTTCAATGCTAATTCGCGTTTTGTGGGCATGTAGTTTGTTAAAGAATAGAACGAATGGAGCATCCCGACGGTAAATGTTGAACTTGAGCCTAAGCCAGTACCTGCCGGCAAATCAGCATGGTGAATCATTTCAAAACCATCATTAATTCCGAGAATTCGAGCACACTCTCGCACTGAGGGGTGTTTGATTTCTTCCAAAGTCTGAGTTTGCTCCGTACTGAAGTATCGAACCCTAAAGTTGTAATCAAAAATCTTAGGCAAATATCTTAAAGTTATGTAGCTATATTTATTGATAGACGTACTTAAAACCATTCCGCTGTTCTCGCGATACCAAACTGGATAATCGGTTCCACCACCAAAAAACGAAATACGGGTGGGAGTTCTACAAATAATCATTTCTCAACCTCTTCGGGTGTCCTATTCGCAAAATACTCGCGATACCAAGCTACTGTTTCTGAAATCCCTGACGCTAAGTCAATCTTTGCTTGCCAACCCGTTAGCTCTTTGATTTTGTGCACATCAATCATGCGCTTGGGAATCATTGTCGGCTTTGTTTTGTCGTAGGCAACAGATACAGATGAATGATTGGTGGCAGCTAGAATCACCGTAATAACTTCCCGAATCGTAACTGGCGTGCCGGAAGCGATATTTATTGGCTCGAAGTCTTTCGCGTGCTCGAAAGCAAGAAGCATTCCATCTATGAAGTCTGATATGTAGAGGAAATCCTTAATATCTAGGCCATCGCCCCACACAGAGAACGGATCTTCTCCTTCGATTGCACGACGAATTAGCGCAGCAATTACCTTGGACTCCTTGTTGTTATATTTATCAAAAGGCCCATATAAATTGCCGGGTCGAACAGTCACAGTTTGCATCGGGGCCTTGATGTTATTTGAATACATCTCGCACATAATCTCTGAAAATCTTTTCATCCAACCCACGATGAAGTACTTATCAAAATACTCAAAATTTGCATCAGACTCTTTGACCGCAAACTCAGTCAATGGGTAGACCGTGTTGCTGCTGACAAAACAGAATCGACTTACTTTGTTTTCATATGATGCTGCAAGCATTTGTGCATTCATAATTAGATTTGGTGTCAGATGCACTAAGGGGGTCTTTTCCATTACCGCGGCACCAGAACTATTGGCTGCCGCCATAAAGACGAAATCCATATCTTTGGTGACTCGTGAGCAGTCGGCAGGGTTCAACAAATCGGCTGATACGTATTCAACCGAATCAAGACGCTCTCTTGGTTCTTTTGAGTGATAAGTACTTCGCACCTGCGCACCAAGGCCTATCAATGTTGCCGTCAAGTGAATTCCTACAAAACCAGAACCGCCCGCGACGAGGATTCTCTTTCCTGAGTAGAAATTAGTCCCCATTTACTCTGAATCTCGTTGAGACAAGATCGGCGAAGTGGTCGGCCACCAGATTGCATAATCTGGGTCATTCCATTTAATAGTGAATTGGCTCGAACGATCATAAGTTGTTGTTTGCTTATAATGGAATATCGCTTCATCTGACAATACAAGATGCCCGTTACCAAAATTGGGCGGAACCAATATCTGGAGTCGATTTCGATCAGAAAGAGTAAAAGAAATTGATTTCTTATACTCATCCGATTTTGGGTCATTATTAACTACCACAAAATAGAAGGAACCATAAAGGCACGAAATGAGTTTCCAGGTTTTCCCGTCGCCGTGAATTCCACGAAGTACGCCTCTGGTTGAGGTTGAAATATCATCTTGGATAAAGTCTTGAGTTATGCCAGCAGCTTGAAAAAGCTCATGGTTGTAAATTTCCACATAACTTCCGCGAAAGTCCTCAAAATTGGTGGGGGGGGTTATCGCTAAAACGCCGTTTAAACCGGTCTTATCTACTTTTAGCTCACTCATTTAATCTGTCCTATTCCATTTCCACCGTTGCGGAATTGTATCTTGGCAGAGCCTTATCTCTGAAGAAAGCGGTTGCCTTCACTCTTAACTTTTTCACGCCAGTAAGCAAGTAGGTCATGCATCGTCTTCTCAAAGCTAATCTCGGGTGCCCATCCAGTGTGTTGGGCAAATTTTGCAGTATTTGGAACTTGAAGGTCTGCGTCTATGGGCCTCATTCGTGAAGGATCCTGAACAATTTTCAAGTTGCCTGAGATGGGTGAAAGTGAAATAAGGTGGTCAAGAATTTCTCCAATTTCTGCAGTGTGCTGACCGCCAATGTTGTAATACTCGCCCCTTGTTGGATTAATTGTTGCGAGCATGTAATAGGCACGGACGGCGTCTCTAACATCCGCAACGGTTCTAAGGCTCTTTAAGTTTCCCACTTGAATAACGGGCTCTATAAATCCTGCTTCAGCTAGTGCTATCTGCTTAGCAAATGATGATTCTGCAAATACATCACCTCGTCTTGGGCCAGTGTGAGTAAACATGCGAGTAGTCATAACAGTCATATCGAATGCTTCAGCATAATAGCGACCAACTAAATCAGTTCCTACTTTAGAAATTGCATACGGCGACGCTGGGTGGAAGGTACATTCTTCATCAATAGGGAGTTTACTAGCAGGAACTCGACCAAAAACTTCTGAAGATGAACAGACATGCACGACAGCCTTTGGACTATATCGGCGCACCGCATCAAGTACCCGAACAGTTCCTTGAACGTTTGTTTCAAGAGTATCTAGAGGCGCATCAAAGCTAGTTTTTGGAAAACTTTGAGCGGCAAGATGAAAAACATAATCTGGCTGGGAATCCTGTACAACTTTTTCGATTGATAAGGTGTCTCGAAGATCTCCGTACACAAAACTGATGCGTCCATCTGCATTTGCACTGGGCACAAGGTGAGAAATATTATCGAGCGGACTTCTCCACCGAATAAGACCAACTATCTTCCAATCAGTGTTCTCAATGAGATAGTCGGCTAGATGAGAGCCCACCATCCCCGAAATTCCCGTAATTAGCGCTGTTGTCATCGCGTGTTACCTACGCTTCCGGAGAATTGAAGTAGTTCTTCTTCAACAGATACTCATCCTTATTTTCCTGGAACCATTCCCAGGTTTCGCGCAGACCTTCCAAGAGTGAAGTTTGTGGTTCGTAACCGACCCACTCGCGAGCTCTATCAATATTCATTACTCGGCGAGGGAACCCGCCAGATTTAGTCGCGTCGAATTCGAAATTGAAAGGTACCACTTGATTCAAAGTCTCGACCAACTCTTTAATTGAATAACCGACACCACTTCCAAGATTTATGAAGGAACCCCGCGTGCCATGCATTAATGCCTGAATAGTTCCCATGGCCACATCCCGGCTAAATGCAAAATCACGTACGGCTGAGCCATCGCCCCACACCTTCAGAGGATTTTCACCATTGCTAATACGCATCATCAAACTAGGAATAACCATTGCGTTATTTGGATCAAAATTATCGCCGGGTCCATATACGTTGCATGGCCGTACAACAGACCATTCCAACCCATATTCTTCTGCATATGCACGAATTTGAAGCTCTGCCATGCGCTTGGCCCATCCTGGATACATGTCCATTGGATCGCCAGCTTCGCCCATCGTTTCTTCAAAAATTTCCGCAGCAGGATACGCTCCGATAGAACTTGTATATACAAGCTTCTTCACGCCATTTCTACGAGAGGCCTCGAGAACATTTGTGTTGAACATGAGTAAGGGAACAAAAAAGCTCGCAGGACGTGATTTTGTTACATCGATTGAACCCTTGATGCCTGCCAGATGAAAGACGTAATCCATACCCTTGGTCACTTCGAGACAAAAATCTAGGTCGGTTAAATCGCCATAAATGTACTTCACATCGTCATACTGCTTAATTGAATCTAGGGAGACAACAGAAACCACTGCTCCAAAAGTTCTAAGGATGTTAGTTACTTCTCGTCCAATAAGGCCAGTGCCACCTGTGATTAAAACTTTTCGATTGCTAAATTCCGCACTAAGTTCGATTTGTGCCATAAATTACTCCCAATTCATTAACCTTCTAATTCAAACTAATTTAAATATAACAGAGGAATGAATTCTTAATTCAACAAATTGCCAACACTTAGTTGGCTATATCCGCAGGAATTACTCAATAAACTAGAAATAATAAAAAGTCTTCTGGGCTCTAAAAAGGCCCCTTAAATTTCCTATAGTAATCGCGATAGGACTCCCCATCGGGTAAGTCATTACTTTGTTCGCCACATATGGATAATGCGCTCTGCACAAGAGTTCTCACGGAAGGATAGAACATGTCTTCTAACGTTTTCCCTGTTGGGCAGGGAGTATTTTCCATTCCTGCGACCTTTATCGGCGCTTTCAATACAGAAGGATCTCGCTCACAAATAATTCTTGAGATTTCTGAACCAACGCCATATTGAAGCCATGAAGTATCTGCTACAAGAAGTTTTCCGGTTTTTGATACGCTCGAAAATATCAAATCCGTATCGGGGTGGGAGGTTGAAGTCATGTCAATTACTTCAGCAGAAATTCCGTAGCGCTCTAGGAGGAATGTTGCTGCTCTTAATGCTTCTAACACCATGATTGACGTAGCAACGATAGTAATGTCAGATCCCAATAATTCGACTCTTGATCTTGCGGGATTCTCAAAATCAAGCTTTTTCCGATCAACCTTGAAATTTATATCGTATAAATTCCTATGCTCGAGGGATATCACTAACCGGTCTGCCCGGTTAATTTCGTATAAATAGTTTTCCAATACCGCTTCAGCCGAGAACGGCATGATTACTTTTATTCCAGGAATGTGCGAAAAAATTGACTGGGGGCTTTGTGCGTGCTGGGCGCCTTGTCCCCAGCTTCTTCCCACAATCATTCGAATCATTCCAGAAGGGTGGAATTGACCACCAAACATGTAACGGTACTTAGCATATAAATTTACAATTTGATTCATGGCTACAAAAGAAAAATCTGCGCGAATATGGGTCATTATTGGGTAAAGACCATTCAATGAAGTACCCAGGCCGAAACCAGTCATCATTTCTTCGGCAATCGGGCTCTCGATAACTCGATTAGATCCAAACTTTTCAGCAAGTCCAGTCGTTGTTCCGAAAATACCTTTGTGGTCACCAATTCCTTGTCCCATGAGAACTGAACTTGGATTAGAACTCATCGCAAAATTCATACAATCTAAAATTGCGCTTGCGTAAGTTGTTTCTTCGGGAATATTAGGAATATTCATACTAAATCACATCCAAGTATAAGTCTTCTAAGGTTGGGAATGGTGAGGAAATCCCAAAATCTATCGCTGATTGAATTTCAGAATTAATTCGCGCCTGCTCTGCCTCAGAGATTTCTAAACCGATTAGCGGGTCCTTTGCAGACCACTCGGCAAATTCATCTCTAGATCGATACCCCACATCAAAATCTTCCCCAGTGCCAACATGTTCGCGGTATCGAAATGCGCGAAGTCGCACCCAGGCGGGTCTCTGGGTAGACTTAACGTCGGCGTATATAGAATTCATAAAATCTGAAACAACTTTTGGGTCTTGGGTATTTTCAAGTGAGTGAGTGGATAATCCATAGGATTTTGCATGAATTTCTAATTCAAATGCTTGTCGCTCGCTTTTACGTGAATGAACAGCTAAATCGTTATCTTCAACTACGAATACAAGTGGCAATTTCATTAACGAAGCAAAATTTATTGATTCGTGATAAATCCCCGCATCCGCTGCCCCGTCGCCAAAAACGCAAACTACTAAATTGTCATTGCCTTTTAATTTATTTGCATAGGCCGCTCCCACTGCATGTGGAAGCGTACTCGCCACAATAGCCGAGGTACCCATGAAATTAACTTCTGAGTCCGCCAAATGCATTGATCCGCCTTTGCCTTTACAGCACCCTGTAGAACGGCCCATGAGTTCCGCAAAAAAAGCAGGTACATTTCCCCCTTTTGCCAAATAATAGGCATGGCTGCGGTATGTTGTGAATACTTGATCTTGTTTAGACAAATGCGCACACACCCCCACCGCAAGCGACTCTTGTCCAATGGAAAGGTGTAAGGGGCTTTGAATTAAGTCTGTTGGATAAATCTCCACAATCCGCTCTTCGACCTGTCTAATAAAGGCGGCATGGATTAATAACTCTTCACGACTTTTCATAGCACTAGTGTATACAAGAACTCAATTTTTGATGCTTTTCGGCTCAGAAATGCCACGAAACAAAAAATTTCCTTATAGTTCCCAACGGAAATAATGACAAGTCAAATATTCTGTACAAGTAATTCACCGTCAAGCGATTTCGATAATGAAACTTACTCAATAAATCTTGAAAATTGACTTATTTCGCGGACAAAATTAGCCCACATTTCTGCCTTTAATGGAGTAGGGGGGTGCAAGTTTGCGAGCTTTTTTGTAATCTTTCCTGGAATGAAAATGTCTCTGTATTCAAATCTACCTGCCGGAAAATTTGAACGTAGAAATTCAACAGCTTGTCCTCTATCTCCATTCCAGATTACGGGAATTCCAGCACTTAAACTCTTTGTCATAATTCCACTTCCAAATGGAAACTTCATGCATAAAAATATGCATTTTGACTCGCTCATTGCCTGATCTAAGTCAGACTCACTTTCAAATGGGCTTGATGAAAAATTAATATTAGGCATGAATCTCAATAGGCTTATAAGTAGTGAAATTATACTAAAGGTCACAGCAAACAAAGGGTTATTTTTCCAAGAACCGTAATTAAATAACTTGTATTTCAATGGCCTGAATATTCTATGCGCTCGAAAGCTGTAACCTTTAATTCTGATTTTGAGTTTTGGATTAAATAAAGAAATAAATAAAATCTCCGTAATGCCTCTATACGGAACAAGGTGGCCAAAGAAGCCAATATCACTTTGCGCTGTATTGTTTGAGGTAAGCGTTGTATTTGCATACTCTGGAAGAAACCTAATTCTTGAGGACTGACTGTTATCAAGACTCACACTTTCGCCTACCCACAAGAGATTATATGGGTCAGTCTGAAAATATTCTTGAAATAAATACCTTGGTCCATCCGCAATTGTTGAAATTGCAGAACTTGACGTCAATGTTGTCAGACCAACAATAGAGATTGTCGTTAAGTTTTGAATCTCTTTAAATTTAATAAATTCGCCTTCGGTAAATTGTGGCAACCAACTAAAAAATAAAATTGCTTTTTTCCGATTATTAGTTCTCACGTCATGGGCTATAAAACTAATAGCGTCATCTATATAAGTAGGGGGGAAAGAAATTCTTTTATAACGGAAGAGGTTTGAGTTCGAGATCCCGTCTTCGGCCTCAGCGATCTCGGCTGACTCGTTTACAAAAACGTAGGGCAGGCCAAGCTCCCTAAGAGCAGCGCGCACATAATTATTTTGCTGCCAAAAATGGCCAAACCCTAAAATCGGGTAACGATCAATTATGTAAATCATTAACTCTTAATATATCAAAGATATTTCGCTTCTCTCTTGTGCGATAAATAGCGTAATTTCAGCTCTGTTTGACGGGACAAGTCCACATTTACTGATCCATTTAGTTGATTATTACAGCAGGAATATGACTCTCGGATCCATAATGCATTACGTATGACCAATATCTAAGTTCCCCTTCCATAATCTCGTAGGAAGTCCCTTTTTCGCTTTTAATTTTTCGCACTAAAATTGGCTGTAAGAAATGTCCCAAACTTATTTCTTCAGCCAACTCGCTGATGCTTGGACAAAAATCTTCAGAGAATTTCTCAATCTGCCACCTCTGGAGATTGAGTGCTGCATCTCGTCTTGCTGTATTTCTTGAAAAGATCTCTTTAACGGCCAATTCATGGACTTCACTTTCAAAAATCTCATCCAGCGAAGTTTTTTGTGACTTCGAAAGTTCGAAATTTGTGGAACCCGCTAGCTCGATAAGGTGGTGAGGTTTGGAGGATTCCGGAATGGCGCTGACTCCGTAGTGACTAATCACCCAAGTAAGCGCGATTTGAATTGGCGTTGCCCCTAAGGATTTTGCAATACTTTCTAGGGCTAATAATTTAACTGTATCGGAGGGGATTGCATTTCTAACAGGACTATAAGCAATAATTTTAATGTCGTTAAGTTCGCAAAATGCGTAAATCTGATTGTATGCAAAACGATCATTTATATTGAATTTAATTTGAACCGAATAAATCCTTTGACCACAATTTCGGGCGTAATTATACGCTTCTGTTAGCTGCTTCAAATTGAAATTGCATACGCCAACTTCAAGGATTAAGCCCCGAGATTTTAATTCCCACATGGCGTCAAGAGTTTCCGATAAAGCTACCTTGGGATTCGGCCAATGGATTTGATACAAATCGATGTACTCGCTCTCGAGTCGGGTGAGCGATTGATAAGCAGATTTTAAGACATCTAAATATCTGTGGTTATTTGGTGAAAATTTGGAAGCCACTCGAACCGTGTCACGGATTCCACGCATCGCAGATCCAATCACTTCCTCGGAACGTCCTTCTGCATAAACTTCTGCGGTATCAATCAATGTCATTCCATTTTCGATCCCTATTCGAATGGAATTTACTAGACCTGGGAAATCGTGCACGTAAGCCAGACTATCCTCGCCCTTATGGCCAGCGCCCTGTCCAACCAATGGAATATTCACGACTAAATTCTATGTTGATTATCGAGATTGTGGCAATTTATGAGCTACGCTTTTGACTGGTTGGTGTTCGATTTCCTTTAGAATGGTGCTGAAAGATAATGCGAGAAATAACTTTAGAGGCCAAAGATTTATGTGAAATTCTCGGAGTAAAAAGTTTGTCTTTAAGTACATTGGAAATTTTTCAAAATGAAAGTCCAATTGTTTACAGAAATCTCTCAGCAGTTGAATCAGAGAGGGTCATGGAAGAAATTACTGAGAAGATTAATGATCCGAGTACGCGCAAGGCAGGACCGGAGTTTAAAGACAATTGGGAATCTAATTGGAATGAAAATCTTTCAAAGTTTGAAAAAGGAATTGATGATACTGCGCTAATACCTGCATTTATTTCATCATCTGAGATACTTAGATTCCGGGGCAATTATATTCAACCATTAAGTCCTAACTTTGAAATGAAAATTGTTCGCATACTTCGACACTACTTGTACGAAAATTTTCTAACCGATGTAGATGAACTTCATGAGTTCGGCGCTGGGACAGGATTTAATTTAATTC
>Ga0164296_1005472_pt1 | contig 11128 bp, 7 predicted proteins | sample GEODES057metaG_FD_113533 | JGI IMG/M metagenome (GOLD analysis project Ga0164296, IMG submission 113533) | Dystrophic lake water microbial communities from Trout Bog Lake, Wisconsin, USA - GEODES057 metaG | ecosystem: Environmental > Aquatic > Freshwater > Lake | place: USA: Trout Bog Lake... | reverse complement strand
CATGGAGCACCAAGACAAGGTGGCGCTGTACCTCTACAACTCAATCGAGTACATGGAGACGGTTACTGCCGCATTCCGAGTCGGCCTCGTTCCCGTCAATACCAATTACCGCTACGGCAAAGACGAGTTGCTGTACCTCTGGGACAACGCTGATGCGGTTGCCGTTATCTTCCACGGCATCTTTGCCGACACGATTGAAACCTTGCGAAGCGACGCCACAAAAGTCCGCACCTGGATTTGGGTTGATGACGGCACTGGCTCGTGTCCCGAGTGGGCGACGCCCCATGACGTTGCCTTCCACGTGATCCCCGACACACTTCCCACTGAGACCTATCAATCCCCTGACGACCTGTTCATGATGTACACCGGCGGGACGACAGGAATGCCCAAGGGTGTGATGTGGCGGCAAGACGACATCTTGTGCCGAATGAACTCCCGAGGGTTTCGTCGTTGGGATGACGCAGCGGGGATGGACGTTGCCATCGAACAGCTCAAAGAGCTCGGCCCAGGCAATCGCCTGCTTCCGGCCTGTCCTCTCATGCACGGTACGGGCATCTTTACCGCGCTCGAAGCACTCGTTGAAGGTGGCTGCGTCGTCCTCCTTGAGGGCCGCCACTACGACCCTGAGGTCTTGGCGTTGACCATTGAACGCCACGACGTCAATGTCGTTGTCATTGTCGGCGATCCGTTTGCCCGTCCCCTCCTTGACCTCGTCAACGCCCAGCCGGGTCGCTTTTCTCTGCCGTCCCTGTTTTCGTTGGTCTCGTCGGGGGCCATGTGGAGTGCCGAGAATAAGCAGGGATTACTCGAGCATTTTCCCAAAGCTCTCATGGTCGATACCTTCGGATCATCTGAAGCCATCGGCATTGGGAACTCCGTTACCAAAGCTGGATCGACCAAGAAGACTGGACAGTTCTCAGTAAGCAGTGAAGTTCGAGTGATCGATGAGCACGATCGCTCTATTGCTCCAGGTTCAGAGGAAATTGGTATCTTGGCTTTAGGAGGGCGGAACCCACTCGGCTATTACAAGGACGATGCCAAAACAGCTGCGACCTTCCGCGTCATTGATGGCCAACGCTTCAGCGTGCCGGGCGACTTTGCACGAGTCGCTGCTGATGGGACCATCGAACTTCTGGGGCGTGGTTCGCAATCCATCAACACTGCAGGAGAAAAGGTCTTTCCCGAAGAAGTCGAAGAAGTACTCAAGCGTCATGCCAGCGTCGCCGACGCCTGTGTCGTGGGAATTCCAGATCCTCGAACCGGAGAGCGTGTGGTGGCTGCCGTCGAACTCACCAAGGGTTCACAGTTCGACGAAGCGGCGCTGATCGCCCACGTCAAGTCGCAACTCGCCCACTACAAAGCGCCTCGGCAGATCCGAGTCGTTGACTCCATTGGACGAGCCCCCAACGGAAAGATGGATTACGGGCGCCACAAGAGCGAAGCAATCGAGTGGAGCGCCCAGAATGAGGCCGAAACTGCCTAATTTCGGTCCCGATGTCCCGCGTAAGCGCAAAACGATAACCTGAGGGCTCCATGTCGTCCTTGGAACCCACCTCTCCATCGCCCGTCCCGCGCGGCCCACGTCACGCGGCACCGCGCACGCGTCGCAAGATTCGCCTGTTCCCTCGCTCGTGGTGGGCCCGAAGCATCCTGGCTCTCGTCCTCGTCCTCGTCCTCGTCGTCGGAGGCTATGCAGGCTACGTCTGGTATCAGGCCAATCGCGTGCACCACATCGCCGTGAAGGGCCTGTCGAGTGCGTCTGCCTCAAAGGCAGGGACCGAAAATATTCTTCTGGTGGGCTCAACTGACCGCTGCGCGTTGACGGTGCAAAACCCCGCCTACGGCCTGTGCTCACAAGGGGTCACGGGGATCAACTCTGACGTCGTCATGATTTTGCATCTCGATTGGAATACCGGCCAAGTCTCCGTGCTCTCAATTCCACGAGACACTTTCGTGCCGAATGCTCGAAGCACGGGCGCCAACAAGATCGATGCGGCTCTCGTCCAAGGGGCGAATCAACTCGTCGCCGCCATTGAGCAGGATTTCGCTATACCTATTCAGCACTTTGTCGAATTGAATTTCGACACCTTCGCAGGAGTCGTTGACGCCCTTGGTGGCATCAAGATGTACTTCCCCGTGGCTGTTCATGACACCTATTCGGGACTCAATCAACTCCAGACTGGTTGCGTCCAACTCAATGGCACCCAAGCACTCCAAGTTGTCAGGGCACGCCACTTGCAATATGAGACCGCCACCTCCGGGCCGAATCCTGCCAACTGGCCACAAGAAAACCTTTCGGACCTCGCCCGAATTCGTCGAGATCATGAATTTCTCCGGGTCCTCGCCGCAGCAGTCAGCAAGCAGGGCATCAGCAATCCGCTGACCGATGCCAAATTGATCAGTGCCGTGGCCCCTGACTTGACGGTGGACTCAGGATTGAGCACCCAGAACATGATCAGCATGATCCAGAAGTTCAAGAATGTAAATCCACAAACTGCGCCGCAGTTGACCTTGCCGGTGATGACGTCGACGTCGTATAGCTACTACTACCAAGGCGGGAACTACGGCAACGTTGCCTTCCCCGTCAATACCGAGGACTTGGCCACGATCCAGCAGTTCATGGGCGTCAACAACTCCACCAATACCTTGACGAACCAACCACTGCCTAGCCCCTCTCAGGTCAGTGTGGCTGTGATGAACGGGACTTCGACGTCAGGACTGGCCTCGTCTGCAGCGAGTGCGCTTCAGGCCAATGGCTTTAAGGTCACGAACGTCGGCAACGTGACGCCTGTCGGCAACCCTGCCCTGACCACCGTGACCTACAACTCGTTGAATCCAAGCGTGGTGGCACAAGCCCAAACGGTTTGGCACGACCTCTCAGGCCAAACCATCTTGGAATATGACCCCACGCAAAGTGCGCCGGTGACCTTGGTGCTCGGAACGAGTTACTCCATTTTGAATTTGGTGCCACCCGCCACGACGACGACCGCCAAAGCCACTGCGTCAACCGCTCACGCCACCACGACCACGACCGTTCCAGTCACGACGACAACGATTCCGGGTTTCCAAGCGCCCAATAGCGCCGTCTCTGGACTCCAGCCTTGGGACCCACGTTCTTGTACCCCAAGTGGCGGCGAAGGCCCCTGAGGTCATCTTGGTGAGTGACGCTCGTGAGTGAACGAGAGGATGCTGCTCAGCCAACTGCGCCTGTCTCACTAGCCACTATTGCTCGAAACTGGCTGCGCCTCGGATGTACGGGTTTTGGCGGACCACCAGCCCATTTGGTCATGCTTCGTACGTTGTGCGTCGATCAGCACCAGTGGATGAGTTCAGATGAATTTGAACATGCCGTAGCCACGACCAATATTCTTCCCGGTCCCGCCTCGACCCAACTTGCCATCTATTGCGGTTGGCGTTTACGACGAACGGTCGGCGCTCTCCTTGCCGGAGTGTGCTTCATTCTTCCCGGCCTCGTCGCCATCATTGCCCTCGGCGCCGTACTGCTGAGCAGTGGCTCTCCTTCCTGGCTTGCTGGCGCCGCCCTCGGGGCGGGTGCCGTCGTGCCGGCTGTTGCCCTTCGGGCATCTCTCGATCTCTTAGTGCCGTCGTTTCGGCGAACGAAAGACCTCTTCGGTGCGCGTCGACGATGGGCGGTGTGGATCGCTCTCGGGGTACTCGGTTGCCTCACCCTAGGCGCCGCCCTCGTGCTCGTTCTCCTTGCCTGTGGCTGCCTCGAACTGCTCTTCGAGCTGCGGCGTCGACGTCACGCGCATGGCTCTTCTCTGATGAGTGCCATTCCTCTCCTTCTCGCCACGACGGCGTCACTGCCTGCTCTTGTCTGGACCGCGCTCAAAGTTGGTGCGCTGAGTTTTGGGGGTGGTTTCGTCATCATCCCGCTCATGCAAGCCGATGCTGTCGGGCGATATCACTGGATGAGCAAGGCAAGCTTCTTGGCAGCGGTGGCTCTTGGCCAGATCACGCCTGGACCTGTGGTCCAAACGGTTGCCGTCGTGGGCTATGCCGCAGCCGGCCTCAGTGGTGCTTTCCTTGCTGCGGCGATCGCATTTGCACCGTCATTTCTCTTTGTCATCGTTGGCGGCCCCGCCTTCGAGCGCCTACGAACTTCGCCCAATGCGCAGGCATTCTTGGCTGGCGCAGGGCCAGCGGCAATTGGTGCCATCGCAGGCACTGCCGCACTGCTCGCCGCTGGACTCTCGCATCTGTGGCAGCTGCCTCTGGCATTCGCAGGGGCGGCATGGCTCCTCGTTTTGCGGCGCAGCCCGCTGAGCGCGCTCCTTGCGGCGGGAGTCCTTGGTGCCGGTGCAGGTGCGCTCGGCCTCGCTGTTGGCTTTTAGCGCCGACCCGCGCCCGTTTGCTGTGCCGAGTCGAGCGTGCTCTGCAATGCAGCGGCTTCATCGGCGCTCAAGGCACGGGCTTCGCTCGGCAGAAGCACCGGGATCGACTCGACAATGTCGTAGGCAACCGAGGTTCGAGGATTAAACAACAACGCCCGCTCTTCGAAGTACCACAGGGGCTCATGATCTTGAGGGTCAACGAGGATGTCGAGCAAGAGTACGTCGATAGGCATGAGGAATCTCCTTTAGGCGGTGAGGGACGCGACGAGATCAAGGACTTCTTGCACGTGTGCAGCGCAGGAAGCCTCGTCAGCCGCTTCCACATTGAGTCGAAGGAGGGGCTCGGTGTTCGATGGCCGAAGATTGAACCACCAAGAGCCGTAATCAACAGTCAGGCCATCGAGGCGATCTGCAACACCGCCTTGTTCTTCGACGACTCGAGCAACGGCATCGACGGCAGCCGAAGGATCTGGCACGTGTGTGTTGATTTCGCCCGAGGCGACATAGCGTTGAAAGGGAGCTAAGAGTTCCGACAATGGCTTGTTGGACACACTCATCATTTCCAGCACCAGTAGCGCCGTAATGATTCCAGAATCTGCCCGGTAGTTATCTCGGAAGTAGTAGTGCCCGCTGTGCTCCCCGCCAAAGACGGCACCGGTCTCTGCCATGACCTGCTTGATGAAGCTATGGCCTACGCACGTGCGGACGCCGACGCCTCCTTGCTCGGCAATCACCTCGGGTACGGTTCGCGAACAAATCAAGTTGTAGAGGATCGTGGCGCCAGGATTTTTCTCCAACATGGAAGAAGCAACCAGCGCCGTCGTCAGGGATCCAGAAACAGGTTGGGCATGCTCGTCGATGAAAAACACTCGGTCGGCGTCACCGTCAAAGGCCAAGCCAATGTCTGCGCCGTGTGCAAGAACCGCTGCTTGCAGGTCTCGAAGATTTTCCGGCTGTATGGGATCGGCGGGGTGATTCGGGAAGGTGCCGTCGAGATCGCCGTAGAGAATCTCGACGTCGAAGGGCAGGGAATCAAAGACCAGTGGAGCGACGAGACCACCCATGCCATTGGCTGTATCGCACAGCACTTTTAAGGGCTTGAGCGCAGTGACATCGACAAAAGAACGGACGTGTTCGGCATAGGCGCCAAGCAGGTCACGGGCTTCATAGCCGCCCTCTCCGCCTGTGGCGGGGGCGGCAAGGAAGTTGTTCGTGAGTTCCTCGATTTCCCCAAGGCCCGTATCGCGCCCAATTGGTTTGGCTCCCGCCAAGCACAGCTTGATGCCGTTGTACTGGGCGGGATTATGTGATGCCGTAAACATCACGCCAGGTGCGTCCAAATGACCTGAGGCAAAGTACAAAAAGTCAGTCGAGGCCAGACCTAAATCAATCAGAGAGACGCCGACTGCTCCTGCTCCTTCGGCGAATGCCTGCGCCAGCTGTACCCCAGAAGGACGCATGTCCCGTGCGAGCAACAGCGTGGGGGCTTTGGCGAAGGTGGCGACCGCAGAACCAATTGCTCGACACAAGTCTTCGTCGATTTGCTCGGGATAGACACCTCGAATGTCGTAAGCCTTGAAGACGTCGCTGGTGTGTTTCATCAGGGCAAGAGCCTAGGCGAGAAGGCTGCTTCAGCCGAAAATAGCGCCCGATGAGCCAACATCGAGTCCGTCGACTAACTTGCTGCTCGTGCAAACCCGTTTCCTTTCAGCCCTTGCCCTTGTTGCCGTCAGCGTCAGTGTTGCTGCGTGCGGCTCGTCGTCTTCCTCCTCGAGTGGAAACCCAGGAGGTGCGGATCAGGTCGCCAAGACGCAGGTCGCAATCGAGAACGCCACGTCCGTTCAGTTTGTGGACAAGACGTCGATCGGCTCACAGCAGCAAATTGTGACGGGCCAATTCAGCACGACGGCGTCCGAGGAAGATCTTCAGGTTGTTGGCGGTTCTAAAATCGACGTGCGACTCATCGGAGCCGTTGCCTACGTGCAGACCACGTCTGCATCCACGCTTGAGGGAGTCCTTGGTCTGACGCAAAGCCAAGCGGTGGCAGCCTCGAACCAATGGATCATGTTGACAAAGGCCGATCTTCCCTATTTTCAAATCGTGCAAGCCATGACCATCCCTGAGGTGGTGTCGATTTATCTGCCGCTCAAATCAAGTGCGAATCTCAAGGGTGACAGCTCTGTGGGTGGCACTCCTGTTGTCGTCATCTCTGGCAACACCACGCCGAGCAGCGGCATCACGGCCAAGACCACGATGTACCTCAGTAAGGCCACGTCACTGCCTGTTTCGGGTACCTTCCGAGCCACACAGGGCAAATCTGTTGAGAACAAATCTGCGGTCTTCACCAACTGGAATCAACCCGTCTCCGTGACTGCACCTACCGGCGCACAGCCTCTCGCAACCTTCAAGTCCTAGGCAGCGTGACGAGCTCGCTTACGCTGCTTCGTGCGTCGAGCGATTACGCCAAGTGTGAGCAAACTGAGAACCGCAAGAGCGGTGAGAATTTCGCCCCCGGTGACGCTTGGATCAGCGCCATAGGTCAAGGTGACGTCGTGCGACGTTGGCACTACCGCCATCAAGTCAGGTGAGATGCGATAGGGCCCTGTCGCTCCCGACACCTTCCAACGCGGGAAATACGACGTCTTCACCGCAACTGGTACGCCAATGCGATCAACGTGAAAGGAGATCGACGAGGTTCCTTGCACAATGTTCGTGACGGTGGCCGGCGTCACCGCAGGTGAGGTTTTCGTCGACGCAGTGCCCCGAGGCCAGTTCGCAGGTCCCGAAGCAGCGAGGGGAACCGACCAACGGCTCGGCGTTTCAAACCACGCAACGTTTGCGTTCTTCCAACTGTCTACCGTTGCAGCTATCCCGGGGACAACGACGGGGAGGTGTGTCAGCCCCACAACAGGAGCCGAGTTGTGAATGAGGTAAATCGACCACGTCGTCGTCGAGACGCCACTGCTTTCACCCGAATAGGGACCAACGCTTGCCACCTTGGTCAAGCTCGGCAAGCTGTCAGCAATTGTTGACACCGCGGGCGTTGAGGTCATGAGATATTTCACGCCCAGCATCTGGAGATGTGCGACCCCCTGGGCCACGTTCAGTCCGCTGTAGGGCAAACCAACTTGTGGATCCGAAGGACTTTGTGAAATTTCAGACTGAATAAGGAAGTGGTAGGGCACGGTCGGTGACGACTCAAAAAACAAGCCTTCTTGGGAGCCGATGCAATTATTCGTCCAATAGGGCAGCAGCATGAGCGCCATGGGAGTGCCAAAACGGTTCAAGGATGGGTTGTATTCCCACATGGCCCTGCCACAGCCATAGGTAGCCCCGAGTGAGGCCATCTTCGTCATCAACGCCTTGTATTCGGGATAGGCGGGTTTGCCTTCGTAACCCGAGTAGTTCCACGCTGACCAAGAGGAAACTTGATTCGCACCCACCGTGATGCCAATTTTCGAAAGTGCTGTCGGCGAGATCAGCCCTGGCAGCAGGGGTGGGAGCACGACGGCGCAACTCAATGCAAGCAACACGATCGGGCCGGCCACGGCTCCAGGGAGCCATGAGGGTGGCGTCGGGCGTCCTCCATGAGCGGTGCCATCGGCGATGGATCGTTCATAGTGCTCAAGACGTTGGCGGCGATACCAGCGAGCCGTTGCAGCCACGAGATAGCCGACCGTCCACCCGGCCAAGATATAGAGAGAGACATAAAAGAGCGGGAGAATTCGCTCATTCCAAAGTGATCCTTGTGGGTCCACCACAAACACGACACCCCAGATCACCGCCTGGAGTGCGAAGACCACTCCGAATCGACTCATTTGGCGTATGGCCAACACCACGCCAACCACCGCGAGGGCAACGACCCACATATCGGCTCGAGGGAAAAGTTTTGCCATGTAATCGGTGTCGTTCACGTAGCCCATGGGGTTCGTGTACTTCTGGCCGAGGAGGAAGGGGACGAGCCACCACCCAGAGAGTGCCAGGCCAATGGCTCCGGTTCGCAGCGCCCACAGTGCAGCGGCCTTTCGAGAAAGTTCGCGGTCGCCGAGAAGGCCGATTGAACTCCCCTGTGCCCCATCACCTCGCAGTCGCCAAGGCAACACGCTCCACAGGGTGACAAGACCTGCACCCACCCCAGCAAAGAGGAAAGGAACAAGGTGTGACGCCAAACACAGTGCCATCACGATGGGGGTGATGATGGATCCCTTGCCTTCACTCACGCCTCGGGCGAAGAGGCCAATGACAAGGAACGACAAAGCCAGCGAGAGGGAGAATGCATACTCCCCTGCCAAGGTGGAGAAGAGATTGCCGCCGTCAATGGTGAAGGTGCTGTCGAACAAAAAGGGGAGCGTCACCACGGCAAGTGCAGCAGGGAGTGGGGCTTTCAGCCGGAACAGGCGACCCATGAGGTAGGCACACACGGGCATGAGGACCGAACCGAGAATGGTCGCCATTTTGAAGGCGATGCCGTAGGGAATCAGATAGGAAAGCAGCGCAGCAAAGAGGTCTGGCAAAACGAAGTAGTAGGTATAGAGCGGAAAGCCGTTGTACCAACCGGGATACCAACCCGTGAGCTGGCCATGTGGCAGCAACGTCTCTTTCAAGAACAGTGGAAGGGCAACGTGGGCGCCGGTATCTCCACCCGTCGTGGTGGTGTTGGACAGCAACAAGTTCACGTGCAACTGGCTCAACACCACGACGATGACGCCAAGAATGGCAAGCAAGGAACTCAGGAGCGGAAGGTGGCGACGCCACCACGAAGCAGACGTCAGTGCAGCCATCGAATGACTCCAGAATTGGTATAGGCAACCAAGGCCACGCTGTTAAAAGCGACATGGGTGAGAATGTTCATCCCCAGTCGGCCACTCACGTAATAAATCAGAGAGAGCATGATGCCGACAAATGCCAAACCCGGCCACTGGGCGAGTTCACCGTGTGCGGCACCAAAGAGCAGACCGTCAAGCACCATGGCACCGACAATGCCCCAGTTTCTGGCTTTCGGAGTTCCCAGTGATGTCGCAAACCCGGCCAGCGAGCGAAACAACAAGCCGCGGAAGAAGATTTCCTCAACAATGGGTGCGCCAACTGCCGTCATCGCAAGGATGAGGACGTAGCTCGTTCCATGGCTGCCGCCAGTCAGTTTTTGAATTGGCGCATTGAAATGTTGGAGGTGTTTGAGGAAGGGCTGGTACGCCAGACCGACAATGATCTGCAATCCAATGCCCAGAGGGATACCGAGAAGATCAATGGGCCGGAACGCCAGCCCGAGGTGTCGGCGAAACGGTCCCGCGTATCGCAAGGCCAATGCCGGTGCGCCAAGGAATCCGGCCCATAGTCCGAGCAAGCTCGAGATGACGTACCAATTCGGTGGAGCCGCTTCGTGGCTAATGGCGGTGAGTTGTGCCGAGTGCCCAAGAGCGGCGGCGGTCAGTGAAACCGCAAGCGCACTCAGGATTTGACCCATAAGGAAGCCGCCGAGGGCGAGCAAGAACCACCGGCCTGCTTCTTTTTTGGTCAGCGGGTCAAGAAAAACGCCACGTGGCTGCAAGAGACGCTGACGATTCGTGGAAGCGGGCGTCACGTGCCCTAGGTTACCGAAACCTGCCCCCTCCCTTGGTGGCGGTGCCAGAGGTCCGAGCCCGGCGCCTAACATTGCTCCGTGGCTACCCCCAAGAAGGCCGATGAGGCCCAGAAGTCGAAATCCGGTTCCGGTAAGGGCAAAGAGCAGAATTGGCGCTTGATCTGGTCGATCATTGCCGTCGTGGCCATCTTGGTCATCGTCGTCCCTTCGCTCATCCCTCACAGTTCTGCGAAGAACCTGACCTATAGCCAGTTCCTCGCTGACGCCAATTCGCATCAGATCAAGACAGCGACCTTTGACAACAATTCCGGCGCCATCAACGGCACCTTTACCAACGGGTCGAGTTACACCTCAATGGGCTTTAACCCACCCCTCGCTACGGACATCGACCAGGTTCGCAAGGACGGGGTCACCGTCAACGTCGTGACACCGTCAAACGCCTTGTCCACGTGGCTTCCCTACATTTTCTTCATCGCCATCTTTGTCGGCATGATGTTCTTCATTGGCCGCCAAGCTCGCGGGCAGATGAACGGCATCATGTCGGTCGGCCGCTCAAAGGCCAAGCTCTACAACGAAGAGCGTCCTTCAACGACCTTCGACGACGTCGCCGGCTACACGGGTGTTAAGACCGAAATCGCTGAAGTCGTCGACTTCCTGAAAACCCCAGCTCGATTCAAAGAGATCGGCGCTCGTATCCCCAAGGGCATCTTGCTGGTCGGTCCCCCGGGAACAGGAAAGACCCTGCTTGCTCGAGCCGTTGCTGGCGAGGCAGGCGTGCCCTTTTTGTCAGTAACAGGATCAGACTTCATGGAAATGTTCGTCGGCGTCGGTGCATCTCGAGTGCGTGACCTGTTTCAAACAGCGCGCAAAGAAGCACCCGCAATCATTTTCGTCGACGAAATTGACTCCATCGGCCGCAAACGTGGTGCTGGACTCGGCGGTGGGCATGACGAGCGCGAACAGACGCTGAATCAAATGCTCTCAGAGATGGACGGATTCGACGCCACCGAAGGCATCGTCATGATTGGGGCTACCAACCGGCCCGACATCCTCGACCCCGCCTTGTTGCGTCCAGGCCGCTTTGACCGCCAAATTGTGGTGCCCCTCCCCGACCTTGAAGAGCGCCTTCCCATCTTGAAGGTGCATTGTCGCGGCAAGAAAATGGCGCCCGACGTTGACCTCGAGCTGGTTG
>Ga0164296_1005471_pt1 | contig 11128 bp, 12 predicted proteins | sample GEODES057metaG_FD_113533 | JGI IMG/M metagenome (GOLD analysis project Ga0164296, IMG submission 113533) | Dystrophic lake water microbial communities from Trout Bog Lake, Wisconsin, USA - GEODES057 metaG | ecosystem: Environmental > Aquatic > Freshwater > Lake | place: USA: Trout Bog Lake... | reverse complement strand
GGGCTGGGGCGGGGCGGTGGCGGCCTTGGCGGCGGTGGGCTGGGGCTGGGTGGCGGCGGCGGCGGCGAGTTGTGCACAGTGCGCACAACCGGATTCATGGTCGCTGTCGTGTCCGTCATCTGGGCCTGATGCGTCACATGGCCGTGGCCAGTTTTCACCACACCAGGCTGTGTCGTCGACGTCGTGTCAATCGTATTCTTCACCTGGTTCACCGTTACATCTGTGCTGGTACGACTCCCACTGTGCGAAGTTCTCCAAAACAGTTCCCTCACTATAGTTCGGGTGGTTATGCGCGCTGCCCGCCTCCCCAGCGCACAAAAGACGCTGCGCGAGGTCCCCTTTCCCAGTTCAGAGCCGAGGAGCTGGTGAGAGCGGCGGCGCGGCGTGGTTCTGCGCGGCAAGCACGTACCGGAGCAGGCGGTACTCTGCTGTGCAGGGCACCAACCAGAGCTGCCCTGCACGCGGGGGAGGAGTCAGGTGTGCGTCAGCGGGCACGGGTTGGCGTCGCATCAGAGCTAGCTAGCGGCAGCAGCACCGGCGGCTCCGCAGCGCGAGGCGAGTCGCGGCGGTGACGGTGTGGAGAACACGCCAGACCTCTGCAGGCTTCAACCGCGTAGCTACCGCTGAAGCCGGGCGAGCCGCGCCAACAAGCAGCGCAGGGCATACCTGGTACACACGCCAGTGACTGTGGATGGAAACCAGCTCCCTCGAAGGGAAGCGAAAGCCAGCATCGCAAAGTGTGTGGCGCGCGCTGTTGTAACACCAGCCCATCTTTGCAACCATCCAAGGATTTCATCCCAGCTTGCTCAGTCCTGTCACTGTCATGATTCGCAAACACTGGTCGTAGCTCCCATACACGGCCAGGCCCTCCTTGTCGCGGTTCCAATCGAAGCAATGCACCGGCTGAGCGGTGGCTGTCCGCGTCTGAGCGATCAAATCTATGGCGCCAGCCACACCCATGGGACGGTCGTCCTTGTTGTTGACGCTGCGTGCATCAGGATAGCGGTATTTGTACAGAAACATGCCTCCATTGCCGGCATGCACCATGAACACGTCCCTGTTCTGCGGCGTGTGTTTCGCGCCCCACAGTGTCGCGCCAGCTGGACAGCGCACACTAGCACGTGCCATGCCGTGCTCCGGGTGCTGTGTGCGGCAGTCGATGACGTGCAGCATTGAATCCAAGCACGATACGGCCAGTGTGTTCATCGCAATCTCCCGCCTATCGAATTCAAGAGCGACGACGCCGTTGCCGACATTGCACTCGTACCGTGCTGTACCAGTGCGCAGATCAAACAGTTTCACATCGCCGTTATCGTAGCCAGCAGCTAGGCAGCGCGAGTCGGCATCTCCGACATCGCCGAATGCGACTGCCCACGCGTTGTGGGCACACCCAGCCTCAGGTTCTAGCACCAGCACAGGCGCGTCTCGCACCCTGGGATCCCAGACACACACTCGGCCGTCAGCCCCAGCAGTCGCAAGCTCCGGTGCGCCCAGCCCAGGTCGGCCTCCCGCGACGCCGTCCACTGCGTTCACCGGACGGCTCCCGTGCGCAGCAGGCACTGCCCACGTGGCTGTATCCAGACGGCTCAAGTCCCACGTGTTCAGCTCACCGCGCGAGCTGCCTGTGGCTAGTACCGGCGTCGCAGGTGAACAGGCGCCAAACGTGCCGCATTTCAACCCGTGTGGCGTCTCTACTTCCGCGACTCGTTTCATGTCAAGGCCGTCAAGCTCATACACCTGTACAGCGTGCGTGTTACGAGAGTGGGTGCTGTCAGCGGTGATGAGACAGTGAACAAAAAGCAGTGTCTTCTGTGTATGCCGCACCTGTAGTGCGCCTGTGTCACGCATGTGGTTGCCTAGAGCTATGAACCGTGCTGTGGACGGCACCCATCTGCGTGCGCGAGCGTGGGTGCCCAGTCAGAGACGGTCAGGTCAGCGGCGAGAAAGGAAACCTGCGTGCGCTGGCGCGCGTGCAGCTGCGCACTTTGTGTCCTGGATGGTGATAGCCACAGACGTCGTGCTCAGCTCCAGCAACTGCTGCTGCCCGCCTAAGAGCCCCTCCATGAACGCCGACAGGAACTGGCTTCGCGGAGAGAACTCACCTTTGGCGCACGACAGAGGAGAGGGAGAATACGTATTGAGCGTACGCGTTTTTGTGAACAACACAAGGTGATGCTACAGGTCTTTGCGCTTGAACTCCGCCTCGTGCTCCTCTTCTTGCGCAACGACTGCAGCGACTTGGTCAGCCGGCCACGGCTCGTCGTCTGGCTGGACGGGCCCCTCCTTCGCTTGCTCCTTCAGCCGTGCCTTCGCTTCTTCTATGCGCTGCTTGTAGGAAGGGTCGTTCCTATTGAGCGCGGCCTGGCCTGTGAGGAGACCCACAACGAACATGCCGCTCAGCCACAGTGCGTTCGACAGCGGGAACATGATGCACCACAGCGGCTGGCTGGCAGCTGGGGGCTCACATAAGGAACTCGCGAAGAATGGGAAGTCTGCAGCTGCGCGCGTGACGTCACCGTCACAGGAGGGGTCAAGGCAGAAGCGTCTGCCATTCGAGCGGCGCGAGCTCGCGGCAGGAGCCGCAGGGCAGCTCTACAGCAGAATCGTCGGCGTTGAGCAGCGAGAAGTCACCGACGCTGATGCGGACCAGGCGCAGCGTTGGCAGCTTCACCGAAGCAGTCATACGACGGACTTGTCGGTTCCGCCCCTCCTGGATGCGTAACTCTATCCAGGCGTGCGGCACCGACAAGCGAGACCGTATAGGCGGCGTTCGTGGCCACAGTAAGGACTCGACATAGTCTGCATCCAAAACTCGCACACCTGCCGGCTCAGTGGGCCCGTCTTTGAGCAATACGCCGTTGCGGAGCGCGTCCAGCTGCTCCTCCGCGGGACAGCCTTCGACACACACCCAGTAGCGTTTCACGACACGGCGCTTCGGCTCCGCGATCAGTGATTGCAAGTTGCCGTTGGTCAACACCACAAGGCCTTCTGAGTCCTGGTCGAGGCGACCTGCCGGATACACATCCGGCACTGACACGAACTCCGCGAGCGTCCGCTGTTGACCAGGCAGAGCAGGCGTGAAGGCGCACAGAACGTTATAAGGTTTGTTCAACACCACCACACGCGGCGGACCGCGGTCGCGAGAAGCGGGAGCGCTGCGTCTGCGCCGCCCATCCCCGGTGCCTGCAGCGAACGATGCATGGGAGCTACATATGCGCATATGCCAGGGCTGCTCTGTGTGCCACGTGGATGCATTCGAAGCCATGCCGCTGGAGCTATGACCGACGCATTGGCAGTTCTAACTGCTGGCGCGACCTTCGATCGCCAGCGCCTGAGCCGCGACACGCGGCTGCTGCATCCTGCGCCCAAGGTGTGTCCATCTGTCTTTGGCTGTCTTCAATCAGCCTCCAACCCAGCCTCACTTTGCGCCTGTCGCTCTACAGGGCACAGCGAGCGCGGCGCATGCTCATGCTCACGACACTGACGCGGTGCAAGCCGCGTCGAAGACGAAGCGCCGCCGCTTAGACAGGGAGGCGACTTCAGCTGACGACCACGGCACGTAGTGTATGAACGCGCCCCGCACACGTGAAACAGAGTGCTCACTCCCACACTCACAAAACAGACGAGCTTGACGTGGACGTGTTCGCAGGAGTGCGTCGGGGCGCTTCCGCACGCCGCCAAACTGCCGTGCCTCCGCCTACAACGGAGCATTGCCTTCACGCCGACGAGGTGCGTTCTGCACCCGACTATTCAAGTCGCAAGCTACCGGTCTGACTTTGTGTGTTCCACGAGCACAGGAGGCAGCGAGCGTGTTGCGGAAACAGCACCGAATCCGTGTTGCCGGCGGCCACGCGCCGCCTCCGCTGTCGAGCTTCGCAGACCTTGGGCCTCGGTTTGATGCGCCAGACGCGTTGCTTGCACGCCTACAGACTGAGGGCTGGCACGAGCCGACCGCTATACAGCGCCAAGCAGTGCCTGCGATGCTGGCACAGAACGAGGTCCTATGCGTAGCTCCAACAGGCAGCGGCAAGACGCTCGCTTTCCTGCTCCCGCTGCTTCTGTCGCTCCAGACTCATTGCCCGGGTGGTCCACGCGCGGTGGTCGTGACTCCGACTCGGGAGCTTGCGGCTCAGACACACAGAGTCTGGGCGCTCATCAGTCCAGGCAAGCGGCTGCGATGCTGCGTCCTCACCAAGTCTGCGCTCGCTGGCGCTGACTTCGCAGCTGTGGATCTGCTCATCACCACGCCGCTGCGTCTAGGCCACGGATTAGCATCTTCCCGAGTGGATTTGTCGTCTGTCAGGTGGCTCGTCCTCGACGAAGCTGACAAACTCCTGGAGACGGGTTTCGTGGAGCAGATGGATACGCTGTTGGCAGCATGTACCCATGCGGAGCTCACACGCGCGCTGTTCAGCGCGACTCTGCCTGAAGGAGTGGAGCAACTCGCTCGGAGTGTGATGCATTCTCCGCTGCGCATCACCGTCGGCGAACGAAATGCCGCTGCCTCTACTGTCGCTCAACGCCTCATGTTCTGCGGCAATGAGCAAGGCAAGCTGCTGGCTTTGCGCCAGCTGCTCCGCGATGGCGGCATGGCACCACCATGTCTGGTGTTTGTCCAATCTAAGGAACGAGCTGCTCAGCTCCACCGCGAGCTGTCACTTGAGCGAGTGCCGCTAGCCGCCATCCACGCGGACATGAGCCAAGCCAGGCGTGACGCAGCCGTGGACGCATTCCGTCGGGGCGACATCTGGGTGCTCATCGCAACAGACCTGCTCGCGCGGGGAGTGGACGTGGTCGGCGTGAACACTGTCATCAACTTCGACTTCCCGCTCTCGCCCGTGCAGTACGTCCACCGCATCGGACGCACTGGCCGAGCGGGCAGGCATGGCACTGCCGTGACGCTGTTCACAGAGATGGATGCCCCACAGTTACGAGCGGTTGTCAATGTCATGAGGGCCAGCGGCTGCGATGTGCCTGATTGGATGCTGTCTCTCCATAAAGGCCGGAAGCGAACTTCCGCGCGGTACAGGCCTCGAATCGGCAGCGTGGAGACGCGCGGCGGAGACAAGCCACAGCGGCACCGGCACCGGGAGGAGACACGAGACAATGCTGGGGATCCATGATTCGGAGTGCAGGATGTGTGGTTCCTAATCACACGTATATGCGTATCGTCGCATCCCTTTAATTGTCATCATGACGAAGGTCTTTGCTCCGGTGTTGTCCCAGCCGCAGGTGGCGCTGCTGCACCTTCCCCCCTTTGCGTCGCCCCACCAGCCGCCTGCTGTTGCGGACCCCCCGGCCACGCCCCGCGGGCACCCTGTGCAGCCATCGCCGCCCAAGCCTGCGGAGGTGCTGCCGCATACGCCATCTGCATGCCCTGCGGCGTCAGCATCATCATTGGATAGCCGCCTGGACCCAGCGCCATTTGAGGCAGGCCCATACCCGGCGCCATACCGTATGGTGGGCGCATACCTCCTGCTCCCGGGTACCCGCCTCCATATACCGGCGCGCCGCCGTACACAGGCATCGGCGGAGCAGCTGGCGCAGTAGCAGCCCCGCCGCCAGGAACAAACGGCTTGGCGGTGGGACTGAACGAGAACGGTTTCGCATTTGGATTGAGCCCCAACTTCTTGGGCTCAGGCGCCGCCGCCGCAGTGGACTTCTCTGCTGCTGGCTTGTCGTCCAGCGACTTTGGTGTGTGTTCCCCGAACGTCTCATCGTTCTTTTCACCACCCTCAGCAGCATCTCTTTCACCCCGGATAACGGCGCTGAACCGCGCCTCCTCATCGTCATCATCCGCGCCCAGTGCCTGGCCACGCTCCTCGGCAAGGTGGAAATTGCGGCTGGATTGGCCCTCGATCTCGGCAGCGATGCGAGCAGCCTCCTCCTCGCTGATGCCTGTTATCTGCGACTTGTCCAGCTTGGTCGTGTACAGCTCCTCATTGAATGTGCTGATCACTCCAAATTGAGCCTGGTTCGCACTGAACTGGTCCCACTTGCCCGTGTGACCGCCAGCAGCAGCGCCGTTTCCGCCACCGCCACCCCCGCCGCCTAGACCGCTCGCCAGCTGCGGCGCTGCATCGCTCTCCTCCGGCTGCCACGCAACAAGGCTGCGTCCTGCGCGACCGACGCGCTTGCTGCCGATGGCGGCGTCCGTCTCCAACGAGGTCGCGCCATCCATACCACCCTCCCCACCGGCCCGTGCGCCTGCAGTCAGCGCGTCCGCACTCACGCGCAAAGACACGAAGTCGAACGCTGAGACAGTCAGCTCCGCCACGGGGCGAGTCACCAGCGCGTCGCCACCAGCACCCGCCTCCTCCCCACTCGCCTGGCGCTGTGCGAAGCGCAGGACAACGCCAAAGCCAGCGCTGCCAGGCTCTTGCTGCGGGACACCGACGAACACGCCGGTGTGGGTGACGCCTGACTTGGTCTGCAGCCGCAAAGGAGTGACAGGACAGAGCACGGAGGGAAGGCAAGGCGTGAGATGGGGTGTGCTGTCTCGAGAATACTGGCACTGCACAGACGCGGTTGCGCAGCAGGGTCGATGCTGGCTGCGTGTGGGCGCTCGCGTGCGTGTTTGCGGCGCACGCTATAGGCAATCGGCAGAGCGGGCGCGTTGGGGCAAGATCACATGAGGACGAACCCGGCCCGGACACCCGTGGGCCGCGCACGTGTCTGGAAATCGCACGCACCATGACGTCCACGTTGCAGCCGAGGAGCGCCTTGGTGATTGAGGACAGGCCGGGCGGGGACGAGCCGGCGCCCGGGCCAGTCTTGCCGGACACCGCCGGCCCGCCGCTGGTCGGGCCACTCCGAACGGCAGGTTTCGCTGCGGACGCCATATTGGACTCAAAAAGCAAGAAGTGCGTCGGAACAGGCACTACACAGTGCCTGGTGCAGTGACCCCCTTGCTGCGCACGCGTGCGTCGCGTCGGCGCTCAGCTGCCGCTCCGCTGACGCTTATTCAGCGCGTGAAGACACTGGCGAGTTGTTGAGATACAATGCGCCTGGCGGAGTCAGCAAACTGCTCCTCATCTGCCCACGTGGCGCGCTACTCACATCCCTGGGCGGCGCCGGCGCGAACGGCACACACGACTATGCGCCAGCGCTTTGCGCGTTTCCAAGAAGATGCTGAATGAATGACAAATCAATAGAATGAATGAATGCCGTTGTCATCGAAGAAGCTGAATGGCGACAGCGAGGTCGCCCAGCCTCCGCCCGGACCAGTGTCCATCTGCAGCTGCCACAGGTCGTCGGTGGGCTGCATCATCATGCAGTCCTCCCAGACACCCAGCGACGGGGACGCAGTCGCATCGTCAGCAGCCGCAGGCGCTAGAGCCAGGGCCGAGGGCGCTCCGCCGCCGCCATCGCCGCCGTCCAGCTCCAAGTCCGGTGGGCATGTGGGCAGGGATGCCAGCGCCGCCTGCAGCTCAGCCTGGCTGTACTCAGATGCGTTGAAATTGGTGACACAGCGGGGGCCGCGATACAGCAGGGCCGCCTTATCGTAGGCGCGTGCCGCCTCCAGCTCGCTGTCGAATGTACCCAGGTATACATACTTGTTGCCGCAGACGCGCCCGATGCGCGCCTCCCAGCGGCCAGCCATGTGGTGCTTGGTCACACCCCGGTAGCGAGACGCGCCGCGGCTGAAACCACTGCTCTTGCGCCGCAAGTGCGCAATCAGCTCGGGGGTGGACAGGCTGCTGATGGTGTCCATGTCCGCCAGGTAGTCGTCGAAGCCGTAATTCAGCGTCGCCTCTGCCCCCCAGTACTTGATGGCTGCGACATCGTATGCACGAGCAGCCTGCTCCTCCGTCTCATACCCGCCCAGGTAGACCTGCTTCCCGCGCGTGCGGCCACGCGCACTGCCAGGCTCTCTCGCACAAGCCGCGTCCCACAGGTGCGCTTCGTAGCGGCCTGTCCACCGATGACGGGTCACCCCCCGGAATGCGCTGCTCCGCTTGCTCGCCGATGCAGGGTTCGCGTTCTTGTTGCGCGCACGGTGCTTCTTTCCAAACCCGCCCCCGCTGCCGACATCGCCAGCGATGCCAGTGCCGCCGTTGCTGTGCAGAGTCGCCAGGAAAGCCTGCGACGCAGCACGCTTGGTGCCTGCCACATGCATGCCGGACGCGGGCGACATGGCCATCGGAGATGCATGCTGTGCAGCAGCCTCGACGCCGAGATGGCTTGCCAGTAGCGCGGAGGCTAGCATTGAGCCCGCAAGCGAGGGCGGAGCAGAGGAGGACCGCACCAACGGCGGAGCAGATGATGGCTGAGGCGTCTCGTCCACTGCGGCTGGCGTCAGCTGGCTTGGACATGGCGCCGGCGGTGCGTATGCAGGTACGACAGGCGACACCGCCATCGGGCTGCCGGTGGGTGGCTTGGATCGAGACACACGCGGGGCGCGAGGCTTGCGAGGCGCGGCCATGCTTCCGATGATGGTGCTGGTCAGCGGGTAGCTGCCCGTCCACTCAGTCTGCGTGTGCCCTCCAGGCGCCATCATGCCCGTAGCGCCGCTGTCACCAGTGCCGAATGCAACCGGCAGCATGTCATCGAACAAGTGCGAGGAGTTGGTGCGCATGCCGCCTCCGTTGTCGCCATCGCCCAGGACGTCCAGCACGAAGTGGAAGGCATCTGCGCGTGGTTTTCACATTATCATGCACCCCAGGATGTCAGGATGTGGAAGCTGCGGGTTTGGATAAGGGTACACCCGCCGACAGGACCAGACCTCAGCCATGGCCTTTGGTTTTGGGTTGTGTCATTGATGCGCTGCCCCTCCCTAAGGGGCAAAGCAGGCATGTGCGCGCATGATGCGCGTGTGTGAGAGACGCACCCAGTGTGTGATCATCCATAGGGCAATCCTCCATATGGCTGATGAGACGACAGTCAATGACGGCTCTGTGATGACTCTTTTCAGCGCAAACACGCAGCAAGTGAACAGGGTGTCAGCACCGCGTGTGTACACAGGGGAGTGTGGTCAAGCGATGCAAGGCAGAGCGCCAGCCAGCAGGTGCATCACAGGCGAAACAGGCAGCCCCCCGCCCCGCGCACACCACAAGGCAGCCGTGCGCGTGCCCACCAAGGGCGGTTCGTCGCCCCCACCACCCGAGCGGCGTACCTTCACTGCCTTGGGCGCACCTCGAGCCCCGGAGGGCCGAACCTCTGCCTTGCGCCGTGTCCCGTCAGGGTGCTGCCAGGGCTTTCGCCTCGGCGAAGCATCATGCGTCCCGTCAGATTGAACCGCAGCAGCGCAGCTTAACCCAGCTTCCCGATCTCGTGTTTGCGCAGCAGCACGCGCTGGCCGTGGTAGAGGAAGCTGTCGACGAGGCCGGAGACGGTGAACACTCCGCCGACGATTGCGCAGACGTTGGTAAGGAAATGCAGCACGCTCGTCCTCGCCTCCGCCACCCGCACTTGGATGGGGTTGATTTCGTAGAAGCAGAACATGCCTGGCAGGTTGCGTCCCGTCAAGATGTCTACGCTCCTGCGGAGCACAAGGTCCGGATGTGTTTTGCAGCTCAGTGAGTTGACTTGGTCAACAACGCAGCGCATGTGAGCGGGACGCACTTTGGATGTTCCGTGACTGAGAACTGCGCCGTCTTGACGACGCGCCGTCTGATGTCGGAGTACTGCGTAGGCACCACTTTGATGAAGTACTGGTACATGAGATGCGGGCCATCCTGGGTGATGCGCGCCCCGTCCAGCGGATTCACCTGCCCCGGGTACTCCACCCCGAAGCTGAGCTTGTTGATGGTGTGACTCATGTTGAAATACGCCAAGGGCCCAAACACCTGCAGGTCGTGGATGTGCATGCCTCCCATCTGGAAGCTCTTCCCCGGCGCCACATGGAAGTTGCCAGGCACTTTGTTGACACGCAAATGACCATACAGCTGACACCCCTCATTGCCGGCAGTCTGCATGGCCAACTGCTCCTGCAGGCGTTCTCGCTTGCACTGCTCAACCTCGTCATGCACATTGAACGCCCACCCCCTGCGCCGGTACAGCTCACGCACAGTGCCGCAGTCGTTGCAGCACTGCTCCGGCTCCTCCTGCGCGCCATAGCAGCTGCCGCAATACGTGCTGTTCTTTGCTGGGTCAACAAGGGTGCCATCCTCCTGCACCACGGGATGCATCTCCGCCCCAGCACTCGTGCTTGCGTGACCCACATGCGACTTCTCCGGCGCCTCCACATGCGGCGTGCCGTCCGCATCCAGACGGCGCTTGAACACGTCGTGGTGCACATCCAGCTGCTCTTCACCTGACACGTCCATCACGTCCAGCGACAGCATGCTACACGGCATGCGCGGGAACGTGATGTCCAGCTGCGAAGAAACGACGTGCAGTCAGCCGGGTCAGAGTGCGTGCACAGCCTCAAACAAAGCCGAGCAACTCTCTCTCGGCGCACAACTTACGTTGATCTGGATCGTGTCCCCCCTGCTCGTGTCCACGTCCAGCGCGTAGTCTGTCCGCACGTGCAAGAACAAGCCTGTTGAAGCAGAGGCAGGAGGCTGAGTACCGCGCTGCTGCAGGTGCGTGTGTGCAGAGAAGGGAACGCACGCAGTTCGTTGAGGAAGAGAATCAACATGCAGGCTGCAGCGACGAGCGTGACGACGCCGCCACTGGCTGTGCGGATGAAGAAGTCGTCATTCACCTACACAGCGAGGAGTCTCGTGGTCAGCACGCGGCGCTGGGGGGCGAACAGAAAGAATGAAGGTGGTGGTTTGTTTTTCTTCCGGTCTGAGCGCGCGGACGCAGGGCACAGTGAGCAGCACACGTGCCTTGGGGTATGCGTCGAGGGCTTTCAGCGCACTGAGGCGACCAGTGCGGCGCTGGTATGGCTGGTGGCCATTCATCGCTCGCTTTCTGTCTGTGTATGGTATCTGCGACACGCGCCCCTGCTAGCACCCCACTGTCTCTTCCGCCGTGCCAGCCGTGTCCAACGCGCCAACCGACACGCGTTCCCCGAGCCCCCGAGCAGTGGCCAACAGCCGTGACGTCACTTGCATTGAGCACAGCCGTGCAGCTCGCCAAAGCGCAGACGCGCAGCTGCTTCACGCGCGTGGTGTTTAGAGTGACGCCATGGTGCGTCCCCACCTGCTCCGCGGCGCGTGTGCGCCGCCAGCCGGCTCTG
>Ga0164296_1005468_pt1 | contig 11130 bp, 9 predicted proteins | sample GEODES057metaG_FD_113533 | JGI IMG/M metagenome (GOLD analysis project Ga0164296, IMG submission 113533) | Dystrophic lake water microbial communities from Trout Bog Lake, Wisconsin, USA - GEODES057 metaG | ecosystem: Environmental > Aquatic > Freshwater > Lake | place: USA: Trout Bog Lake... | reverse complement strand
CTGCGCTGGGTAACTTGGTGCCAAGATCCCGCATTGAGCTCGGTGGGGTGGGTGTTGGCATCGTTGTTCACCAAAGTGTGACGTTCATGAACCCACAAAACACTTCAGAGTTCATCAACCTCCTTGAGCTTGCTAACACTGTGGTCTACAACCAGGCCTCGAGTGGGCTTTATTTTGAATCTCTTTTTCAAAAGCTTGGGGTGCTCTCCATGGTCGAGGAGAAAGCTGTGCGGGTGATTGATGGTGAGGCGCTTTTAAGAACCATCGCACAGCCCCCTCAAGATGAAAAATTGGAGATAGGGCTGGGTGCTGTATCAGAGATATTGGAAGTTCAGGGCTGGGGCATCAAACTCGCAGCTGAGTTACCTCAAGAGATTCAACATGTGACCACTTATGAAGCACTGGCCGCGTCTCACAGTGCCAACAAATTAGAAGTACAAGCCTTTTTGAGATCTTTGGAGGACCCCGAGATCAAGGCTGTATTCACCGCCAGTGGTGTGCGCCCCCAATAAGGTAAGGCCACAATGAGGCCACAACGAGACCCCAAGAGCGCCATGGGGACATCAAAACCATTTCTTGAAACATTTCCCGAAATCTCTGCTACGCCCAGACTCCAAGAAAGCTGCACGCCTCATTGAAGTGGTATTTTTCTAGACTCAATCACTTTCTTCCATCTTGCAATATCGGTCTCCACCGCCTGCTTGAGGTCTTGTGAGGTACTGGCCACACTCACCGCCCCGATGTCAGCAAAGCGTTTTTTAATCTCAGGCATAGCGAGCACCACCCGTAATTCTTGATTAATTTGTTGAACCACATCGGTAGGCATCCCTTTAGGTCCTGCCAAGGCAATCCATGATTCATACTCAAAGCCTGGAACTGTCTGATTGAGAGTGGGTACTCCAGGGAAATCTTCACTGGGGTTTTTGGTGCTGACAGCGATGGCCCGTAATTTACCTTGTTTGACTTGTTGCAAGGCAAAGGTTGCTGTATCGATCATCACATCGACTTGACCACTCAGCACATCCACCAAAGCACCAGGTGAGCCCTTATAAGGAATATGAACCATCTCCAAGCCCAATTCTGCATTGAGCCACTCGCCAATCAAATGATGCGCCGTGCCTATGCCTACAGACGAAAAGCTTACGCGACCTGGATTTTGTTTTGCATAGTTCACCAAGTCCTCCATGGATTTGATGGCAGAGTTGGGGGCGACTGCAATCACCATGGGATAGGTGGCGATGGTGGATATCCAAGTGAAGTCCCCCACCGGATTGAAAGGCGTGACTTTGCGAATTGCCGCCCCAATGGAGTGATTGGCCGCAGTGATCACCAAACTCATGCCATCGGGTTTGGAGGCGATGATGTTTTGTAACGCCAACAATCCTCCCGCTCCAGGTCGGTTATCAATGATGATCGATTGGCCCAGCCGCTCGCCCAAGGCGGGAGAAAAAAGTCTTGCCACTATATCTGTGCTTGTTCCTGGGATAGAGCCACTCACAATGCGAATAGTTTTGGTGGCGTAAGAGCTTGAAGGCGCGGGGTTTTGAACTGGATTTTGCGCCTGTGCCAAGACATGCAATGAATAACACTGCAAAAGCACAACAGCCAATAAGAACCGCAAGGGCCCTATGAATAATCTCTTGAAGTGATCGCTCTCTCGTCTTGTGACACTTAACACTTGCTCAAAATAGGTGCACATCTCAACTCCCAAAATAAACTCCAGGACCCTATCAATACACTCAAGACCCAAGACAAGCTTTATTTGAACAAGTTGGGGGTTTCTTCAAGCACTTTGCTCACCTCATAGTTCCATACACCCATGTAGGATTTCTCCAAGGCTTTAAAGCGTCGGGCGCGAAGAGCCTCTTCATGCCCCAAAAGCTTGAGCTTACCCGCGGCCATCGCTTTGAGTTGAACTCCCGCAGAGATTTCAACCTCTTTGGTTTTAACCACCACCTCTTGAATCGATTTCCCACATATCATGACGCCATGGTGTTGCATCATGACGCAATTTTTCTCGCCCAAGGTGTCAACAAACTCTTTGGCGGCAAGGGGGTCTTGGTGAGCGTTGTCAAAATCCTCGAGTAAGACCATATCGTCGTAGACGCGGGCTGCGGATCGCTCAAAGGGGCGCACAATCTCGCCAATCGAGCCAAGGGCCAAGCAATTGTCTGCATGATGATGGGTAATACACAGTACATCGGGCCTGGCAGCATAGAGGTGACCTTCGATTTTCAGAGAGTCGTTGACCATTCCGTCCTTGGTGATCACGTTGCAATCAAAGTCACACTCACGCAAACCCGCCATGGTGACTCGCTCAAAACTGTCTCCCCACTGGTAACTCCAAAAGGTGTTGGCTCCTGGTAGCCTTGCTGTCAAATGCCCCAAAAGCCCAACACCAATACCGTATCTGGCCAAGATTCGGTAGCCCAGCACCAAATTCATTTTGAGCTCTCTCAAGGCCTCAGATTCTTGACTCTTATTTTTCCGAATAGGTGAAACTCTTGAAGTTTGCATGACTCTTGTCTCCTTCGTTTATTTCATCGTAAGAGAGTCCAGAATCGCTCGTCAAGCGTGCTAACCCCATTGACGTAAAGACTGTAGAAAACATACGATGCGCTTTGACTGGAGCTCTTGCAGGCTCATTTTGTAAACTTTTTTATTAGAGGTCTATGTTGAGTCACTTCAAGATATTGAACTACGCCCTTCATGCAACACCCAACGAAGTACGAGCAGGCATACTGCTCGATGAGCAATGGGTCGTTGATTTACAAAAAGCACTGCCCCACACCGCTTGGGCTCGCTCGACCATGGATTTATTTGAACATTGGCAAGAGTCAGAACCTATGCTTAATCAATTGGCAAGTCTAGGGCATGCCAATGCGATTGCATTAAAGGAGGTCAAACTTCACGCGCCCTTACTATATCCAGCAGCGATTTATTGCACTGGGGCCAACTACATGGCGCACGCCAAAGAGATGTCCAGTGAAGGTACTGGGGTTGACAAATCAAAGACTCAACCGTATTTGTTTCTAAAAGCTTCTCGTCACTGTGTGATTGCCACTGGAGACGAAATTCGAATTCCCAACGTCACCAATTCCCTGGACTGGGAGGGTGAGTTTGCAGTGGTGATTGGCAAATACGCCAGAAACGTGAAAGTGCAAGATGCCATGGAGTATGTTGCAGGCTACACCATCATGAATGACTTGTCGGCGAGGAACTTGAGTCGTCGCGAGGATTGGCCACGCTGGGGCATTGATTGGTTTGGCCACAAAAATTTCGATGGCGCTGCGCCCTTGGGCCCATGGATTACACCTGCAAGTCAAATCGCAGACCATACGCAATGCCATTTGCAGTTGTGGGTCAACGAGGAAAAAAAGCAAGATACGCTGGTAGACGACTTGATCTTTAAGGTGCCTGAACTCATCGAGTATTTAAGCCGACGAATGACATTGAGACCCGGAGATGTGATTGCGACGGGCACCCCTTCAGGGGTGGGTCGACCCAAAGGTACATTTTTAAAACCTGGCGACAAGGTACGGGTGCAAATTTCGGGTATTGGTACACTGGAAAACCCAGTCGTTCAAGGCATCTGATCGATTGCGACCAAGAAGGCGATGACTTCAGCCAGATCGCCTTCTGATGCGTCTATATATTGGCAACGTCTATTTACACTGTTACTACCAATTAACTTCACACGTCGGTGTGGTCTCACTAGAATGAGTTGAAATCTTGTGATAACAGGATGTTAGCCCTTTGAATGGTCAACTCATGAAAACTCGTCTTTACTTGATGCTGGCTTTTAGCGCAGTGTTTTGTTGGGGTTGCGCAAGCTCTAAGCATGCACAAAAGCCGGAGCCTTCATTTGTGATGGAGAACTTTTTACCTCCAGCCATCATTGACCTAGGCCCTAAAACGAGGCCCTATGACAAGTCGGTATTACCCCCTTCAAACTCTAGCGCAGAAACCTCAGATAGGGTGCCCCCCAAAGACAGTATTCACTTTGGCTTCAATCAATTCTCTATTCCTGCCAAGGAATTGGGTGCCCTTCAAGCCCATGGAGATTATTTACTGCACAGCCCCCATTTAATGGCAACCATTGAGGGCCACACCGATGAGAATGGAGGCGATGAATACAACTTTATTTTGGGCAGAAAACGCGCTCAAACGGTGAAAGATCGTTTGATCAAAATGGGGGTTGAAGATGACCGTCTTGAGGTCAAATCCTTTAGCAAAAGCCAACCCTTGAACCCAGCCCACAACAAAGAGGCTTGGCAAGAAAATCGCAGAGTCGAATTTCGATATTTGGACAAAAATTCGAAATCAAAAGATTAAAGTAGCCCTGGCACATAAGAATGCAATGTTTTTATGTCTACTTTAGACTTTTAGCCATTGAATTGAAGTCAATCAACTTGAGTTGTATCGCTACCCCAACTTTAAATGCTCTAGGCTCGAGTTGCACATCTATAAAATACAGTGACTTGAAGTTATTGTTATTTTCATCAATTCATCGGACCCTCATGTTTGATAAAAAGTTTTTGCCTTTGCTGATTTGTTTTGTAGTCGCTCATCTCTCGCTTACTTGGGCTCAAGAGACGAGCTATCCATCGCGCGCAATTCGCATGGTGGTGCCCTTTGAGCCGGGGGGAAGCAGCGATATCACTGCACGAATCGTAGCCCAAGAACTCACGAGCACACTCGGCCAATCGGTGATTATTGACAATATCGGTGGGGCTGGTGGCTCCAGAGGAACCGAAACTGTGGCGCGTGCCAACGCAGACGGCTATACCTTGTTGTGGGCCAACGTTGCACCGATTGCCATCAATGTGCATTTGTATAAAAACTTGTCTTACGATCCTGTCAAAAACTTTATCCCTATTACTCTCGCCACGGTTTTCCCCAATGTATTGGTTGTTCAACCCGGCATGAAAAATGAAACCTTCGAGAGCCTACTGAAAAAAGCCAATAACCAATTCAAAACCTTAACCTATGGCTCGGCGGGGAACGGTAGCTCAACGCACCTGTCTTCGGTGTGGCTCAATGCTCTTGTCGGCGCAGAGTGGCTTCACATCCCCTATAAAGGAGGTGGGCCCGCGCTCTTGGCTGTGCAAACGGGTCAAGTCGATATGTACTTTAGCGCAGTGCCTTCAGCCATCCCATTTATCAAAACTGGTCGGGTGTTTGCATTGGCCACCACCGGTAAAACCCGCGACCCCTTGCTCCCCGATGTCCCCACCGTTACCGAGTCGGGCTACCCACAGTTTGAGGTACTCAATTGGAATGGCCTCTTGGCACCAGCTCACACCAACTCAGCCATCATTGAGTTGCTCTACCGAAATACCGTCAAAGCGTTGAATGCCCCATCAGTGCGCGAAAAAATGGCTGCTCAAGGGGCTTTGATCTCCCCGATGAGTCCAGCAGAGTTCAAAACTTTTATCGAAAAAGAGTCCGTGAAGTGGGACAAAATGGTCAAACTCACCAAACCCAATGTGGACTGAGCATGAAAACCGATGACTTGATCCAGGAGATCGCTAACTACGCCCACTCTTTGTCCAGTATCAATGCACAGGCGGCCCACAATGCTAGCCTTTGTTTAATGGATTCCTTGGCATGTGCCTATGCTTCGTTGAGTGACCCTTTGTGCATGATTCGGCTGGGACCTGTGATTGCCGGAACCATGGTGCCTGGTGGGATGCCGATATTTGGTACAAACCATGTACTCGACCCCATCAAGGCCGCGTTTGACATCAGCTGCATGGTCCGCTGGCTCGATTTCAGTGACACAACCTTTACGGGAGGTCATCCCTCAGACAATCTTGGAGCGATTTTGGCGGCCGCTCACTACCGTGATGAGCTCAATCGCCAAAGTGCAAAAGCTCCGATCACCATGCAAGAGGTGATGCTTGCCATGGCCGGCGCCTATGAAATTCAAGGCATGCTCGCGCACAAAAACAAAATCGATTCACTGGCGCTAGGACTTGACCATGTTTTTTTTGTAAAAGTGGCTTCTGCCGCTATGGCTTGCAAGTTGCTGGGTGGCGATGAGGAGCAGATTGCCGCAGCCTTAGGAAATGTATTTTTAGACGGAGCGGCATTGAATGCCTACAGACAAGTCCCCAATGCTGGAACACGAAAAGGATGGGCTGGTGCTGACGCCTCAAGTCGAGGCCTCTGGCATGCCATGGCCGCCATGAAAGGCGAAATGCTCTACCCTAGTCCTCTCACGCATAGCGATTGGGGATTTGAGAAGATTGCTTTAAAGGGACAGCGACTCACATTGGACTTAGAGCCACAAAAAACATTTGTGATGGAAAATGTGATTTTTAAATTGGTCCCCTGTCAAAGAAGCACGACAACTGCGTTTGAAGCAGCCGCACAACTAAAACCTTGGTTAAACCAACGCTTTGATGAGATCAAACGGATCATCATCACCTCTCACGACGAAGCCATCAAGCGTACCGCTAAAGTGGGTCCCTTGAGTACACCAGCGGCGAGAGACCATAATTTGCAATACGTAACAGCATTGGGGTTATTAGAGGGCCACATCGAGAGTGCAATGTATGAGGCAGAATTTGCCGCCAATCCAAGAGTGGACTTCCTGCGTGAGTTGATGCTAGTTGAGGAAGACCCTATTTACAGCAGGGATCACCATGACTTTAAGGTACGGTCTTGTGCAAATGCGGTTCAAATTGAGCTCAAAGACGGTCTACTTTCACCCAAAGTAGAGGTCCTATTCCCCATGGGGGACCCCTCACAACGAAGCCGCTTGGGACTGGGACTGCGAGAAAAGTTCTTACGGTACTGTCAGCCCCACCGCCCTGAGACACTGAACGAGTTGGTCAACTTGTTTGACGATGCTAGGGCACTGCAACAACTGTCACTGCGTGAGTGGATGGGCTACTTTTTTTAACGCTCCCAGGTCCAATTGAGTGAGGATCTACCAAAACATGAGGCGACCCGATAGGGTAGAACCTAGGTTTTATTCACGATGCAAAAGTTACACTGAGAAAGGCTTTTAAATTCAACTCATTTAATCCGTCCAATTTGGGCAGTTTTCGCTTGTACATCATACAAATTTTCAATATTGGAGCTCTGCAAAGCTCTTCTTACTTCAAATTCCTTGGTAAGGTGACCCTGTGCCTTGTGTTGGGGCAAGTTTTTTCATCCCCACTGAAGGCTCAGCCTCAAAACCAAAGCCAAACTCAAACCCAGACTGATAGCTCTCGCTCTTCCCCTTTAGACCTACATGTGTGTGGTGAGTGTCATGGTGAACAAGGTAGTCCCAAGGACAAAAAATTGCCTATTATTTGGGGACAAAGCGCACAATACTTGGAAAAACAATTGCGCGACTACCGCTCCGGCCAGCGGGAGAATCAAATCATGAACTCGATGGCCGAGAGTGTTCCCAAAAAAGAGTTGAGCCTTTTTGCCCAGGCTCTCGCCTCACAACCATGGCCCCCAAGAACACCCATTGAGGATACCGGTGAATCCATGAGTCCAGTCACCAAGGCCGATGCGCAAACTTGCCTCACATGCCACGCACAAAACGCTGACGGTGAGTCCGTCTATAAAGGAGCGCCTCGACTCAATGGTCAAAACGCCGATTACTTACTCGATCAGATGTTGGCCTGGATGAACCAAGACCGAGCCAACAGTGAGGTGATGGGCTCACTTTTACGAAACAAAAAGAAAGAACAACTCCAAGCATTGTCCCTGTACTTTGCTGGCCATTGAAACACGCAAGAGACGTGTCGTAAGCATTTGACTCCAACTTCAAAAGGACATCATTCATGAGACAAAAAGCATTTTCTAAACCGCTTCAACGCCTACTGTGCGCATGGGCCTTGGGCGCAACTGCCCTGCCCTTGACACTGTTGGCTCAAGACATTGTCAAAGGCAAAGATGCCATGGGGGATTGGCACAAGGATGCCCCAGGTGTAATGCGCCTCATCACCCATGACGATATCGTGGCACCGCTTGAGAGTCCCTCCGCTGCCAATCGCTCCACCACGGTCAGTAAGCCCAGCGATGCGCAAATCAAAACCATGTCTGGCTTTAAGGTGGATGTATTTGCCAACAACGTGGACGGGGCGCGCGTCATTCGACAAGCCCCCAATGGTGACATTTTTGTCTCGCAAAGTCGTCCTGGCAATGTGAGAGTGGGCGATGGCTATCAATTCCAAAAGGGGAAAATCACCGTTCTTCGTCCCTCAGCCGATGGTAGCCAAGTTCAAAAGTTGGAAACCTTTGTGGCTGATTTGAAGGACCCCTATGGTCTTGCTTTTTATCCCCCTGGCCCCAATCCTCAGTGGCTTTATGTCGGTATGCAAGGACAAGTGGTTCGTTACGCTTATCGTAGTGGAGACATGAAAAGCACAGCAGAGCCCGAGGTCATCGTGAGTGGTCTGCCCGTTGGCGGACATTGGACTCGGGATGTAGGCTTTTCACCCGACGGCAAAACTCTTTATTTGGCAGTGGGCTCAGGGAGCAATATTGCCATTGACATGGAGGACCGCCCCAATGACTTGCAAGCTTGGGAAAAGACGCATGGCCTTGGAGGGGCTTGGGGCAATGAAACTGACCGCGCAACTGTATTGGCCTATTCACCGGACGGCAAAAATCGCCGCGTTTATGCCACTGGTGTAAGAAACTGCTCTGGCCTTACTGTACAGCCCAACACTGGCGTGGTGTTTTGCTCCACCAACGAGCGTGATTTATTGGGTGACAACACACCACCCGATTATGTTAGTAGTATCAAGGAGGGCCACTTTTACGGCTGGCCCTGGATTTACCACCAAGACCACGAAGATTTGAGACCCGGTGGTGGCCCCCGTCCTGACCTCAAAGGCAAAGCCACTCAACCTGACGCTTTGATTCAGCCTCACTCAGCCCCATTGGGCATGGACTTCAACCCTGGTGGCATGTTCCCTGCAGAGTGGAGTGGAGACGCTTTTGCGGCTCTGCATGGATCATGGAACCGAGCTTTGCACACTGGCTACAAAATCATCAGATTACCCGTTAAAGCAAATCAACTCACTGGAACTTATCAAGATTTTGTAATGGGATTTACTGCCGGTGAGGACGCAGTCTGGGGTCGACCTGTGAATGTAAGATTTCTCAAAGACGGCTCCATGCTGTTTTCTGAAGACGTGAACGGCACCATCTACCGAGTCACCTACAAGAAGCCTTAAGGCATTAGCATAGAACAATGCCAACGCAATTGGCATTGTTCTTAGCTCAAGCTGAGTGACTGACTTCAGCGATGCCTTGGTATGGTGTGGAGACGGCAAAAACACCACCTGCCAATGGCTGGTCTGACAAATCAATCCCTCCTGGTCGAATGGAGGTGACAAACAAGGTGTCCATTCTCTCTCCACCAAACGAGCACATGGCTGGCTTTTTCACTGGCAAATGGATGGTCTGATCGATGCGCCCATCTGGCGTTAGTCGATACACAACACCGGCATCATTGCCACAAATCCAATAGCACCCATCGGTATCGACGGCGGCTCCATCGGGACGACCTGGAACAGTTTGCATATCGAAAAGGAGTGACTGAGCACCAATTGTCCCGCTCTCAGTGTCATAGTCAAATGACCAGATTTTTTGTACTTTAGGGTGAGAATCTGACAAATACATGATCTTACCGTTGGGTGAAAACGCCATGCCGTTGGGCGTGATGAGGCCATACAAAACTTGATTCAACCGCCAATCCTGGTGATCTCGGCTGAGGGTATAGACCGCCCCTGCTGAGCTTGCAAGCGCCATGTCGTTGACCATGGTGCCCGCCAAAAATCTTCCTTGGCGGTCTAAGCGCCCATCGTTGAATCGCATGAAGGGCTCTTGGTGCTTGACGTTTGAGATCTTTTCCCACTCAAAGTGACCCGAGTGTTGAGGGGTGAATTTAAAGACACCGCTTTCTGCGCCCACGATCCAATGGCCACGCTCAAAATCCGGAGCAATGCAAGCAGTCATCTCCGGACATATCCATGCGCTTAAAACCTTATTCCTGAAGTCATAACGGTGGATGGTTTTTGCAGGAATATCGACCCAATAAAGGGACTGCTCTTTGGCACTCCAAACGGGGCTCTCACCCACAGAGTTTTGGGCATCCAATAGCAATTCAACGTTAAAGACAGTCATGATTAAATAATATTGACAAAAAAAATCCATGAGTTTGACCTCATGGACAAAGGAGAATCAAGCCCCATTGGAGAGAATTAAATCTTCCCCTCAATCAAATTGGCCTGCCATGATAGTCACCCACCCAGGAGGGAAAGTCTTGCAAAGCAACGGGTCTTAAGAAACGATCCATGGCATCATCTCCGACAGAAGTGGTCATCGGAGCCGTAGAGGATGGCCATGGCCCACCGTGCTGCTGGGCTGCACACACAGCAACCCCAGTGGGAACACTTTTAAAGAGTACTCGACCCGCAATGCGAGAAGCAACGCGCACCAATGCAATTGAATGAGCAGACTTTTGTTCAGCTCCCCATAATGTGACACTGAGGCTTCCACCCACTGCACTCAAGACTTTCACGGCTTCATCGCTAGAGGCACAACGAACAATTAGACAAGCGGGTCCAAAGACTTCATCGTGCAACACCGGATGGGCCATAAAGTCCTTGGCAGACACTGAGCCCAAAAACGGTTTGGGTTCAACGGTCGCAACTTTTTCATAGGTCAAGATTTGAGCGCCCGCATTGATGAATTTTTCTACCCCTTGGTCAAAGGCATTTCGAATGCCTGGCGTCAACATGGCGTGAGGCGTTAGAGACTTCAACGCGGCGGTGAGTTCGGCCACAAAAAGATCATTGCTTGAGCGATGAGCTGCCTCGTCAATCAAGATGACCACACCTGGGCTCGTGCAGAACTGTCCACACCCCATTGCAATGGAACCCGCCAAAGTCGTGGCCAACTCTTTCTCTTGCCCCACCAAACCATCATGCAATGCCACAATGGGATTGATGGATCCAAGCTCGCCATAAAAAGGAATGGGACGTGCTCGCTCATGGGCTTTGGCCTGCAAAGCAGCTCCCCCTTTGGTGGAGCCGGTGAAGGCACCCGCGCAAATATCAGGATGACCAATCAAGTGATAACCAATCTCAAATGAGTGGCCTTGAACGAAGG
>Ga0164296_1005463_pt1 | contig 11137 bp, 9 predicted proteins | sample GEODES057metaG_FD_113533 | JGI IMG/M metagenome (GOLD analysis project Ga0164296, IMG submission 113533) | Dystrophic lake water microbial communities from Trout Bog Lake, Wisconsin, USA - GEODES057 metaG | ecosystem: Environmental > Aquatic > Freshwater > Lake | place: USA: Trout Bog Lake... | reverse complement strand
GCTTATAAGGCAAAAACCGGTGATTCTAAGCTCACTATGAGCCAGAATCAGGAGCGCTCATTCTAAGCCGGTTATAAGGCATGAGACGTGTTCGATTCGAACGCACTGTGACTGTCAGTCGAAGGCCGGCGCACCATGCGCCCCTACCGCCGCTCTATTTCCTCCGCGGTGGCGGCCACGCACTCAGGCGCGGGCGAGAAGCGCTTGGCTGTAGCTACTCGGGCCCAGTCGGCGGAATCATGCAAGTTGCCCCCTGGAGGGGTGGCTGGGAGTGGTAGCACGCCCTCACGCCCTCACGGAGCGCAACTGAGTGTGATTATAAGGCTATTATAAGGCCAAAACGGGGCCCGCCATTATAAGGCTGTAAGCTTATGGGCCATCCCAGAAAGAAATTTGTTTTTTTTCCAGAAACGCGTGCATTTTCTCAGCCAAGGTGGACGATGAGCGCGGCCACATAGAGATGGACAAGCGCCACGTATGCGGCAACAGCGGCGCGGCCGACCGGACTGCGTCCGAGAGGGGACAGGAGTCTCAGCACGGTCGCATCCAGCGCCGCGAGAGCGTTGGCGAGCATGCGCGCGCGTTGCCTGCCAGCAAGCGTGCTGATGGCATCGAAGAGAGGGCCACTCAGCGGCGATGCAGCAACAGGCTGTGCTTGACGCTGGCGCACGATCGAGTGCCCCATCTCCTCGTCCACGTCCTCATCGCCCATCTGCACGGCGCTATACGCCATCGGGCCTTGGCCAGACCGCGCAGCTTTGAGCGACTCGTTGGCGGCATCGAGGCGCATGAGGAGGCCAACTTTCGTGCTGGCAGCTGCTTCTGCGCGGGCAGACACCGCCAGCAGCGCATCCGTGGCTTCCCTCAAGCGCACCTCTAACGCCTCAACTGCTGCCAGGGTCACACCGGTCGGCGTCGTACCACGCGCAGATGCGAGTCCAGGGGCAAGCATGAGTTGCTGAGCCTCACTCCGCCGACGAGCGGCTTCCTGCGCCCGCGCACGCAGAGAGGCGCATGCAGCATCAAATGCTGCGCGGCTGCTCTCCGCGTCTGTCTGCTGCTGCTTGGCCGAAGCATCCTGTGGACCAGTGCGCCGCGCGGACGCAGCTCTTCGGACTGCATCTGCTCTTGCGCGCAATCGCCTCGCCTCCTCCACAGCAGCCGCCTCCGCTGCAGTATGCGCCTCGATGGATGCTTTGGCGGTGTCTAACTCTATCCTGGCAGCCTCTAGAGCACGCTGCGTCTGAGCTAAGCTCGCAGCTGCGGCTGCGGCGCGGCTTTCCAGCGTGCTGTCCCTCGCGGCACCGTCACGTCGAGACGAGGACATGTCTGCACGCAGAGCCTCCAGCGCGGTGCACGCGTCCAGCGTCCTCCCCCGTGCAGCCAACACCGCCGCTGCACGCGCAGCCACAGACGTGTACTGCGCGCGCTCTGCATCAGCAGCCTCGTCTTCACACGCTGCAACGTCCGCGCGGACTGCAGACAGCAGCGCCAAGGCAGCTTCCACGAGGCCAGCACTGGTTGCAACAGCGGCGTCGACAGTGACTACACTCGACGCGCGCTGCGGTTTCGCTTGCAACAGTTGGTCACAGTCCTCCGCGTGGCTGGCAGAGACGCGACGCGGTTGAGGCGTCAGCTCAGGGTTGACATCGTCTGTGCCGTCGCTGCGCAGGCGCTCCGCCACCTTCGCGTCGACCTGCTCTATCAGCGCCTCCGCCTTGAGCAGCCCGTTCTTGATCCACGCCATGGGGCGCAGAGATTTACTCAGCCAGCATCAGAGGACGAGCGCGTCATGACACGCAAATGCGCCTGCCGAGCGGTGCGAAAGGGGGGACGAGCAGTGACGATGGCTGTTTCGTGTTATGACACAGTGCATCAGGGTGCTCTACAGCATGCGTGAGACTGCCCAGACGCGGATGATGCCGTCCGTGTAGCCGCTGAACAGGGTGCTGCCGTCTGCAGACCAGCAGAGAGAGAGGCAGTAGGGCGTCTGCGCCTTCTTGCCCACGGGCGGGAAGTCGGGGCGCAGCTCCGCGACGATGGACTTGGACTCGAGATCCCAGATCTTGACGCAGCTGCTGGTGGCTGCGCACAGCCAGTAGCGGTTGGGGCTGAAGCACAAGCTGTGGATGACGTCGCCCGCGTCGAGGCTGTACAGCCGCTTCCCCTCAGCCAGATCCCACAGCATGGCGACGCCGTCCTTGCCGCCGCTGGCGCACAAGCTGCCGTCGGGGGAGACAGTGACTGTGTTCACGTAGCCCGTGTGTCCAACCAGGTTGGTGCGCAGCTGGCAGTTGGTCAGGTTCCACACCTTGACCAGCTTATCCCAGCCGCCAGACACGATGATGGGGTTGCTCGTCACTGGGCTGAAGCGCACGCAAGACACCCACTCGGAGTGGCCGTCCTGGGCCTGGATGGTGTACTTGCACTCGCCCAGCACGTTCCACAGCTTGATGCTCTTGTCTCGGGAGCCAGACATGATCTGTGGAGCGGTCACAGCGGAGACGGTGTCAGCGTGGGCGCTCAGGCCACCTGCTCAACAGGGGCCAGGTCGTAGGGTTGGATCACGGACGTGCCTGCCGGTTGTCCGCGCTGAACGCCACGGACAGCACGTCCTTGGCGTGGCCCACGAACCGCACAGTCGTGTTGCCCGTGTTCAAGTCCCACAGGCGAAGCGTGCCGTCCCAGGAGCCAGACAGACAGAACTGCACAGAGTCGTCAACGACGACACAGGAGGGCGACCGCAGTCAGCGCAACGAGTCGCGTGGCACGCACGCACACACCGCGCTGTGCCGCTGCGAGCACGCACCTGCGCATCGGAGGAGATGACGACGTCCTGCACGAAGTGCGAGTGACCGCGCAGGGCTCGGCGCGGGAAGCCGTACGCGCCCGTGGGGCCCGCCTCCTCGCGGGTGAGTGTCCACAGAATGACGCTCTTGTCGCGGCTGCTGGACAGCAGGATGTCCGGCCCGTCGAGGCTGACGGGCGACGCAATAGAGGTCACCCAGCCTGGAGCGGGCGAGAGTGAGGCGATGTCAGAATGACGCGCGTGGGTGGCGACGCGCGTATCAACATCGCGGCGCACCCTCGTGGCCCTTCAGAACGCCGCGCAGCTGCAGAGTCTCGGCCATGAGTGCGTTCGAGGAGGGACGAGGTCTCTTCGCCACGTGGCAGCGTCGGTCAGGTCAAGCTCCGTCGCAGGTCCGCTTGTCTAGAGTTTTCACGATGGGAGACCGTGACCGTGAGGCTCCTCGTGGGCCGCCGGACATCACCAACATGGTGTCCCTCAAGGTGTGCTTCGCCCTGGTTGCCACCCTGTGCTGTGCACCGCTGACAACGAACACACACGCCCGTAGGTGGACAACCTGGGTTTCAACGTCAACCAGGATGACGTGCGGAACACGGTGTGTGTCTGCAGCCCAGACGCGATGCAGGCGGCGACTCGCGCCAGAGCGAGCGCCAAACAACCCTAGCGACAAAGCAGCGCTTGCGGCGCGCTCCTGCCCGCCTTCAGCGGCCACTCACGCACGCTCACCGGGTCGCCTCCCAGTTTGACCGCTTCGGCAAGATCGGAGACGTCTACATTCCGCGGGTGCGTGCGCAGCTCACTGCAAGTGGCAGTTGGCTTGGTCACGCAGATCAGGGACTGGGCGCCTCACACCGCCACCTTCCTTGTCCCAGGACCACACCACTCGTGAGTCGCGTGGCTTCGCCTTCGTGCGCTTCTTCGACCGCCGCGACGCAGAGGTGTGCACAACAGAGAGTTGGCCAGGGAGCTGTCTGTAGCTGGGCTCACCGCCGCCGCTGGCTTACCGCGCAGCACCGTCCGGTGGGGGGTTGCTCGGGGCGCGCGGCCTCGTGTGCGGGTCCAGCCTCCAGTCGTGGCCTGGAGTGTGGCAGGCCGGCTGAGGAGCTGTGAGCAGAGCGTCTCAGTCAGTTGTCCTGTCCTGTCCCGCGGAGAGCTGACCTGCCGTGTCCTGTCCTATCCTGTGCTGCGCTGTGCTGTCGGCCGGCCGCACCGTCGCTTCCCCTGATGCTGCCTGCAGGATGCAGTCAAGGCTCTGGACAACCAGGACTTCATGGGCCGCCCCATCCGCGTCTCCTTCGCGGAGCGCCCCCGTCCAGAGCTGCCTCTGCGGGTGCGTGCGCAGATGTGCTCACCCTCCATGCGCGGTGCAGTCAGGTGTTGACCGGCGCCGTCCGACTGCAGGACACGCGCGGTTACGGGGCCCCGCCGCCGGCTTATGGTGGGGGCGGAGGCTATGACCGCGGTGGGTATGGCGGAGGGTACCACGGACGAGGCGGCGGCGGAGGATACCCGCCGTACGGTGGCGGCGGACGTGATGACCGCTACGGTGGCGGTGGAGGTGGTTACGATCGTGGCGGTTACGTTGGCGGATACGGTGCGCCGCCGCAAAACGCTTCTGCCCGAACATTGTCGTCGCGCTTTCCGCAAAGAGCACTGACATCTGACTGTCGGCACATCTTGCATTCACTCCAGGCGGTGGTGGTGGTGGTGGCGGCGGCGGCGGCTACTATGGGCGTGAGCGCTCGGACGATCGTCGCCGGCGTGATGATTCACCTCCGCGCCGCCGCGAGGAGTCCCCGCGCCGTCGGGACCGGTCGCCGCCTCGTCGCCGAGATGAGGAGGAGGGGCGCTGAGCAGCGCACGGCCCGTGCGTCGTGGCCTCTGTTGCCTTCGGCAGACAAGGGACAGAACAGGGACATGGGGACGAATGCGACTTTCACGGACGCTCATGTCATGACACGCACACTTGCGCAATTCCCTTCACGCCGAGCACGATGTCCTCTGAGCATGTCCTCTTTCCCCGAGTATATCCACCCCACGGCGTAGGCCTACTCGCTCTTCCGCGGCGGCGCGTTGTACCGTTTCTGTGATGAAGGCGTTTTGGGGGGTCACTACTGCTTTGATTTGAGTGGCATTCGCATCAGCACACGCGCCACGCACCCGGTAGAAGCGTCCGAAGAGGAAGAGCATGTTGACCATGACGAAGAGCTGCGTGAGCGGCAGGCTGGGTGGGCATGCATCTGGAGTGAACAACACGTTCAGCGACTGCCCCGCGCATGCGACAAACTGGGCCATCTGTGCCACCGTCAAGTAGCGCTTCCACGAGCAGGGGACGTTGAGGGCGGTGAGGAGGTAATAGGAGTACATGAGGACATGGATCGCGGCGTTACAGCCCGCGCCGAAGAAGGTGTCCACGCATCCCGAGAGGTGGAGGCAGTAGAGCCAGGCCCAGATGAGAAGGCAGTGGTGGTAGACGTGCAGGAAGGACAGCTGCTCCGTCTTCTTGCGCAGGACCATGAAGACGGAGTCGAGCAACTCGACATACTGTCCTCGGGGGAGAGAACAGGAGGTGAGTGCGCGTACAACGCCGGCGCGGTGCGTGAAACAGCAGGTTGTGCACACGGAGACAAGCATGCTGCAGCTGGCAAGCTGCGTGGAAGCACTCGGCTAGGGGCGGGGGCGGCGGTGTGCTGGGACACAGATCTGCGCACACGCTTGGGTGCCGCACCTTGTTGTTGTAGTGCAGCCAGATGACGGCTGCGATGCGGCTGTACTGCGCCTTGTCCCGCCACTGCGAGCCACCGGGGTTGGCGAACACGTGCAGGCCGTTGCGGCGGACCTCGAGGACGAGGACGGCAACACATGCAGCGTTGAAGACCGCCTGGTACGCGTTGTACACCAGCATCGCCTCCCTGCACGCCCACGGGCGGCGGCTATCCATGAGCTTGGGCCCAAAGCTGCACATGGCGAGATACGCAGCCGTGACAGCGGCCGGCAGCTGCAGAGAGACCCCACTGTAGAAGGCTGGCGTCGCCGCCGCCATGCCTCCGGGCGGCACCGCCCAGCGCAACAACGCAAACGTGTAACCCCCCGCAGCCGCTGTGGAGGCGGCCAGCCTCAAGACGTTGAAGCCGCCGCCCATTTCCCGGTCGGACGAGGCGCCTGCTGCCGCCTTGCCCATGGCGCTTGCTACGTTGCTGTCTGTCGCACAGTGCAAATTTGTTCAGAGAGAGCCGACTCACGATGCCTGCCCCAAGCGAAGAGCCTTCGTTGTGTGACGCGTCAGCGCTGCTGGGAAAAGCCTCTGGCCCCGCAGAGCGAGGCGGGAGCACCCGCGCCTCGGGGCTGAAAGTGTCGCCTGGCTGTATTAGACAGTCATGGACTTGGGAAGCCTGTGTGCGGTGCTGCAGGCGTGCGTGAGCCCGCATGCAGAGGAGCGCAAGGCCGCTGAGGAGGCGCTGCTGCGGGTGCGTTGACGGCCCGACACACGGCACATCCACCGCGCCTGCTACGCCCATGCACTTGAGATACGCGGCCTGTACTGCCTGCTGCACGGCAGCAACGCCCCGCGCGTGGACAGGTCGTGCAGGCCTATGCTCGCTGACAGAGGGCTGCAGCCCGGGAAACCCAGCCCCGCACGCGCGCGACGTCGGCTATGCCCGCTGTTCACGCCAGCGCACTTGAACGCAGCACACGCGACTGGGCAGCGCCGTCCTTGCGGGGCCCCAGTGGCGCTTCATAACGCAGCAGGAGCTGACGCACGCATGCACTCTGTCCCGTGCGTGTCTCGTTCTCCACCTGCGCACATACCAGGCCAAGTTCGTGCCCGGCTTCCTGTCGAGTCTGCTGCAGTGCGTGGTGGCGACGCAGCTGGAGTTGTCGCTTCGCCAGGCGGCGGCGATCCAGTTCAAGAACCTGTGCCTGCGGGAGTGGAGCCCCGAGAGCGAGGGCGACCGCGACGGCGGCGGCGCGGCAGGCGGGCGGCAGGGTGACGCCAGCAAAGGCGCGCAGACGCAGAAGCTGAGCGACGGAGACAAGGCGGTCGTGCGTGCCAACATGCTGGAGGCTCTCGTCCAGGCGCCGGCTCTACTGCAGTCGCAGCTTGCGGTGGCGCTGCGCTACGTGGTGGAGGCGGACTACCCGGAGGCGTGGCCAGAGCTGCTGCCCAGCGTGCTGGCGTCACTGCAGTCGCAGGAGCTGAACCGTGTCACAGGCGGGCTGGTCGTGCTCCGTGTGCTCTGCCGCAAGTACGAGTACAAAGAGGCGTCGCTGCGCCCACTGCTGCACTCGCTCTGCGACGCGGCGCTGCCGTCGATGCAGGCCATCACAGCGCGACTGCTGGCGCCGGTCAGCGCGGCTGGAGGGGTGGTCGCGGGCAGCAGCGACGAGGTGGTGCGCACGGTGCCTCTCCTTCTCAAACTCGTGCTCAAGTCGCTCTGGAGCTGCATCTACATGGATGTCCCGCCATGCCTGCACGGCGAGGACACGTTCCACAGCTGGATGGGCGTGCTGGCCGGCATCATCGCGCTGCCGCTGGCGGGCGAGGCTCAGCCGGGAGATGTGGAAGACCGGCACCAATGGCCGTGGTGGAAGACCAAGAAGTGGGCCTTCCGCATCTGCAACCGCCTCTTCCAGCGCCACTCCAACCCGAAGGAGCACAAGCATCCCGGGCACAAGGAATTCGCGCAGCGGTTCAAGCACAGGTACAGCCCCTCCCTGGTGCAGGCCTACTTGCAGCAGCTGGCGCACCTTGCGCCGGGCGCTGGCGGATTCATGAGCGACCGGTGCGTCAACTTGGCGCTCAGCTTGCTGCAGACAGCGCTGGGACGCAAGGATACGGCAGGTCTGGTGCTGTCCGCGGGACCGGTGGTTGTCTACCAGGTGGCCTTCCCGCTCCTCTGTTTCAGCGCCGCCGACGCGGAGCTGTGGGCGGAGGACCCGCAGGAGTACATTCGCAAGGGGTACGACATCATGGAGGACATGTATAGTCCGCGCACAGCCGCCATGTCCTTCCTCGCCACCCTGGTGCGCAAGCACCCGGACCAGATGCCGCCCTTCCTCTCCTACCTCGTCTCCATCCTTCACCGCTGCGCGCCCGGCACGCCGCCGGAATGCCGCCCGCACGCGGAGCTCGACGGCGCGCTGTTCGCTCTGGGCGCGCTGTCCGAGACGCTGAAGAGGCAGCCGCCGTGGTCGGGGCAGCTGGAGGCGATGCTCATGCAGCACGTCCTCCCCGAGTTCTCTAATCCGCGGGGCCACCTCCGCGCCAAGGCGTGCTGGGTGGCGGGCATGTACGCGGACATCGCGTTCGCGGATGCCCGCAATTTCGAGAACCTGATGCAGCACGTCATCCAGTGCCTCGCTGACCCGGAGCTGCCGGTGCGTGTGGACGCCGTCGTCTCGCTCCGCTGCTTCGTGGAGGCCACGGACGATGTGGCGCCGCTGCGCTCCATCCTGCACGCGCTGCTCAACGCGCTGTTCGGCCTCATGGCGGAGGTTGAGAACGACGACATGATTTTCACAGTGGAGGCCATCGTGGAGAAGTTTGGCGAGGAGATGGCGCCCTACGCGCTGGGACTCATCACCAACCTGGTGCACCAGTTCTGGCGCTCCCTGGGCGGCGGCGGTGGCGATGGCGATGACGATGGCGATGATGATGCCGGAGCCCTGGCATGCCTGGGCTGTGTGCGCACCATGGCCACCGTGCTGGACGCCGTGAGCGGCCAGGCCGCGGCGTTGTACCCGCAGCTTGAGCCGCTGCTGCAGCCGCTGTGTCTGCGCATGCTGAGCGCCGAGGGGCTGGATGTGTACGAGGAGGTCCTTGAGATTCTCTCCTACATGACCTACTACTCGCCGCGCATCAGCGACTGGTGCTGGGCCCTCTTCCCGGTACTGATTCGCAACGTCAACGACTTCGGAGTGGACTACTTTGGCGAGACGCTGACGCCACTGGACAACATGATCAGCCGGGATACAGAACGCTTCCTCTCGGGCTGCGACCCCGCCACAAGCCAGCCCTTTCCTCAGGCGGTGCTTGGACTGTGCAGCCACGTGCTGGGCAATGCTGACATGGATGACGACGACTGCGTGTGCGCGCCACAGCTGCTGGCCATCGTGCTGCAGCACTGCCGCGGCCGCATTGACAACCTCTTGGAGCCGATGCTCGTGATGACAGCTTCACGCCTGGAGGGCGCGCACCCCGCGACTGACCCCTTCCTGCGCGACGTCCTGCTCATGGTGTGGGCCAACGCACTGTTCTACAACGCGCAGCTGGCCGTGCAGGCTGCTGTGCGCAGCGGCACGCTGGGCCCCTTGCTGCGCGCATGGCACGTCGCACTGCAGCGCCGTGGCAAGGCGCAGGCGGGCAACAAGCGGAAACACTTCAAGCGAGAGCAGGACAAGAAGGTGTGCGTCCTCGGCCTGTCATCCCTCATCGCCATCCCGGCCGGTGGAGCGCCGCCGGAGGTTGAAGCCAGCCACGCGGTGCTCGTCACCGCCGCCCTGGAGCTTCTGCACGAGCTGCGTGCTCAGCGCGATGCCCGCCTCAAGGCTGAAGCCGAGGGCGGCGAGGAGGAGGAGGAGGACATCGACGATGAGAGCGACGACTTTGTAGAGGACGAGGACGACGAAGAAGAAGGCGAAGGACAACTCGCCGGGGGGAGGGCCGGCGGCCAGGAGGGTGGGTACAGCGACAATGATGACGCTGATAGCGACTGGAGCGGGTTCACGGAGGAGGAGGACGGAGCCGTGGGCCCGCTGGACGATGTGGACCCCTGGTGCTTGCTGGCGGACACGCTGCAGCACGTGTCGCAGAGTGTACCACAGCGATGGGCTTCCCTGCAGATGGGGCTCGCATTCCCCGCGCAGGCGCTGCTCCGCGAGCTGCCTGCTTACGCACAACAACGTCGACAAGAGATTGCAGCGGAGAGGGCGGAGAAGCAGCTCAAAGAAGCGCAACAACAGAATGGCAAAACAGGATAATGCTTTTCAATCACACACCACCACGCGCCTCATGCATGGACAGCCTGCGCGGCTGCCGCGCGGTGTTGCATACGTGCCGCGCACGCGAGTGAGTTGCGTGCTATTTTTTGCACGCGCACGAGCCACCCGGCGCTTCACGCTGCCACTGGAGTGCTGCTTGTTCTCACAGCGCCGACAGCCGCTGCAAGCTGCACGTCGAAGGCCTCGCAGCGGATGGGCATTTCCGCCTCGTAGAAGGGGTTCTTCAACACGTAGTCCGCGTACAGCTCGTACACGACGCGCAGCAGGGGAGCGCTGCCCAAGCTCCGCGGTGGTGCAGTGACGAAGAACTTGGTGCCAGTGGGCGCCTGGAAGCAGTGCAGGTCGAACGCGTCGCAGCTGAGCACCTGGATGCCGTCGCAGCCGGGCACGGGAGACAGCTGCGCGCTGATGGCGTGCAGCGAGTGCCAGATGCTAGCCACTCGCAGTGTGTCGTTGGTGTCGAGCTTTGCGGCCTCGCCGAAGTCGCGCTGGAAGATGAGGCCTCCGCTCTTGTTCACGATAAACAACGAGTTCGCCATCCTGCGATCAAAAAAGGCGCAATTGCTGGCGCGCTGCGTGCGCGCATGGGCCTACCGAGGGCTCTTCGCTCTCTCTCTCCAATGCCAGCGCGGCATACAGGGCCCCCTTCGCAAGTGAGATGTCTTCAACGCACGTTGCGTGCGGCAACTTCTTGCTGGCTGCAAGGGGTCACAGGCGCCGAGACAGAGTCCGCCCCCGCCTGGTGTTTGCTTCCTCGCACGCGCACGCGCACGCGCACGAGGAGGGGAAGCAGACGAGCTTGAAGAAGGGGTTCGCGTTCCAGGCGCTGTCGGGCGCGTACGTGCTGCTCGCCGCGAGCACCTGTGTTGCACCTGGAGCGCAGTTGTCGTTGAGCGTGCCATCAATCGTGCAGGCCACCACCGCACACGCCCTGGGGGACGCCTCCACCCATGGCAGACTAGGCAGCGACACATACAAGCGCCTGTGCGCTGGCCTCACAGCTTCTAGCGTCGTTACACTCGTTGTTGCTGCCACAACGCCATCGCCGGCGGGACTGGCGCTGCCGGCGCTGGTGGCAGCGTACTCTTGTGCAGCTTGCACGGCCGCGTACAAGGCGGAGCTGCTCGCAGTGATGCCGTCGCTCACGCCGCTTCTGTGGTGTGTCGCCACTGCAAAGAATCTGGCTGCGAAGTCGTATGCCGTCTTCGCGGCTGCAACCACCGCTGCAGCCATAGCGCTGGTGGCCACTCCACAATGGGTGCTGGCTTCCACCGGCCTGGCTGGCACGGCCGTGACAGCATCCGCCAGCACCATCGCAGTTGCTCG
>Ga0164296_1005461_pt1 | contig 11142 bp, 9 predicted proteins | sample GEODES057metaG_FD_113533 | JGI IMG/M metagenome (GOLD analysis project Ga0164296, IMG submission 113533) | Dystrophic lake water microbial communities from Trout Bog Lake, Wisconsin, USA - GEODES057 metaG | ecosystem: Environmental > Aquatic > Freshwater > Lake | place: USA: Trout Bog Lake... | reverse complement strand
GCGTGCGCGTCCACGCGGCGACGGCCTCACCAATCGCGTCCTCATGCGCCCGCCGCCCGGCCAGATCGGCCAGGCGCTGATCCGCCGCCAGATCCGCCCGCCCGATGGCCGCGCACAACGCCTGCCACGCCGCATTATCGGTGGTGGCGATGGCAATCCATTCATCGTCGCCCGCCGCGGGAAAAGCATCATGCGGGGCGGCCCAGTCCACCCGATTGCCGCGCCGCGCTGGGGCGACGCCGGTTTCCAGCGCCTGCAAAATATGCTCGCCGATCAACTGCATCCCCGCCTCGACCTGCGGCACCTCCACGTGCTGCCCAGCACCGCTGGCCTGGCGGTGCAGCAGCGCGATCAACACCGCCGCTGCCGCATTCAATGCACCCACCGGGTCCGGATAGGTTGGGCCGGTAACCGCCGGTGGTCCGTCGGCATAGCCGATCATCCCCGCCATCCCCGCCGCCATTTCCATCGACGGGCCGATGGCAGTGGCCGCCGCCATCGGCCCGCTGGCACCAAAGGGCGGCATTTCCGCCACGATCACATCCGGCCGTAGCGCCGTCAGCCGCGCATAGCCAAAGCCCATCCGGTCCAGCGTGCCGGCGGTAAAATTGCACAGCACCACATCCGCCTGTGCCAGCACCCGGTCCATCGCCGCCCGCGCGGCAGGCTGTTTGATATCCAGCGACAGTGATAATTTATTGGCGTTCTGCGAGTTGAACAGCGCGCAGCGGTCCCATGGATGCGCCCCGGCGCCGTCACGCGGATAGCGGCCGGGGTTGAACACCTGATTGTGCTGCCGCCAGGAATCGAGCCGCCCAGCGGATTCCACATGCACCACCTCCGCCCCCAGCCAGGCAAGAATACGCCCGGCCATTGGCCCGGCCCAGGCGGTGGTAAACTCCACCACCCGCAATCCGGCCAGCGGCCCCAGGCCTGGCGGGGGCGGGCAGGGCGGTGGCAAGGCGCGCTGGGCGGTGGAAAATCCGCTCACCGTCTCGCCGAGGCTCGGGGCGGCACGTTCGACTTGGCGCGGTGTGGCGGAAAAGCGGAATTGCGGTCCGAGAATGGTCTGCCCGTCCACGGTTTCCCAAAAATCCCGCGCATCGAGCTGTGCGTTCTGCCCGCGCAATTCGGGCAGCGTGAAGGCGCGCGAGGTGACCACGCGCGCCGATTGCAGTTTGGCCACCAACGCATCGGCGGCCCAGTCGCCGCACTGCGCCTGCACCGCCGCCTCAAGCACCTTCCAGTGTTCCAGCCGCGCTTTGGGTGCCGCAAACCGCGCATCGGTGGCCAGCGCGTCTAGCCCCAAGGCGGCACACATCGGGGCGAATAAATGTGCGTGCAGGTAATACCCCACCCAGCCATCGCAACAGCGCACCCACCCGACCGGTGAGCGGCGTGCCGCCCGGCTTTCCACCCGGCCACTATATAAAAACTGGGTCACGAACGGGTTGGCCATGCAAGATGCCGTCTCGGCGATATCCACCGCCACTGCTTGCGCCACCCCATACCGGCCGCGCGCGAACAATGCCGCCAGCACCGCGATGCACGCCGCCACCCCGGCGCCGTAGGATGCCCGGTCGCCACAGCCATAGAGCGGTGGCCGCCCGGCATCGCCGCTGGCATGCATCACCCCTGACAGTGCCTGATAAATCATCTCGCAGCCGCGCCAATCGCGCCACGGCCCGTCCACCCCAAAGCCGGATACGGTGGCGATAATCGCCCGCGGCGCCAACGCGGCCAGCGCGGATCGATCGGCCGCCGCGCCGACCAGGATCACATCCGCCTCCGCCGCCAATCTGGCCATCGCCGCCGGCACTGCCCGCTTTTTGCCGGTGTTCAGATGACGGAACAGCACCGCCCCGGCCTGCCGGGTGAGGCTCCCCTCGGGCGGCTCCACCAGCGCCACCTCGGCACCATAGTCGGCCAGCATGCGGGCGCAGAACTGCCCGGCAATATCGTCGGTGAGGTCGAGCACATGGATGCCCGTCAGCGCTCCACCCATCGGTTTTCTCCGCCCGGTTTTTTGAGTCCACCGTGTTGCCCGCACTGTGACGCCTGCCGATCGAACCCGTCAACACACACCTGCCGGGCTTGACGGGATGGCGGTATAATGTATCCTTGTATACAAGATACCGGATCACCTGCCTCAAGAAACCAAGGAGAGAAACCGATGCCCACCAAACGCGGCCTATTCCTGCGTGGCGCCCTTGTCGCCGCTGCGCTGCTTGCCACCTCCGCCACCTCGGCGATGGCGCAAAGCGGGACTGCGCTTCAACAGATCCTCAGCCGCGGCACCATCCGCATTGCCATCCTGCCCAGCCTGCCGCCCTACAGTAAATTGCTGCCGAACGGGGACGCCGAGGGCTATGACATCGACATCGCCCGCCGCCTTGCCGATGCGCTGAAGGTTAAGCCGGAATTCGTTGTCACCGACATCGCCGGCCGCATCACCTCGCTGCAAACGCACAAGGTTGATGTCACCATTGCGGACTTCACCCGCAACGTCGAACGGTCCACCACCATCGCGTTCACCAACCCGTACCTCGTCACCGCGATGCGGATGCTGGCGCCGGCGGATGCCAAGGTTAAGTCCCTGGCCGAAATGGCGGATGGCACCGGCTACAAAATCGCCATCGATCGTGGCGGCACCGCCGACAAAGTGGTGCCGGCGGCGTTCCCGAAAGCCACCTTGGTACGCTTCAGCGGGCAGGCGGACCAGATGAGCGCGTTGCTGAACGGTCAGGCGGATATGATGGCCGAAGACCAGTTTTATAACCTGCAAGCGATCAAAGACCGTCCGGGCAAGCTGAAGCAGCTCGACGGGGTGTTGGCCCGCGCCGAAATCGCCATCGGTCTGCCGCAGGGGGAGCCGGATCTGCTGCGTATCCTCAACCTGTTCGTCGACCAGTTTAACGCCTCGGGCGACAACGCCAAGCTGTTTGAAAAATGGTTCGGCTTCGAACAACCGAAGATCCAGGCGCAATACTAACCAAACCGCCAGCCAAATCGCGGGGGGATCAGCGCCGATGGGGTATAGTTTCACATTACGGACGATCTATCCGTATTTCGGGGATCTATGGCAATCGGCGCTGAACACTCTGCTGTTGTCGCTGCTGGCAATTGTGCTGTCCATCGCACTGGGCGCGCTGGTCGCGCTCATGCGCCGCAGCGCCTTGCGCCCGGTGCGTGTTCTCGGCGCGGCCTATGTGGAGGTGATGCGTAACACGCCGTTGCTGGTTATTCTCTACCTCGTCTACTTCGCCGCCCCGGAAGCGGGCCTGCGGCTGTCCTCATTCATGGCCGCTCTGGTGGGGCTGACGCTGAACAGCGCCGGCTATATGGCGGAGATTTTGCGGGCCGGGCTGATCGCCGTGCCGCCGGGCCAGTTTGAGGCGGCGCAGTCGCAAGGCATGTCTGGCGCGCAGGTGCTGCGCCATGTGGTATTCCCGCAGGTTTTCCGCACTATTTACGCCCCGTTGGGCAACCAGGTGATCGCGGTTATTCTCGCCTCGTCTTTGGCCACCGCGGTGGCGTTGGATGAAGTGGCATCCTGGATGCAAACGGTCGGATCGTCATCGTTTCGGTTTTTTGAAACCTTCGTCGTCGCCGCCGTGGTCTATCTCGTGCTCTGCCAGAGCGTGAACATCGCCCGCATCCTGATCGGCCGTAAACTGTTTCCGCAAGGGCGCCGCGCATGATTCAGTATTGGCCACTGATGCTGAAAGCCGCCGGCACCACGTTGTGGCTGAGCTGGCTTGCCATGTTGCTCGGCGCATTCGGCGGCACCGCGCTGGCCTTGCTGCGGCAAATCAAATTCGCGCCGCTGCGCTGGGCGGTGATCGGCTACATGGAGTTTTTCCGCTCCATTCCGATTTTGATTGTGCTGTTCTTCGTCTTTTACGGCGTGCCCTTGCTGCTGGAGGTGGATATCTCCCCCTTCGTTGCCGCCACGCTCGCACTCGCGCTGCATGCCAGCGCCACCATGTCCGAAGTGGTCGCCGCCGGCATCGCCAGCGTTGGGCGTGGTCAGTGGGAAGCGGCGGCGGCGGCGGGATTTTCCTGGCCGCAGACCATGCGCCACATCATCGCTCCGCAGGCCCTGCGCGTGATCCTGCCGCCCTCGGTGGGGGTGTTCATCACCACGCTGAAGGAAAGCTCTCTGGCCTCCATCATCGGCTATATCGAACTCACCCGCACCGGGCTGCTGGTGCGCGACGCGACCGGCGGCGGCTTCGTACCCTTGCTCGCCCTCGGCGCGGTTTACTTTGTGATCAACTACGCAATTTCGCAGGTCGGCGCGGCGCTTGAACGCCGCTTGCATGTCGGCCGACGATCGGACCTGGTGGGAGCCATGGCATGACCGAGATTTTGGCGCTCGATGGGCTGGTGAAGCGCTTCGGCAGCCGCACCATCCTCGATGGCATCAGCCTGAACGTCAGCGCCGGGGAAATCGTGTGTTTCGTCGGCCCGAGCGGCACGGGCAAATCCACCCTGTTGCGCTGTATTAACGGGTTGGAAGATATCCAGGGCGGCTGCATCAGCTTCGAAGGGCAGGCGGTGCAGGGCAATCCCGGTGCCATCCGTGCCGTGCGCAAGCGCATCGGCATGATCTTCCAGCACTTCAACCTCTACCCGCACCTGACCGCCTTGCAGAACGTGATGCTGGCGCCGGTGGTGGTACATAAGGAACCTAGGGCTGAGGTGGAAGCCCGCGCCCGCACCTTGTTCGACAAAGTGCGGCTGGCGCATCGCATCAATGCCTATCCGTCGGAAATGTCGGGCGGGGAACAGCAACGCGTCGCCATTGCCCGCGCGCTCTGCACCAACCCGCATCTGCTGATGTTCGATGAGCCGACCTCGGCGCTGGACCCGGAAACGGTGGGCGATGTGCTGACAGTGATGCGCGACCTCGCGCTCGAAGGCCGCACGATGCTGGTGGTGACGCATGAAATCCGCTTCGCCGCCGATGTTGGCACCCGCATGGTGTTCATGGACCAGGGCCGCATTGTTGAACAGGGCGACCCGCGCGCCATGGTCGCCGGGGCGCAGACCGAGCGGGCGCGCAAATTCCTTGGCACGATCCACGGCTGATGGCCGCGCGCGCTAAACTGCTCGCCCCGCGCGCCACCGGCCAGCAGGTCTATGACGATCTGCACGGCCATATTGTGCGCGGCCAGTTGCGGCCGGGCGATGCCTTGACCGAAACCAAGGTGGGGGATGCCTATGGCCTCAGCCGCACCCCGGTGCGGGAGGTGTTCTGGCGCCTGTCGGAAGAGGGTTTTTTGCGCGTGATCCCGCAAGTCGGCACCTTCGTCGCGCCGATCAGCGTGCCGGCGGTTTATGATGCGCAATTCGTGCGGGAAACGTTGGAGTGCCGCGCCGTGGCAGATGCCGCCAGCGCGGCGGGCATGCAGGATATCGCCGCGCTCAACGGCTTGCTGGCCGATCAGCGCACCGCCATCGCGGTGGCGGATTTCGCCCGCTTTTTCACCCTCGATGAGCAAATGCACCGCCAGTTGATGCTGCTCGCTGGCCGGCCTTATGTGTGGCAGGTGATCGCCGGGGCCAAGGCGCAACTGGACCGGGTGCGCTTCCTGTCACTCGAACAGGGCACGTGGCCGGCGATGATCCTGCAACAGCACGCCCAGATCATCGATTGCGTCGCCCGCCATGATGGCCCTGGCGCGGTGGAGGTGATGACGGCGCATTTGCGCACCGCCTTCGCCGCCATCGAACGCATCGCCGCCGCCCACCCGGATTTTTTCGAACAAGCCGCCCTCGACTGGCATAAAGGAACATAGAGATGGAACAAACCTGGCGCTGGTGGGGACCGAATGATCTGATCAGCCTGGCACATGTCCGTCAGGCCGGGGCGACCGGCATTGTTACCGCGCTGCACGATATTCCCTATGGCGAAACCTGGTCTGCGGAGGCCATCGCCGAGCGCAAGGCGATCATCACCGCCGATGCCAGCCTCGGCCTGCGCTGGAGTGTGGTGGAAAGCGTGCCGGTACATGAGGATATCAAGCGCCGCACCGGGGACTGGCAGGGGCTGTATGACCGCTATAGCCAAACTTTGCGCAATCTCGGTCGTGCCGGGATTGACACGGTATGCTACAATTTCATGCCGGTTTTGGATTGGACACGCACCGAACTGCGCTATCCCTTGCCCGGTGGTGGCAACGCTCTGCGCTATAACGCGCATGAATTCGCCGCCTTTGAATGCCATATGCTGCGCCGCCCCGGCGCGGAGGCGGATTATCCGGACGTGGTGCTGGTGGCGGCAAAAAAATGGTTCGATGCGTCATCGGAGTCCGACCGCGCCCGCCTGCTTGCCAGCATTATGGCCGGCCTGCCCGGCGCCTTCGACCGCTACGATATCGAAGGCCTGCGCCGCATGCTCAGCACCTACGCCGAGATCGACCGCGCGGCATTGCGGGATAATCTGGCGGCGTTCCTGCGCGCCATCGTGCCGGCGGCGGAGGAGGCGGGGGTGCGGCTGTGTATCCATCCCGATGACCCACCGCGCGCCCTGCTCGGCCTGCCGCGCATCTGCTCAAGCGCGGAGGATATCGGCTTCATCCTCGATGCGGTACCGTCGGCGGCCAATGGCCTGACCTTGTGCACCGGCTCCCTCGGCGCCGGAGCGCATAACGATGTGCCCGCCATCGCCGCCCGTTTTGCCGACCGCATTGCCTTTGTGCATCTGCGCAATGTCAGCAAGGAGCCAGACGGCTCCTTCATGGAAGCCGACCATCTCGGTGGCGATACGGACATGGTCGCGGTGGTGGACGTGCTGCTGTGCGAACAAGCCCGTCGCCACGCGGCCGGGGATGCCTGGTGGCGGCTGCCGTTTCGCCCCGATCATGGCCGCGAACTGCTCGATGATGTCGGCAAGGCCACCCATCCCGGCTATCCCGCTATCGGCCGCCTGCGCGGGCTGGCGGAAATCCGCGGGGTGATGACGGCGCTGGCGCATCAGCGCGGGCTGCCGTTGTGATGCTGCGCCTGTCGAACGGCACGCTCGGCGCGCTGCCCGGCACCATCGCCCGGCCCGGCTACGACCGCACCGAGCTGGGGCAGGGGATCGTGCATCTTGGCATCGGTGCCTTTCACCGCGCGCATCAGGCTGCCTACACCGATGCGGTGCTGCGGGCCGGGGACCGGCGCTGGGGCATTACCGCCGCCAGCCTGCGCAGTGCGGATACGCGGGACGCGCTGGCACCGCAGGACGGGCTCTACGCGCTGGAGCAACGCGGCCAGACCGACCAGTTGGCGGTTATCGGTGCGGTGACCCGGTTGCTGGTGGCGCCCGATAGCCCGGCCGCACTGATCGCCGCGCTGGCCCAGCCGCAGACCGCCATTGTCAGCCTGACCGTGACCGAAAAAGCCTATGCCCGCGATCCCGCCAGCGGCGCGCTGGATGAGGCCGATGCCGGCATTCGGCACGACCTCGCCAACCCGCTGGCGCCGCTGACCCCGTTCGGCTTCCTTATCGCCGCCATCCGTGCCCGCCGGCTGGCCGGGCTGCCGCCGTTCACCGTGCTGTGCTGCGACAACCTGCCCAGCAATGGCCGCACCGTGCACGCGCTGCTCACCCGCTTCGCCACCCTGGCGGACCCTGACCTCGGCGCCTATGTCGCCGGCGAAATCGCCTGCCCGGACACGATGGTGGACCGCATCGTGCCGGCGACGACCGATGCCGACCGCGCCCGCATCGATGCCGCCTTAGGCGTCCACGATGCCTGGCCGGTGACCGCCGAGCCCTTCACGCAATGGGTGATCGAAGACCATTTCACCGCTGGCCGGCCGGAATGGGAACGCGCCGGCGCCATGCTGGTCGCTGACGTGGCGCCGTTTGAAGCGATGAAACTCCGCCTGCTCAACGGCAGCCACTCCGCCATCGCCTATCTCGGCTATCTCGCCGGCTATGAAACCGTGGCCGAGGCGATGGCCGATCCTGGCATCGCCAGCTTTGTGGCCACGTTGATGGAACGCACCACCCCCACAGTGCATCTGCCGCCCGGCGTCGATCTGGCCGCCTACAAGGCATCGTTACTGGAGCGGTTCCGCAATCCGGCGCTGCGCCACCGCACCTGGCAGATTGCGATGGATGGCAGCCAGAAGCTGCCGCAACGCCTGCTGGACCCGGTGCGGGCGCTGTTGGCACAGGGACTGCCGATCGATTGCCACGCGTTGGCGGTGGCCGGGTGGATGCGCTACGCCGCCGGTGTGGATGAGCGCGGGCAGGCGATTGATGTGCGCGATCCCCTGGCGGTGGAACTGGCCCGCCGCGCCACTGCCGGCCGGGCGGCGGCACAACTCGCCCCGGCCTTGCTGGATATGCACAGTATTTTCGGCGATCTCGGCACCCATCCCGGCTTCCGCGCTGCGGTGACCGCAGCGCTTGGCCGGTTGATCGAACTGGGCGCCAAGCGGGCGGTGCTGGCCTAGCTCAGAAAATCCGCTGGCTGCGGGCATAGGCCATGTACAACTCCGCTGCCTTCCGGCAGAGCGGGCCGGGTTGCAGCGACCGGCCTTCGTAGCCAACCACCGGCTGCACCTTGCCAGCGTTGCCGGTGGTGAACAACTCATCCGCCGTGTCCAGTTCGGACGGATGCACGGTGCGCTCTTCCACCACCACCCCAGCGTCGCGCAGCAACTGAATGGTGCGGTTGCGGGTGACGCCGGCGAGGAAGGTGCCGTTCGGCACCGGCGTGACCACCTTGCCGGCAATGCCGAGGAAGATGTTGGAGCTGCAGGTTTCCGCCACATTGCCCAGCGCATCCAGCACCACGCCGTTCACGAAGCCGCGCGCCTGCATTTCCGCCACGCCGCGCGCGGAGTTCGGATACAGCGCCGACGCCTTGGCATTGGTCGGCGCGCTTTCCGGCGTTGGCCGGCGAATGCTGCGGCAGAGGCCGAGCGTGAGGTTAGCGGCGGTCGGCATCGGCGAGATGTAGATGCACAGCAGAAATTCGCAGCTGTCGCCATCCACCGAAATCGGCCCGTGCCCGCCTTTGGTCGCCCAGAACATCGGCCGCACGTATAGTTCCGCATCCGGGCCGAAGCGGCGAATGCCCTCATGCATCAAGGTGAGAATTTCCGCCGGCGTCTGCTTTGGGTTCAGCCCGAGATTGCGCGCTGACTGCACCGCGCGCGCGGCATGCAAATCCAGATCCGGCGCGCAGCCACCAAAAGCCCGCCCGCCGTCGAAGATGATCGAGCCCAACCACATCGCATGATCGCGTGGCCCCAACACTGCCGGGTTGCCTTCGTGCCAGGTGCCGTTCCAGAAAGTCAGCGTGTCCATGCTCGTCCTCGTGATGCGTTGGAATATTATGCTAACCCGCTAGACCCACCCCGCGCGCCGTGCGCCCATGCGCGGCTGCCGCGCAATCGCCGCATAAGGACCGCCCCGATGATAGATCCCGCCAAATCGCGCATCCTGATTACCGGCGCCGCCGGGGAAATCGGCACCGCCCTGCGTCTCGGCCTGCGCGACCACTACCGCCATCTGCTGCTCACCGACCTTCGCCCGGTTGCCGATCTGGCTCATAATGAGACGTTCATGCCGGCCGATATCGCGGACCGGGCGGCGCTGACCGCCATGATGCGCGGAGTGGACGCGCTGGTGCACATGACCGGCGTGCCGGCGGAGCACACGCTGGAGGACTTGTTTCGCATCAACGCCCGCGGTGTGTTCGATGCCTTTGAGGTCGCGCGGCTGGCCGGCGTGAAGCGCATCGTATTCGCCTCATCGAACCACGCCTTCGGCTGCTATCCCATTACCACCCCGGTCACACCGGACGCACCCCCCCGGCCGGATAGCTTCTACGGCGTGTTCAAGGTGATGGGGGAGACCGTGTTGCGCTACTACCACGACCGCCATGGCATCGACTCTGTGTCGCTCCGCATCGGCACCTTCCGCCCGCAGCCGATAGACCAGCGCTCGCTGGCCAGTTGGCTTAGCCCGCGTGACGCGGTGCAACTGGTGGATCGCAGCTTGCGGCACCCTGCGCCGGGCTGCCTCGTCGTCAACGCCTATTCCGGCAACACGCGGCTGAAAGTGCGCGATCCGAACTGGGATTTTCTCGGTTACCGACCGCAAGACGACGCGGAAACCTATGTTGAGGCGCTACGCGCCCAAGGCGTGGATGTGGACGGGCCGTGGGCGTGGCGTGAACACGGCGGCGCCTTTGTGCATCAGCCGGAAAAGCCCACCGGCTAAACGGTTTGCCCGGCGCAAAAGCCGCTGGACCACGCCCATTGGAAATTATAGCCGCCGAGCCAGCCGGTTACGTCCACCGCCTCGCCGATCACGAACAACCCCGGCACCGCTTTCGCCTGCAACGTTCGCTGCGACAGCCCGGCGGTATCCACCCCGCCGCGCGTGACCTCCGCCTTGCCATAACCCTCGCTGCCCGAGGGCCGCAGCTTCCAGGTTTTCAGCCGAGCGGCGAGGTCCGCCAATGCCTTTCTGCGCCGTTCCGCCATAGCCCCGTCGCCGGCTTGCATCGCCAGCGCCACCGCCAGGCGTTGCGGCAGAAATTCGCCCAGCACGGTGCGCACTTCGGATTTCGGCCGGCTTTGCTTGCGCGCTATCAGTTCCGCCCCGGCATCCACCCCCGGCAGCAAATCCAGCGTTATCTCCGCCCCGGGCTGCCAGTACGACGAGATTTGCAGGATCGCCGGCCCCGAGAGGCCACGATGGGTAAACAACGCCGCCTCGGCGAAGGCTTTGCGTTCGCACCGCGCCAGCACCGGCAGCGACACGCCGGCCAAACCCTGCATGAGCGCCAGATCATCCCCAGCGAAGGCCAAAGGCACCAAAGCCGGCCGGCATTCCGTGACCGCCAGACCAAACCGCGCGGCGATTTCGTAGGATAGCCCGGTGGCGCCCATTTTCGGGATCGACAACCCACCGGTCGCCAGCACCAGGGCCGGCGCGGTGAAGCGGCCATGGTCGGTATCGACCTGAAAGGCGCCGTTGTGGCTTACCGTGAGCACCCGGTGCTGCACCCGGATATCTACCCCGCCGGCCGCACACTCCGCCAACAGCATTTGCACCACCTGCCGCGCGGAGCCGTCGCAAAACAACTGGCCGAGTGTTTTCTCGTGCCAGGCGATGCCGTGCTT
>Ga0164296_1005460_pt1 | contig 11142 bp, 8 predicted proteins | sample GEODES057metaG_FD_113533 | JGI IMG/M metagenome (GOLD analysis project Ga0164296, IMG submission 113533) | Dystrophic lake water microbial communities from Trout Bog Lake, Wisconsin, USA - GEODES057 metaG | ecosystem: Environmental > Aquatic > Freshwater > Lake | place: USA: Trout Bog Lake... | reverse complement strand
TAATTTACATAATGCTCAGGAGCCTCGCTTGCGCTAAGGTAGGTTTCCTGGTAGGGCAGGGTGAGGCGCTGTATGTGATGTGTAAACGCAATCACAGGGTAGGCAACCGCATCATCCATCATGATCTGCTGATCGTTAGGCAGGGTATTCAAAAAAGAAGCCATTTCTTCGTTTTCTACCTGAGTATTGTTTGGTGAAGAATGGATCATTGTTGTAATAAACTCACGTTCCTCATCAATAAATGAATTTTTTAGGAAAAAGAAACCCGCAATTAATTGGACGACAACAGTTGCGGACAGCAGTGTTTTCATCATTCGCTGGTTCTCGTGCCGATGCCCCCGGAATACGATACACAACAATGAAAGAATCAGGAAAATGAGGAAATATTCCTGAGCGAGAAATATCTTGTCATATTTGATCTGCAAAAATTCAACAAATCCAAATGGAGCGGCAATGGTCAATATCTGGTATGTGTTATGCCTGAACAGGTAAATGGCGATCAGGATCATCGGGCAATAAAGCGCTATGCTGGCCGTAACCAGAGGTGATATTTGTGAAGATTGATAATGAGCAAAACTCGTCGCTTGCTCAAAACCAAGTCGGTCGGCCAGAACTGTCCAGGTCGCATACGGACTATCGAGGAAATAGTCAAGGTCATTTGCGTGTGTCAGGTTCAGCATTTTAAATATTGCGATCGATGCCAGGGGCAGCAGGAAAATAATAATATAGATCGCAAAAGTTTTATTGATCAGCTTACGTCTTAGCGCCGGGGTATTAAAACTTTGAACCAACCTGAACACAGTTTCAGTTTCACTCAGGTTCATGCTTTGTGTTGCTATAAATAGCACAAGTGGTATAAAAAACAGGGTTAGCCAGATGAACTTATAGTCGCAAAATACCAGCACCACCAGGAAAATACTGGCTATTGAAACGTGGAAGGTTGTGTTTGATTTATAATACCTGAGGATATGGTAAAAAAACTGGAACAAACAAATTAGTACCAGGTATATAGACTTCCCCGAACAAGCAGTATATAATAGTCCCGGATGCAGGGCAAACAATACCAACAGGATGAGCATATAATAGTCATCATGGCTTCGCTTTGTTAGCGTCCGTGCCATGATAAAAAACAAAATAGCTGTTCCGATTGCTGATGCAAAGATAGGGCCTAAAAGAAAGTTCTTATAGGAGAATATTGTCGAACCATAAAAAGGCAGAATCGGCGAAGTTAGTCCCATTACTTTGAGCCTATTGCCAATGCCTTCAAATAAGATCTTATTTTTTTCGGCGTAAAAAAGCGACTCCAGGTTATGGTAACCGAGATTATGAAGATATATACCTAAAAACAGGTAGTATACCGCTAAAAGCAGCGTCAGGATAATGAGATATAGTGTGCGCTTATGCATTACTTGATCACATTTGTTGCACTATTTACCTTGCTCAATCCATGATTGGTTTTTTCCCAGTAAAATGGTTTTACTATCAATTGGTAAAGCCCCATATAAGCGGCCGCCGAATGCAGTAACCAGTAAATAGGATTGGCAATAGCAAATAAGATCAGTTCGTAAAAACGACGTTTAAACACCGCCATCATATTTACATAAATCATCAGGATATTACCAACCATCAGGTTAAAAATGGAAACGAATAATACCCAATCAGGAAAAGCAGTTTGATAGATGATATATCAAAAATAACGTAGATCAGGAAGACAATGAGCAAAATAGGGTAAAACAAAAAGGTGATGGGGGTTGCCCCAACAAAGAAGTTAAATCCGAGGAAACCCCGAATGCCAATTTTTTTGATGAGTCTTACCGGGTTGCGCATGTGTACCAGGTAGGTTTGCATATAACCCTTTATCCAGCGTGAACGCTGGCGTATCCAGTTGATCGGCTCGTTATTAGCCTCTTCGTAGGTAGTGGAGTTTACCAACGCAACCTTATAGCCTTTTGCATAAGCACGTACACCCAGGTCAGCATCCTCCGTAACGTTAAAAGGATCCCAGGCGCCCAATTCTAACAATGCGTCCAGTTTAAAGTGGTTACTTGTGCCACCAAGTGGTATCGGAATATCCAAAGTATCCAGTCCTGGTAACATATAATCAAACCAAAAGGAATATTCGAGGGTGAACATCCGGGTCAAAAAATTCTCGTTTCTGTTAAAGTAGTTGAGTGCACTTTGAACACAAATATATTGTTCGGGCAGTTTGTTGAACAGGGTAACAACTTTTTTAAGCTGATCGGTATCCGGAACATCTTCGGCATCATAAATGGTCAGGTATTTACCCCTGGCAAAATATAAGCCATAGTTACAGGCTTTGGGCTTGGTTTTAGGTTGATGGTAAGGTACGATCACGACATCAAATACACCGGGGAAATCAAGGTTCCGTACAGCATTCAGGGTTTTATCATCACCCTCTTCGATCAGTAACTTAACATCAAGTTTTTCGCGGGGATAGTCGATACTTTGAAGGTTCCAGATCAGTTTTTTTATTAGTTTATCCTCTTTATAAACCGGCAACAGTATCGAATAAACCGGCATCTGATCGTTGTGTGCATGTGCCAGTTCGTGTTTGGTAACAGCCTGATACAATTCAAAACGTGAACCTACAAGCGCAAGAAAAAGTTTAAAGATAATTGCTACCAGAAAAAACACACTCATGATGATATTTACGATCACCATTACAGCTTTAAAGTGAAGAACAGCCCCTACGGCGAAAAGCGCCAGTAACAGGAAGAATATGATCAGCTGAGGATTAGTAAAAGTAGTTAAAGCGGAGCTATTTGGGTCCTTATTGAGTAAGTCAAATACAGCTGATTTGACATATTCTCCGCCGAGCAGAATATGACTTAAACGCGTGATCTCCAGGTCGTCGGCTACGACGATCTCGGCATCCAGGTTATACGTCATTTTTACGAAATCAACGAACAGCCTATCAGATGGATCGGCCATTAAGGTTACCACTTTGCCGTTTTCAATCCGCAACGGCAAAGCCATATGGGCGTCGGCAAAAATTAAAGTAATATGTTTCAGAACATCAACATCAAATGCTTCGTCGCGCACGGGTTGAAACTCGTAACCTGCATTATTAAGTGAACGACCATAATTTTTTCGGGAAATATAACCCTGACCAAGTGCTACCTTAATGAACGATTGTTCGGTAGCAATGGCAAGAGCTTCAATTTTTTCCCGGTCGGTTCTCGCCAGGAAACCATCTCTTACCAAAAGCTCAGGAACCGAAATTGTCATTTGTGTTATTTAAGATCCACGGCCAAAATTTATCCTGGAAAGCTGAAGGATATTGATCGCGGACAAAGTGATTTAATTTTATTTAACCCTTTCCTGCCGGCCTTGCGGATAACAGAGAAGGGTATTTTTCAGGCGTCAATTAATCATTAAATAATTCCTGCGATTTTTGCACCCTCGAACGTACAAAAAGGAATGACATCAGGATCAGAACCAATATACCTAAAAGGATGTACAGATTATATTGCTCCCAAAACTCAGTCAGCTTGCTTTTTGAATCGAAATAATCGACGCTTTCACTCGACTTGTTAATGTTAAACAGGTATTTGTTGCCATTGACATCAGAGATGCACATATTGCTCGACAGTGTCGATAATTGCTCCGTAATAGACCTGGAAGCTGCAAGAAATGCATCAGCTTGCTGACTGCCTGTTGCCGTGATCACTAAAACAGCGTTATTGCTGCGGCCGTAAAAGATCTGTGCCAGGCCGTTGCTCACAGAATCAGAAAGCCGGTACACTTCCTTGTTGTTTTCGTTATTCAATATCCTGAATTTCTTATCAAACTGGATAGGTGCATCAGGTAAACTGGCCTGCGACAACAATTGGTCATGGGGAGATAATAATGCGACTATATTATATTTCTTTAGTTCCGGCGCATGTACATCGTCCGAATAAACAAACTGAGGGAAGTTATTGGCATTAATGTTATTGTTAAGCTCATAAATGATCTCGCCCATTGCAGCAGCAGCGTATTTAGCATATTCTTTGCTTACTACAACAAGTGTAGTACCGGTATTGAAGGCTTCGGGATATTGATAAAAACTCAGGTCATTGGTAATAAATGGATTTTTAGATTCCAGGTACGACTTATCGACATCAATTTCTGCAAAGAAATTAGTGAATGAATTGATACAATTTCCGCTGCTTGGGTAAATACGGAACTCGGCTTCAACCGTGTTATATTTATGATGCTGGTAACGGTTGATGCTAACAGAAGTATTTAATTTGCCGGTTGCATCCAATCGTTCGCTACTGATGAGCATGCCGTTAAGGTATACGTTAAAATAACCACGGTCGCCTGGTGTAAGACTGCTGTAATTAGCCACAAAATGAAGTTCAACTTCTTTTGGAGTGAAACTAAAGTCGCTGTTTTTAAAGCTGTACACGTTGGTCAGCGAGCCTATACCCGACATGAAGTTAGGAGCACCACCAATTTGACGCAGCGTTAATCGTGTACGATTTTCGTCGACAGTTTTAAAGAAATTGTTTTCTGCGTTTTGGATCAGCAGGTATTCGCCGAATGAGGAGTTCAGAATATTTAAATTTCCCAGCGCTGTAATCGTCTTTTCATACCCTACATCATCGCCACCGGTCACGTATAGAATTTCACCTGGAACAGTTTGTTCGCCAGCTTTTGATTTGCTGCCTGAGGCTAAAGTGTTGTCAACCACTAATTTTTTCTTCAGGAAAAGTAAGCCCTGACCCGAAGCCGGTGTAACGGTAATAGAAGTTCTTTCATTATCCTGCAAGCTGCTCCATTTGCCTACTTTAATATAGTTGTGAACGGTGTCGGGTAACAAATCTTCCTGGTAAACTTTGATATCTTTATTTAGGGTCTTTTTTAACCTCGCATATGCCCAGGCCACTGCTTTTAGATCGTGAAGCGAAGGATTTACAGGATAAACAATAGCTCTTTTCGATTCGAAACAATTACTGATATTAACATTGTTAAAGAAGTTTGTATTTGTCTTGATCAACGACAGGTACGAGTAGTCTTTCACCTTAACCCACATTGCCGGATTGTCAAGATCCTTACATTTATCATCAGAAACGGTTAGCAGCGTTTTTACCTGTATCTTCAGGAATTTGTCTGCCGGAAGGTCTTCAGGTGAAAGGTTGATCGTTATTTTTTCAACAGTGTCTTTGCTTAAGCGAGCACTATAGGCAGGTCGCTCGTTGATCACGATGTTAACGAACGAATGGTCTTTGATCAATGCCTGCGAAGGTTCTATATAAAGTACCAGTTTACTCCCCTTCATTTCAACCAGTGGGCTGATCTTCAGGTAAAATGAGCTGGCGCCAATCATACCATAGATCGGTTCGTCGTCGTGTCCCATCGCTTTGAACGATACAATGCTTTGCGCTAATGATGCGGTGCTCAGCAATAATGCAAGGGCAAAAACGCTAAAAAATTTATTCATTGGGTCTTTTTATTAATTGATCACGTTAAATTCTACTCTAAAATAATTGCCATGGTCGTCACTACGATAAGTGAGCTCTCCGCCCATTTCCTGGGTCATCAGTTTGGCTATTGATAAGCCCAAACCAAGCCGGCTTTCGGCGTTGGCGTTGGCATCATTCAGGGTTTTAAGTTTATTAAACATCATATCAAGCTCGTCCTGGCCTATAGCAATACCCTCGTCTTTGATCTCAAATACAAAACGCTGGCGCTGAAGGCTGGTTATTACATTGATGCTGTTATTGGTCTGCGAAAATTTGATAATATTGGAAAGCAAATTTTGGAATATCTGTCCGGTAAATACCCTGTCGAGTTTTACATTGAGTGGCAGTTTCAGTATGTTATCTACCAGGTGAATGTTTTTCATCTGAGCGGTTTCAACCAGTCCCCTGAAAACATGTAACACTTCCTGGTTAATGTCGAATACCTCCATGTTGAACTTTAATTCCGCGGATTCGATCTCACGAACATCCATTAATTTGCTCAACATATATTGTATCTTTTCGGCCGACTCGCCAATATAACCTACAAACTCTTTTTGGTCGCCGCTCAACCGTTCTTCTTCATCTTTTAGCATGTTATTACTCATGATGATAGAACCTACCAGGTTTTTCAGGTCGTGACCGGCAATATTTATAAAGCTGTTCTTTTGCTCATCCAGTTTTCGAAGGCGTTCATATTGCAGATCAATAATGTGGTTCTTTTCACTTATATCCCTGTTTTGCGCTTTTAATTGCTCATTTGATTTTTCGATCACTATTTGCTGGTGTACTTCGCGACTGATCACTTTGTGTCTTGCATTAGGAATGAGGCAGGAAATGATCAGTATAACAAAGAAATATTCTCCACCGTTGGTAATGAATGAATCGATGCTTGATTCGCTAAACAGGTTAAAAAAGACAGCGAGCATCAATAATGCTAAAAGGCCTTGAAGAATAGAGTTTACCGCTTCCCAAAACACCTGCATATTAAAGAATATGACCACAGAAGCGTAAAGGAGGAAATAAATATTCAGAACTCCGGGGTTTACCAGGGTGCATAAAAGCGCTGAGGTAGCTGAAAGTAAGAAGAATGCGATATGTAAAAGTATGCGATGGTTATACTGTTTTCCATGCATCCAGGTATATAAAATATACAGTATTAAGGTAATGATGATACGCACAATGAAGAACTGCATGGCAATATCTTTGGCGTAAATGAAATCAGGTATGCTGAACAACCAGTAAAGCAGTATGATTGTCCAGATGATATTATTGGTTTGAAACCAGGCTTTTTTGGTTATTTCCCTGGAAAATTCTTCTTTATTAATTTGGACGAGCATCAGCGAATTTTTCTTAAATATAAAAAGGATTAAACCGGTCGTTAATTTTAGCGTGAATAAAGTAAAAATAAATGAAAAAAAGCGGCATAACAACCAGCTTTATTAACACTTATAGAATAACTGTCATGTTTTTGAGTTTTGATCATCAATAACAGGGCGACATTCACCGTATTTTGTATGGTCATAGATGCATAACATGCGTTGTTGATGATCATATTTTATATTCATGGGTTATATTTCCTGACGATCAAAACTATATTTGAAAAAAATATTGTCAGGAAATGATTTTAAATATTAATTCTAAATAAACCTTTGCTTTACTCCTAACGCCTGGCAATTGTCATCTGCTTTTTTTAATTGCTTAACCTTTCTTGTAAAAAACTCGACCTGACGTGGTAAAAGTAAATTTGCAGTGATTATACGGTTTCAATAGGTCGTTTTGTTGCAGTTTGAACTTATGCCAATGAAAAAATGTAAATGTTAGTCGTCAATTAGTGATAAAATACGAAGCCAAATTACATCCCAGCATACCCGTTTTTGCAAGCCATCGATTATTTTTGACCAACAGTCAGGATGATAGTTTGTGAGGCACCTGATAATAGTTTTTAATAAATAAAACAGTATATATTTTATCAGGTATGGACAGTATTGAGGATATCCTGAGCGTATGTAAAAAACAATCAGAATGAAAGGGAAAAAGTGATGGAAATCACTTGTATATAACTGATATTAAATCGCTACCTTTGCCACCCAATTGATGTTATGAAATTTTTCGAAGAGAAGAGACGTGAGGTAATGACGCATATTGAAAAATATATGCTGGAGAAGATGGGCGAATTCCTTAAGCCGATAGATACTATCTGGCAGCCTTCTGATTTACTGCCTGATTCTACCAGGGAGTCTTTCTTTACCGAGATAAAAGAGTTGCAGGAAAGTTCCGCTGGTCTTTCTTACGACCTGATCGCTGTGTTGATCGGTGACACTATTACTGAGGAAGCATTACCTACCTATGAGTCGTGGTTAACCATGGTTGAAGGTGTTTCGCGCGACGAAGAAGGTGGCTGGATGAAATGGACCCGTCACTGGACCGCCGAAGAAAACCGTCATGGCGATTTGCTCAACAAATACCTTTATCTTTCCGGCAGGGTAAACATGCGGATGATGGAGGTGTCAACCCAATACCTGATCGCTGATGGATTTGATATCGGTACAGGTGCCGACCCATACCGTAACTTTATTTATACCTCCTTCCAGGAGATGGCTACCAATATCTCCCACCGCCGTGTCGCAACACAAGCCAAACAATATGGTGATGCTTTGCTCTCGAAAATGTGCGGTGTCATCGCGGCTGATGAAGCGCGCCATGCCAAGGCCTATAAATATTTTATCAGCAAGGTGTTCGAGATCGATCCAAACGAGGCGATGATCGCTTTCGAAGATATGATGCGTAAAAAGATCGTGATGCCTGCGCACTTCCTGCGCGAGGTTGGCTTACGTGTGGGTCAAACCTTTGGCCATTTTACTGATGCAGCTCAACGCCTGGGTATTTATACGGCGATGGACTATGTCGACATCATGAAAGAGTTGATAGAAGAATGGCATATTGAAAGTGCGATCGACCTGAATGAAGCAGGGGAAAAAGCCCGCGATTATATCACTAATCTTCCATCACGTTTGATCAGAGTTGCCGAGCGCATGAAAAATCCAATGCTTGAATATAAGTTCAGCTGGATCAACGGTTAATTGTTGGGTCATTAGGGCATTCGCTGCGCGTCAATTAGTCATTGGGCATTTGTCATTTGTCATTTGTCATTGGCAATGACAATGGTTGTTGGATGATTGCTTTTCAGTTAATTTATTCTTCCGGACTCCCGATAGCTATCGGGACGCGGACTTTCGGACTAAAAAAGGTATATTTAGACGTGAAATCTAAAAACGAAATAGTAAACTTTTTGCTGGTCGTTTTGGGGATATTAGCTGCCGGTCTGGGGTTCAAAGGCTTTTTGGTTCCCGGGCATTTCATCAATGGTGGCGTTACCGGTATATCCATGCTCCTTGCTGAAACTACCCGAATTCCCCTTTCTATTGTTATTTTTCTGATCAACCTGCCTTTTATTTACCTGGCGTACCGCCGGCTGGGAATCCATTTTGCTATTCGAAGTGCACTTGCCATAGCAGGCCTTTCGTTATGCCTTGCTTTCGTTTCATTTCCTGAAATTACCCATGATAAATCACTTACAGCAGTTTTTGGCGGCTTTTTCATCGGTGTAGGTATCGGGCTAACTATCCGGAGCGGTGCCGTGTTGGATGGAACTGAAATTGCTGCGCTGCTGGTAAGCAAAAAGATGCAGTTGTTTAAAGTTAGCGATGTAATATTGGTGCTTAATGTGCTCATTTTTACCTCAGCGGTATTCTTTTTAGGTACTGAGGCGGCGCTATATTCTATTCTTACCTATATATCAGCATCTAAAACTGTCGATTTTATTTTGAATGGAATCGAACAATATACCAGTATAACAGTAGTATCATCAAAGGGCGAAGCCATCCGTAAGGCCATTACCGAACTTGGCCGGGGAGTGACGGTATACGAAGGAAAAAAGGGTTATGGTAAAGATGGTCATATCAACGACGTAAGAGATATAATTTTTACAGTTGCAACCCGCCTTGAGATACCCGCATTGAAAGCAAAAATCCTTGATATTGATCCATCGGCTTTTATCGTACAACAAAGTATTGACGATACAACCGGCGGGCTGTTGAAACGAAAAGAACATCATTGATAATTTAAGCTATTAATCATATGAACTACAAATTGCTTGGCCGATCGGGTCTAAAAGTTTCAGAATTGAGTTTGGGTACCATGGGTTTTGGCACAGAAGCCGGATGGGGTGCCGACAAGGTAACCAGCTTTGAGATCATCGACGCTTATGCTGCGGCAGGAGGGAATTTCCTGGATACTGCCAATATTTATAAGCTCGGTACAAGCGAGAAGATCATTGGTGAATACCTGGCCAACCATGATCGCGACCATTTTGTTGTTGCTACCAAGTATACATTGAAAGATAACGTGACCAATGTAAATGCTTCGGGCAATAACCGTAAAAATATGATGCGCAGTGTGGAAGAAAGCCTGAAACGCCTGGGTACCGATTATATTGATCTGCTCTACCTGCATATATGGGACGATCTGACACCAATTGACGAAGTACTGCGGGGGCTCGACGACCTGGTGCGGCAAGGAAAAGTAAACTATATCGCTATCAGTGATACTCCGGCATGGGTTGTAGCCAAAGGGAACACGCTTGCCGAATTAATGGGTTGGAGCCAGTTTATTGCCCTGCAGGTTGAATACAGTTTAATATCCAGAACACCTGAGCGCGAACTTATCCCGATGGCGAAACATTTTGGTTTAACGGTAACGCCATGGGCGCCTCTTGGCGGTGGTGTGCTCACGGGAAAATACCAGCGCGGCGAACAGGGCCGTATCAAAGCTGAAAGCAAGCGGAGGAATGATAAAGCCGTTGAGATCACCCGGGCTGTTATTGAAATAGCAGATGAATTGGGTGTCTCACCTGGCAATGTGGCTTTGAAATGGACTATGCAGCAGGGCTTTCAAAGTATACCTGTTGTGGGTGCCACCAAGCTTAGTCAGCTGGAAGATAACCTGAAAGCAGTTGAAGTAACGCTCAGCACTGAAAATCTGAAAAAACTCGATGATGTAAGCGCAATAGAACTAGGTTTTCCCGGAGAATTCTTCAGGGAAGAAGGCGTTAAGACCAATGTTTACGGCGGTTTTTATGACCAGATCGAAAAGCGAGCTTAGCGTTGGCAAGAATACGGATTGCGTTAAATGCGGAGTTCGGAATGCCGATTGCGAAATGAATTTAATGCATAATGCTGTTGGCTTGAGCCACCGGAGCAAATATTAGTCACCACCGGCTTTAGCCAAAAATTCGCGAATTAGTTATCGATGTCATATTCCTCCTGAAATCTTTGTAGATTTAGGTGATCAACTCAAAACTATGTCACGATTAAAAATCTCCGCTTTGCTGATCGCTTTTCTGGCGATACTGTCAACTTCCTCACGGGCTCAATTAGCGCCTGCTGAAATTGATGCTTTGGTTGAAAAAACGCTTAAAACATTTGAAGTTCCGGGTATTGCTGTGGCGATTGTAAAGGATGGAAAAATTGTGTTCGAAAAAGGTTATGGTGTTCGCTCACTGGCAAGGGGAGGTAAGGTTGATGAAAATACGCTATTCGGCATTGCATCTAATAGTAAGGCCTTCACAACGGCGGCTATCGGTATTTTGTGCGACGAAGGCAAACTGCACCTT
>Ga0164296_1005458_pt1 | contig 11146 bp, 9 predicted proteins | sample GEODES057metaG_FD_113533 | JGI IMG/M metagenome (GOLD analysis project Ga0164296, IMG submission 113533) | Dystrophic lake water microbial communities from Trout Bog Lake, Wisconsin, USA - GEODES057 metaG | ecosystem: Environmental > Aquatic > Freshwater > Lake | place: USA: Trout Bog Lake... | reverse complement strand
TTGCTAACCCAGGCTACTCAAAAGTGGGAGCTGTATGAGCAAAACTATGAACTACTCTTTACATTAAACGCCGTTGTTGCTGGCGCTTTGCTGCTGGTGATTGGTTGGGCGGGTTACCGGCTCGTGCAACGCCTTAGGGCGGGCAAATTCGGGAGTCGACTTTTACTGAAGTTGGCCGCTATTTTTGCGCTCATTGGTATCGTCCCCGGAATACTAATCTATACCGTTTCTTACCAATTCGTATCCCGCTCAATAGAGTCATGGTTTGATGTAAAGGTAGAGGGGGCTTTAGATGCTGGACTGAGTTTGGGGCGAGCGACTTTAGATAATATATCCCAGGACTTGAGCAACAAGGTGAAGGATGCGTCCTCATTACTCTCCAATGTAGATGTAAACGAGACGACGCAGACCCCTAATTTAGAAAAAATAAGAGAACTCAGCAACGCAGAAGACGTCGTGCTTTGGACCTCTGATTTAAAACCTGTGGCAAGTGTAGGCGCCGCTAAATACGATCTCTTTCCTGAGCCCCCTAACGCGCTTGAGATGAAGCGAGTCAAATCGCAGGGCTATACCTGGCGCGTCGAGGGTTTAGAGGAGGGGCTTAGCGGCACTGGTATTGTTCCAAGAGTGAAGGTGTTGGTTTTGGTGACGGTTAATAAAATCAGGATCAAACCAGATCAAATGGTATTGCAGGTGACGCAGAACCTTCCAACCAACTTGGTCAGTAATGCAATGGCCGTCTTAGAGGCCAACCGAGAATACCAAGAGAGAGCGCTTGCAAGGGACGGTTTAAAGCGCATGTATATTGGCACACTGACTCTGACTTTGTTTCTTGCTGTATTTGGTGCGGTTTTATTGGCAGCAATATTGGGAAATCAACTTGCTAAGCCCTTGCTTGTATTGGCAATGGGGGTGCGCGACGTTGCTGCGGGGGACCTAAGTCCCAAGCAAGTGCTTGACGGCCGAGACGAGTTGGATGGGTTGACCAGGGCGTTCGCAGATATGACTGAACAACTGGCCAACTCTAGATCTGTCGTTCAAGGTAGTATGGACCAGGTGAATTTGGCGAGAGCGAATTTACAAACGATCTTAGATAATTTAACGGCAGGTGTTATTGTGATGCGCCCAGGAGGTGAGCTTTTATCGGCAAACCCGGGTGCGGCGCGCGTGCTCAAAACTCCTTTGAATGAGTATTTAGGCAGCAATTTACTTCAAATCGAAGCGATCAGCTCCTTTACGAAAGCGGTCATACTGCAGTTTGAGAATTTCGCAAGCGACAGGACCGCGCAAGACTTAGATCATTGGCAAGACTCATTTGAATTTACGCCTCCTGGTCTGGAGGAGGTAAGTGCCCTCAGCATGGGGGATTCTGGCGGTGTGGTGACTTTGGTCGCCAGGGGCGCGGTGCTGCCTAATTCGGATTGGCTACTGGTGTTTGATGATATTTCAGAGATCATCTCTGCCCAGCGAACCCAGGCCTGGGGAGAGGTGGCAAAGCGATTGGCGCATGAGATTAAGAATCCATTAACGCCGATCCAACTCTCCGCAGAGAGGTTAGCTGCTAAATTAGAGGGCAAGATTGCTGAGGCGGATCAGGCATTACTCACGAAGTCTGTGAAAACGATTGTGGACCAAGTTGATGCGATGAAGCGCTTGGTTAATGAGTTTCGCGAGTTTGGTCGCATGCCTCAGGCAGAGCTAAAACTTATAGATTTGAATCAGCTTATTAAGGATGTATTAAATCTTTATGAGGCAGGAAACGAAAAGGTTGTCATAAAATCAATTGTTGATGCAAAATGTCCCTTAATTTGGGGCGATGAGCAGTTGCTCAGGCAGGTGATCCACAATTTATTGCAAAATGCGCAAGATGCGAGTGAAGCTTCTTTGGTGCAAGAGGTTGTGATACAAACCGAATGGCGGGAGCGTTCAAACAGAGTGCGAATGACGGTCATGGATACTGGGGCGGGTTTTGCTGAATCGGTGCTTCAACGAGCCTTTGAGCCCTACGTTACGACAAAGGTTAAGGGCACTGGATTGGGATTGGCAGTGGTGAAGAAAATTGCGGACGAGCATAATGCGAGAATTGAGATAAGAAACATGGAAGAGCACGGCGCTATATTGGGTGCAAAAGTCTCTATTTCTTTTCAAGCGCAAAAGCCGGGTAACATATCAATGACAAACAACGAAAAGGCCTGACACTGTAATATGGCAAATATATTAGTGGTTGATGACGAGCTAGGAATTAGAGATCTTCTCTCCGAAATACTCAATGATGAGGGGCACAACGTTGAGTTGGCCGAAAACGCGGCTCAGGCCCGAGAGGCCAGGCTAAGAGGTGCTCCTGATTTGGTACTCTTGGATATATGGATGCCCGACACCGACGGCGTCAGCCTATTAAAGGAGTGGTCAGCCTCGGGCTTACTCACTATGCCTGTGATCATGATGAGTGGACATGCAACGATTGACACCGCAGTAGAGGCAACTCGAATTGGAGCATTGGCTTTTCTAGAAAAACCAATCACGCTCCAAAAATTACTTAAATCAGTAGAGCAAGGCCTTGCTAGGAAGCCAAAAGCACTTGGTATTGCGCCCACATCGGTAAACGCTGTTAGGACCGCGCATGTCGGGGCAAGTAGCTACGCACCAAATGTGGTGCACACTCATGTCGTTCAAAATTCCCATATTAACTCAGCTGGCGCTAACGACAACGTACCTTGGTCAAACTTGCAAAGTTTCGATTTAAATCAGCCTCTTAGAGATGCAAGAGATGCATTTGAGAAGGCTTACTTTGAGTACCATTTAGTCCAAGAGGGTGGTTCTATGACTCGGGTGGCAGAGAAAACGGGATTAGAGCGCACGCACCTGTACCGAAAACTAAAGCAACTCGGCGTAGATCTTTCAAAGGGCAAGAGAACTGTTGGCTAGCATTAATTAATCCGAGAGCTTAGCCAACAACTCAATACTTAATCTGGGTTTTAATCCTCGGCTCGTTTTTTGACGAAATTTAAGATCTTAGAATTATTTGCGATGGCTGAGAATAAAAGAGCTCCCAGGCACGCACCTATAAAGTCTCCAAAAATCATTATCGGAATCTGAGAGATACTTAAAAACTCTTCTGGTTCCCCAATGGCCCAAGCAAGATGATGCGTTAATGCATTCATCACTGAATAAATTGCAGCGAGGATAAGAAGATCTTGGATAAAGGAGATTTGCGCCGCACGGCCTTTAAAGATAGTGAAGACACGAAACGATAAAAGCGGGCCGAGAATACCTGCGAGTGAGTTGAGAAGTGCAACACTGAGTAAATCGTTTTGAAAAAAACAAATGAGCCAAACACCTACGGCCGTTGAGATACTGCCAAATAAGGGGCCTAGGATCAGTACATTGGCCAGGCGCAGGAAAGCGGGGAGGTAAATCCAGTTAACGTGATCAGAGAACTCAAAGAGCCTGAAAATCAAGTCGTTAAACCAATGAGCTAGCCCAAAGATCACGCCGCCAAGTAAGGTGAGAATTAAAATTTCAAATTTAATACTATGCATCTAAAATTTTAAAATGATTCTGCAAATAAATTAAATAAATTTGTTAGGAGCAACCCAGAGTTAGTTTCTTCCACTGCTTAGCTGCTCATCTAATCTATTCATTTAAATTATTGATAAATTTACCTACGCTCTGATAAGATTCTAATTGAATAAATACACAAAGCGCAGATAGCAAAAATACATCAATTTCATAAAATAGATTTGGCAAAGAGATTGGCTATCTTCAAGAGCTCTATGTCCCCTTGTGGCTTGCCAATCAGTTGCAATCCCATGGGCAGACCTTGATCATTAAAACCAGCTGGCACACTGATGCACGGCAAGCCCGCAAAGGTGGCGTAGATCACAACCTCCATCCAGCGGTGATAGGTATCCATAGCAACTGTTCCGCGCGACGTAGTAATTTGTTTTGGCCAACGCCATGTTTTATCAAAAGGCCAGACCTGAGATACGGGTAGTGCTAAAACGTCATGGTGTTCAAAGTGCTCTAACATGTGTTGATAAAACGCAGTGCGCTCTGCGCTTGCCTGACTGAGGGCTTGCGCGTCTACGCCAAGGGATTGTTCAAACTCCCACAGCGCTTCAGGTTTTAAGAGCTCTTTGTTGTCGGGCTTGCTCAGGTAAGGCTTTAAGCGCGCACCAATCAAAGTGCTGCGCCAAGTCAACCACGCCTGCCAGATTCGTCTGGGATCAAACCGCGGGGCAATAGCTTCTACGCGGATGATTTTGCTCTCTCTTTCAAAACGATCAAGCGACTTATTGCAAACCTCCAACACCCCGCTCTCCATGGGAAGATAGCCGTTTAAATCTGCAAGCCAGCCCACCCGTATGTAATTGCAATTAGGCTGGAGTGTTGGATTATTCTGAATGAGATGAGGTAGATTTTGTAACTCATCTTTACCACCCTGTAATGCGTAAGGCGTTCTCGGATCCGGTCCAGATTGGATCTCCAGTAAAGCGGCCAAGTCGGGCACATTACGAGCCATGGGCCCCTCTGTTCCCATGGTTGAGAGATAAACATCTGCTGCGGGGTACATGGGTACACGGCCATGGGACGGACGCATACCGAAAATATTGTTCCAACCGGCGGGGTTGCGAAGACTGCCCATGAAGTCCGAGCCATCAGCAATCGGTAGCATCTTTAGCGCAAGCGCAACTGCTGCTCCACCGCTGCTGCCGCCCGCAGATTTTGAGGGATCGAAAGCGTTTGCAGTAGTGCCGTAAAGATCGTTAAAGGTATGTGAGCCCAGTCCAAACTCTGGTGTATTGGTCTTCCCAATCACAATTGCACCGGCATTTTTAATTCTCTCCACCATGAGGCTGTCTACGCTTGGAACAAAGTCCTTTAGGAGGCGAGAGCCCATGGTGGACTTAATACCTGCGGTCAGCGCGAGATCTTTGATGGCTATGGGCATGCCGTGCATCCAGCCAACGGGTTCACCACGGGAGAGTTGAAGATCTTTTTCCTTTGCGAGACTGATCAGCGTGGGTCTGTCCAATAAATTAATAATTGCGTTGTAAGTGGGATTTTGCGCCTCGATGCGGTCCAAGTAAGCCTGCATAACCTCTACGCTGGATAAACGCTTTTCGCTGATCGCCAAGGAGAGTTCGGTGGCAGATAAGTCAATTATTTGCATGATGCGCCGTTAAGAAGATCGTAAAGTGGGAGAAAATGGATATTAGATCAGATTGACCTGTCATTGAATTATTACTGACAGGGTTTGGCGATTTTTGCCAATGGTTTGCAATGGATACGCAAAAATGACTTTTTTAGCTTTAGATGTGGGTAATACCCGCTTAAAGTGGGCTCAATACGATAGTTTTAACCCGCAGGCAAAGTTGCTGGGGCAGGGGGCAGTGTTTTTAGAGAACATTGATCATCTGGGCGAAGAAGTTTGGAAGCATTTGCCTGTGCCTTCTCGAATGTTGGGTTGTATTGTGGCCGGTGAAGCAATTAGGCGACGCGTAGAGGAGCAGCTAGAGGTTTGGGATTTAGAGCCACAGTGGATCGTGCCTTCAAGTGCTGAGGCAGGTCTTACCAATGGGTATGAGTATCCAACCCGATTGGGCGCGGACAGATGGGTTGCGATGATTGGGGCCTTAGCGCGCCACCGGGCTAGACTTCTTGGTGCTCAGCAAAGGCCAATGGTGGTTGTGATGGTCGGCACCGCAGTAACGGTTGACGCTGTGGATGCAACCGGTCATTTCATGGGAGGGTTAATACTGCCAGGCCACGGGATTATGCTCAGGGCCTTGGAGTCTGGCACAGCAGGTCTGCATGTCCCAACGGGTGAGGTTAAAACCTTTCCAACTAATACGAGTGATGCTTTAACCAGTGGGGGCACTTACGCTATAGCTGGTGCGATCGAGCAGATGGTTCAGCACCTAAGGGCGAGAACGGGGGCTGAGCCCCTTTGCATGATTACTGGGGGCGCGGGTTGGAAAATGGAGCCCTACTTATCCACTCCGTTTGAGCTCATAGATGGACTGATTTTTGACGGTATTTTGCACACCGCAAGCCTTAGGTTTAACTCAAAGTAGCTAGATATTTTTCGATTTTTCGGGTCTGAAACGAGCGTTAAGCAAAAGCCTCAAGTCTGGTATAAACTTAAGTCAAAGCCTATATTTAAATCAAACTGATATAAAAGTAAAAGCGAAATTAGCTATTTGAAAGTAAAAAAATGAATGTCCTAGACTCTATCGTGACTCAAGCCGGTTCAATCGTTGCACTGCGTAAGGATATACACGCTCACCCCGAACTTTGCTTTGAGGAAAACAGAACCGCAGATGTAGTTGCTCGGAAGTTAACGGAGTGGGGTATTGAGATTGACAGAGGTATGGGCACGACCGGGGTCGTTGGTATTATCAAAGCGGGCACGAGTACCCGAGCAATTGGACTCAGGGCTGATATGGATGCGTTACCCATCCAGGAGAAAAACACCTTTGATCACGCCAGCAAACACCCCGGCAAAATGCATGCTTGCGGACACGATGGCCACACAGCAATGCTTTTAGCCGCAGCACAACATTTGGCTAAAAATAGAAATTTTGACGGAACTGTTTATGTGATTTTCCAACCCGCTGAGGAAGGTGGAGGCGGTGCAAGAGAGATGATCAAGGACGGGTTGTTTAAAAAATACCCGATGCAGCAAGTCTACGGAATGCACAACTGGCCTGGCCTAGGAGTGGGGCAGTTTGCGGTGAGTCCAGGGCCTGTGATGGCCTCTAGCAATGAGTTCAAAATCGTGATCAAGGGAAAGGGCTCACACGCGGCCTTGCCTCATAACGGAATTGATCCTGTACCCATTGCATGTCAAATGGTGCAGGCATTCCAAACGATCATTACCCGAAATAAAAAACCTGTTGATGCGGGGGTTATCTCTGTCACGATGATCAACGCCGGACATGCAACCAACGTTGTGCCCGATACGTGCGTTCTCCAGGGCACCGTCAGAACGTTCACATTGGAAGTGCTTGATCTGATTGAAAAACGAATGCAGGTTATTGCTGAACATGTGTGCGCTGCACATGAGGCCCAATGTGAGTTTCAATTTCACCGCAATTACCCGCCAACAGTGAACCATGCGAGTGCTGTAGAGGAGGTGAAAAAAGTACTGAACCAAGTTGTTGGCCCCGAACACATCCATGTACAAGAACCAACAATGGGAGCGGAAGACTTCTCCTACATGCTTCAGGCCTTGCCCGGAGCCTATTTCTTTATTGGCAACGGAGAGGGCGCGCATCGCCACGTTGGGCACGGAGAGGGACCATGCACGCTTCACAACCCAAGCTATGACTTCAACGATGATTTAATTCCGTTGGGAGGAACTGTGTGGGTCAAACTGGTAGAGTCTTTGTTGGCTTAAAAAAGTATAAGAGCTTAAGGGCTATTTGCCTAAATACTTTCGCTACCCTGGGTGTCATAAGCCTTTAAAAGGTTTTGTAAGTGTGCACGCTCATGGGCCTCTAAGTACGGTAGCAAGAGCCGAAGCAATTGAACGGCTCCTTTAAGGACTGATTGTTGTGCGTTAGCGTCCTCTAATGCGTTTCTAGGATCTCGCACATATTCGTAACTTAGCCACCAAGTCAATATCACGACCATGTGTACTGCGAGGGCTTGACGCTCCTCAACGGTTATATCCAAAGCACTTGAGAGCTGAAGGCCTTGAAGCAAAGATTTAAAGGCGCTCGTTTTATGAAGAATAACGTCTTTAATCTCAGACTCGAGAAGCCTGTTACGGCTTAGCAGATCGTTCAGGTCCCTGTATAAAAAACGGTACTCCCAAACGATCTCAAAAATGGAGTGGATAAAAAACCAAGCATCTTCAATGTTACGAATGTCCGTTGCCGCGGCAAGCAAAGGGATGAGTGCTTTTTGGTAACGATCGAAAAGCGCATTTACCAACTCTTCCTTCGCGGGGAAGTGGTAGTAAAGGTTGCCCGGACTAATGTTTAGGTCTGAGGAGATAAGCGTGGTTGAGACGTTTGGCTCGCCGTAACGATTAAAGAGCGCAAGGGACGCGTCCAAAATACGTTGAGCAGTGCGTCTAGGCGCTTTTGTTGCCATAAGAGGTGGGCCACGTTTTAAGTAGTGATAGAGAAATTCACTCTAACTCAGAAGCCAAAAAAAGAAACTCGGGTTCCTACCAGTGCAGATTTCTTTTTGCAAAGGTGCAGTGCGAGCTCTCTATCAGTGTGAGTACTTAAGAGGCGTCGCCGCCTGGACTGGCGTTAGTCTTGGGCTCAGAGCTTGTTTTGCGCTTTGAGGTCTGAGCAGCGCTTAATTGCTGCTCCAAAGCCTCGATTCGCTCGAGTAAAGACGTTAATTGTTCAGCACTTGGGACGCCCATTTTGTGAAGGGCTTTTGCGACCCGGTCCTCAAAGATGGTTTCTAATTTATCCCACTGACCAGTTGCCTTTTGATTGAGTTCTTGAGCGATTCCACTCATCTTTTGAGTAGCTTCGTGTAATTTGGTTTCAGCAGTTTCCTGCGTTTTTCTTTGTAAATCGATACCGTTTTTTACGAGGGTTTCAAATGCTTTGCCGCCCTCTTGCTGCGCCTTAGAGAAGGCGCCAAGCCCGGCCAGCCAAATTTGTTGGGCGGATTCTTTCATCGTATCCGTAAATGCATTGGGATCAAAATGAGGGGGTTTTGTTGCCATTTGAATTGCCTCTTTAATAAGTGATTGGTTTACTCTAAATCAAATCATAAGTATTGTTTAGTGTACAAAGACTAATTTTAAGGAAGATGGAGGGACTTTGCTAGGCTTAAATCTAGAACTACAATGGAGAGTTACTAATTTTGAGAATAAAAGTCATTTCATGAGATGGTATGTAGTCCACACTCGCCCCAGGCAAGAGGAGCGCGCTTTAGAGAATTTAACCCGTCAAGGTTACTCGGCGTGGATGCCGTGGTTAGAGGTCGAAAAGATAAGACGTGGGCGAATTACAAAGGTGGTCGAGCCGATGTTCAGTCGGTATCTCTTTATTCAACTAGATCACGTTAGTTCCAATTGGGGGCCCATTAGGTCCACTCTTGGGGTTAGTAAATTAGTAACCTTTGGAACACAAGCAGCAGCAGTGCCCGATGAGCTGGTAGAAGTTCTGCGCAACTCACCCACCCAAGATGCCAAACATATACTGACAAAAGGGGATATGGTTGAATTCGTCAAAGGGCCTTTGAAAGGCATGACAGGTGTTTTTGAAGAGCAAGACGGCGAATTAAGAGCGATGGTGTTAATCGAGCTGATCAACCAATCCCACAAAGTTCATGTCTCGCTTGAAGAGCTCAAGCCAGTAGTTATTTAATACAAGCGATTAACATGCAAAGCATACCCAAGCATATAGCAATGATCATGGACGGCAATGGTCGTTGGGCAAAAAAAAGGTTGCTTCCAAGAGCTGTGGGCCATGTTAAGGGCGCCTCTAACGTAAGAGCCATCGTGCAAGCATGTACGGATCACAAAGTTGAGTACCTAACACTTTTCGCATTCAGCACAGAAAATTGGAGAAGACCCGAGGATGAGGTTTCAACGCTAATGGACCTCTTTATCCAGTACTTGGATAAAGAGGTGAGTGAGATGAAGGAGGCAGGAATTCGTTTTCGAATTATTGGTGAACGCTCCGCTTTCTCCCCATCTCTTCAAGAGAGAATTGAGCGTGCTGAGCGTGAAACCAGTCACAATACAAAACTGCATTTAACAGTAGCTGCTAATTACGGCGGGCAATGGGATATTTTGCACGCGACTCAGTTGTGGATGCAGGCCAATCCCAATACGCCCTTGTCTGAGTTGGAGCCTCAAGCTTTAAAGAACTACTTAAGCACCAAAGACTTACCAGATCCTGATTTACTCATTCGAACGGGTGGGGAGTCAAGACTTAGTAATTTTTTGTTGTGGCAGATGGCCTATACCGAGCTTTACTTTACCGAGACGTATTGGCCTGAATTTGACAAATCAGAATTAGAGAGTGCACTTGATTGGTTTGGCAAACGTGTGCGACGCTTTGGACAGACTGATGAACAAGTTTTAGGAGAAAAATAGTCTTACTCCTCACAAATGATTAAAAAAATACGTATTAATGATTTGTAAATACGTTAATTTCTGTAAATTTGTGGAAAAATACGGTCTCTCTTATAAAGGAGAGCATTGACCCGTTATGGTTCGTGCCGGTGATTACCCGCCATCAACGACGGGCTCGCCAATGTTTAGGACAGACATATTCCTGTCAATTTTTATTAAGTTTTATTAAGGTTAAACCTCATGAAGAGTGAAAATCGCTCGGGCCATCCCCGCAAAGAACATTCTGTGCCCCGTACTGGCAAATGCATAGCAATGATAGATAGTCATTACATGGCTTGGTTACTCAAACAAGAGTCCGAAGAAGATAACGAATCTATTAACAGACAGGCCTTAATTCCCGCTTTGTCTCAAGCTTTAAAAACAGCCGGCCTCGCTGTGGATATTCAGCGTGTTTATTGGTATACGGATAAAGAGGAAGACCAATATTTGAATGATCAAATTATTCGCCTAGTACCTCCCGATCAAGTCGAGGGTAGTGACGCATTGTTGCAACTGATGAGCGGCGATTTAAAGCGACTAGCCGAGAACAAGGCTTGCGACCATCTTTTGATTGCAAGTGATGACGAAAGAATTCTTGGGTTGGTCGATGATGCGCAGTTACGGGGTATAGGCGTTCATTTGCTAGCGGACGAATCTGCCAGACATATGGATCAATTGGCTAGCGCAGATCCAGATTGGTGCCGACTGTTGGCGCATGCAGATCGACGCATATTCTTACAGTCCGCTGGTATTCGCGATTTAACACATACCGTTAAAGCTGCAAATACTGCGCCCGCAGCACCTGCTGCACCGCTTGACCCAGAGACCATGCGAATTAAACTACTCGAGGTTGTAAACGGTTGGTGGGCAGATGAACCACAAGACATTCAAGATGATTTAAGAGATGAACTCTTAAATAACCAAGGTATCCCCCAAGAGGTTGATCGCCATTTGTTATTGCGTGTGAGAAAAGTGCTTGAGCGTCCCTTAAGCTTCCCCGAGAAGAAAATGCTCAGAGAGATGGTGCGCAATACGGTTCTTGGGATTTCA
>Ga0164296_1005457_pt1 | contig 11146 bp, 15 predicted proteins | sample GEODES057metaG_FD_113533 | JGI IMG/M metagenome (GOLD analysis project Ga0164296, IMG submission 113533) | Dystrophic lake water microbial communities from Trout Bog Lake, Wisconsin, USA - GEODES057 metaG | ecosystem: Environmental > Aquatic > Freshwater > Lake | place: USA: Trout Bog Lake... | reverse complement strand
AGCGTTTTTTGGCACGCTTTTTCCTAAAAAGCGTTTTTTGGCACGCTTTTTCCTAAAAAGCGTTTTTTGGGCACTTTTTTTCAAAAAGTGCTTAGTAGCCAGGGTAGGTGGCGAGGTGCAAGTTCTCCAAGCGACCCTGCTCCTTCGCGACGTAGTTGTGCATCGCGTTGTTGCGACGGGTCTTCTGCTTTCGCATCGCGGCGCGTTTGTGTTCGCGCATGCGGCGGCTCTGCGACACACGCGACATCTTCTTCATCTGGGCGCCGCCGGAACGGCGAGTTTTACGAGCACGAGAGCGGGATTTCTGGGAGCGGGTTTTGCGGGCCATTTCTATTGGATGGGTCGATTTTTTGCGGCGGGGTGGGGAGGTCTTTAGATGGGAGCATACAGATACATCGACGTTTTTTAGTAAAATTACCCATCTTTGTTCCAAATGATGGCATATTACCATTTGGGTGGCTCTATGGGTAATTTTTGTGTTCTGAGAGATGAACTTCCACTTTTTTGGGCAATCCATTCTGGTCGCGTCGATTTCTCGGTGAGCGAAGAAGTTGCGCACGTTTGCACACACGACGGGTGTAGGGTTGGGTGTAGAGTAGGTGTAGGGTTGAAATTACGTGCAACGGATGGGTCAGTAGACTCGTGAAGTACATTAGAAATCGTGGTGTAGGGTTAGGGTGTAGGGTTAATGGTGTAGGGTTGCCCAAAACAGGGTAGCTTTTAAAAAAATCGGATTTTTTTTTATTTTGGCGTTTCTTTTTTATCAAACCCTACACCACTATCCATTTTTCAGAGAGAAAAAGAGGAAAGTACCTATATTTGACATTAAAACAACGGGTGTAGGGTTGGTTTCTAACCCTACACCAACCCTACACCAGACATCCATGTTTTTTGAAGCGGAAAGGGGATTTTATCGTATTATTACATTAAAACTGGCGGGTGTAGGGTTGGTGTAGGGTTGGTGTAGGGTTATAATCAACCCTACACCAGAAACTGTCATATTTAGAAAATACCGCCATCTCATTCATTTATGATGTACATGGTTCCCTTCTTGGTGCGTGTCTTTGAATTTTTTCGTGTAATCGTTCCATTCTCTATCAAAAAGGCGAGTTGAGTTGAGAATTTGGTATTGGTGACTGCAAAAAAACCTTCAACACCACAGAAATCCCGATATAATTGATATAAATCGCTGCCAGTATATTCTCCTTCTGCAACTTGTTCCATAAATACATCGATTGGGTCGCGCGTATCTGCCTGCAATTGCTCCAAATAGCTATTTGTCGGTAGTCGATTTGGATAAAAGTCATATATATCACGTGATAATAACCATTCTGCAATTGCTCGTGCATTTCTGGACTTGTCTTTACGAATTCCATGGGTGAAACGTCGGCCGCCATGTTGGAGGGTATAGAGTTGGGAGAAGTCCGCCACCAAGAATTCAAAGGTAAGGTCGATGCTTCGAAAGCGAAGGAAGGAGAGAAAGGAATCAAACCAGCCTGCCTCAGACAACCACATGCAGAACGCCGCCGCGCCCTGTTCGGATTGGAATCGGTGTTGAATCCAAGAGAACAGGGGTTGCCAGGTAGCGGATTGTTCATATTGGGCTTTCACTTCCTGTTCTAGAAAGGGGAGTCGATTCCAGCGGATGTAGCGAGCGGATTCCTCCCAGGTGAGGCGTGTTTTCTGCTCATTGGCGTACCGTTTCATGGCTTCGTATCGTTCTCGATGTTCCCGTGAAATGGTGGCATGGAATTCCGTTTCATACCAGGTGAGGCCCGTTGTGAACAGCTTCATTCCTGCGAGGTTAATGGAGGAGCCGTTTCCGCAGTCTCGTGTGCTCATGTCTGTGAATTGCAGACGTTGGACAGTGGGATAATGGTCTTTGATATAGGTCAGAAGAAGTCGGAGAATCATGGCGGTGTCTCGACCCCTTTGAAAGGTGGGAGTGGAGCAGGAACCATCCCATCGTATTTTATTTAATTCTCCTGTTTCCAGATAGGTTCCCATGGCATCTTTTCGAAGAAGGGCATCAATACAGTAAATATTGGAACTTCCAATGTATAGTTGAGAGGAGCCTTCTTTATTAAAAATGGTGATAACCATTCTTTTTCCATTGGCTTCCACGTGATGTCGAATGGTTTCAAGCGTGCCCGATGGTGCGAGAATCAAACCCTCTTGTTTCTTGGCGCGAAGACTCATTTGACTCTATATTGATAATTGGCGTTTTTTATATGCATACAGTAGATGAAGCGAACGATAAGTTTTATTCAACCTGCGGCAGCCACTGCGGCAGCCACCACAGCCACTGCGATTCCCGCAGAGGCCTCCCGTGTGCCTCATCGTCTTCAACTACGGGCCAAGACGAATGAACAGGCGGCGAAGAACCTCGCCCACACGGGACCGGTCCGCACGATGGGAAACAACACTCCGCGGTCGCAGACGGTCAAACAGAAGCGAGAGAACGAGAGGGCGCGGCGTGCGAATGCATGGAAGGAATACCATAAAAAACGCGAGGAATATGAATGGAACGGTTATAAGGAAGAGGAGGCCAATAAGAGAAGGGAACGGCTGCGGTGGATAGTGAGTCAGCCGCAAGAATCCAATCACCACTGGAGACGCGTGCAGGCGTCCAAACGGGCCCAAGCGAACGCAGAAGCTCAAGCAAACGCGAATGCAAAAGCGAATGCAGAAGCGATGAAGAAATCTACGAAAGCATTTGCCGTTAATGAGTATGCAGACAAGGCGATGAATGGACAAGTGGTTGCGAAGTCAAAAGCAGCAGCGAATGCGAATGCACAAGCCAATGCACAAGCCAATGCACAAGCGAATGAAAAAGCAGAAGCAAAAGCGAATGCGAATGCGTTTGCGTTGGAGGATACGAATGCGAAGTCTAATGCAAAAGCGGCAGCGAATGCAAAAGCGGCAGCGAATGCGGAGTCGAATGCAAAAGCGAAGGCGTCTCGAAAGCGGCCTCGAAACAACAACAACACGCGCAAGAGAAAGCGATAAACGGCGTCTACCAATAGATGGACACCTTGGACCAATTATGGCCCGAGGCGCCCTTGGAAATCTTGAACTTGATATGGTCCTACGAACAGGAAGGGCCGATTCATACCTATTACGGTGGGGAGCGATGGGTGCATCGAATCCAGTGGGAGGCACCCGAATGGGTGACGTTGTCGGGTGTGCTCCTGGTTCAGCGGTGGTTTCCGCTGTATTGGCTGGCGACGCAGGAGGATGACCGTTTTATTTATCGGTACTTAAAGCGGTTCTTTTCGGTGCGCGAAGAAAAAAGCGAGGGGCTTTTTGTCCGCTCGCGGGCTTCTTCCTTACGGTGACAATACAAACAGGGGTGGGGTGGACGGCAGAAACCAGGTGCGGACCATCGGGTCGGTGGTCGGATTCCAACGGGCTTCCTGCAAGAATCCGAGAACGGTGGGGGCGCGTGGTGGGACATCGGGCTCGTCGTCCTCATAGGTTTCCACTACATCCTTTGCAAACAGTGCGGTGACAAATTCAAAGAGTGGCATGGATGCGAAGTGCGTTACGAAGTGCGTTACGAAGTGCGTTACAAAGTGCTTTACGAAGTGTGGTGCGGTGTCGGTTTCAGACGGCTCCGCCGTCAATTTTTGTCAGTCCCATAACAACCGATACAAATAGTGCTCCATGAACACATAATAGGTATCCTTTCCCAAGAGATGCAGGCATGCCTTCACTTGGGCACGGGTGTTCAAGGGGACCTGATGGGTTTCCAGGGCGGTCTGAACCGGTAGAACGGAACGCGCGGCACGGAGGAAATTCAGTTGCTGTTCGTCGGTGAGCGCCAGGATGACGGGATGCGCGCCCAGGATGCAGTGCTCTTCGTGGCGAATCGAGTCGCAGGTGGTACAAAAAAAGAGCATCCTTTCTGGTGTCAGGTGGCATTTTAGTCCATCCAGTAGGGCATGCGGTCGGGTGACATGGGGTGGGAGGAAAGAAGAAAGGACGTTAGGGAGAGCGGTAAGGATAGCGAAGGCGAGGCCGAGTTTAAGGACGAAGTCGAAGACAAGGCCGAAGAAGACAAGGCCGAAGAGGACGAGGGCAGCGAAGGCTCCTGAGGAACCGAGAAGAGCTTGCTCGGCATGCCGCGGCTCCACCCTTCCACCGTATAGAAGCGGGCGGAATGGACCGCCTTACTGGTATTCCGATAGGAGACGGTCTGGTCGGGTATCAGCTCCACAATGGAATCATCCGCGTACCGCAGGCCATGCACGGTTTCGGCGGTGACGGTCTGTTTGCAGGGCGTGTCAAAGAGCGAGCCGAGAAGGGGATGGACGATGTGGTGGTTCTGGAAATAGGTGTGGAGCGTGTCTCGGTGGAACGCGTAGAATTGTTGGCCGACGCGAAGGAGGACGTGGAAGGAAGAGGCGCGCAGGAATTCGGCGGCGTTCACTTCTTCATAGGCGATGACGTCAAAGGCGGTGTAGGGCGCCAGGGTGTGGAGGTGGGTGCGCGGGTCGGCTTCCAGGAGGGAGAGACAGGGCCAGTCCACGAGGCGGAATCCTCGGGATTCGTAGAGGGTGACGCGTTGGCGCTCCCGCTCCGTCTGTTTCCAGGCGAACATGCGCTTGTGAAGGGTTTCTTCGGGCCAGACGGTTTCGCAGTGGTTCTCGGTGGCGTCCCACCAGGTCATGCAGCAGCTGAGGTCGAAATGCAGGGCCAGGTACTCCAGGAGGTTGGTGTCAGGGACGAACAGGAGCTGGATGCGACGGGTGCCTTGGAAGAGGAGGGTGTACTCGGTGGAGAGATAGGTGACGGTTTCGTAGCCGAGTTGCTGGAAAAAGTCGAGGAAGGCTTCGCGGTTGCCTGAGGTGGGGTGGTCTTCCACCCAGAGGTTGAGGTTGTGGGGGGTGAAGCCTGGGTCGATGTCGTGTTCCTGAAGGTAGACGGCCAAGGGTGCGGAGCCGGCAAGGAGGGCATTTCGGGTTTGGAGGAGATGCTGGAAGGGCGCGAAGGGGATGTGATAGGTGTCGAGTAGGGCATTCATGGGTGAGGGATAAGGCGAACGACCAGGGGGGTCAATTTTCCTCGTGCCGCAAAAAAAGGGTGGGCCTTTTTTTGGTTTTTGTTTTGGTTTTTGTTTTGGTTTTTTGGTTTTTTGTTGGTTTTTGGTTTTTTGTTGAGTTTTTTTATAAGATTGGTACTGTTTTTTTCTGAATGATGCCGCTTGAATTGCAGCGTAGCTTTTTTTGCGCACTTTTCCTAAAAAGTGCCTTTTTTCTTAAAAGTGCTTACGTGCTGGCAACTTGCAAGAAGCGCTCCAGACGCTCCACCTCGGCTTCGTGGCGCTCCTTCTCCGTTTCATACCCAAACAGCTTCTTTTTCATCGAATTCAGGGCGCGGCGATGGGACATCAGCTCCTTTCGAGCCGACCGAACGGCGTTTCGGTGATTTATGTAGGGAATGACGACGGGTCCGATGAGTTCCAGAAGGATGGCATAGGCCCGCACGACCTGCTGATAGGGATTGCTCTGGTAGAAGTTCGCTCGAGGTTCTTCGAAGAAGGAGCGGCGCTCTTGGACACAAGGGCTCAAGGGACGGTGGGCCGATTGCAAGGGCAGCTGGACGCCGTCAAAGACGTCGCGCATGGAAGCCCAGGTGAACATGATGGGTTCATGGAGTATCAGGAGGTCCACCAGCGCGTAGAAGGCCTCGTGAACCTTGGGCAGGGTGAGCAGGGTGGGGTCGGCTTCGTTCATGACCTTGTAGAGATAGCGCGGCCAAGGGAGGGTTCGGATGCGCGAGGGGATGGAGGCCGAGCGGAGGCGCTTTTTTTGGGGTTGGGTGGGTTCTTGGGCTTTCTCCTCGATGCGGAGGACGTCCTGGGAGGGAGTTCCAGGGAGCGAGGCGCACCAGTCTTCCAGAGAGTCGTAGGCGACCAACGTGCGCGGCTTGACCTGCAAGAGTCCTTTGTCGGTGACGACGGCGGTGTAGTGCTCGGTCTCGTTGGGGTAATAGCGAATGAGGGTTCCTTTGTTCATGGTGTGGGGGGTTGTTTTCTCTTCCCGTGCTGTGCGGGATTTCAAATTTTTTCCGTAAAAAAAGCGGGCGTGCGGCTTTTTTTTTATGTTTTTTTGGGGGGCACGTCCTACCGTGGTCAAGATGCAATAAGGGTACTGTGGGGGGACGATTTTTTATAACAATACGAGTGATACGATTTTTGGTTGGTACGGAAACAATGTGGGTGGTTTTTGTATGTTAGGTCTGTTTTGTGTTAGGTGCAATGGGGTTTTTGCGCACTTTTCCCAAAACGTGATAACGTGCAGCGTAACTGGTTTTTGGGCGCTTTTTCTCAAAAAGCGCGCTCAATGGAACGGAATACGACTTCGAGTTCGTCGCAGCAGAGAAGGGTGTCGCGGGCTTCCACCAACAGGTTCACCATGTCATGGTCCTTCAGATTCGGGCCATAGATGTGCTTGAAAATGGAGATGGAATCGCGCTTCATGATGTCCATGTCGGCGCGGAGTTCGGTCACCTTCTTTCGGATAATCCCATGAAAGCTCGGATGCTCATGGATTTCGGGATGCAGGTCAATGAAGGCAAACATGCGAAGGCAGCAGCGGAGCTTGGGGAGGGAACCGGACACACGGTAGAATTCGTCCAGGCGTTCGTAGATGAAGGCGCACATTTCCTCGATGTTCAGCGGGAACGGGAGGTCCAGATGGGAATAGGGCAAGGGCAAGGGGATGGGCTGTAAGGCATGCAAGGCGTAGGGCGTGGGCGGACGCGAATCTTGGGGCGAACGGGACGGATGGGGCGAGGGCGGCATTCGCTCAAAGGGCGTCGCGGGACGCGATTCGGGGGTGGAGGGGCGAATGACCGCCAGGCGGTGGTCGGGTGTTCCAGGTTCGTGGAAACGGGCGCGGGCTTGAGAGCGAGTGTAGTAGGGCATGGGTTGTGGTCGAGGATGAGGGGGCAGAGGCGGGGTTTTCAAATTTGGTCTTTTTCAAAAAAAGGCCCCAAAAACGCCCGCTTCGCGGGCCGCGACCCTTTGGACTTTAGGAAAGGCCAAAAAAGATGGATTGTAAAACATTTCCATTGTACCAAAAAACACGGCGTGTTTAAGGGTCCACAGGACTGTTTCTTTGTTTTTCTTCATGCAATGGTGTTATTAAGGAGTGTAGCGTAGCTGTTTTTGCGGCCTTTTCCTAAAAAGGCCAGTCGAACGTATCGGAGACCGGTCGGCGGGCCTCGTCCATCAGGACTTCGAGTTCGTAAAATACGCCTGTGATTTGGTCCACGTACACCAAGGTGCGCTGGTGTTCCATCACTCCCTGGACCCACGATTTCAGGGTCGGCGGCAACGGATTCGTCATGCTCTTAAAGCTCTCGATGGTCACGTTCTTTTGAACCATCAATTCCTCGCGAAGGACTGGGATTTTATCGCGAAGGGTATCCGCAAAGGCCTCGTCCTGCAGAATCACGGGATGGGACAGCATGTAATAGAAGGTTTCCAGCATGCATTCCAGGCGGGGAAGGAGTTCCGTTTGTTCATTCAGGGTTTTCATTCTCTGTATCACGTTTGCGCGTTCGTCGCGGGCCGGTGAGGACGAGGGGATTTGGATGGGCGGAATGGGAATGGGAGGGTCGTCCTTTCTCTTTTTCGCGGTTTTCTTGGGGCTCTTTCGAATGGCGTCGTGGGATTTCTCGCGGGCATGAAACATGGTTTGGAGGCGCACGTAGGCCTGTTCGAGTGGATGCTGCATGGTCTGCGGGTAGGAGGGGGGGAAGGGTTTTTCAAATTTTGGCCTTTTTGGGAAAAAGGCCCCAAAAAGAGCTACGCTGTGTCCCTTTGGGTATGGGCCGATTCCTTAGATGTTATGAGGCTGATTCCTTAGAGGTATGGGCCGATTCCTTAGAGGTCCATTGAATATGGACCATTACCAAAAAACAGCCTGTTTTAAGGGGACGGATGTCCATTGTATCTCTTCATGTCTTTTCGCATTTTTTGGGCACTTTTCCTAACAGTACAGCGTAGCTGGTTTTTGGGCGCTTTTTCTCAAAAAGCGCTAGTCCTATAGAAGGTATTCGTCACGGTCTCGCCCACCGCGCCCACGGCCAACACCAGCGACAGGGTCAGCACAGGAAAGCTCTGCAGGAGGTCGACTTCGCGGTTCGCCTCCGCGGCGATTTCGCGAAACAATCGCAGGCCTTGGGTGAGGGTTTGGGCAGACGGCTCATCGCCTGCGCGAATCAGCGCGCGCATCTTGTAGTAGCTCACGTCCTGGACGGCCCAGATGGCGCGGCGTACCGAGAGAATGGCCTTGTCCGTCCATTCATCCTTTGCGGCGCGGGTGTACAAGAGGTTGATGAGGCGCAGGAGGGCGTGGTAGGTGCCAAAGGCGGTGGCTTCTAATTCGGCAACCGCGGCTTCGTCGGTGGGAAGAACGGTGAGCGGATGGAGGTCAATGTGTTGTTCCGTGTCCGTGGCATCGTGCAGGGTGCGCCAGTCGGCTTCTTTGCATTCGACTTCGAGGTGGTGGCGGCGGCCCAGGGCGAGAAGGACGTCGTTGAGGCGCAGGGTGGGGTCCACTTGAAGGTCGTCGAGGACAATGATGCCGTCGAGGAAGCGCTGGAGGCAGTGGGACGACGTGGTCCCGTTGGGGAAATGAAGCGTGATGGTGGTTTTCATGCTTTGCGTTTTTTATGGAGGGCGGCGTTTTTCAAATTTTGGACTTTTTTGGGAAAAAGTCCCCAAGTGAGAATGCAAAACGTAGGGCAGAGTACTGGACTTTGGGATGCCCAACGTGGACACCTCAAAGAAAAAAGGCAGCGGGCCTTTTTCTTTTTGTTTGTAGTCATTTTTGTAGGATGAATTCATAAGCGGTAGGGATGAGTTGGTAGCTCAAATGTCAAAATCGTCGGTCACGTCGTCACGGTGAACAATCAGTTCCACTACCACATGGTCCGATTCTCCCAGTCCAATCATTTCCAGGTCGAAATGAGACCCGTCCTCGCGATGAAGGGCTGGCAGTTCCAGGGAGAGGGCGCGATGGACCATCAGGTGAATCTGGATAAAGTTGTCGTTCAAGGTTTCGGTCCAGGTGACCGATTGCATTTGGACATCGTTGGTTTGGTAGGCGGTGCGTCTCCAGTTTCCCACTTCGAGCGTGTGGGAGTGTTCGTCGGGTCGAAAGACGCGATGGACGCGAAGGCGGCGGGCCTCGGCTTCTTGTTGCAGGTAGGAGGTGAGCTGGTTAAAGTACGGGACGTAGAGTGCGTACAGGGCGTTCATGTTCATGGCGACCATGGTTTGTGGGATTCCCTGCCTTTTCCAGGCAATGGACGGGTTTTCAAATTTTTTTGGTCCTTCTACCGTCCAGCGTAGCTTTTTGGGGCCTTTTTTAAAAGGCCAGCGTAGCTTTTTGCGGACTTTTTCCTAAAAAGTCCAAATTTGAAATGGATTTCGTTTGACGACGAAGGCATGCAGGAGCTGCTCCAAACCGCCTTTCGAGAGGGCCTTGCCACCCTTACCCGTTCATGGGATGCTCACTATCTGGAGCTATTCAATCAGGAGGGAATCCTACTGTATGACGCGTACGTGTGGGTGCAAGACTTGTGGACGGAAGAGGTGGACGCGGAGCATGCCTGGGTGAGAGTGTACATTCATCCCGCCTGGAGCATGGAGGTCATCGTGCCCTATGTGTCCCTGTTTCACTACGAGAGCAGAACGGCTCTTATTTTTCTTGCTCAAATTTGCCTATTCCCTACTGGGATTTCCCTTTGTTCCCACTGGGTTTCCCTTCGTTCCCCAAGTTTGCTACGCGTTTCGGCCCGCGCCAGCCGGCTTTTTGGGCACTTTTTGGGAAAAAGTGCAGGGCGTTTTTGGGCACTTTTTGGGAAAAAGTGCAGCTAAGAAAAAAGGGGGTCGCCCTTTTTCTTTTTGTTTTTTTTCTTTTTTGGTTGTTCTGCTTTTACATGCTCACGTCCTCGTAGTGCGGCTCAGGGACCGAGGCGTCAATCTTCTTGCCATCGAAGAGGCCCGCCCATTCGCCCACTTCGCCGTTGACCATGGTCCAGACCTCATTGTTGTAATTGCGTGCATACATCTTGCCCTTGAACTCCCAAGGGTGCACGCAGTCGTCGTCAGGGCAGGACCATTCCTCCTTGGCCTCCTTCTTGGCTTCCTTCTTTGGTTTGGCCTCCTTGGCGGCCTTGGCTTCCTTAGGGGCTTTGGGCTCCTTGGGGGCCTTCGGTTCCTTGGCGACCTTGGGCTTGGCAGCTTCCTTGGGTTCTTCCTTGGGCTTGGGCTCCTCGTCCTTGGCTTCCTCTTGGGTGTCCTCCTGGGTGTCCTGGGTGTCCTTGGCTTCTTCCTCTTGGGTAGCCTCGGTGTCTTCCAGCACCGACTGGGTTTCCTGGGCAAACTGGGCCTCAAAGAGCTCATAGAGCTTCTCGTTGGCACCCTTCTTGTCCTTGGCGGACCAGTAGTGCTTGGACAGGGACATGGCCTGCTTGCGGTTCAGCGGCTTGCCGTTCTCAAATACGAATGCACCCTCCTTCTCTACCGAGGCATCGACCTCCATCATGTCTTCCTTCTGCTTCATCGAAAAGGCAGGCCAGCCGTGGGACAGGGCGTGCGCCAGGACAAAGTCGACCCAGGCAAACGACTTGCGTAGCTGGGGCGGGACCTCGCCCTTGGGGGCACTGCCCTTCTTGGGCTCCTTCTTGACCTTCGGCGCGGCCTTGGCGCCCTTCTTGGCCTCTGCCGCGGCAGCGGCAATGACGCTCAGGAGCTCGGCGGTGGACAGGCCCTTCAGGGACTCGTGGATGGCTTGGACGGACATGGTTGCTTGGGGATGCTTGCGGGATTGCTTGCGGGTTGCTTTTGTGGATGTTACTCCTGGTGGTTTAGGGAGGGGGCCCCCTCCTTCAAATTTTTTTTGAAATTGACGAAATTCAGGGCGCGGGAGGGCGCCCAGGCAGGGGGGGGAGGGGGTGGGGTCCTTGGCCTAAGGGTCAAATTTATTTTTGCATTGAAGGGAGGGAGGGGAGGGGGGGGTCCCCAGGCAGGGGGGGGGCGGGGGGGGCGTTGGGCAAGGGGTCGACTCTCTGTTTGCGGTGGCGGGCGGGAGGGGAAAGGGGCCCAGACCTGGGGGTCACCTTTATT
>Ga0164296_1005455_pt1 | contig 11147 bp, 17 predicted proteins | sample GEODES057metaG_FD_113533 | JGI IMG/M metagenome (GOLD analysis project Ga0164296, IMG submission 113533) | Dystrophic lake water microbial communities from Trout Bog Lake, Wisconsin, USA - GEODES057 metaG | ecosystem: Environmental > Aquatic > Freshwater > Lake | place: USA: Trout Bog Lake... | reverse complement strand
CCCGAACGCAAGTTTTATACGCGTCTTGGTCCGTGGATCGAGCTCGGGTCCGTCCAAAAGTTTTTTAATATTTTCATGAGTCATTTCAAACAGCTTGAGCGTCTTTTTGACACGGTACGGACAGATCTTCCCGTACTCTTTCGCAAGGTCTGGCTGGTCTGTGAGGTAAAAGGCTCTTAGATTCTTGAGGAGCACGTCACAATTTACAGGGAGTCCCTTGTATAGGATCGTCCCTGAAGGCACAAAGACCTCGGAGTAGACCCCCATCTATTCTAATCGTTGAAAATTATCTGAAATGGCTTGGATCCGTATATGGCCGCGGCGTACCCATATGTGGAAAAGCCTACGAGGTCCGACCGCCCACCCGTCACGAAAATGACTGGGCACATGGACAGGAGAAACCAGATCAAGTACACATCCTGGAGGTTTTTGATCGTCTGATTCTCTGCCCATAGCGTTTGAGGGGCGGTGTGGGCATACTGTGTCTCGTGCATGACCACCTTGTCTCCGAAAAGCGTCTTGAGATCTTTCTTTGTGCTCGGGGAGTCTGACGTCACGTAGACCTTGCCGGGTGCCTGACGAATAACATCCTTGAATTTCTCGAGACCTGAATCTGAACAAAAGTAGTGATTTGATGTTTTTGCACGGTCATCACAATACATGGTCGAGTCGGGCGAGTAGGATCCGCGCCGAATATTCACGGCGCATGAGACGCCCTCGAGCACGTGCTTCTCCGCCTCTATGAGTCCCCGAAGGTACGGGGTGGGCTTGATAATGTCACGAATTCTAGGGTGGATGTTCTGTATGGTAAACTGATTGATATAGAGACCGCCTGGCGGGTGTTGCGCCCCCTCCGTGTCAACGATTGTAAACCCGTGGATCTCAATACAATTTGAAAACTCATAATCGAGAATAGATTTGTGAACGTATTTGACCTGACCAAGAAGAGCGGCCAGGTCAAGAACGAGGTTTCCGAGGCCCGGGTTATGTTTATTTCGGTAGTAGACCAAGTCCATTACACTTGCATTTCTTTTAAAAAGGTGAGCATTTGTCGCAAGCACAGGTCTTTTTCCTGCCTGATTCTCTGTGCGTATGCATTCTGGGCTTCGAGAAGCTCGTCGTAGCGTTCAAATCCGTTTTTGATGTGTCCTATGAGTTCCTCGACCGTGAGCGCCTTGGTCGTCAAGGGGACGTCCTCGAAACACTCGGCCGTCCCGGCCGTATTCGTAACGACTATGCACCCGAGGATCGCCGCCTCGCGTGGTATGCGATCCCGACCCGGGTGACCGCCACAGTCAACGTAGACCTTCGTCTCTTTGAGTGTTTCTATGACCTTTTCACGAGACATTCCAAACAAGGGGACGCCAGGGATCCCGAGCTGACCGGCGATTCGGTCCTTCACGGGGTTCCACGCAATTTGATTCTTTTTGACTGAACGGTCCCAGACCTGATTGAGGTACTCGGCATTTATATAGTCACACACGTCGAAGAACCGTGGCTCGACCCCAAGTTCCTTTGCACGGGCCAAGACGTCGCGCCGGGCCCGGAACGATTGAAACACATGAGTCACATCAGGGAAAGAAAGGTAGTGATCGAGTCGGGGGAGGCCTGATGTGATGGAGAGCCACGCCACGACCACACGGATACTCTTGTATTTCTCTCGAATTTCAGAAACAGTCACCACTTCGGGTATGACCAAGAGGTTTTCGGGCCGGTCTTCAATTTCGAACGCGCGCTCCACGAGAGTGTACACGGGAAAGAGCACGGGGCTCGAATCCTCGAGTTTCGTGGCTGAAGGGTGAGGGACGCCTGACGCGTCCGTGTAGTACATGAAAGCCTGAAAATCTTGGGACCTCGCCGCTTCACACCATTGGTGCAGAGACTCTGGTCCGCCCGTCCGAAAGTATGGGCACCAAAAATACACTTTCATGATGTTTTTGCAAAGTACTCTTTTAAGCTTATGAATTCGTCACGGGGATCTGAACGAATCTCGAGAATCTGACTGCGGATCTCGTCAAAAAGGTTCCAGGCCAAGGGCAGAAACGTGAGCGGCTGGTCCGGGGCCGTCTCGAGCCACGACTTGGGGACCACTGGGGACCTCTGCCCGGGGGACCACCTTCCCTGCTTCAAGGGGTTATCGTCAATAATGACCTGGGGACGGACCCCTACAAAGTTCAGGAGCGTGTTGCCCTTGGCAGCCGCTCCGTACGCCACGACGTAGGCCCCCTCGAGACGGGTCTTGAGTCGTGTCCGAAACTCCAGGCATTTGGCAGCCCACTCGTCGTAGAGAGGAGCTGAATACAGGCCCTGGGTGCGCTCCTGCTCCATGAGGTTCGCCACGTTGGCCGAGGGCGGTCCCTGGCCGAGGATGAACATGTAACTCGTCCCGTGGATTGGGGTCTTGAGCACATCCATGAGTACGAGACCAGCGCGGTCTGAGAGTTTCTGGAACGAAAGAATATTGAAAAAATTGATGTGCTCGTGATAAATCGTGTCAAACTCCCCGTTCAGGACCATATCCGCCTGGCTCGTCTGTATATAGATTCGAGACTGGTCGTGCGTCACGCGTTTCATGTTTTTCAGGGTCTCCAAGGGGTCTCTTTGGTGCGCAAAGACATTCTGGGCATTCACGATATCAAAAAGAACACCCGGCTCGTACGAATCACCAAAGTACCCGAGAGTCACGTTGTGCCTCGTGGAGCTCAGGGGCCAGAGGTTTTCGGCAGGGTCCACGCCCCACGTCTCAGCCCCGCGCTTCTTGAACATGTCGAGCTGAGTCCCATCGTTGCACCCCACGTCCAGGACTTTTTGGCCCGGGCCCGCACCTGTAAACTCGGCGAACCAATCGAGATACTTTCGATACGTATCACTTGTTCCACTCACGTACAGATAGTGCTTGAACATGAGGTCCGGATCAATAAAATAATCCAGCTGGAGATGGCAACACTCTCGGCACCGAACAACAGCCAAGGGCCACGCCATCTCCACTTCATCCATAGAAGCCTTGAAATCATTTGCCAGCGGCTGATTCCCAAGGTTGAGGCACGGGACGAGACTTGGAGTTCCGCAAGCCAAGCACGTCATCTATTAAAAGGAACACGTGATCTTTTAAATAGTGATGCTTGGTCGAGTTCTCATAACTGGTTCTTCAGGTTTCGTGGCCCATCACATAGTCTCGAAGCTCCTTCTCGAGACGGATGTGACCGTGACGGGTCTCGACCGCCTCAACTATTCTGGAAATCTCAACAGAATTTCTGAGATTTTGGGACCCGAGACGCGCGGGCGGTTCCGGGTGCTGCACCATGATCTCCGGTCCGAGATTAACGAGCCTCTTATGAAACAGCTCGGAGAGTTTGATTATATCGTGCATGTCGCCGCGAGTAGTCACGTTGACCGAAGCATAGATCAGCCCGTGAATTTCGTCCTTGATAATGTCCTTGGGACGTGTCACATTCTCGACCTTGCCCGGAAGCAAAAAAATTTGAAAAAGTTTATTTATTTCTCAACGGATGAGATCTTCGGGCCCGCGCCACCCGGTGTGTCCTACGATGAGTATGACCGATACAATTCGACCAATCCGTATTCGGCCGCCAAGGCGGGTGGTGAGGAGCTCTGCGTCGCGTTTCGGAACACGTACAAGGTTCCCGTGGTCATCACGCACACCATGAATATATTCGGGCCGAGGCAGCACCCCGAGAAGTTTATACCTTTGTGCATCAGCAAAGTTCGGGACGGTGATAAGATTATGATTCATTCCGATTCGACTCGGACAATTCCGGGTAGTCGTCACTATATTCACGTGGAGGACGTGGCCGACGCGATCCTCTTCATTTTACGCGAGGATCCAGACCCTGAAATGCCTGGCTATTGTCCCAAGTTTAACGTGGTCGGGAAGGAGGAGGTTGACAATCTGACCCTTGCGCAGTACATCGCTGAGGCGGTCGGCAAGCCCCTGAGGTACGAGCTGGTCGATTTCCATTCTTCGCGACCGGGCCATGACCTTCGGTACGCCTTGTCGGGTGAGCGCCTTCGCAAGGCGGGCTGGGAGCCAAAGATTAGCCTCAAGGAGCGTATCAAGGATGTGGTCCAGTGGTCACTTGCGAACGATCACTGGCTCTATTAAAGTTCAGAGGTTCCGAGAATCATATGAAGGTCGTCGTGAGTCTGACAAGTACTCCCCCCCGGTTTCAGCACCTCGGACCCGTGCTCGAAGCCCTGGCCCGCCAGGCGTGTCACGAGGTCTGGCTGAACGTTCCCCGAAAGTACGGGCGCTGGCCCGAGTGGGACGGCACGACGGGAGTGCCCGAGTCAACGGACCCGAAGATTCACGTGAATCGAGACTGTGAAGATTTTGGGCCCGCGACCAAGTTCATCGGTCCGGCGCTCCACCTCGGACCCGAAGACCTCATAGTCTATGTGGATGATGACACGATCTATGATGATAGGCTCGTCACGAATCTTCTAAAGTGGCACAGGCTCGATCCCGCGAGTGCTTGGGGTCTCTCGGGTTTCAACTTTGAACAGTACTTCCAGGGCAAGTACCCTCGGCAGCATGGTCAACCCGTGGATGTCCTTGAAGGGTACGGGGCCGTGCTCGTCAAGGCGGGGTGGATTCAGCAGGCGCTCCCCGAGTTCAAGGAGTTGCTCGAGGTGACTTGGCACGATGACATGATTCTGTGCAATTTGCTCGAAAAGGCGGGCATCAAGCGAAAGACGGTCTATGTGCCCGAGGCGAACGTGGGTCAGAGCGTCCGCCAGCTCCAGTACGGTTTCGAGGGGGATGCACTCCATCACGTGGCGGGAGGTTCACACCAAACAAATAATTTGAAAATTTTGCGAAATTTCGAAGCTAAAGGGAAGTTGTACTATAATTATAAATGCTCGTAGACACATTCATGTTCTATAACGAGCTGGACATTTTGGAACTTCGTCTAGAGGTTCTCGACAAGTACGTGGATCGTTTCGTACTTGTCGAGTCCGAGGTGAATCATGTGGGCGGGCCCAAAGAGCTCTTTTTTCAGAAGAACCGCGAGCGATACGACAAGTGGCTCCACAAGATTGAACACGTTGTGGTCACGGCCGAAGAGTCCCCAAAGGATGAGAATCCGTGGTCCCGTGAAAAGTATCAACGCGAGTGTATTCTCCGGGGGGTCCAGGATGTTCCGGCCGAGTCAATCATCATGGTCAGCGACGTGGATGAGATTCCGGACCTGAGGGTCGTGCCCTTTGAAAAGTTGCCCCACGTCCTGAATTCGGTCCATATGTGGATGTTCGAGTACTCTCTGGACTATCTGTTTACGGGCGAGCCCTGGATCGGGACGGTGATCACGACTGCAGAGCTCTTCCGCAGGGCCGGGCCGAACAGCCTTCGTGACAGTCGCTGGAAGTTCCCCGTGATTCACTGGGCCGGGTGGCACCTCAGCAGTTTTGGAAACGCCGAACACGTGTGTAACAAGATGCATACGTTTGCCCATGCAAAGGACGGTCATCACACGTCCCAGACGCCTCAGACGTTCAAATTCTTCATCGAACAGGGCATTCACACGGACGGGCACACGTCACTCACGAAACGCTCCGCGGAGGTTCCTCTACCAGCACCTGTCGAAGTTCTACAGAGACTTGGTCTCTTGAAAGACCCATGAATCGAGCCTTGGTCAGTAGGAGTTCCCTGATCAGGTCCCCATCGAGCCACCGTAAAAGTTTCCTTTTTTGTTTTATATTGTTGAGTGGATTCGTCTTGTCGAGCAGACCCTGACACACTGGCCACGTCACTTCCCGAAGTTCCGCAAGTTCGCCCTCGAGGTTCCCGAGTCTCTCGAGGATGTGGACGTGCATCGGATCCATAGTACTACATGAAGCACCCCGCGTCTTTAGTATCACATTCGTAATTGACGCACACGGCGGCGGCAAGGGCAAAGAGAATACCGAGCCACTGGATCCAGTGATTGAATTTTTCGCCAAAAATGACATAGGCCGTAATGGCCCCACCTATGACAATCATAGCCTCCCACATGATGCAGGTCCACATCATGCTTTTTGATCCCAGGCTTTTCACAAGGAAATATATGACGCCAAGGTACGCCAGCATCCCAAACACGAGGTTCCTTTGGCGCCCGTGATCCGCGAACCATTTCAGGTGCGTATTTCCGACGAGTTCAGAAAGGGTCATCAACAAGACATTCAGGACCGTCATCTACTTTCGATCCTGATAAAAAAATGAAACGCTTTTTTGAAAATGATTGCGGCCCTGATTACTGGTGTGACGGGCCAAGACGGGAGTTACCTGGCCGAATTCCTTCTCGAAAAGGGGTACGCCGTCTATGGGCTCAGTCGGTACTGCTCGGAAAAGAAACTCGAGAGGCTCGTGGAGGTTTCCAAGCACCCCGAGTTTCACATGGTCCAGGGGGACCTGACGGATACGGCGCGCGTCACGGCCATCATCAACTCTTTTGAACAGTATGACCGTCTCGAGGTCTATAACCTGGGGGCCCAGTCCCATGTCAAGGTTTCATTCGATCAGCCCGAATACACGGCGAACGTGGATGCACTTGGGACGCTCCGCCTCGTCGAGGCGATTCATCAGTGTACATTCAGGGACCGTATTCGTTTTTACCAGGCGGGGACGTCTGAAATGTTCGGAAAGGCGCCGGCGCCCCAGAACGAGGAGACGCCCTTTTGGCCCCGAAGCCCGTACGGCGTCTCGAAGCTCTTTGGGTACTGGATCACGCGCAACTATCGCGAGTCATACGGTCTGTACACGTGTACCGGAATTTTGTTCAATCACGAGTCGGAGCGACGCGGCGAAGATTTCGTGACTCGCAAAGTGACTCTGGGCCTGGCTCGGTACATGAAGGATCAACAGAGTGTGCTCGAGCTCGGAAACCTCGAGTCTCGGCGCGACTGGGGCCACGCCCGTGATTATGTCGAGGCCATGTGGCTCATGCTTCAGCAGGAGGGGCCGCCTGAGGATCTCGTCATAGGAACGGGCCAGACACACACGATCAAGGAATTCATACAGGCGGCGGCAGAGGCGGCGGGTCTCAGCCTCGTCTGGAAGGGTCATGGCCCCGAGACCGAGGCTCTTGATGAATCAAACGGAAACGTGGTCATACGAATCAATCCCGAGTTTTATAGACCGGCCGAGGTGGACCTCTTGCTTGCGGACCCTCGCAAGGCGTACGAGAAACTCAATTGGATCCCAAAAATTTCATTCGAGGAACTTGCAAAGCGTATGATGCTTAGCGACCTAAAGGTTTCGGGGTCTTGAGAGGCACGTGATGACGAAACGTCTTTTCATAGGACCGCGACTCTTGGCCGGTATAGGCCAGGTGACGAAGCGCTATGCGCAGCTCACGGGTGGGGAGTTTGTGGAGATGGGCCACGAGCCTCTCGAACGCTCGTATGACATGGGGTTCGCCTTTGTCCTGCCCTTTGAGAACCAACTCGACCTCGTGGACCAGTACGCCAAGTTGTGCAAGCACATGATTTACATGACCATTTGCGAGACCGAGACGGTCCATCCATCCTACGGTCTCTTGGTCGACCGGTACCGGACCCTCTACGTCGCTTCCGAATTTTGTAAAAAAGTTTTTAAAAAACAATTTCCTCATGGAGACTGGCGAGTCATCCACCTGTGGGCGCCCCCGGGCCCCATGGGCTCCCGGGACCTCACAGGGCCCTATACCTTCTACACGATTGGAAACGTGAATGACCCGAGGAAAAACTTTGGGGCTCTCCTGAAGGCTCTTGATTACGTGCCTGGAGCGCGTCTCCTTGTCAAGGCGACGTGTCTCCAGCCGGTCCAGATCCAGGACCCGCGCGTGACGGTCATCAACGGTCTCATAAGTGATGAGCAAATGGAGAATATTCACAAGCACGGACACTGTTACGTCAATTGCTCCCATTCCGAGGGGGTCGGCATGGGGGCCGTCGAGGCTGCTCTTCGAGGGCGGCCCGTGATCATCACGGACTACGGGGGTCTCAAGGAGTACGTCCAGACACCATTTGTTGTCGAGTGTACCCTCGGACCGATCGGGTTTGACGACTTTTTGTTTACCAAAGACCTCGTCTGGGGTCATCCAAGTTTCGAAGATCTTGTCAGGCACATGCGAACATGTGCCGAGGGTCGAATCATGACCTGGGATCACTCACGGACCGTGGATCTCATGGGGCGTGTCGCCGCTGAACTTGATTGCAAGCCATATGGTCAGGGCCAGAACTACTGAAGAATTCAAAAGAAAACCATTCTGAGTGTTTAGATACATGAGCGTATCGTCCACGAGACGAATCCCCGTTGGCTTGGTGACCAATTTGGTCACGACGCGAACGAATAGGAAATTGATAAAAACTGCTGTGAGTATGAGGTTCTCCATTCGTTGATAATTTCCAAGTTTTTTAATCGCCAGACTCAGTAATGGTCGACCTCAAGCGTATGGCCCAGCGTATGAAACTCCACAAGATCGAGGGGACCGTGGTTCATCACTGTGCACTTTTGGTAAAGTTCCTCGCCGAGGAGGGCATCAAGTCTCGAGTCATCCACGGGTACTGTGTGTCTCCGAACGAAATTTGCGAACATTACTGGGTCCGGGTCGAACCCGAGGGCCTGGACATGGACATAGGCTACGAGCTGGCCTGTATGTATTCACCGGAGCTGATGGCCCTGAAGACGGTTCTGGCCGAAGAGTTTCCCGAGGGGCTCAAAGACCAGAACGGCAAGGTCCCTGAAGTGCTCCGTCAGGAGGACAATCAGAGGATTTTCGAGTTGTACGAGACACAGCCCCGGGCATTCTGGAACGAGGCACCAAAGAGCGTACGGACGTTTAGGCCCTAGACAAACTGTATGAGACTGACCAGATCTGGCGGGAGGTTCTTCTTGACTTGCTTGAAAAACATCTCAAAGAGGGGATTCGAGTTGTGAATCTCGACTCGGTCCAGAAGGACCTCATCATCTGAACGGATCGTGTACAGGAGGTTCACGAGCTGGGCCGTCGTCTGGGCATTCAGAGATGTGATCCCGACGCCCTTGAGGTTCAAGATCATCACCTCCCGAAGCTTGTTTGTTCGGATATAGTCCTCGACCTGGGCTACGATGGGCTTCAGGCCCCGTGCAAAGGTCTCGGCCTCGTCAGGGGTGCTCGGCTGATTCTTCAGATATTCATTCCCGAGAATCTCAACAAACAGGGTGTTGCCCTCGGGGTAGAATCTGAATATCTCAGTCATGTAATCTACACGACCTTTTTCTTTATTATTAGTATGCTGCACTACGTTCGACTTGGCGCTGTGGCCTATGTGTCCGCTCTTTGTTTCATGGCGGCCTGTGCCAGTTCAGTCCTCGTGGATCGCTTCACGAGTCCGCTTGATACATCCAAGTCCAAGGTGCGTATTTTCGGGGAGGTGACGTTCCAATTTGCTCTTATAGGCATGGTGGCTTTCCTGAGCAGGGGTCTGATAAAGAAGATTCCCTTCCCACTCGAGGGCGCCGCTGGATACATCCACTCCCAATTGAGTGAATTGCGTACCCTGCCGCTTTTCGTTTTTATATTTATGTTTTTCCAAAAGAAAACCCAGGACAAGATGCGGTTCCTCTTCTAGGGGAGTCCGAGCGCCCTGAGTTTTTCCTGAAATTCTTGATTTTCACCATGACCGGAGAGGGCCCGCCACGTTGCGCTCATGGGATCCTTGATGATGTCCCGCAAGAGGGCCACTTCGAGACGACTCAGGGTCATGGACCCGAGCCGGAAATCCTCAAAGGCTTCACAGGTCACGGGGACTATGGGTCGGATCCGCTCATAGACCTGGGCCGCCACGTCCCGAATCTCCTTTTGGGCGTGGTCATCCATGCGCAAGGCCAGAAAGTGCAAGAGATTGTGAAGATCAATTTTCCAGTAAAATTCGGTGAATGTACACTGGGGCAGGTGGGCCCGGGCGAGCTCTCGCGAGACGCCCTTTTCCAAGAGCTCGTCATAGACGTAAAACGCAAATTCACACGCCGACTTTTGCTTGGCGAGCAGGTCCGAGTCTCCAAGGGGTTCCTCACCACCCTGGGGCTTTGACCCCTGCTTACGGAGCTGCTCGGGCAAAAAGTACTCATCCGGAATGACCGAGTACCGTGCACTCATCTCATTCACAGAGGCCGTGCGGTGCCGAAGCCACTGGCGAGCCACGTATATGGGCGCCCGAATATGAAACTTGAACTCGACCATCTCGAACGGGGTCGTGTGCTTGTGCCTCATAAGGTACCGAATCAGGGCGCGATCATCACTCGTGCCCTTGGTTCCTGCACCGTATGAGACGCGGGCAGCCTGGACGATGGACGAGTCCGTACCCATGGACTCGACGAGTCGAACGAAGCTCATTTTTATTGAGTAAGCGCCTGAACTTTTTAAGAGGCTAATAGTAGTGATGCCCTCGCCTTACACTCCTTCCCGCCCAAGCATTTCACCAGTCGTCATGAGAAACGTTGTACGGAATCTCAACCGCGAGTTTGCCATTATGGAATTGGCCGATGAGTTCCGTCGACTCCAGTACCTGAACATCAACGCGTTCCCTCGGTCGTACCAGGCGCTCGCCAACTCGTTCGCGCGCAACGTCATCAACGGCGCGCGGGGCAACCACGCCGCCCTCGAACGCGCTCTGAGTGCCCTCCCGAGCGTCCGACGCATAGGGTCCGGGTCCCCCAGGTCACATGCGGCCGCAACAACGATCCAGGCGCGCGCTCGCGGTATAGCAGGCCGGAAACGCGCAGCGGCCCGCGGGACCCGGCTCGTCGTGGGGCCAAACGGGAACATGATGGTGGCTGTGCCAAACAAAAGACGATAAAAGCAATTTTTCATACAGGACGTGTATGAAAAACGCTCCTGACAGGGGTCGAACCTGTGACATTCAGATTAACAGTCTGACGCTCTACCGACTGAGCTACGGGAGCACGGGGAAACGAGTTTCCCGTGGGACCAAAGGTCCTGCGCGCATCGGGAATCGAACCCGAGCTAACACCTTGGAAGGGTGTTGTACTACCACTATACTATGCGCGCCGAAGAGGGAACGCAAGTTCCCTCTTTCCGACCTGCCGGAATCGAACCAGCGACCGTAGGATATCTCGAGACGACTACAGTCCCACGCTCTACCAACTGAGCTAAGGTCGGACGGGG
>Ga0164296_1005454_pt1 | contig 11147 bp, 8 predicted proteins | sample GEODES057metaG_FD_113533 | JGI IMG/M metagenome (GOLD analysis project Ga0164296, IMG submission 113533) | Dystrophic lake water microbial communities from Trout Bog Lake, Wisconsin, USA - GEODES057 metaG | ecosystem: Environmental > Aquatic > Freshwater > Lake | place: USA: Trout Bog Lake... | reverse complement strand
GGGTAATTGGCGGGTTTTGCCCAACCGGGAACAATGATTGAGCTGGCACCGAGGCCAACAGCAGATTTAAGTAGGTTCCTGCGAGTAATCATGTCCGTCTCTTGTGTATATTTCTGTATATCTTACGACGATATCGCTCTGTGTGTAAGCTATAAAATCTTTCTGGAGACGTTAATGTACGCAGCACCGCCTAGAATTAAAGCAGAGGTCTTTGCACGGATTCCTGATAAGTTTCGTAAAGCAGGTCAGATCAGTCCTGAGAGAATGGCTGCAGGCAAAGGTACGCTTGCAACAGATTGTTTTATTGAAGGTCCCTCGTTTGATCGGGCTGGTAACCTGTACATAGTGGACATCGCATTTGGTCGCATATTCAAAATCACGCCATCCGGTGATATCGATGTCATAGCCGAATACGACGGTGAACCAAACGGATTAAAAATTCATCAAGATGGTCGCATTTTTGTCACTGATCACAAATGTGGACTATTAAATGTTGATCCCAATACAGGGCGGGTGGTAATCGTTGCTGAGCGTTACATGACAGAACGATTCAGAGGTTTGAACGATCTTTATCTTGCTAAAAATGGCTCCATCTATTTCACAGATCAGGGGCAAAGTAATATTCTTGAGCAGACTGGACGCGTCTATAGAATGAATCCAGATGGCAAGATCGAAAAGCTGTTCGATAATGTTCCCAGCCCTAACGGCGTTGTGATGAGTCCTAACGAAAGGCAGCTATACGTCGCGGTAACCCGAACCAATGCGATATGGAAAAGTGTTTTATCGCCGGATGACGGATTAACCAGGACTGGGCTATTTATACAAATGTCGGGCGGGCTAGGGCCAGATGGCCTGGCAGTAGACCAGCAAGGTAATTTGGTCGTCGCTCATGCGGGCGGCGGCAAAGTTTGGCTATTCTCACCAACTGGAGAACCGATTTTGCGTATTGATGCGCCTGCCGGCTTAATGACGACTAATGTCGCTTTCGGTGGGCAAGGCAACAAGCAGCTATACATTACCGAGTCAGATACAGGCTGCGTGCTTATCGCTCCGATGAATGTGCCAGGTCAGCCAATGCACAGTCATCTGTAGATAGGCGAGATGTATGCAGACCTATGAGCAACTTAGGCGCGGTGAGCTAAGAGGAAGTGCGCGGCTGACGTTATCTGAAAATTTAACGAATTTCCCACGTGAAATTTTCGAACTGGCAGACACACTCGAAATTCTTGATCTCTCGGGCAATCAGCTGCGAACGCTGCCTGATGATCTACCTTGTTTGCACAAGCTGAGGATTATTTTTTGTTCAAATAATCAGTTCACTAAACTGCCAGAAGTGCTCGGTCGTTGCCCTGAGCTGAGCATGATTGGATTTAAGGCAAATCAAATTACTGAAGTCCCTGCTTCAGCCTTGCCGGCAAAACTTCGCTGGTTAATTTTGACAGACAATTTAGTCCAATCTTTGCCCGACGAGATTGGTCAGTGTTTGAGCCTGCAGAAATTGATGCTGGCGGGCAATAAATTGGCGCAATTACCAGTTGCGTTGACAGGTTGTCGAGGGCTCGAACTCTTGCGAATCGCAGCAAACGATCTGCAGGAATTTCCCAGATTTTTATTGACGATGCCAAAGCTGTCTTGGTTGGCCTATGGTGGAAATCCATTCACGCTGGCGTTAGAAAAAAACATTCTGAATCAAAAAACACTGCCACTTGTGAGGTGGCCAGATCTTGAAGTTCTTGAGCTTCTTGGGCAAGGCGCTTCAGGACAGATATACCGGGCTCGTCACATCGCAGAGAATAAACAAACGGAGGACGTTGCATTAAAGATTTTCAAAGCTTCCGTGACAAGCGATGGTTTGCCTAGCAGTGAGCTGGCTGCAAATATCGCTGCTGGACATCATCCGAACTTAACTGAAATTAAGGGTAGGTTAATTAACCATCCCGAAAATAAACAAGGGTTACTGATGTCCTTATTAAATTCGGATTTCAAAAATATGGCAAAGCCACCTAGCTTTGAATCTTGTACACGTGATGTATACGACAAAGGGATATCATTTGATGGGTCTTCTACGTTAAAAATCGCAATGAGTATCGCTCAGGCGATTGCGCACTTACATCAGCGCGCAGTGATGCACGGCGACCTCTATGCTCATAACATCCTTTTACAGGCAAGGGGTGAAGTCGTGTTCGGAGACTATGGCGCAGCGAGTTTTTTTAATTTTGATACGGAAACGACTCATGCACTCCAGCGCATGGAGGTTAGGGCATACGGCTATCTATTGGAGGAATTGACTGAACGAACTCGAGTGGATCAAAGTGAGCCGGCGGTATTAGAGGCTTTAAATAAGCTTAAGATTGAGTGTTTAAACGATGAGATCAGAGTTCGACCTCTCTTTGATCAGGTAGTCGACACTTTATCGAATCTGTAAAATTTGGAAGCTATATGCAAAAAAATATAACGCAGTGGCTTTGTGTCTTCGCCATGTTGCTATCTGGTTTGGTTTCTGCCCAGACATTTCCCTCCAAGCCGGTAAAAATTATTGTTCCGTTTCCGCCAGGTGGCGGAACAGATATTTTGGCTCGACCCATTGCGCAAAAACTATCTGAAAAATGGGGTCAGCCGGTGGTAATTGATAACCGCGGCGGAGCTGGGGGAGTGATCGGAACAAAAGCTGCAGCAGAAGCTGAGCCTGATGGATACACATTGATATTTGGTGTTTTAGGCACACATGCTGTTAATCAAAGTTTGTACGCCAATCCAGGATTTGATTCGACAAAAGATTTTGCAGCAATCACGATGGTTGCCAATACTCCGAACGTGCTAGTCGTTCATCCTTCGGTCCCTGCTAATTCAATCAAGGGATTGATCGCTTACGCAAAATCTAATCCAGGGAAATTAAATTACGTTACTCCTGGTAACGGTACGCCCTCGCACCTAGCTACTGCAATATTTGAAGATATGGCCGGCGTAAAGTTAACGCATGTCCCTTATAAGGGTAGCGGTCCTGCCTTAACTGATATGTTGAGTGGGCAAACTCAATTATGGATTGCAAACGCTCCTGTTGTTTTACAACATATTAAGTCAGGAAAATTGAGAGCGCTTGCAACGACCAGCGCCATTAGACCCGAGAGCTTTAAGGACCTACCTACGCTAGACGAAGCTGGTTTGATGGGGTACGAGGCGGATACATGGTATGGGATTTTTGCACCAGCCAAAACGCCGAAGGCAATTGTGGATCAACTCAACAAAGATATTGTGGATGTGCTGAATTCGACTGACATTCAGGAAAAATTCAAACAAGAAGGAGCGGAAATTGTTGCTAACTCATCATCTGAGTTCACACAGAAAGTTCGCAATGACGTTGCAAAATGGAAAAAAGTAATCGTGAAATTAAATTTGAAGGTTGATGGATCGTGATTGCAGCAGAGTTTGGTAAATTTATTTCTGCCTTACGCGCAGAGCATTTGTCTATTGAAATTATCGACGCCGTCAAACTGAGGATTCTAGATACGATAGGCGTAGGTGTTGCCGGCGCCCAACTTGGCCTGAATCGTCCCGCGATTTCTTTGTTTGAGGCAGGTAATCCTCAAGCCCATGTATGGGGTACTGCTGCAAAAGGTAGTGCCAGAGAAGCTGCGATGGCGAATTCATATGCCACTCATGCAACTTATCTTGAGGACGGTTCGCGATTTACCGGCGGACACCCCTCATCAGTCTTGATCCCTGCAATTTTTGCTTATGCTGAGGTATCCAAGTTACCTGGCACTCAGTTGTTAGTGGCGGCGGTAGCCGGTTATGAGGTGTTTTTGAGACTGGGCAGGGATATATATCCGGCCGACGTCAATCGAGGTTTTCAGCCTACCGCTATTTTGGCCGCTGTATCGTCCTCAGCGGCAATGGCAAGACTGCTCGATCTCGATGCTAGTCAGTCTCAAAACGCCGTTTCGATAGGCGCCAATCTCGGTATCGGCATGAAAGAGGCGCTTAAAAGTTCTGCTACGCAACCTTTACAGGTGGCGAGAGGCTGCGAGGCAGGTATTGTTGCTGCCAAATTTGCCGAGTCTGGCTTGGCTGGGGCGAGTTCTATTTTTGAAAAAGGCTTTTATCCTGCATTTGGTGGATCGCTCGATAGCATGACTGCTTTGAAAGATCTAGGCCGTTCATACAGAATCAACGAGACTTACATGAAGCGACATGCAGGTTGTCGCGGTAACCATGCACCGTTAGATGTGGCACTTGAGTTAATTGATGTCGAGAAGATTGATACTGCTCGTATTAGAGCTATGAGAGTAGCAGTCGATACTGTCACGTTAGCCGCGTCGATAGAAGATCCGAAGAACGGAGAGCAGACGCAATTTAGCATTGGATTCTCAATTGCTGTTGCTATTATTCACGGTAATGCATCGATTTATCAATACAACGACAAGCGACTTTCGGAGTCTGCCGTACGTGCTTTGATGGATAAAATTACTGTGGTAGCCGATAAACGCCTAGATGCTGGTTATCCTGAAAAGCGCGCTGCGAGTATTCAAATCGAAATGCTTGACGGGACCACTTATAGTCATGAAATTGACAATGCTCGCGGTGAACCCGAGTGGCCCATTAATTCGCAAGAAATTATTGATAAATTTTTTGCGCACACGAGAGGGTGTCTAGGTGTTAAGGCTGAAGAAATCTATAGTCTTGTCATGACGCTTGAGAAACAAAGTGATGTTTCAGTCATAGGCAAGCTTTGTTCACTAAGCTGATCGACTAAATCAATATTACACAATAGAACCGCGCCACCTTAAGGCTTGAGCGATGATGCTCTGGTGTTCGTTTGCAACCGCCAGATCTACACCTCGATCTAACGAATCTGTGTCTAGGCCCGGCCATTTCCCGAGTACTTGCCCACCGAGTAAATTACTTCCAATCACCATTGCAAGGCTGCCATGACCGTGATCAGTGCCGTTACTGCGATTGCTGCGCAACCTGCGACCAAACTCTGTCATGATGAGTAACGTGTAAGGTTCATTGCGAGCTTGCATATCTTGTCTAAAAGCATCAATGCTTTGAGACAGATTTTTTACAACACCGTTCATTCGCCCCTGTTGGCTTTCGTGAGTGTCCCAGCCTGTTTGGTCAATCCAGGCGTACTGTAAACCGACTCGACTCACGATAAGTCTGGCCACTGAGCGCAAACCGATGCCAGGATCGCTGTGGGGATAATCGACTTTTCCTGCTGTCTGATGAGCTAGGATTTTATTGTCAGCAGACTTTGGTAGAGATGAACTGATTTTGACTATGCTTTCGAGATGCGTACTCATAGTTAAAGAGATACCCGAATGCTGTTTGTCTGCTGCGCACAATGCCGCCAGATTAGCAATGCCTGACTGACCATTTGGAACGTTGATTCCATTTTGTAAATCTCTTATAGCTATTGCTTTATGCGACCCTTGCATTGATCGAGGTAAATTGGTTGAACCAGCAAAAAGTGATATGGCTCTTGAGTCTTTGCTTTCTTCGCCTTGAATTTGTCTGGTCAACCATCCTCGATTATCTGGAACATGATTCAGTGAGTTGAGGCCGCGCTCAATTATTTCCTGAGCCTCGAAATGTGAGCGTGTTTCATTTGCGATTCCCGCAGCTGGCCAAATTGCCATTTGACGTTTTTCAAATAAATCGGCAAACGCACTTGCTTCTGGATGCCAATAAAACTTGAACGACTCACTCGTGATTGAACCTGCTGCTTGATCTCGATTAAATCGCATTTCAGGTGGGCGGGCTGCAAGGAAATGTCCATCATCCAAAGGAGAGAGTATGTTTAGACCATCGGCTGCTCCTCTTTGGAATACGACGATAAGTGGTCCTTTGACGAGCGTATTTTTAATATCAGGCAAGGACTGTGCGAGAGCGACTTTATTGAGCCCTCCCAACATTGCCGGCCAAAATAGATCTGCGCCCCCAAGCGATAGGCCTGCCAATGTTGTTTTAAGTAATTTTCGTCTGAGGTGATTTTTCATTGCTATCCCCAAAGCGTTGTATCAGGAGTGATTGCTTCGGTTTGAAAACTTGGGGCCCAAGCTAGATAGCCAACCAGCTTGCGAGCTTCATTTTGACTGCGCAGCCGCAATGTTGGATTAATTCCTTGTGCTAGCAGAACCGCTTGAGTGAGGTCAGGTCTAGGTTTGCCGAATAGTGGCGTATCCCATCTGCTCATCAAATCTGAGTAGCTGGGCGTATTGCCTAGCCCATCGAATGGATTCCAATCGCCAGTACCCCACCAATTTTCAGATAAGCCTTGAATCAAGGTGAGTCGCTGCCGCATATAGCCTGCCGACAGCAACCACTCCATTCCATCAGGAGGCCCCTCCGGAGATACCCAGCTGTATATCGCAGGGCCAGCGGATTCGTGCTGTCCCATAATTTTTCCTTCACCAATTGAAAATGACAAATTAACGCCTTGCACAAAACTAGCAACCAGTCGTGTTGGGCGTTTCACTTTTTGGCGAAGAGAGTCCGGTATGCGAAGCGCTTCGTTTGCTAAGTGCTGCGAGACAAATGCTAATTGATTTGGTGAGTTCAGATGTTGAATAAATACGCGTGTGCAACTATCTATTAACTGTTGAGGAGGATCATCATTTATCATCCGCCTAACCAATTTTCTCATGAGGTTTTTGGCTGTAGCAGGGTGCCGCGCGCACATGTCAAGCACTTGCTCACCATCCTTCATTGGCCCTCTGTAGGGACTGAATTCGTTTGCAAGAACTCGCTTTTGATAGTTGTCATGCCACGACTCTATGTACTTAAAACGGCCTGATTTTTCTAAACTTTGCCCGCCTCCGATGGAGGAACCGTCTTCAATAGTCCAACCTGTAAAGGCGCGCGCAGCTTCATATACGTCCTGATCGATGTAGCCGACTGGTGCACCTTGTAGCGCCCCTGGAACCTGTTGCCATTGGGAGTACAAGTTATTTAAGTATGCTTCTCTACCCAGTGTGTGAAGCTCGAATAATTCACGTGCATAATTTTCGTTCGCACTTCCGGCTTTCGAGCTTTTATTGTTCAAGTAATACAGCATGCAAGGATGCTTAGCTGTTGCTTCGAGAAATTGTCGAAAATTTCCAAAGGCATGACGCTGAATAACTTCATTTTCCCAATGAGGTAAGAAAGCGCCAACGTTTCCGTCATAGCCATATATTGAAAAATGATCTCTCCAAAAACCTACCCACTGGTCCTTCCATTGGTTTTTGCTGCTGACTGCCAGTATTAATTCAGCTGCTTGAATTTCATGCCTTGGTCTGGCTCGCTCAGGGGCAGGCATTTGTTCATTTTTTACGCTGTAATTGAATAGAGTGGGTAAATCAGCATTGACCAAATGCATTGGCCTTAGCTCGTCAACGGCCGCCCATGAGCGGCCATCTTTGAACTCGCCGGCAGGGTAGCGAAGCCTGAGCTCAATCTGACTTAGATCTGTACCCATTACTGATCACCTTGTATGAGTAATAGGTGAGTTAGATCAAGAGCAAATTAAATAGTTCAGAAGAGTGAATTGTTACTCGGAATATGAGAAATCCTAGGATCGAACAAAACCAGCGTAAGAATTTTTTGCCACATTGTTGCAAATCTCTTTGAAGTGAGCCATTCCACCCGCATACGGCATGAACACCTGGGGTTTGCCAGGAACGTTAGCTCCGAGATACCAAGAATGCTTGGCTTGAGGCAACAGAGTTGCATTGGCCGCCGCATTAACCTCCAGTACCCAATCGTCTGCCGCTTTAGGGGTGGCTTCAATTTTGTTTAGGCCTTTCGTTTGCATTTCGGCGATGCAATTGGTAATCCATTCGACATGTTGTTCGATAGCTACTGGCATATTGCATAGTACTGAAGGGCTGCCAGGACCAGTTATCGTAAACATGTTGGGGAATCCTGGAACTTGAACGCCCAAATAGTTAACAGGACCAGCGGCCCACGCCTCCTTCAACGGCATATTGTTCTTACCGGAGATATTGATATTGAGCAGCGGTCCCGTCAGCGCATCAAAACCTGTCGCAAAAACAATGATATCCAGCGGATATTCTTGCTCGGTTGTTTTGATACCTTGAGCTGTGATTTTTTCGATTGGCGTCTTACGCAAATTCACGATTGAAACGTTGTCGCGGTTATACGTCTCGAAATAGTTCGTATCTACCGGCGGACGTTTGGTAGCAAAAGGATGGTCGATATCAGCAAGGATGGCGGCTTTAGCAGGATCTTTAACAATTTCACGAATTTTTTCGCAAATAAATTGTGCAACGATATCGTTTGCTGATTTGTCTATAAGGACATCACTAAACGCAGCACGAAATTCAAGACCACCTTTTTGCCAAGCTTTTTCTAGAATTTCTAGGCGTTCTTGCTCTGGCGTTTTGACAACCGAGCGGTCAACAATTCGGAACGCATGTCCATTAGTATTGGTGTGCATGACTTCGCGAATTTGCTCGAGTTTTTCTTTTGCGAATTTTTTAAAGTCTGCTGTAAGTGGGGCATTACGAGCCGGGATACTGTAGTTTGCCGTCCGCTGGAACACGGTGAGATGCGCAGCTTGTTCGGCAATGACCGGTATGGCTTGAATACCTGTTGATCCCGTTCCGATAATGCCGACGCGTTTACCTTTGAAATCGACACCTTCATGTGGCCATTGACCAGTGTGATACCAGTTGCCACTGAATGTTTCTAGGCCGGGTATTTTGGGAATGTTTGCAGACGACAAGCAACCGACAGCAGTGATGAAATATTTGGCGACATATTCTTCGCCCTTGTCGGTCATAACGTGCCAGCGGTTCTCTGCATCGTTGTATTTCGCAGCCGTGACTTTGGTTTTAAAGCTGATATTGGTTCGAAGTTTAAATTTGTCGGCAACATAACTTAAGTAACGTCTGATTTCCGCATGATCAGGATATCGCTGAGACCATTCCCATTCTTTTACTAGCTCATCAGAAAAGTAATACTGATAAGAGTGACTCTCAGAATCGCATCGAGCGCCCGGATATCGATTCCAATACCAAGTGCCGCCGACCTCATCGGCGACTTCAATTACCTTGACGTTGAGCTTGAGTTTGTCACGCAGGCATAGCAGTTGGTACATACCGGAAAATCCGGCGCCGATAATCACTGCATCAACGCTTATTACTTTCGTTGATGAGTTTTGGGTGTTGGTTGCTTCTGCGATTGACATAATTGGTGCGCTGTCTCAAAAAAATTGGGGATATATTTTTATTGTTATCCCCAATCTTAAAGCAAATTTTGAATTGATAATCAGTTTAGCTTTTCGAAACTCTGAATTTGACTCACTCTGAAGGTTTTGACTTCTTTGGCATTGAAATCAGCCTTTTTAAAATCAAAAGACTGGATGTTGAGGTTTTCATACATTTTGACGTAATAGACCATATTTTTGTTGTCGGCGACAGTTGACCACTCCGTCACCTCATATCCGCCACTTCCGCCTCCGTATGGATTGGAGGCTGGAAGTGTTACTGCTCCAGGTGGAATATCAAAACTGCCTAAGATATGGAACGCTGAATTAACTTGCTGCGCACTCGTAAAGTTTGTAGGCACTGAGCTTGCTAGAAAGATTGCTCGGATGAATCTATCTGGACTCAGGTAGCTTCCGGGCAGTCCGTGCAAGCCACTACCAGAGCTAGAGGGAGGAAAAGTAGCACCATTGATGGTTATCGGATCCCGTTCGATCTTGGACAAGTTAGCGTAGCTACCTATCGTTTGTAGCTGCTCCCGAAACGCTGGATCATTCGTCATGACGCCCACCGGATTGTCCGTCATCATTAGTTGTCCGTTTAAGTATTCAATAACCAAGCTTTTGCCATTTCGATCGTGTAGCGTCATTCTTACCGGTACGACGCTGTTGTTGTAGGCGGCGAGTTTTGAGTCATTAACCTGTATCTTTTGAAAACCCGCTTTTACTTCATCGATGGTTGCGAAATTGGTCAATGCGTAGGTGAGCATTTGCACTGATGAAATACTCTGCTGTGATTCGCTTGGCGGTGTTTTCTGGTACTGCGCCGTGTTGGGGGCATTAAGTAGCCCACCAATAAGTCCGACCTCGTTCATACCGTCAACTAGGACAGGCAGTTGCAGCGCGTTCATGCCAGCTACACCGTATTTTGTAGACCAATTCAGACCGCTTCCCGCCTGCCCATTGACACCAATGCCCTGTAGTGTCAGATTTTTGGGAATAACGATGATTTCGGAATGTAACGGTAAGCCAAATTCTAGAGTTCTTCCATACACGTAGCCGCTATCACTACCTTTGAGTAAAAAGCTCGTGCATGCATTCGTCGTCAGCGGACCTACCGCCGTTGATACGACCATCGCGATAGCGAGCGTTTTCTTTAAAAAAACATGTTTCATTTATATTCTTCCATAATCAAGTTGTAGCGGTACAGACGACGCACTCTGTTTAATAAAAATTACTTACGAGAAACATCATGCATTCTCTTGCCCAAATCGGAGTGAGATAAGTATGGTTGTTTGCTATCAATCACATTATCTGGCTTTCCATTAAGAAATGCTTGAAGATTCGATAATGATGTATGGAAAAATTCTTCCATATTATCTTTAGTCACAAACCCAATATGAGGCGTTGCCACCACGTTGGGTAACGATCTGTAAGGGTGATCGATTGGCAGGGGTTCGATATCAAAAACATCTAAGCCAGCTCCGCCAATGGTTTTCGCTTGTAATGCTGTCAAGAGCGCTTGGTCATCGACGATTTGAGATCTAGATGTATTAATCAAAAATGCGTCCGATTTCATAGAATCTATTTCGTTTTGACCTACTAGTCCTTTTGTACCCTCAGTGAGGGGCATGTGAATCGTTATGGCGTCTGATTGTTGAAAAAGTTCAGTTTTAGTGACTGCGATCACTCCATGGGCAGCAGCTCGTTCTTGAGTCATGTTACGACTCCAAGTTATAACTCGCATGCCAAAGGCTTGGCCGATGCGAGCAACTGGAATGCCCATATTACCTAAACCAAGTACTCCCAATGTCTTGCCAGCTAAACCGCGGCCAAGTTGGACTTGCCAGCCACCCGCTTTTAAAGAGGATTGTTCCGCGGACATACAACGAAATAGCGACAAGATCAGAGCCCAGGTTACCTCCACAGTTGTGCCATG
>Ga0164296_1005453_pt1 | contig 11150 bp, 9 predicted proteins | sample GEODES057metaG_FD_113533 | JGI IMG/M metagenome (GOLD analysis project Ga0164296, IMG submission 113533) | Dystrophic lake water microbial communities from Trout Bog Lake, Wisconsin, USA - GEODES057 metaG | ecosystem: Environmental > Aquatic > Freshwater > Lake | place: USA: Trout Bog Lake... | reverse complement strand
TCACAGGCGATTTTTTCAAGGAGGGTTGGGACTTCATCTTCGTTCCTTCGTCACTACGACGAAGCCCCAACCCTCCTTAAATCACAACCTCAAATCTGTGCCATTGGTGCTGACGGGGGACAAACCCGATGTCGAAGGAAGAGGCGGAAGAGTCGGGCATTGATCCCCAACTCCGTCATTCATTGGTGCGTGCTGTCGTCGGCAAATCCAACCGCGCCCCAAAGGGAGCTGCCATCTACATCGAGCTGAAAAGCCAGGACCTCGGCAATGGCTCAACCTATGAGCAGTCCGATACAGCTGCCGTCGCTGTCCTCTGGACGAAGCCCGAAGTTCTTGATGGCGTCACCCCGCTGAGGATTGCTGGCATCCAGCAGAAGGTCGCTGACGGCGAATGGCGGGAGAATGTCCAGGCCAAGGAGCACTGGGTCGGGAACGTCATAGCCGAAACCCTGGGTCTGTCGCTGGAGAACGACAAGCCTCGGATCAAGAAAATCCTCAACTGGCTGGTTTCCCATGGGCATCTGGAGATTGAGTACAAGCCAGGCAAGAACGGGAAATCTCACCCCTACGCCGTGGTCGGTAAACTGGTCGATCCGTCAGCAGTCTCCCCCCCGCCATCGACCTCTGACCCGTAAAGCGGTTGGGATACACCTGCCGAGCCACCCCCCACCACCTACCCACCCCCTAAAGGGGAGTGGGGGTGGTGGTAAGGGTGGCAGGTGCGCGGCGGTGAATGAAGCCATGACGATTTAACCCCACCGATCGCTTGCCTGCGCATGAGGGCAACCAAGATTGCCAGGGATCATTCCCTTGCCGACAGATGTGCAATTAATTGCATTTATTAGGTCTGCTAAATCTGGGGTCATGGACATCGGTGGGCAACAAGCCTGGGCAGAGCCATCCCTCTCTCGGTAACATGCCCCGTTTGCCGTTCCCAGACTCAAGGAGTCACGATCATGCTTCTGGGCAACCATCACACATCATGGCGATCAACATGCTGTATAGCGCTCCAGTCGGCCATTACGTAGTGTCGAACCAATTTCATATCAGTGCAATTAACTGCAATTGAGTCGGTCATTAACTCCTGCTGGCTATTGTCGGCTAAAATCTTCCGAGCGGTAGGGTGGCTGAATATGGCGAAGACATCCATAGCGGGGAGACCCAAGCAATCTTGGCTCAAAAAACTGGTGAAGCTGGCTGGGGAACCATCGCTGCACTACTATGAACTCGCCATGGCCCTGGCCAAGCATGCCCCGGATGCTGTCAGCGTTTCCGAGGTTTCACGGCTGACGGGACAGAGCTTGCGGCGCTTGTACTATTTGCGTGATGTGGGCGACCTCATTCGGCAGCACCGCATCAGCCGGGAACAGGCCGAGCGACTGGGATGGACCAAGCTCAGTATTCTGGCCCAAAAAGCCAAGGCTAACTTCGACAACGCCAGCAACATAACAGACCTCATCGACTTGGCCGAGATCGTAACGGCGCATGCGCTCAGCCGGGACAGCGGCGAAAGCGGGGCCGAAGAGGCTGACAAAGCCCTGCTGTTCCGATTGTCGCCCGCGCAGCATTCCATCGTCGCGGAGGCCCTTCAAAAATGCGGGGCGACCAGCCGGGGAAAGAGGGGGCTTATCGGGAAGGAAGCTGCCTTGGTTGAGTTGGCGAAACGAGTTCTGTGACCGGCTGGGCGGATAGCTTTTGGGTGGTGCCTCCGAGGCTTAGACCATAGGGGAACTGGGCCTTGCAGGCGGGCCTGTGCAGCCAATTCGCCGATGGATTTTTGGTGATATGGGTTGGACGGCCCGGACGTTCCATCAGGGACAAATGGACGGTTTCAAGAGGGATCGGACAGGATTTCGGACAGATACCGATTGCCGCAAGTTGATAGGTAAATCGTTGAACCCGAGTCGTTTTGATCGGAAACTTCGATTAGCCGCAGGACGCCGCTAACTCGGGCGGGTCCATTAGGACAGCCGCGCTAGCCTCCTCCGACAGTTGGCAGCCCATGCGTTAGCGACGCAACATCGCACCGCATGGCGCGGCATAGCTTGATCATCGCCACGAAAGTCAGATTGTGTTCGCCGCGCTCGACCCTGCCCACATAGCTGCGGTCCAAATTGGCCTCATGCGCCAATCCTTCCTGCGACAGGCCAAGTTCCTTGCGGCGCGCACGGATGCGCTGACCAAGGATGTCGAGGTACGGGTCTGACATGCCCCCAGATCGAGGCAAAGGGGACTATAGGTCCACGGAGTATGAAGCCCATTGTTAACTTTTCGCGGCTATATCTCGGAAAACGAGTTCGGAGGCTTCAATGGCAAATCAGTTTAGAAGCAGTATCAGTACGACACCCAGAGAACCAACCAATCAAGTGAAAGTCATCCGTCGTGCCTTTTGGCGCAGTTTCTGGCAAAGTTTTCGGAAAAGTTTCTTTCACGAATTTTGGGATCGTGAGGGAAAAATTACTAAAATTGGCTATGTAATTGCATCGACTTATGTGGTGGCCAAAGCAGTTATTTGGATCATAACGCCAACCCAGATTGTTGTGCTTACGCCTGCACAAAAGGCCGAGAAGCTCTACGCGTCATGCCGCGAAGCGTGGAGTTCGGCGGGTGAGCCTCGAGGCTTGAAGAGCGCTGTCGCCAGCCACTTGCGCGATCCCGACAGTTTTCAGGTCCAAGATGCCAGTTACACACGCGCACTGGAAAAGGACGGTAGTGTGCGGTTCGAAGTTACGTACCGGGCACGAAACGGCTTTGGCGGGATGAATGTAGGTGGACTGTCAGGATACGTGAACCCCGATTGTTCGATCAGCGGCATTTCGTTCGGCGCAGAGTGATAGGGGCCATTCCGAACGGTATTTTTTGTCTGCGCCAACGAAACTGAGGAACCGGCGCAATGGATTGCCCGGCCCAGTCAGCGCCTGGAAAAATCTACCATCGCCCAGGCGCATCAGGTCGTTTTCCCTTTCCCTGACCGGTCACAGGATTACCGTAAGAGTGGGTCAGACGATCAGCGACCTCCCTGGCAACACGGAGGTTCCATGCAAGACAACATCCCAGTTCCCCTTGACCCCTGGCTGGCAAGCAGCCTGTTACAGAAGGCCATTCGGCGCGGCGATCTCGACCACGCCATGATGGCCGCGATGGCGTTCTATACACATAGGGGTCAGGGCATCTGGCGACGCCTCGCCCTGATCGCGGTGGAAGACATCGGTGTTGCCAACCTTCCGCTGGTGCAGCGCGCGGTCATGTTGGCCGCCGACAAGAAGTATCGGCAAGCGGCGGGCAACGAGCTGGGCATGATCTTCGGCTTGGTCACTGACATGGCCGCCGCTGCTAAGGACCGTTCAACCGACTACCTGCTGTCGAGCGCACAGGACGGAGGCGGCGAGCTGGTAGTGTTCCGGGATTGGTGTTTCGGCAAGTCACCAGAGGCGTTGGGGGTCATCGCCGCCGACGCTGGTATGGCCATCGACAAGCGCGCCGTCGCCGCTCTGTGCGCCGTAACCAGCGGCCCCACGCGCAGGCTGGAGTTGGGCGAGCCACTGCTGTTGCTGCTCGACGCCTTCCGGGATGCCGGCCTTCCCGCCGCCGTGAGCGAAACCGCCCTTGTGGCGGCACGGCTGATTAAGGAGCCGATCACCATTTTGTTGTTGGTCGCAGCGAGCGCGGCGCAGCATCTGACCGACCCCGTGCCGGTCACTGAGGAGGTGCCGCCCAAGCCCCGGCTGTTTCGCTCGATCCCGACCTATTGCGCGGACCGTCACACCTCCATCGGCAAGTCCGCGATCCGCCGCTGGCTTGTGGAGAACCAGCACGTCGGTGACACTATCAGTCAGTATGTGCAGGATTTCCGTGCCGTCGATGTCGCCGGCTACGCACTCTTCCACGTCGAGGGGTGGGCCATCTCGAACCGATGGCATTGGCCGCTTTCTCGCGACCTTCAGCAGATCGGCACCCGCATCGACCTGGAGAAGAGCGGCTGCGCGCCAGAGGGTGTCGAGCCTGTTCTCGCTGTGGTGCGTGAGGAACTGGATCACCTCAACGATATCCGCTGCCGCCTGCTTGAGCGTCGACCGACCCCGCCGCGCAAACCTGACCTGTTCGGGGGGGAGGCATGAGGACCTTTCAATCAGGCTACGCCCAGGCCAGCATCGGACATCCGCAGAGTTGCCATCAGCGCAACGAGGGCAACGGCGGCCCTTCACGACTTGCGTGTAATCCGGCGCATTTAACGCATATACCCTCCTTTATCTGTTATTTCTGATGCAGAAGTTCATTTCCTACTTGAGAGTCAGCACCACACGCCAGGGGTTCGACGGGCTAGGTATTGATGCCCAGCGCGAAGCTGTGCGCGCCTACATCGCCCGTGTTGGCGGACAGCAAGTCGCAGAACATGTCGAAGTCGAAACGGGGCGAAAATCGGATCGGCCTATCCTCGCACAGGCCATCGCTCAATGCCGACGAGAGAGAGCTGTGCTGCTGATCGCCCGGCTAGACCGGCTTGCCAGATCGGTTTCGTTCATCGCTAGCCTGATGGACGGCGGAGTCGAATTCAAGGCTTGCGACATGCCCGAAGCCGGGCGGCTGATCTTGCACGTGATGGCGGCTTTTGCAGAGTTCGAGCGCGAGCAGATCGCCTCTCGAACGAAGGCGGCATTGGCAGCGGCAAAGGCTCGGGGTGTCCGCTTGGGCACGCACGGCGAGGTTCTCGCGCGACAGAACAAAGCCGCTGCCGAACAGTTCGCACTGACTGTGCAGGCAGCGATTGAGGATGGTCAGAACCAAGGATGTCGAACCCTCGCCCAGCTCGCCGATCACTTGAACGGCGTCGGCATCGCGACGCGAGAGGGTTCTCAGTGGTCTTCGACCAATGTGCAACGGTTGTTGCGCCGCCTGGGATTACCCACGCCAGCCATGGAGCGCAGATTGGTTGGGTAGGGCAGGACAATGATCTATGCTCAAGGTTGCAATTAATTGCACAATTTGGTCGGTGTGACGACAACAAAGATGATCATAGGCAACGACGGTGGTTGGAATGTCAAAAGTAGCCACAGCGAACCACAGGCGGCACTTCAGCGCCATGCCGATCAATAGGGACCGCTAACGGAAGCCATTCAATGAACGAAAATCCTCGCACGCTGGTGGTATATCATCGCATCATCTAAAGGGATGGCCATGCGTCGTACATACCCGTTGTCGGGCGGCTACGAGTATGAACCGCGCCAGTGGGCAAGGGCGAGACTGACATGAAATCTGCGCCGATCTATCTTGATGGGTTCGCCACGCTGCCATTGGCGAATGAAGCGCTTGAGGCAATGCTGGCGGCTTGGAAACAGCCTGGCAATTCGGGGTCACCGAACGCTTCCGGTGAACGCGCCGCGCGAATCATTGCCAATGCGCGTGCCGAAGTCGCCGCGCTGGTCGGCGCTACACCGTCGGAGATCGTCTTTACCTCGGGGGCGACCGAAGCGAACAATCTCGCGTTGGTTGGTGTGGCGAACGCCAGTCGATCTGTGTCGGAACGGCGGCGGATTGTCGTGTCGGCAATAGAACACAAGGCAGTGCTGGAACCGGCAGCTGCTCTTGCGGCAGAGGGGTTTGATGTCGCAGTTGCAAAGGTGGACGCCCATGGACGTATCGACCTCGAAGCGCTGGCCACGTTGCTAGACGAAAATGTGCTGCTGGTCTCGGTGATGCTCGTCAATAATGAGACTGGGGTGATACAGCCGGTCGCAGAAGTTGCAGCCCTCGCCCATGCCATCGGCGCGTATGTGCATACCGATGCAGCCCAGGCAGTGGGCAAAATTGTCATTGATGTCACTGCACTCGACGTCGATTATGTCAGCTTCTCGGCGCACAAATGCTATGGCCCAATGGGCGTGGGCGCGTTGTATGTGGCTGCTGGGATGCCAGTACCATCACCGTTGATGCGAGGTGGTGGACAGCAATCTGGTATCCGACCGGGCACAGAACCTGTCCCGTTAATCGCGGGCTTCGGAGCCGCCGCACGTGCGGCAATCGATCACTTGGCGCAAGGCGAAACCGCCAGACAATCAGCTCGGATAGATCGGTTGCTCAACGGATTGGCGAGCCGCCAGCTGCGCTTCACACGGATCACGGGCGATCATCCGGTGGTTCCCGGCAGCGCAGCGATTGCGATCGACAATGTCGATGCCGACAGCCTCTGTGCGCAACTAGCGCGTGAAGTTTCGCTCTCCACCGGGTCGGCATGCACTAGCGGGCAAATTAGAATCTCTCATGTCCTTGAAGCAATGGGATTTTCCGAACAGATAGCGCGCTCAGTCGTTCGCATTTTTTGCGACCGCACTTTGAGTGATACTGAGATTGACCGTGCGGTCGATGCAATTGTTGCATCTATCCATCGTTCTCAGCTTGCAGCTGGAGAGGTTCGCCAGTAGGATTCTCGAATGAGGCATGGCGCATTTGATATTGATTCGAGAGGGCAGTTTGCGGGACATGAAACATTCCCGCTTCGCCTGCTTTGGTTGAAGAAGGCATTCGACGCCGTTGCCGATGGCGCTCCGATTGGAACATTTCAAGAACAAGATGCTATCGCACGCTTCGGCGTAGGTCGCAATATGGCAGCGTCGATTCGTTACTGGGCGCTTGCATCGCGTTTCTTCGAGGAGAGCGACAAACGTATTTATCCGAGCGCGCTCGGCGCACTTGTGCTCGCCGACACAGGATTTGACCCCTATGTCGAACAAACTTCAACGGTGTGGCTCACCCATTGGCATATAGCCAGCACCGCGCATATGACCACCACGGCCTACTATGCCTTCAACGCATTGGCGGCGATCGAGTTTGATCCGGCAACGCTGATTGAGGAGCTGTTGGGGTTGGTCTCCGCGCGTGGATGGCGGGCAACACGCGGAACCTTGAAGCGCGACGTCGAAGTCTTTCTGCGCAGCTATGTCCGTCGCGGCGATGCTCTGAATGAGGATGCGGCGGAACCGCTGCTCGCTGAACTCGGACTCATTCGTGAGGCGCGCCTTGGCGGCTGGTACGAGTTCGTGCGCGGCCCCAAGCCGAGCCTGCACGATGGTGTCTTTGCGTATGCGCTTGCGCAATTCTGGGAACGCCAAGGCGGCTCGACTGCGCTTACTGCCGAACAAATCTGCTACGCGCCTGGCTCGCCGGGCCGGGTTTTTAAACTTGACGAAGACAGCGTGATCACACGGCTAATGCGCCTCGACGAAATTACTGATGAGGCGTGGCAATGGACTGACACGGCGGGTCTACGCCAAATTCAGCGACGCGCGGACATTGATGATCCGTTGGCTCTCATAAAGCTTGCCTATAGGCACCGCGCATTGGCAGAAGCGGTATGACCAAGCTTTCTAAAGTCGTCGAAATCGATCGTCGCTTTGCTCGATCGGCACGTATCGATGCCGATCTGAACGGGACACCGCCGCTTATCGGTTACGTGATGCAAGCGAGTGTCGCAAAGGCACTAACGACGCTTGCTGAAAGCCAGATCGAAAGCCACCAAGGCGCTTTCACTTGGACCGGCCCTTATGGCGGCGGTAAATCAAGCGCAGCGCTGCTGGTCGCCAACCTGATCGCCGGCGTCGCGGAAAATCGCAAGATCGCGCGCAAGATCGCCGGCAAACAGCTGACGTCCGTCTATCAAAAGGCGTTCCCGGAAGTTGCCGGTCCATGGCATGTCGTCGCAGTGACCGGAAGCCGCATGCGGTTACGCGAGGCCATTGCTGACGCCGCCGCAATCACGTTCCTTTGGGATAATGCGGCCAGACAAGGCGCTGGTGCGAGTGATGAAGCCCTGATCGCGCAGATCATGCGATCAACCGATGGGCATAGTAGCGGAACGCTGGTCGTGCTCGACGAACTCGGCAAGCTCCTAGAGCATGAAGCGCTCGATGGGGGTGACATTCATTTGCTCCAGGATATTGCGGAGCATGCATCGCGCAGCGGCGGTCGTTTGGTCGTCATCGGAATCCTGCACCAGTCCTTTGAACAATATGCCGCCCGCGCTGCCCGCGATGCTCGCCAAGAATGGGCGAAGGTGCAGGGTCGTTTCCACGACATTGCGTTCTTGAGCGGTGCCGATGAGACTGTCGCGCTGCTTGGCCAAGCAATATCCTGTGATGCTGCTCCCGACCGCGCGACAATAAGCGCAGGCGCGGTGGCCAAGGCCGTTGCGCTACGCCGACCGACCGAAATTAATGTCCTGACCCACGCCCTAGCAGCTACCTGGCCGCTGAACCCTGTGACCGCACTGTTGTTGGGACCGGTCTCGCGCGCTCGCTTTGCCCAGAATGAGCGAAGTGTATTCGGATTTCTCAGTTCCGCAGAACCTGCCGGCTTTCAGGAGTTTCTGCAAGCAACCGAGGCAGGCGAAGCTACCTACGATCCGGCGCGTCTCTGGGATTATTTGGCGTCCAATTTCGGCATGGCGCTTGCTGGTGGTCATGATGGAAACCGATTCAGTCTCGCGTTTGAGGCCATCGAACGTGCCGCAGTCAAAGGCGGTGAGGTCCATGTTGCGCTGACCAAAGCTGCTGCCGTCATCGAGTTCTTCCGCAATGGCTCGGGCTTGGCACTGGCTGACGACATTCTCGCGCAGGCAGTGCCTGGGATCGACGATGATCAGCGCCAAGACGCGATCACCGATCTAGTCGAGTGGGCAGTTCTGATCCGTCAGCCGCGACTCAAGGGTTACGCCCTATTCGCGGGGAGCGACTTTGACCTCGATGAGGCCATTGGTCGTTCAGTCACACCGATCGACACCGCCCAACTCGAAGGTATTCCACAACGGGTCGGCCTCGGCTTTGCGACGGCGAAGCGGCATTATTTCCTTACGGGCGCTCTGCGGACGTTCGAGATCGGCCTGCACCTGGTCGGGGCAGGCGACACCGCCGAGAGTGTCGCGACCGAAATATTGGCTAAGCCATCGCGGGGTAGCGGTTCGTTGGCGCTGATCCTGAGTGACGGCTCCATCGGTAAGGGAGAGATTGAACCACTCTGCAAGGCAATCGCCAAACGACTCATGAATTGCGGTCGTGTTATCGCTGTGGGCTGCGCTCCCGACAGTTTCGCTCTCCGGGCCAGCGCGGCAGAATTGATCGCAGTCGAACGGGTTTTTCGCGATCATCCCCAATTGGAGGGCGATCGCATTGCCCGGCGTGAGATTGCCGCACGTCAATCGCAATGTATCGATGTCCTGCATCGGACCTTAGAGACGGCGCTCGAGAGCGCAAAATGGACGTTGTCGCCCAACCCAGGCAAGTTTCTGCGCGAACCACTGGCCCTGATCGCAAGTGCTTTGGCCGACGCAGGGTACCCCAATGCTCCGATTCTCAAGAGCGAGCTGCTGCAACGCGACCGCCCATCCTCCAATTCAATGGCCGCGCTACGCGAACTTGCTCATGCAATGGTCAGTCGGTTCAGGATTCAAGACCTTGGGATGGTTGGCTACCCCGCTGAGCTAGGTCTTTACCTGACAGTCGTGAAGCCATTCGGTTTGCACCGCGAGATCGAACCCGGACGGTACGATTTTTCTGCCCCAGACGATAGCGAGCAGGGGCGCACACTGCATGCTGCTTGGGCGCTTATCGATACAGTAGGCGACCAAAACCTGAAGGAAGTCTACGCGCGCTGGTCGAAACCACCCTACGGTATCAAAGCCGGTGTGATGCCGGTGCTAGCCCTCGCCTATATGTTGGCGAAGCGCGATACAGTGGCGGTCTATATCGACGGTGTCTTTCAGACTGCGCTCGATGATGTTGTCGTTGACAAGCTTTTGCAGCGTCCCACTGACTTCAGGCTGCGGAAAATCGACCGTTCGGTCCGCGAGACAGCTTTTTTGAGCGGCCTTGCGCGCTATTTTGGCATCGATCATGAGAGTGGGTCCCTTTCCGTTGCTCAAGCGCTTTACCAGCGGTTCGAAGCACTCCCAACATTCGCCACGCGAACCAATCGACTTAGCGAGGACACTCGGCTGGTTCGGCGGGTCGTGCTTAAGTCGAGCGACCCTGAAGCGATGCTGTTCGACGATCTGCCCGCCGCCTTTGGCGATCGGCTGACGCCAGAGCTGGTGGTTAGGGCGCTGACCGAGTGCGAAGCGAGCTACCCGTCCCTTTTGGACGAACTCCGCGCAGCTCTGGCACGCGCGCTTGGGGTCGATATGCTCACGTTCGCTGGCGTGGGCGAGCGGGCGAGCGTCACCCAAGGGCTCACCAATGACTATAATTTTGAAGCATTCGCCGATCGCGCGGCAGCACTCGAGGCGGGAAGCGGCGATATTGAAGGCCTAGTCAGCATACTGCTCCATCGCCCGGCGAGTGGCTGGTCGGATCGTGACCGCGAACAAGCTTTGACCGAAGTTGCACGCTATGGACGTCGGTTCCGCGAACTCGAAGCGCTTGCCGTCGTTCGTGATCGGCGATCGCATACCGAGGCCTTGGCGCTAGTCGTTGGGCTTGACCCGTTAACGCCGCCCCTGATGCGAAGTTTCGTACTAACTGATCTAGAAAAGACAGCCGCAGCCGGTCTTGCCGATCGCGTGCTGAAGACCTTGGGTGCTGACCATGCCGACCGTCGGATGCAATTGGCGGCGCTGGCTCGGGCCGTAGCTAGCTTGGCTGGCGAGGATGACCGGGAAGAGGCCGAAGCAGCATGACGCAAGAACGACATATATTAGGAATTTCGGGGGGACGGGACAGCGCGGCACTCGCCGTCTACATGAGGCAATATCACCCCAAACTGCCGATCGAATATTTCTTTACGGACACCGGCAAGGAGCTGCCCGAGGTCTACGAATTTCTGGACAAGCTTGAGGGCTTTCTGGGTAAGCGTATCAAGCGGCTGAACCCTGATCGCGACTTCGACTTCTGGTTGTCGGAATATGGCAATTTCTTGCCTTCGCCGCGTACCCGCTGGTGCACGCGGCAGTTGAAATTACGTCCGCTCGAACAATGGCTGCGCGCTGATCTAGATGCTGGCACCACCGTACATTCCTATGTCGCAATCCGGTCCGACGAACCAAGTCGCGAAGGTTATCAGTCGACTCACGCCAATATGAAGGTCCATCTCCCGTTGCGCGACGCGGGAATCGATCGCGCAGGCGTGATTGAAATCCTCAGCCAAGCTGACGTTGGCGAACCGGC
>Ga0164296_1005452_pt1 | contig 11152 bp, 7 predicted proteins | sample GEODES057metaG_FD_113533 | JGI IMG/M metagenome (GOLD analysis project Ga0164296, IMG submission 113533) | Dystrophic lake water microbial communities from Trout Bog Lake, Wisconsin, USA - GEODES057 metaG | ecosystem: Environmental > Aquatic > Freshwater > Lake | place: USA: Trout Bog Lake... | reverse complement strand
GAGTCTGTCCATGTTTGAAAAAATTCCAATAAATCAACTATTTACGGGGGAGAAGGGAATTTTTGATACAAATTCAGAGCAATTCCAGCTCCCTCTCCTCTGAAAAACGTTGGGACACTACTGAAAAAATATATACTAATTATTAACTAAGCCTAGTGGAGCATGTAATTAAATATCTAAAGAATCTATGCCTCAAAAGCATTCCAGTAGTGTTTTTCTCCATCATCTCTACTTTCGTAATAGCTCAAACCACCATCCAAGTGGGCTGGAATTTGGTTGGGAATGGAATGACGGAATATATCGCACCAAGCTCCATAGGAAGCTCCTCCTCTGTTACATCAATATGGAAATGGAATGCAACGACTAGTAATTGGGCTTTCTATTCTCCCCAGCAATCAGACGGTGGCGTATCTTACGCCGCAGCTAACGGTTTTACAGCGCTAACTGCCATAAATGGAGGTGAAGGATTTTGGATAAATGCAAAGCAATCTTTTACATTGAACGCTGGCAGTGGAGCTGTATACACGTCAAGCTTGCTCGCACAGGGTAAGTCTGGAGCATTATCTACGGGCTGGAACTTGGTCTCAGTGGGCGATACTATTACTGCAAGTAGTTTTAACGCAAATCTTGGATCAAGCAAGAACAGTTCAGGTTTCCCCACAAATCTAACCAGTTTGTGGGCCTGGGATGCAACAAAAACTCAGTGGTATTTTTATAGCCCTGCGTTAGAAGCACAGGGATCAGCCGCACTTTCTGCTTATGCCAAAACAAATGGATACGAGGATTTCGCCTCTCTAGGTAAGTCCTTGGGCTCTGGTGTGGGCTTTTGGGTCAATATGCCGTCAGCTACAAGTGCCAGTTGTAGCTCAGGAACTAGTCAATCATCTAATACAAAAATACAATGTCAAAACATGATGCCAGTGACTCAAAATTTGCAGGACTATACAACTGCTGGTAGTTATGATTATGGAAGTGCCTCAATTGTTTTTGGTAAATTTGGTAGTTCAACTGCTAACTGTTTTTTAACGCAAACTGTAACAAGAGGAATTTTGGGGAGCTCGCCTACCTATCCTGACGGTCCAACATACGTTTATTGCCAACAGTCTGACGGTAGCTTTAAAGAAGTAAGTCAACAATTATTTGGACAACAACTTGCAGTAAATGGTGGGTACCCGTTAGTTGCAGACTTCAATGGCGACGGAATTGATGATGTCTTCTTAGTTCAAAGCTGGGACGGGGCTTTCCCAAATGACTCTTCAAACGTTTACACACTAATTAGTCAGTCAAATGGCGGGTATAAGATAATTAAAAACAATTACGAGGTAAATATAGGACTAAATCAAACAACTGCAGTTGACATAAACCAAGACGGGTGCTTAGATGTGGTTAGTGCCAACTCAGATATATTTATTAATGATTGCTCAGGTAATTTTGTATTTAAAAGGTCTTTATTGAATTGGAGCTCAGTTGCCTTACAAATACCAGGGCCATCATGTGCGACGAATGTAGCGTGTCCAGGTTTTAAAGGTCAATACAGTGGCGAATCGATTGCTAGCGCTGACTTCCTTGGCAAAGGCTATAGCCAAATCCTGATAGGTAGCGCGTGGAAAAGCGATCCCGATTATCCCAATGCCGTAATTGACGTTGATAAAAATTTTAATGTTATCGGTCTCTACAAGTTACCCACACCTTACTTTACTAAAACTTTGGGGCAAGGCACAGAGGATGACGCAGTTATTAGGATAATTGACATTAACAATGACGGTAAGCCTGATATTTTAATTAATTCAACAAACTTCTTCTATGCCTCAGCAAATCAATTTTCTGTCCCTTCACTCACTAAAATATTAGTGTATCTGAACACTGGCAACGGCAGCTTCACAGATATATCCTCGAGTGCTTTACCTGGATTTGATATGACCCAAAGCGGTGGATTTTTTAACCACAGGATAATCGATATCAATGGGGACGGTTACATGGATATTGTTTTAGATGGCGCTAGCTACGGAACCAGTGTAGCTGGTAATCAAGTCTGGATCAATAACAAAGATAATACTTTTCATTCGGTTTTCACATCAGAACTTGAAACAATCTCCAATAATTTTACGAGTCAATTTGGATTGGTTCCATCCTACACAATTGGTGAGATGTTACCAATCAAAGTCAATAATGCTTGGAATTTTATTCTTCATATTAGAGATCATAAAAATCAATATCATGATGGAGTTGCCAATACTCAATTTACATTTAAATGAGGTAAGCTTGTTTAATAAATTGCCTGAATATTCACTCCACTTTGTATTTCAGGCGGCGTCAGCTTTTTCATAGAAGTTCCAAATTAAGCCTGCAAATTAGGAATAAAGTGATCAGTCAACACCAGATCCAACACAACTAATTCAAGTTGGATTAGAGTAAACATATTTAAACACGGCATTTAGGCAAGGCCGCAGAGACAATCAAATTTAGAAAATCTATTTAAAACTTTCGATATATAAGGACGAAAGGTTCAAACTAGCTTTTACTTTATGTCGTTAAACCATTCAACTTCATCAAAAAATTTATTAGGTTTTGTAAAAAAAGAGATAGACAAACATCCATTCGGTGCATGAGCAATATGGGTATTACCTCCTGGTCGCCATACAAAATTTCCAGCAAGCGCGGGAGCTTGCTCATCTTCCAAGCTTCCCTCGAGCACATAAGTTTGCTCAACCTCAGTGTGTGTATGCAGCGGAATAAATGAGCCAGGTTTCATCCGAGTTAGCACCGTCAACATCCCGTCATCATTTTGGTAGAGAACTTTAAAGTCAACCCCAGGAAACTTAGACGCAGTCCAAGGCATATTTAACACATCCACAAAAACAGATCGCGGCGTTGCAACTATCTCTTCGTGAGTTGGTCGCTTTTTTTCTTTCGTCATAGTTTCAAGCATATTTTCTCGCTTTGTCAAATAAAGATTAGGTTCAAGTTTCCATCGAAATTAATTAGATCCATTAAGTATTTACCCTAAACTCATCTATTTGGTGAGGTTGATCTTCATTAATCAAAAAGTATGTTTTAACGCCCCACCGCAAATGCCTGCATGCCCCTTGGACTAGCTGCAGTCTTTAAGATCAGCCGTCCGGCTTTATCAAACTCTCTAGTACTCACGCATAATCTTCCCTCCGACCAGGGATCTCCTAAAACCACATCGTGGCCCATATTTTTTAGTGCTTGAATCTGCGACGGTTGAATACGGTTTTCAAGTACAAGTCGATTCAGGTTCAATTGATGCGGCCAAAAAGATGCCGGGAAATGCTCCACATGCCACATTGGTGCATCAATGGCGGCTTGTAGGTTCATTCCGTGTAGAGCGTGACGTAAAAAGAAAATAGTTTGCCACTGATCTTGCTGGTCCCCACCAGGCGTGCCCATCACCATATAAGGCTTTTCATCTTTCATCACCAAAGTGGGTGACAGTGTCGTGCAAGGTCTTTTGCCGGGAGCTAAAACATTTGGGACTCCCTCATCTAGCCAAGATATTTGTAATCTGGTGTTGAGCGCAAAGCCTAAACTTGGAATAGTCGGACTCGAAGATAACCATCCTCCAGAAGGTGTTATACACGCCATATTACCTGACTGGTCAATCACATTAATATGACAAGTGTCGCCAACAAAGAGTTCATGAGAAGCCCATTCGGAGGGATCGGGTAGCTTTGCAAAAGTCGGCTCTCCAACACCGTAAATTGAATTTGAAACTGCTAGAGTTCTCTTACAAACATCCAGGTCTGGCAATTTAAAAGCCCCCCCTAAGGGAGACCCGGGTCTGAGCTCAGTGGAGGCTTTGGAGCCCATCAAGGCCGCTCTCAAAGCAATATAGTTCGGGGATAACAAGGCCTTAGTTGGAGCCTTAGAAAAATCGGGATCTCCCAACCAAGCTAAACGATCAGCCATCGCCAGCTTACACGCTTCTGTGATGTGGTGAATAAAGTCAGCACTATTAGGGTCGAGATTGTGCAGACCTTTGTTTTCTAATAAACCGAGTTGCTGCAGCATAACCAGACCTTGACTCCAAGGCCCACATTTAGCAACGCTATAACGACCAAAACCATGCCAAATCGGGCTCTCCACCTGAGCCTCCCAATCGACAAGATCTGCCATTCTAAGCAGGCCAGCTTGAGGTTTACCGCTGGAGTCTACAAAGGCTTGTCTACAAAACGAATCCATTTCTTGGGCTACAAAGCCGCGGTACCAAACGCGCACAGCCACATCGATTTGGTCCTCCCTTTGATGGGACTGACTTTGGGCCTTTGCGATGACTTGGCTGTAAGTCTGAGCAAGAGAAGTATTTGTGATCCAAGAGCCTGGCCGAGGCACCTTACCTTGTTTCAACCATTGCTGGGCTGAGCTTGGCCATTCATTCTCAAACAAAGGTTTAACGGCGGCTATGGCTTGAGAGACTCTGAGAGAAACAGGAAATCCCTCTTGAGCTAATTTAATCGCAGGTGACAACACCTGCGATAAACTCCAAGTCCCATGGTCTTTTAGAAGACGCATCCAAGCCCCAAAAGCACCAGGTACCGTAGTCGCAAGTAAGCCTATACCAGGAACTTGTTCCATACCCCGTTCTTTGAAGTATTCTGGAGTCGCTGCATAAGGCGCGCAACCTTGTCCAGAAATAACTTGCGCGCAACTGAGTGACTCACTCCAAAGCATAATGGAGGCCTCGCCACCAGGACCATTAAGGTGAGGCTCTACGACCTGTAAAACCATCCCCCCCGCCACGGCTGCGTCAAAGGCATTTCCACCTCGCTCCAGGACGCTCATAGCGGTTTGAGAGGCCAACCAGTGAGTGGACGCACAGACCCCAAAGGTACCACTGATTTCAGGCCTAGTAGTGAACATATTTATAACGTAAATCCCGTCTAAATTGAAGATTCACAGTAGAAGGAGAAGATTGAAAGTCTTCTCCCTTAGTATGTATTTATTTGTGGAGCTACAGTTTTTTTATTCGACAGAAATATTTCTTTGCCGAATCACATTCCCTAACAAGGTTTGGCTATCTAAGAATTGTGTTCTAAATTCTGCCGCCGTGCTGGAAGCAGGTATAAATCCTCGAGCTGACAACTCAGACTTTACATCTGGAAGATTCACTGTGTTACGAAGTAATTCTGAGAGCTTACTCAGTACCTCTGGAGGCAGTCCCTTGGGTGCGACTAAACCTTGGTAGGAGTACATATCAAATCCATCAAACCCAAGCTCTTGAAGGGTTGGAAGGTTGGGATACAAAGGAATGCGTTCACGAGTTGAGACGAGCAAAGGCTTTAATTTTCCGGCCTTGATGTAGGGAAGTGCAGTAGCTAAGTCAGAGAAATATAAATCGATAACCCCTCCCAGTAAATCCTTGATCGCAGGGGCTGCACCAGCGTACGGGGCATGCACAGGGTTAACATTAAGTCTGCCTGCAAATGCCTCCATCGTTAAATGATTCATACCCCCCTGCCCCCAACTCCCGTAGGTTACTTTTTTATCTTCTGCCTTCATGTAAGCAATGAGTTCTTGGGCATTTGATACAGGCAAATCTAATTTAGCAAGTAAAACCAGGGGTGTTTTAACCATACTCCCGATGAAATCGACATCTTTTTCTGCAGAGTATTTAAGATTTTTTAAAAGAGATCCATTAGCTGCCATTTGTTCAGCTGTATGCATCACGGTATACCCGTCCGCTTTGCTGGCCAAAAGAGTTTGGGTGCCAATAACTGTTCCGCCCCCAGGCTTGTAGTCTACGTAAATCTGCTGCGCAGCAGTAGTAGATAGTTTGGGAGTGACTATTCTTGCAACAATATCGCCCCCACCGCCAGGTGGATAGGGAAGAATCCATCGTATGGATTTACTTGGAAATTCTTCTGCGTGTAATGTATTTATGAGCCCAAGGCCAACCAAGAAAAGAGAAATAATTAAATAGAAACGAGTAAAAATAGATGTCGACCTACATTGACCTTTAAGCTTAATTTGATGCATGCGAACTCCTTTATCTAAGATGAGCAGATACTATATTAATATTTAAATATGTGAACCACAAATCTTGGTTGCTTAATTTAGGGTAATCACCGACAAAATTAATTAGCACGCCTCTATTGCTAAGATTAATTAATTCTCGTTTTTTGAAGATAGATGTTTTGGCTAAAGACAAATCCAACGGTTTAGTAAGAAAATTAACCTGCCAAATTGCAAATCAACTTAGATTTCAAACTAAATCAATAAAGGAAGATTAAGGGTGCAAAGAATTAGGTGTTATTTTTTAAATTTGAATGAATTCAGATGTCTTTTAAAATTTAGTTTTTTATTGAGCAATGATTTTTTTTAGTTTTAATTCCACAGTGGGCCAAACCTGTGGATTAACAATACGCGTGGGTCTTTGACCTTTCACAAAAGAGCGGATTTGCTCGGCTCCCATTTTTGCACTATTAAAGCGGGCCTCATGAGTTACCCCTGCAGTGTGGAAAGTTGAAACAACGTTAGGTAAAGACAGCAAAGGGTGCTCTTTCGGGGGCGGCTCAACAGCCCAAACATCTAGCCCGGCGCCCGCTATTTTTCCTGACTTTATAGCCAAATACAAATCGTCCTCGTTGTGAATACCACCTCGAGCCGTTGAAATAAATACAGCTCCTTTTTTAAACTGATTAAAAGTACTTGAATTAAACAAGTTAAGGGTGTCTGAGTTTCTAGGACAGTGAACTGAAATAATGTCAGCTTGACAAATTAAATCTTCAAATCGACAAGGCTCTGCGCCTCTGTGGTGTATTTCCTCTTGGCTTACATGGGGGTCATAAGCCAAAACCCTAATTCCAAACGCTTTAGCTAGCAATGCTGTGCGTCGTCCCGTCTCTCCAATTCCAACAATACCAAGAGTTAAGCCTCTTAGTTGATTGCCCATCAAATCCTCTCTGCTTGCAGTCTTGCCGGAGCGCATCAAACGATCGGATTCGCTGATTCTGTGTTTGACGTCAAGCATCAGTCCAATTGCATGCTCGGCAACGGAGTCTGCATTACCACCAGCCTGATGCATTACAAGCACACCGCTACGCGAGCAGGCCTGAACGTCTACGGGATCAAATCCCGCACCCGATGAGGAAATACAAATCAAATCCTTGCAAGTTTCTAATAATTGTTCTGTCACGTGCCACTGTTTGGGCACCTCGTCTCTCGCAGCCAATATGTGATAAATGTGAGCCGCTCTAAAGTGCTCCATATTAACTGCATCTAAATCCGATTGTTTGCATCTGATTAAATTGATTAAAGGATCTTTTGAAATTTCGGTTTCAAAGATTTCGTTAATCCAGAAATCAAATCTAACTAAATTAAGTTTCATAAAGCAGTATTTTAATTATCAGCGCTACCTTGCGCTAAGCCCTAACTAATTTTCCAGGCAACGCCCCAGTCGCCTCACCTTGCTCCATCACCACCTCACCGCTGATAATAGTTGACACATAGCCTTTTGCTTTTTGAACCAAACGTCGCCCACCAGCAGGTAAGTCATTTATGACCATGGGGACGGATAAGTCAAGTTGATCAAAATCAATCAGATTGATATCCGCTTTCATTCCGACTTGTAAAGCACCTCTGTCAAGCATTCCTAGCGCTTTTGCGTTTCGCTGGGTTTGTGCATGTACAAGAAACTCAATGGGCAAGCGCTCTCCTCTAGTTCTCTCTCTGGCCCAGTGCTTGATAAGGTATGTAGGATAGCTTGCATCACAGATGTAACCACAGTGCGCACCTGCATCTCCAAGCCCTAATAACGCAGCAGGGTGGCTCATCATTTCGCGTACGGCGTCTAAGTTGTTATTTGTATAGTTATAAAGGGGGAAGTAAAACTTTTGACGTCCCTCGTCACAAAGCATCATCTCGTAAGCGACTTCTGCGGGGGGAAGTCCTCTCATATTAGCTAGGCCAGCAATGCTGTCTTCTGGCAATGGCTCGTAGTCGGCCCGGTCGTATATGGGAAAGTATTTGTGGAAATGTTGTGTAATGCTATCGAGTCGTCTGTTGTCCAGAGGCACTGCTGCTTCGCTTAAGATTCTCGCGCGCAACTGAGGGTTTTGCATTTCACGCACACGCTCTGATACGCCTAGGTGAGAGATTGCTTTGTAAGAAGGCGCAAGAAAGAAAGGATGCATCGAACACTCTAGCCCGTGTATCATCCCAATACCTCTGCAGGCAACCTGAGCTTTTATATCCAACCCACCTTTGCGAGCACTATCAGTGCGGCGGAGCACCTCTTGCCAACGCTTGGGTAGGAAATCATGTTGAAGCAAAGAGTAAGACAAGGGACGGCCACTTGATCTAACAAGGTCCTCAACTAATTTAAATTCATAGTCCAAATCATCCCAATCCGTAATCAATTGCAATACGCCTTTCCCAGTCTCTCCTATAGCTTTGGCAATAGTGATCAGTTCCTGAGACGCCGCCCCCAAAGAGGGCACTGCCTCGCCTTGTTTTGTTCGGTGAACTGCGGTGCGTGAGGAAGTAAATCCCAGTGCCCCCTTTGAAACCGCTTCTTTGGCTAATGCTGCCATCGCCTTCATGTCCTCTGGGGTTGCTGCCTCACGATTAGCACCTCGCTCCCCCATTACGAAAACGCGCAAAGCTCCATGCGGAATTTGAGTGCCGATATCCATGATGCGAGGAATACGGGCCATTGCATCCATATACTCTGGGAAACTCTCCCACTCCCACTTCACACCCTCGGATAGAACTGCACCGGGAATGTCCTCAACCCCCTCCATAAGCTCTATCATCCACTCCCGCTGATGAGTATGCGCTGGCGCAAAACCAACTCCACAGTTGCCCATGACAGCGGTTGTAACGCCGTGCCAAGACGAGGGAGACATTAAAGGGTCCCAGCTCGCTTGACCGTCGTAGTGGGTGTGGATGTCCACCCAACCCGGTGCAACCATCAAACCATCGGCATTCAAGACTCTAGCCGCTTGGTCTGATATTTTTCCAACCTCTGCGATTCGTCCGTCTTTAATAGCGACATCAGACAGCACGGGCTTGGCCCCTGTCCCGTCTACAACCGTCCCGCCTTTGATGATTAAATCATACATATTTATAAACCTTAGTTATTTCTCAGTCCAGGGTATTTCTTTCCAAAGTTGTCGAAACATGGAGTCTGCAGCTTTAGTCTCTGCTTCGTAGGCGTTGGGGGATAAGAACCGAATGGGCGCAAAACCATTTTCTGCAGTCTGCTTAAACAAGGGGTCATTGATGGCCTCATTAAGTGCTTTTACAAGTCGACTGCGCACAGAAGCCGCAATCCCTTTAGGTGCAGCTACGCCTCTCAAAGAGGACATCTCAAAGTCAAAGCCTTGCTCTTTAAAAGTTGGCCAATCGCTAGCCATCGCAATTCTAGACGCTGTCATTTGACCTAGACAGCGAAGGGGCGATCCGCCCTTCAGGTACTGTAAGGCCTCCCCAACATTTATAGCCCCGACAGTGATGTGACGACCAATAATTGCGGAGCGTACCTCTGCTGAGCCTTTAAAGGGTATATGGGTCATCTTAACACCCGCTATTTTCTCAAACATCAGCATTGCCAAATGATCGTCTGAACCCACTCCGGTGCTACCAAGAGTTGCAGCACCCGGGTTGGTCTTTGAGTAGCTTGCCAGATCAGCGAGTGTTTTTATTGGGCTATCGTTGTGAACACAAAAAGTGCCCGGATCATCCACTACATTAGCGAGAAGATCAAAACTGGCTACGCTCCAACTTGTCTTTCTCTCTATCGGCACTGTGATGACAGGCGGCGTGTTGATAAAACCAATGGTATACCCATCTGGAGCGGCAAGGGCTAGAGCTGAAAACCCGATCTCCCCTCCTGCACCAACCTTGTTGATGACGTTAATATGTGCGCCCTGACCTAGTGATTTTTCAAGATAAGGTACGAGCTGACGAGCTACCATATCCGTGCCGCCCCCTGGGGCGTATGCAACGATCAGGTTAATGGGTTGATCAGATGGCCATGCACTTTGGGCCGCTGTACAAAAAAAATACAGGCACAAAGAGCTTACAAGAGTAATTAAATTCGCCCTAGATAAGGAATTACTTGAAAAAGGCATAGAAAGTTATGTCCCTTGAAAATTAAAAATATTGGATTCCAATTTGCTTGACATGAGTACTTAATTGATTAAAGCTTGGTCCCCTCCCTACCTCAACCTATCTCAACCCAACTCACCTTATCAAGCCACCAAAAATCAAAATAAAACTAAGTTGGAAAAGTCCTTTTTTTTTAAAGACGTAACCATCAAATATTCTATTTTTATTTTGCCTGTCCTAAAAGTTTTGAGCAATACCGACTTATACCAATGCCTAAAATGACGATCAACTTAATTCGATCAAAAATGGAAATGCCACTTCAGGCACCATAGTCAAAGGAGGTCCTATTTAAAAACTCTGGTATTTACCCTGCTTTACAGAGAAGGAATTTAGTTTAAATTCTTTTATCAATAGAAACAATTCAAATAACAAATGTTTTTTACTCCACCCAAAATTCTTGAAACGACAGTTTTCACCTCAATTCCTGCAGATCAACTAAGCCCTAACCTGAGCAACGAATGGACAACCACTCAACCCATCGGTAGTCCTTATGAAAGTTTACTAGAGGGACCGTCCTTTGATGGGTATGGCAATCTTTACTGTGTGGACGTCATCAACGGGAGAATTATAAAATTTGACCCAAAAGGGGCTTTCTCCACATTGTTGAGCTACGACGGATGGCCCAACGGGTTAAAGTTTCATAAAGACGGAAGAATCTTTATAGCTGACTATAAGCACGGCGTCATGGTGTTAGATCCTGATAAGAAAGAAATCAAACCGCTGCTACAAAGATTTCAAGCGGAGAGATTCAAAGGGGTCAATGATTTATTTTTTGCTAAAAACGGTGATCTTTATTTCACCGATCAAGGCCTGACGGGGCTACAAGACCCAAGCGGGCGATTGTTTAGATTAAAGGCAAGCGGACAGTTAGAGTGTCTGCTGAGTAATATACCTAGCCCCAACGGTTTAGTGATGAATTTAGATGAAACCGCAATTTATCTAGCCGTTACCAGGGCAAACGCAGTTTGGCGCGTGCCCCTCATGCTAGACGGTAGTGTGTCCAAGGTGGGCACCTTCATTC
>Ga0164296_1005449_pt1 | contig 11155 bp, 9 predicted proteins | sample GEODES057metaG_FD_113533 | JGI IMG/M metagenome (GOLD analysis project Ga0164296, IMG submission 113533) | Dystrophic lake water microbial communities from Trout Bog Lake, Wisconsin, USA - GEODES057 metaG | ecosystem: Environmental > Aquatic > Freshwater > Lake | place: USA: Trout Bog Lake... | reverse complement strand
TCGGTCAATGGCTTTTCTGCCACTCGAGGTGATCGCAGTAGTGGTTGGCTCGAACAAAGTCGTTCGGAAGTGCTCGCGCGCCATGGCGTCGTCACCACAAGCCAGCCGTTGGCGGCTGAGGCGGGCCTCGAGATTTTGAAGCACGGTGGTAACGCGTTCGACGCGGCGGTGGCAACGGCCGCAGTCCTCAACGTCGTCGAGCCCGTGAGTGCTGGCCTCGGCGGCGATGTCTTCATGATCGCCTGGTCCGCCAAGGAACATCGTCTGATCGCCCTGAATGCGAGCGGGCGCTCGCCGAGTGGCGCTACGCCAGGGCATATCGCCGTACGCGGATTCACGGGCCAGATGCCTATGCACATGATCGAGGCGGTCACGGTGCCGGGTGCGGTGGATGGTTGGGATCAGATCCTGAAACATGCCGGCACGATGGGGTTCAAGGAGGTGCTTGCCCCTGCGATGCGTATTGCCGAGGAAGGTTTTGCGGTCAGCGAGCGGATTCACAATGACTGGGTCGAGGGCGTGCCCAATCTGCAGGCAGACGCCGATTCCATGCTGACCTATCTGGTCGACGGCAAGGCGCCTGTCACCTACAGCATCTTCAGAAACCCCGATCTTGCCCATGCGTTTCGCGTGCTGGCCGACCAGGGGCGGGAGGCGTTCTATCAGGGCGAGATCGCTCAAGCGATCGTTGCGAAGTCCACCGCGCTCGGCGGCACGATGACACTCGAGGATCTGGCGGCGACTCACGCCGACTGGGTGTCGCCAATCACCACGCGGTATCACGGCTATGACCTTTACGAGATGCCACCGAATACCCAGGGCTTTGCAACGCTCGAGATGATGAACATTCTCGAGGTGTGCGCCCCGAAGCTTGGTGTTGACCTCGCGAAACTGGGTGCCAGGAGTCCCAAGTACTGGCATTTGTTGGTCGAGGCCAAGAAGTTGGCCTATGCGGATCTCTACGCATTCAACGCGGATCCGACGATGGTGTCGGTGCCCGTTGAGCGCTTGATCTCGAAAGAATATGCAGGCTCGCTCTGCTCCCGCATCGATATGCGACATGCCCATAGGCCGGAGCCCAAGGGTGATCCGGTGGGCGGGACCGTTTATCTGGCGGTGGCCGATCGCTTCGGCAATATGGTGTCCTTCATCTACAGCATCTACGACACCTTCGGTGCCGGGATCACGGTGCCTGGCTTTGGCTTCGTGCTCAACGACCGCGGTGCCTTGTTTTCGCTCGATCCGAAAAGTCCCAATCTGATCGCACCTCACAAGCGGCCCTTCCACACGCTGGTGCCGGCCTTCGTGATGCGGGACGGCAAGCCCGTGATGGCCTACGGCCTGATGGGCGGTAGTCAGCAGGCGCAAGGGCACGCGCAGGTGCTCGTCAGTATGATTGATCTTGGCGCCAACCCGCAGGCAGCATCGGACGCAGCGCGCTTCACGCATGGGCAATCCAACGATCTGTTGAGGCTCGAACATCATCTGTATGAAGCAGTGGGTCCCGGGCTCAAGGCGCTCGGGCACCACGTGGAAGCCGACAACGGCGATGACATGGGCGGTTATCAGGCCATTGGGTTCGTGCCCGAGGCCGGCGGAGATGGGGAACTCGTCGGCGTTGGGTCGGACGCCCCCGTCCGTGGTGTCTACCGGGCCGCGTCCGATCACCGCAAGGATGGCGAAGCGATCGGCTGGTGAGTCAGGCGCGCGCGAGTTGGGGCGTGATGACGCGTTCGAGACGCTCCTCACTCCAGCCCGAGTCCTTGTCGTCCCAAGCGTTGTCACAGAGGCGCCCGTCCCGGCCAATGGTGAAATTGGCGGGCATACGCCAGATGCGCCCGTAGCCGGGCGCGCTGTCGGGCAGTAGAAAGCCCACCGGGAAATCCAACGTCGTGGCCACTTGACGCACGGCATCACGTTGATCCGCATCATCGAGCGCAAAGCCCAGCACCGTGAGTCCCTGCTCCGCATGTGCCTTGGCGTAGGCCGAGAGCGCCGGCAGCTCCTTGCGACAGGGCGTACACCAGGTGGCCCAGAAAGTGAGTATCACGACCTGCCCGACGAGTTGACGCGTGTCATAGCGCGCACCCTCGAGGGTCACGAGTACCGCCGGCGGTGCGGGTGCCCCGATCTTCAGTGTCGCGGCATCCGTCCGATCGGCATGCAACACGGTTGCGGCCGCGATCGGCAGACCGAGGGCGGTCCTCAGTAGCCTGCGGCGTACCACGCTGGTGGGTGTGTCTGCTCGATGCAAAGCCGCAAGACTCCGTCAGTACGAAACACTCAGGCCCACCGATGCGGTCCAGCGGGGGAAGAGCTGATAGCCACTGACCTGACTGTATACCGGCAGCTGGATGAATCCGTAGCCCTGCAGTCGATGTGTGATGTGCAGCATGATTCCGGGGCTCACGTAGGCGATGGTTCCCGCGGTGTTGCTGGTGTCCGCCAGTGCCCCCTGATCGGCGCTCTTGTGAAGCAGATTGACCTGCACCTCGGGAATGAATTTCGCATCCTCGAGATACCGGATCCCCAGGCTCATTGTCTGGGAGTTGCCCGGACGATAGTCGTTGCCCGATGTATGGAGTCTTTCCCTGATCGCGGCCTCGAACTGGGCGCTTGCGAACACGTCGAGGTTCTGGCTGATCGCCTGATAATAGTAAGTGCCGACGATCAGGTCGGTGCTACCGGTGCCCGCTTGCAGACTCGCATCGATCGGCGTGCCTGCGGCCGGGCCTGAGCTGAAATTGACGGCCGTGCCATGCGCGTCCGTCGGTAGTTTGATCCCAAGCTGCAGGCCAAGGTTGCGTGTGGGCAGCAGTCCTTGGTAGGTCGTGATCAGCTTGATGTCCCCGAGTCCGGCGACATGACCGTAGCTCAACTGGTCGGGCGCGGATTCCGACGGTGTGTAGGGGGCGTTCTGTTGGCCATAGGTCGTATGGTCGCGGTCGATGTAGGGCACCTTGAGATCGAGCCGCCAGTCCTTGTTGATGCCATAGCCCACACCGAGGGTGATATAGCGATTCAAGGTCTCGTGTTCGATCTCGCCACCGCCGATAGCGGGATTGGCGGGTTGATCCACGACCTGTGCGGCCGTGGTGCTGTGGGTACCGCTACGCAGCGCGGTCTGGTCGATGTTGTCGAATTGCAGGCTGAATCGAAAGCCTGGTGTCGGCGCAAAGCCGCCCGCCGCGTCATCACTGAGTGTGCAGCCACAGCTCGCGCAGGCGTTCGCGGCTGCCGTCCACAGCCCAGCGACCAGCATCGGCAGCAGGTGAGCGATGACGACTCTATTGTTAATGAACATGAACTCTCCCCGGATCGTCACTCGCGTCCAGATGTCGTCACTGACGAACACAAGGAACGCCTCGGCGCATTACCATCGCGGTCACCCCGTGACCGCGATGCATGGTTCAGCCGAAGGCGTGGGTCGGTGGGCCGCGGGGGGAAGTGTTGCGCGTGGGTCCGAACGCGGGGACGCGTTGGCCATCACGGTGGTCGGGAGCCAGATCCGAACGTCCGGCATCGGTGACAATGATCGGGTGTGCCGCTGTGGGTGCCGCCGAGGCCGTCGCGGCAAAGGGGCAGATCGCCGGGGTGCTCTGATCGTTGGTCGATGAGGCGTCCTGATGACGTCCGGCGGGGGCAGGGTGCGCCGCCTGACAGAGAACCAGGGTGGGGGTTCCGTGTGCATGTCCCGGCATGACCCCGATCGGCAGCATGAGACCGAACAGCAGGATCGGTATCAAGGCTTTCAATAGTTGATGACGGCGACGCCAGGCCATGCCGACAGTATACACGTCCATTCCATCGGGCACAGGTGTGCGGGCGCTGTCGGAACGGGCGCTGTCATCAGAAGGTTCGGTCGACGGTGGTAGCATCGGCCGTCCCGACAGGGTGTGGCGATACGGCAGAGGGAGAGTGCGTTGAAAAGAAAATGGTTTTTGTTGGGAGCCCTGCTGGCCTTGCCGCTCGGTCGGGGGCTGGCCACGGAGGTGGTGAACCCGCGCCTCCTGGTGGCCATTGCCGTCGACCAGTTTTCCGCGGATCTGTACGCCGAGTACCGGCCGCTCTACACCGCCGGTCTGAAACGCATGTCGAGCGGTGTCGTGTTCCCATCCGGCTATCAGAGCCATGCCGCCACCGAGACCTGTCCCGGACATTCGACGATACTGACCGGCTCCCATCCGGCGCGTACTGGAATTATCGCCAACGAGTGGTTCGATCAGTCGCTCACACGCGACGACAAGCAGCTGTACTGTTCGGAAGACCCAACGCTGCCAGGCTCAAGTCTGGCGCACTACACCCCGTCCGTGCGCTTTCTCAAGGTGCCCACCTTGGGCGATCGATTGAAGCAGGTCGATCCACGTACCCGTGTCGTGTCCGTGGCCGGCAAGGATCGAGCAGCGCTGATGATGGGTGGGCATCATATCGATCAGGCGTGGTTTTTTTCCGGCAAGGGCTTCAGTACCCTTCCGGGCGTGACTTCCGAGGTGCCGCATGCGGTCGAGGAACTCAATGCAAAGTTGACGGCCGCGATGCGGGATGCCTACACGCCAGAGCTACCCGAGGCCTGTCGGTCTCGATCGGCGCCGATCTCGGCCGGTCCGCGCACGGTCGGCACCTTGCCGATCCGCGCGGCAGGCGATTGGAAGGGCCTGCGTGCGTCCGTGGAGTTCGATCGGGCAACGACCGATCTTGCAATCGGCTTGATACGTGAGCTGCAGCTCGGCCGGAACGAGGCGACCGATGTGCTGAGCATCGGTCTTTCCGGCACGGATCCTACGGGCCATGCCTTCGGTACCGAGGGTGCCGAGATGTGTGCGCAGATCCTGAGTGTCGACCAGAATGTCGGCCGCATCCTCACGGCGCTCGATCAGACCGGAGTGCCCTACGCGGTCGTGCTGACTGCCGATCATGGCGGACATGATCTTCCGGAGCGCAACCGTCAACGCGGCTTCGAGGACGCGGTACGCGTTGATCCGATGTTGTCGGCATCGGCCATCGGCAAGCGATTAGCCAAGCGCTTTCATCTCAGAGAACCCGTGTTGCTCGGCGGTTTCTTCGGTGATGTGTATCTCTCGACGGCGGTTCCAAAGGCCCGGCGCGCGGCCGTACTCAAGGCGGCACGTCAGGTCTATCGGTCGCATCCTCAAGTGGCCGCGGTATTCACGGCCCAAGAGCTCAGTCACCACCCGGCGCCGACGGTTCCCGTTGACGAGTGGACGCTTGCGGATCGCTTCAAGGCGAGCTTCGATCCTTCGCGGTCGGGCGATCTTCTGATTGCGCTGAAGCCGCATGTCACGCCGATACCCGAGGTCGCTGGGTCGGGTTCGGTGGCCACGCATGGTTCGGCTTGGAATTACGATCGCCGGGTCCCGATGTTGTTCTATCGGCCGGGCCTTCGCGGTTTTGAGCAGCCGTTGGCGGTGGAGACGGTCGACATCCTGCCGACGCTCGCAGCGCTCGTGAATCTGCGTATTCCAGCGGGCGAGATCGACGGTCGGTGTCTTGAAATCGATCCGGATCAAGCGCCGCGTTGCCCGAAGCGCCCGTGAGCCGATGCGAGTGAGGGCTTTGGCAGTAAGGATCGGACGTCTGGCGCTGTGTGTCGGTTTTGCCATGGCGACGTTGGCGCATGCAGCGCCGGAGGAAATCCAAGTCTATCAGGATGATCTCACTCAGCCGGGGCATTTCGGGCTCGATCTGCATCAGAACTACGCGGTCGCAGGCCTGACGTCGCTCGATTATGTCGGTGAGCGCGCGCCCGATCATGTCTATCGACTGACGCCCGAGTTCTATTATGGATTGACACCGGATATCGAGCTTGGCGCGTATCTGCTGACGTCACTCGATCGTGGTGGTCGGTATGCGGTGGACGGTGAAAAATTTCGAATCAAGTACATCGTTCCGCATGCCGAGTCTTCGGGCAGCTTCTGGGGTGTCAATCTTGAAGTCGGCAAGAGCGATCACCTGATCGAACAGCGCCCTTGGAACTACGAACTCAAGGGCATTTACGGTTGGCGGGATGGTCCTTGGATCTTGGGCATCAATCTCAACCTCGATGCCTCGATGTCCGCCCATCCAGGGCCTACGACGATCGATGTGGATAGCAAGCTCAATTACGCGCTGACCCACGCGACGCAGGTGGGGCTCGAGTTGTATGACGGACTGGGTCCGGTGTCCTCACCCGGGCATCTGAATCAGCAGAGTCAGACCGCGTATGCGGTGCTCGATGCTGATCTCGGTGTCTGTGACCTCAATGTAGGGGTCGGCCGTGGGTTGAGTACAGCCTCAGATCGATGGGTCTTGAAGATGATTCTGGGTTTTCATTTCTAGATCTCCGTTGCCGGCGGGATGGCGTGTCGGAGCTCTGACCTCACTCGAAAGTGACGCTTAGCGCATCGACGTAACGCCAGCGACCACCTTGTCGTTGGAAGCGACTGACTTCGTGCAAGCGGTGCTGACGGGAGCCCTGGGCACTTCGCGCGATGAATTCAACGAGCGCGTGGTGCTCGTCGAGACGCTCATGTCTCAATACCTCTAGTCCGAGCCATCGCAGGCTCTTGGGATTCGGCGCCAGTGCCGCCGGCCGATGTTGTGGATCCCAGGTGTCGAGCAGATAGTCATGCAAATCGAGCACGAAGGCGCTGTAGCGCGAGCGCATCAGGAGTTCGGCATCCGGCGCCAGCAGGTGCATCGGGCCGCCGTGCCAGCGACCGCAACATTGCGCGTAGTCCGCGGGAAGTCCGCAGGGACAGGGTGTTGGGGCAGTCAGCCGGGTGGTTGCCATGGGATCGCTAGGGTGGATACTGGATGAACCGCGACGGCGTCGTTTACTCTGAGAGCGGCAGGCCACCAGTACACCGTGCCTTGAGCGTGTCGGTCAAGCGCACGGCTGGGTGACGTTAAGGTGATTCAACCCCAGAGTGCCGGTGCGGGCGGATGGAGACGACCCGCCTCGAAGCGCATCGGCTCATCGCGATCAAGTTTTTGCAGCAGTGGACCGTCGAGATCCACGTACTTGCAGGACTGTGCGATCAGGAAGGCGGGTGCCATGGCGAGCGAGGTGCCGCACATGTTGCCGACCATCAGGCCAACACCCTGCCGACGCGCGCGGTCGGCAAGCGTCAGTGCTTCGGTGAGGCCCCCCGTCTTGTCGAGCTTGATATTGATGTAGCGGTAGTGAGGGATCAGTGCCGCCAGCGAGTGATGGTCCGTGCAGGATTCATCGGCCGCCAATGGGATGGATCCCCGATACCCGGCGAGCGTGTCATCCTGACCGCGTGGGACGGGTTGTTCGATCAACTCTATCCGGTGGGCAACCAACGATGGCAGCAATTGGTCGAGCAACGAACGGCTCCATCCTTCGTTGGCGTCGACGATCAGGCGAGCATCGGGATGTTCCTCACGGACGATGCGGATCACATCCAGATGACGTTCGCGGTCCAGTTTCAGCTTGAGGATCGGATACCGACGCGCCGCACGCGCTTTGCGGCGGATGTCCGCATCATCCGCCAATCCGAGCGTCAGTACGGTGGTCACCGGCGCGAGCGGCGGGAGGTGGGCGAGTTGCCACGCGGGTAGCCGCCGCTGTTTCGCGCGCAGATCCCACAGTGCGCAGTCGAGCGCGTTGCGAGCACCCCCTGCTGACAATCTTGCCAGCAGGGCGTTGTGGTCGATGTCGTCCGCGAGCGCGTCGCCTAGGCTCGCCAGTTGCTCGAGCATACTGGCAGGGGTTTCGCCATCGTAGTCGACACCGGCAGCTTCACCGCGTCCGCTGTGACCGGCCGTGTCGTGCAGGGTCACCGTGATCACCGGGACATGCGTGATCGAGTCTCTCGCGGTTGCGAAGGCCTCGATCAGTTCCCAGCGTTCCTCTATGGCGCTGAGGCGAATCACTGTGCCAGCAGTGCCGCGGTGATGGCCGTCGTGCCGGTGCGCATCGGGTCGCAGACGGGTAGCGCGAGTGCTTGTGACAGTTGGCTCTGGTAGGTCAGCCATCGCGCTTCATCGAGCGACGAGGAGTTGATGCTGACCCCCACACATCGAACGGCCGGGTTGGTGAGTCTCGCCGCGTACAGATAATCGTCGATGGCTTTTGCAAGGTCCGGGATCGGGTAATTCGGATAGTCCTCGATATGGGTGCGCGACGGGTCATGGCAGAGCACGATGGCGTCCGGTTGGGACCCGTGCACAAGCCCCAGGGTGACCGCCGCATAGGCCGGATGAAACAAGGATCCTTGTCCTTCGATCACATCCCAGTGATCAGGGGAGTTGTCCGGTGACAAGACCTCGGCGGCGCCAGACAGGAAGTCGGCGACCAGGGCGTCCATCGGGATGCCGGTGCCGGCAATCATCAGGCCGGTCTGACCCGTCGCGCGGAAGGTGGCGGGAACGCCGTGCGTGTGCAGGTCACGGGTGAGCGCGAGCGCCGTGTACTTCTTGCCGAGCGCGCAGTCTGTGCCGACGGTCAGCAATCGCTTGCCGGTTCGTTTGCGTCCCGTGGCGCAGCTGAAGCGCTGGTCGGTATGACGGACGTCCACGAGACGGGCGCCCGTGGCCTGGGCGGCCGTCACGAGGCGTCGGATGTCTGACAGACGCGTATGGAGCCCGCTGACCACATCGAGGCCTGCGGCCAGTGCGTCTTCCAGATCCGCGAGCCAGTGAGCGGGCAGGGAGCCGCCAGTCGGCGCGATGCCAACCACCAGTGATCTCGCGCCACGGCGGGCGGCCTCGGCCGGCGACAGTCTCGGCAGGTCGAGGGACACCGTGGCGGCCGGATGTGACCACTCGCCGAGCACGTGGTCCCGGCACCAGTCCCTGAGACCAAAGGCCGTTTTGGCGTCGGACTTGACCGTGACGTCACCGAGGTAGAGCAAATAGGGCTTTCGTAGCGTGAGCATGGGCATTGTTGGGTCGTTGGGTTCGGGTGTGACAGATGAGTTCCGCGTACATCATACCGGCTACCCGGTGCCGGCAGGCAGCAGGGGCCACTCGACGATCTGTCGGGAGTCGTGAAATCTGCAAGAATCGTGGGATCGTCATCCCGGACTTGCAAGGATTCCCATGGCCACTCGTCACGCTCCACTGGTCGTCGCCACCGTCCTGTGTCTTGGCCTCTCTCGGGCCTTCGCTGGCACCGATCCCGGCGAGGCGCGCTTTCGGTCGCTGTACAAGGAGCTCGTCGAGACCAACACCACGTTGTCGGCGGGTGATTGCACGCTCGCCGCCGCGCGCATGGCCGCTAGGCTCAAGACGGCCGGCATTCCGGAAATGGCCATTCATCCGTTCGGTGTCGCCGATCATCCGAAGGAAGGAGGCGTCGTGGTGGTCTATCCGGGGCGCGACCCGAAGGCCAAAGCCATTCTCTTGCTTGCCCACCTCGATGTGGTCGAAGCGAAGCGTGAGGACTGGACGCGCGATCCGTTCACCCTGATCGAGGAAAATGGAAACTTCTATGCCCGCGGTGCGGTCGACGACAAGTCGGAAGCAGCCATTTGGGTGGATACGCTGGCGCGCTTCAGCGAGGAACATTTCAAACCTCGTCATACGCTCAAACTGGCGCTGACCTGCGGTGAGGAGACCAATGGCGCCTTCAACGGCGCGAAGTGGTTGTCCGAAAACCGACGTGAGTTGATCGATGCCGCGTTTGCGCTCAACGAAGGCGCCGGCGGTGAACTGGATGCTGCCGGCCGCAAGGTCTCGATGACGGTACAGGCCGGTGAGAAGACCTCGCAGAACTATCGTCTGGAAGTCGTCAATCGCGGTGGTCACAGCTCGCGGCCGCAGAAAGACAATGCGATCTACCATCTGGCGCATGCGCTCACGAAGATCGAAGGCTTCGCGTTCCCCGTACAGCTTGCCGACGGCAGTCGCGGCTATTTGACCGGGATGGCCGATATCCAGGAGCATGAGGGTCATGCCGACGTCGCGGCAGCGATGCGAGCGATCGTGAAGGATCCGGGAAACGCCGCGGCCGTGGCGCTTGTCTCGAGTCGTGATGCGAGTTGGGCGGCGATGTTACGCACCACCTGTGTAGCGACGATGCTCGATGCCGGTCATGCCACCAATGCCTTGCCGCAGCGTGCACGGGCCAATATCAATTGTCGGATCTTTCCAGGCGTCGATCAGGAAGTCGTGCGTCAGACACTCGCCGAAGTGATCGCAGATCCCGCAGTCAAGGTCGAGACGCTCGAGATCCGCGGCGGTAGCTCACCACCGCCGCCGTTGACTAAGCAGATCATGGGACCCATCGAGACCTTGACGCACGAGTTCTGGCCCGGCGTGCCGGTGTTGCCGGTGCTTCAGTCCGGTGCGACCGACGGGCAGTTTTTCAACGCGGTCGGGATCCCCACCTACGGGGTCGCAGGCATCTTCATGGGGCCCGATCTTGGCAACATTCACGGACTGAACGAGTACGTGGGTGTGGAGTCGCTGCTGCAGGGCAGGGAGTTCAGCTATCGTCTGGTGAAGATCTACGCCGAGCAGCCTTGAGTGTGTCGGGCCTGTCGGTCGTCTGCATTCTGATTTATCCATAGCGATGAGTTGAGTATTGCCAGGGAGTGGGCCGATGGTTGTGAAACGACAAGTGGCTGCGCCGACGCGGACGACACGAGCGCTATACCCGCCGATCGAGCCCTACCGCACCGGCAAGCTAAGAGTCTCGTCGGTGCACACCGTGTACTTCGAGGAGAGCGGCAATCCGCGGGGCAAGCCGGTGGTGTTCGTGCACGGTGGGCCGGGCGGCGGTACGGATCCCAAGATGCGTCGTTTCTTCGATCCGAAGCGCTATCGCATCGTGCTTTTCGATCAGCGGGGGTGCGGGCAGAGCACGCCGCACGCGAGTCTTGTCGACAACACTACCTGGCACCTGGTCGATGACATGGAGCGTCTGCGCGAGCATTTGGACATCGAGGCATGGCAGGTGTTCGGCGGTTCCTGGGGGTCTACCTTGGGGTTGGCCTATGCGGAGATGCATCCTCAGCGAGTGACTGAGCTCGTGCTGCGCGGCATCTTCCTGCTGCGACGCTCTGAAATCGAGTGGTTCTATCAGAACCCAAACGGCGCCGCGTCCTTGTTCCCGGATCTTTGGGAGCAGTACGTCGCCCCGATTCCGAAGAAGGAGCGGGGTGATATGGTGGCGGCGTACTACCGG
>Ga0164296_1005448_pt1 | contig 11156 bp, 8 predicted proteins | sample GEODES057metaG_FD_113533 | JGI IMG/M metagenome (GOLD analysis project Ga0164296, IMG submission 113533) | Dystrophic lake water microbial communities from Trout Bog Lake, Wisconsin, USA - GEODES057 metaG | ecosystem: Environmental > Aquatic > Freshwater > Lake | place: USA: Trout Bog Lake... | reverse complement strand
TTTTTAAAAATATTCGAATTGATTTCCTTATCTTGATGGCGCTTATTTTAGGTATGACGCATTCGATTTTTATACATGCACAGACCTATCCAAGCAAGCCAATTCATGTCATTTCCGAATATGTACCAGGTTATGGAGGCGACGTTCTGTCAAGACAAATTTTATCAAACTTAGCCGCTGAGTTGGGTCAACCGATTGTGGTTGAGAATAAAGGGGGCTCAGGGGGACTCATTGCATTGGAGACGACCAGAAGGTCGAGTCCAGATGGTTACACCCTCTTATTGGCATCCCAAAACGTTCCAGTAACAAGGCGCTACCTTTCAAAGGGTGAGCCAATTGATGCTACTAAAGATTTAACTCCCATTAGTGCCTTGTGGAGAACCTCACTTTTGCTCGCAGTGAATCCCAGCGTTCCTGCCAAAAATTTCAAAGAGTTTCTAGAATATTTAAAGTTAAATTCAGGAAAAGTCTCTTACAGCACTACAGGAATAGGAACACAAGGGCATTTTGCGGGTGCAAGTTTATCTGCAGTGACTGGAACAAATATCATGCACGTGCCCTATAACGACAACCGAGTGATCACAGATGTGATTTCCGGTCAAGTTCCGATGACACTCTCTATCGTGTCAAATGTAAGTTCACATGTGAGAGCAGGTCGATTGCACTTGATTGCCAGTGCAGGGACTAAAAGGCTTGAGGCATATCCAGATGTTCCATTGATTACTGAATATTTCCCAAGTTTTGAGCCTCCTCCAACTTGGACCGGACTGTTTGCTCCTGCAGGTTTGCCAAAGCCATTATTACTTAAATTGCATTCTGCTATTTTGAAGGCATTGTCGAATATAGATTTGAAATCAAAGGCAACTTCCGATGGGTTTGACTTCATTGGTAATACGCCTGAAGAATTTGTCGCACTCATCAACCACGACGTCGAGGTTGCTGGCCGATTGGTTAAGCTAGCAAAAATTGAAGCAAGCGATTGAAAATTTAAGGGATCAAGGAAGAGTTTTTATTGGCAAATGTTTGAATTCGTCTTGTGGCCAATCACACTAATCCAAGGGAACGATATTGGCAGCTTTTGCAACGGCTGCCCAGCGATTGATGTCGTTGCTTAGAATGGAGGCGAATTCCTCAGATGTGTTGCCTACAGGGGTGACGAGCATTGATTTCAATCTTTCGCTGATCTCTGTTGAATGAACAATGCGAGCTACCTCAGAGGATAGTTTTTGAACAATTCCATCGGGTGTTGATGCTGGTGCAAATAAACCTGACCAAAGCTCAATTTCCATGTCTTGAATTCCGGCCTCTTTCATAGTTGGGACACTAGGCAGAGTGAAAAGTCTTTGCGATGAAGTGACGGCAAGTGCTTTGATTTTCCCACTTTGAATGTGATTGAGTGTTGGTCCTGTATCAGTCAATGAAAATAGGATATCACCTGCTATCAATGCAGTTATGACTTCATTGCTACCTTTATATGGAACCGAAACAGAATTTGTGTTTGTTTTGATTTTGAAGAGTTCGGCGGCAAAATGAAATGCTGTACCTGAGACGCCAATATTTGACTTTTCCTGATTTTTTTGTATGAATCGAATCAAATCTTGAGCACTGTTTATGCTTTGATTGCTTCCAGTGACAAGTACCAGAGGGAATTTCGCAACCAATGAAATGGGCTTGAAGTCTCGCCTCGGGTTGTAGGGTAGTTTAGAGGAAATTAAATTGCTGAAAACCATATTTCCTGTTGGAGTCATCAACAGTGTATATCCGTCTGGAGCGGATTTGCTCACATAATCTGCTGCAATATTGCCGCTACCACCCAATCTGTTCTCAACGATGACCGCTTGTCCTAGTGACTCGGATAACCTCTCTCCAACCATTCTGGCAAGTAAATCATTGCCACCACCAGCCGCTAGGCCAACAACAATTCGAATGGGTTTAACAGGGAATTGTTGAGCAAATGAGCATCCGCTTATAAAGAAAAGAAAACCTAGAAACGTAATAAATTTATTTTGTCTCATCGTGTAGATCTCACTCTAATTCGGTAAGTCATGTTATCAAGTGAAGTTCATGGTTAGATCAGTATTTACCCAATGAGTATTTGGGATTAATTTCTTTAAGATACGAACAATTACTTTTTTGAAAACATGTCTAAATTTGATTTTGACGTCAGTATTGTGGGTTATGGGCCGGTAGGTTCCACTCTGGCCGCTTTATTGGCAGAAATGGGATTAAAGGTTGGTGTTTTTGAGAAAAATGAAGACGTTTACCCAAAACCCAGAGCCGTGGGGTTTGATCATGATGCAATGAGAATATTTCAGCAGATCAACTGTGCTGAATTGTTGAGGCCAGCTCTCTCGGACTTCAAGAGCACCGTTTATTTAGGGGCTGGTGGTCAAATCATTCAGAAAATAATGACACTGAGTCCTCCGTTCCCTTTGACTTGGGAGCCGCATTTTAATTGTGATCAACCTTTGTTGGAAAGTCTAATTCGAGAGCGCAACACATCAAGGATTAATCTAACCACTTTCTTAGATCATGAAATCAAGGCCGTTAGACAGTCTGCTGATGCCGTTGATTTCTCATGTGTTAATGATAAAGACAGTGTTATTGATTTTCGTACTCGATACCTCGTAGGGTGTGATGGAGCGAGCAGCTTTGTGAGGAAGTCTATAAATACCAAGCTAGAGAGCTTTGATTACGATCAACACTGGATCGTGGTTGATATGAAGATCAACGTGGATGTTTTAGAGCGATTCCCTAAAACCAATATTCAATTCTGTGAGCCTGCCAGACCCTCAACTTACATAGTTTGTCCTAAAAATCACAGGCGATGGGAATTCATGGCTCTTGAAACCGATCCCAAAGATGAGCTCTTGTCAGAAGACTTTATTTGGTCTCTTTTGAAAAGATGGCTTTCCCCACACGAGGCAAAGATATGGAGATCTGCCTCTTACCGTTTTCATGCTTTGGTTGCTGATGAGTGGTTGGACAACAGAGTGCTTCTTTGTGGTGATGCTGCTCATCAAACACCGCCGTTCATGGGGCAGGGGATGTGTCAGGGCATCAGAGATGCAGGTAATTTGGCATGGAAGCTATCTGGAGTCATTAAGAAAGAATTTAGACCAGATATTTTAAAAAGTTACACGCTTGAGCGTCGCCCCCATGTTATCGAGACAACAGTTTTAGCGAAAAAATTGGGAGAAATTCTTACCGTTAGGGACCCCGCTCAAGCAGCAAAAAGAGATCAAGCAATGCATGATCAAGGTCAGGGTAGACCTATTGAAATGGTCCGACAAAATTTGATTCCTCCACTTCGAAGCGGCATTTTTGATTTTCATTCAACTGGAGCTGGTGAGGTTTTCCCCCAGCCCCTTGTTCAGTGCGAGAACGGTTCTGAAGTTCTTCTCGATGATATTGAAAAATTCAAGTTCAGAGTTGTTCTTAAAAATACATCATCTAGCATGGCTTTGCTGGACTTATTCAGTGAATTAGAAGTGCCAATTATTTTGCTGATATCAAATTTTTCAGATGTGGTGCAATTTAAAAATAAACGTTTGAACTTGATACCGGTTATCGAGATGAATGGAGCAGTGTCCAGATTTTTCCAAACCAAGGATTTATTAGGTGTTTTGGTCAGACCTGATCACTATGTTTATGCAGGTTATTCGGATCTAGAGGGAGCAAAAGAGGTAATCCAGTCATTTATCAAACATGGTGTCGAATATCAATTTGTTTAATTCATTTAAACCCTTGCGAAAATTTTTGTTGTTTTCCGACTCTTGATTTTCCAATGGCCGTCACTAGACCTTTTGAATTCGTCTTCATATTCAACGATGGTTCCTGGCAAATCTAGCTTTGCGGGTTGATCGCTTGACTTAGGAGCGGTAAATACTGTCGCCAAAGACACGCCTTTGGCGTGATTATCATCGATTGGCATGATCAATACATTTGAGCAAAGGTGACGGTAAGTGAGTTCTAAATTTCGTTTCAAAAAAGACTCCCGAATTTCTTTGACTCCGTGAAAAGTGTCCCCCGTTGGCCTGTTCCAGGACGCATCCTCGGCAAAAATTCCTACAAATGGATCAATCAAAAAATGATCAAAAGCCCAGCAATAAGTTAAAACCAATTGTCTGCATTGAATGATGGTTGATTCTTGTGTGGTTGAATTCATTGATTGTTGCCCTGGTTTTTCGAAGTTTTAAGGTGTACGTATAAACGATAGTGCGTTTATTTTAAAGTCTTTTATCATTTGTAATCATATCAATCCATTGGAGTTGCTGATCATGTTTGTTTATAAATTTGCTCTTCAATCGATTTTGAAGGCTGTATTTTTGAGTTTGGTTTTATTGATTGGTCTTCATGCCCAAGATTATCCCAATAAACCCATTCGCATCATTGTGCCTACTCCGCCAGGTGCTGGACCCGATTCGGATCTGCGTCAAATGGCTCCGAGACTCTCGCAAATTTTGGGTCAACCCGTTGTGATTGAGAACAAGCCAGGAGCATCTGGAAAAATTGCTGCTGAATATGCGTCCAAAGCAGCTCCTGATGGATATACATTCATTTTGGGTACTCCAACTGTTTTTGCCATTGGTCCCTTTTTGTTTAACAACCTGAATTTTGATATCAAGAAAGACTTTACGCCAGTGAGTTTAATCTCAACCACTGCCTTTGCCTTGACTGTAAACGCCTCAGTTCCTGCAGCAAATGCAAGTGCTTTTGTGTCTTTATCGAAAAGTAATCCACAATTTTCTAATGTAGGTGACATTGGCCTTGGCTCTACTCCGCATTTGGCTGCGGAGTGGTTCAATTCATTGTCCAATTCGGATTTAAAATTCATTCACTACAACACAACAACTCCCTATGCCGATGTTATGGGTGGGCAGATTGCGGGCATATTTGAGGCCATTTTGCCCATATATGGGAATGTAAAAACGGGGAAGTTAAAAGTTTTGGCTATTTCTGGAAAAACCAGAAGTCCTTTGTTGCCCGATGTTCCAACTTTTGCCGAGTCTGGTTTTCCAACTTATGATCCTAAAGTCTGGATTGGTTTATTGGCTCCCAGCGAAACTCCAAAGCAAATCATCACCAAGGTGAGCAATGCGATCAAAGAGGTCGCGAGAATGCCCGAGACCATTCAGCAACGTCGAGATAGTTTCAGTGAATCAGTTGGTAGTTCACCCGAAGAATTTGCCCAATTCCTGGAGGCTGAGCGAAGCAAATGGAGCGATGTTATTAAAAGAAGCAATATCAAAATTGATAACTGATCAATCATTAACTCTCATATCAACTTAATCATTTCGAATAAATTACACAAACTATTGCTCGCATAATTTTTGAATCAAGACCAAGACCCATTCCTCCTGGGTCTTGGTTCACCAATCACTTTAGTATTGAATCTTTTTAATCAGTAAGTTTTTTCTATGTTGTAGTCATAGATACCTTATCCTCTGTGAATCATTTCGGGTCGGATTTCAGAAATCCTTGTCGCTCCCATTTGTTGCATGATTCCAAACAATTCAGTATCCAAAATTTCAAGTACTCTCTCGACGCCTTCTTGCCCAAAAGCGCCCAGTCCCCACAAGTATGGCCTGCCTATGCATACTGCATCAGCACCCAAAGCCATTGCTTTGAAGATATCAGTGCCGCGCCTGATGCCACTGTCAAAAATGATTGGAATTTTCCCTTTTGCAACCTTTGCAATTTCGGATAAGCAGTCGATGCTCGCGCGCCCTGCGTCCTCACTTCTTCCCCCATGATTTGAGACATGAATTCCATCAACCCCATATTTCAAACATAGTTCAGCATCCTCCTCAGTCAGGATTCCCTTTAGAACAATCTTCATTTTGGTTGTGTCGCGCATTTTTTGCACAAAGTCCCAGGTCATGTTTGATGACTGCATACTTTTTACATTGCTCATGTCAATGCCAGCGAAATTGGGCCTTTCGTCTGCGCTACCTGGACCATGAATGTGACAAGAATTGCATTGTCTTGGGTCTTGTCTCTTAAGTCTAAACATGGTTTCTTGGTTTCTGCCGCCGTTCCGATCCACAGTTATTTCTAACACTGTAGAGCCTGCTTTGTCCACGCGGCGTACCACTTTTTGTGCAACTTCAAGGCTGGAGGTGGCGTATAACTGATACCAGACCTCTCCCTGTCTGGCCGCTATCGTGTCCTCAATGGTTGCAGAAGCTGCGCTTGAGAGAACATTTAAATGGCCCTTATTTTTGGCAGCTCTGGCTACGCCCAGCTCTCCATCGGGGTGATATGCTTTATTTCCACCTGTTGGAGCCAAAATCAATGGCGTTTTCCAGTGAGAGCCAAATAAGTTAATGGACATATCGATTGAGCTGACATCGCGCATTCGCCTAGGCCGTAATTGGTATTTTAAAAATGACTCTCGGTTTGCTCTTAATGTGATCTCATCATCAATTCCAGAAGCCATATAACCAAAATGGGCGGGCGGTACATTTCGATGAGCAACGGGTTCAAAATCAAAAACATTGATCGCTTCTGCTGGAGATTTAATCAAATCCTCTAAATTGAGGTTGGATGACCAAACCATGGGATCTGGTCGACGACCATAAGTTTGGGCTAAAACTTCATGAATCCCCGAAGTTGCAAGTAAAGGACTAGCAGCGGCCCATTTTAAAAAATGTCGGCGCTGATTTTCAATTTGTCCATTGCTTTTCATTTGAAATCTCCAGTTTGAAAGATTACACAAAATGTACTTCTCTCTTTTTGACTTGTGATCATGTTTAACCCTGATAGAGTGAGCTATATGTCCCCAGTATTTTGGCCAGATATATCCACTTATAAGGATTTACCTTGATTTCATATTTTCTCAATTGTTTTATGCTTCGAGTAAGAGTTGAGGGGCATTTGCCATGGCTCTGGGTTATAAAACTTGTTAAGGAAATTTTATGAATCGAAAGAAATGTTTGGTTTGGATTTCATTCACTTTCTTGAGCTTCTCTTTCTTTTCCTCAGTGAATGCGCAAATTGCTCCACCCAGAACCTTGCCTGAACTCAAGGCTGAAATTCAAGATCGAGCCAATCGCGGTGCTTATCCAGTTGCTGAACTTAAAGCCAGTGATGTGAGTGTTGCTCTGGCAAACCTTAAAAGTTTGAGTCATGATGATTGGGCCTTGGCATGGATGCCATTGGGTGACAAATATATGCAGCAGGGAAGTGCTTTGGAATCTAAGGATAAGGCCGCTGCAGCGCAAGCTTATCAACAAGCCATGCAATATTTTTTGTTTGGAAGATTCCCCGTCGAAGATACAGAGTTGACCAGGCAATCTTATGACAAAGCTGTTGACGCATTCGATCATTATTCGAAATTATCCGATCAGCACTTGGAGACCTTTGTCTTTGGCTTTAAGGGACAAGCCATCAAAGCTTATTTGGGAATTCCTAAAGGTGTATCTAAGCCTCCCATCGTGATCACCGTTGGTGGGCTAGATTCGAGAAAAGAAAACAATGCCATTCGAGAGCTTGAATATTTGAAGCATGGAGTGGCCTTTTTGTCCATGGACATGCCAGGCACAGGTCAAGATAAGATCAAAATTGAGCCGGGAGCAGAGGGCGTTTTTTCAGCTGCAATCGATGCCTTGGAGAAAAGGTCTGATATCGATTCCAAACGCATCGTGATTTTTGGGGGTAGTTGGGGCGGTCACTGGTCTGCTCGAGTTGCATTCACTGAGAAAAATAGAATAAAAGGGGCCGTGGTTCAAGCGGGTCCTGTTCATGAGTATTTTTCACCTGAGTGGCAAAAGAAGGCTTTGGGCAATACAGAGTACATTTTTGGGCTCTTTGAAGCTCGAGCTGCCATTTACGGTGTTAAAAATTTGGATGATTTTTTGGCGTATGGTCCCAAAATGTCGATCAAAGATGCTGGATGGTTAGACAAGCCCTCAGCGCCCATGCTTTTGGTCAACGGCGCCAAAGATACTCAAGTGCCCATTGAAGATTTGTACCTCTTGCTCAGAAGTGGAAGCCCCAAAGAGGTTTGGTTTAATCCTGATGGTGGTCACATGGGAAGATCGAAGACCATCAAAGATGAGGAGATCTTCAAAACTGTCGTTCTCCCATGGGTCGTCAAACACTTGAGTGAGGGATCATGATTCGTTTAGGATCATTTATGAAACTATTGGGTTTTTGGATTTTGGCTCTCCTGGCCAACTCAGCATTTGCCATTTATCCTGAAAAACCCATTGTCATGTTGGTTCCCTTTCCAGCTGGAGGACCCGTTGATGCAATGGGACGGTCATTGGCTCGAGTCATGGAGACCAAACTGGGAGCTACCATCGTCATTGAAAACAAAGCCGGTGCAGGTGGACTCATTGGTGTTGCAGCGGTTGCAAATGCTCAAGCCGATGGCTATACGCTTGGTTTGGCGGGTACTGGAGCCATGGTTTACGCTCCTTTCATCACCAAAAAAATGCCTTTTGACCCCATCAATGGACTGACTTTACTCACCACTTTGGTCAGAACTCCAAACGTATTGGTGGTGAGCTCAAACTCTCCCTTTAAAACAATCGGTGAACTGTTGGCTCACGCCAAGTCCCACCCCGGCGAAATCACCTTTGCTTCTCCTGGGGTTGCAAGCAGTGCACATGTCGTTGGTGAGTTGTTTCAAAAGTTAACCGGAGTGAAACTGGTCCATGTTCCATACAAAGGTTCAGGACCTGCACTTCAAGACTTAATGGGAGGACACGTTGATTTGATGATCGGAGAAATTTCTGGCTTGGTCATACCCATCAAATCTGGGTCGATTAGAGGTTTGGCTTTGAGTGATTCTCAACGCTTGAATTCATTAAAAGAGGTTCCTAGTGCAACAGACGTTGGTCTGCCTGCTTGGGTGGCCGATGGAGCTTACGGTTTGGTCGCTCCTGCTGGGTTGCCAGCAGCTTTGGTCAAGCGCTTGGTGGACGTGGCCAACGATGCGCTTGCTTCACCTGAGGTCATCTCTAAGTTTACTGAGCTCACGAGCTTGCCCCAGCCAGGCAGTCCAGCACAATATAAAAGCTTGCTTCAAGCTGAGCAGGCTCGTTGGTCAAGTGTGATCAAGTCAGCGGGAATCACCGACGAATAACTCTTAACCCAGCGCTCTCATGCTCAGAGCAACGAAGTACCGTTTAGAGTTCAAATATCTTCTGTGGAAATTGATGGAGTCTCTCACTCGCATCATGATCGCCCACTAAAAAGTCATCGCAGGCCCAACTGTAGGTTCTCTCGGTGGTGTAGGTTGGGTGAGCCGCTAAGACCATGTTTTTTGCGATTTTCATGGTCTCATCCATGCGAACCAATGGTCTTTCAACCATGTCATAGCCTTGTCCGTGGCAATGGAGCCTTTTTTCTTCTGGCCTTCCGTGCTCTCGCATGTATTGGTTGTACTCATTCCAGATGTCTTTGCAGTCTGCACCTGGTTTGAGGAGAGAGGCCGTGAACTTTTGGGCTTGAATGACAAACTCAAATTCCTCTTTCATTTCTTGCGAGGCTTTACCTAAAACACAGGTTCGACCCAATTCAGTATAAAAACCGCCAAATCCGTTGTTCTCGATGAGAAGTGTGAATTGGTCGCCTTCTTGAATGGTTCTGTTTTGTTGATAACGATTGGCAAAAACGGGAGCCATTCCAACTGGGCCAGAAGCGCAAAGGAAGAGTCCTTGTTCGCTCCCGTGGCTGTGTCCCACTTGTTCCGCGATCGCTGCAACTTCAATGTCGCGCATACCGGGTCTTATTTTTTCAAAAACGGTCTTCATGGCCAAATCCTGCATTTGAGCAACTCGGCGTATACAAGACAATTCTTCTTCACTTTTAATGCATTTGATTTCATCCACCATCTCTGAGGCATCAATGAAATGGGTGTTTGAGAATTTGCCTTTTTTAAGCGTGTCCATCAATGAATGTGAGATGGCTGTTACACCCAAGAGTCCGACGGTTGCGCTGGCGTATTTCTCCAAGGCCTTGGCGGCCAAGTCTCCGTCGTAATGAGACGTGTAGGGTGCAGAGGCATAACTGGGGGTGCCCATGAAGCGCGCAACGCCTCGTCTTAAGATGTCCTCCTCGGTTGAGAAGTCCCTCACCATATTGAATGGACCTTGGCCAATCACAGTCATTCTGTCTTCTACAGGAAAAACAACTGTGACGGTGTAGCCGTTGGTGGCTGGCACATCGGTGAAGTACTTGATGTAACCCCCCATGAAGTCATTGTTGGCCTGCATGAGCAAAACATCTATTTTGCGATCTCGCATGGCTTTTCTGACCAGAGCCCAACGCCTCTCGAGCTCTTTGGTTGAGATGGGGTTGTGTATTTTGTCTTCAATAAAGCTCATGTAATTTCTCTTGATTAGTGGGTTTTTGCAGCACGAACAACGTTCATCATGTTTTTGAAATCATTTTTTTCAAAATGTTCTAAGTTGGTTTTAATCACAGGAATCGCTTCGTCCACGTATCCATCGTAAAAGCCACCTTGGTGAGGGGTCACAATGACATTGGGCATTGACCAAAATGGGCTATCAGAGCCAAGGGGTTCTTGGGAGAAGACATCTAGCGCAGCTCCTGAAATTTGCCCCCCATTTAAAACTTCAATCAAAGCACTCTCGTCTACGACCCCTCCACGGGCTAAATTCACCAAATAACTTGTTTTCTTCATCACGGAAAAGGTCTTGGCATTGACAATGTGGTGGGTCTCGGGTGTATAGGGTGTGAGAAGGACCAAATAATCTGCTTGAGAAATTGCATCCAGTGCATGCTCCCTTGAAAATATTTCATCAAAACCTTCAACGGGTCTTTGTGTTGAGCTGATACCCAGCACTCTCATGCCAAGCGCCTTGCACTTGGGTGCCAGATCGGTTGAGATGACGCCAATTCCAAAAATGGTGACTGTCTTACCTTTTAGCAAAGAGGGCGGAATTCTTTTTTCCCAAACCGCATTTTGTTGATTCCTAAAGTTGGTGACCATGCCTCTTGAGTGGGCAAACATCATGCTCAAGGCTGCCTCCGAGACTGGCGGCCCATGAATACCATGGAGATTGGTCACTGTCACTTGATCTTTCAATGCCGCTCGGTTGGTGATTCCATCGACCCCAGTTCCCAGAGCTTGTATCCATTTGAGACGATTGGCATTTTCCAACACATGCTCTGCCATCATA
>Ga0164296_1005447_pt1 | contig 11156 bp, 6 predicted proteins | sample GEODES057metaG_FD_113533 | JGI IMG/M metagenome (GOLD analysis project Ga0164296, IMG submission 113533) | Dystrophic lake water microbial communities from Trout Bog Lake, Wisconsin, USA - GEODES057 metaG | ecosystem: Environmental > Aquatic > Freshwater > Lake | place: USA: Trout Bog Lake... | reverse complement strand
GTGCGTACCCCAACAAGTTCTCTGGGCTCGCTCCAAAGCACTCCTTCGTCCTCGCCACCGAGAAAAACAACGCAGCCCTGCAAGCGTGCCGGAACAGCAGCGTTGACGATAAGGCAACCATGGGGCGGGGCGTCAGCAGTCAGGTCGAAACCAGGGGCACTGCAGCTTGGTGTGCCGAAGACGCCTTCGACAGACAGACTCCTCGTGTCCTCGGAGCGCACCTGAAGAACATCTGGCCCGCCAGTGGCGCCGTGACGCCCTTGTAAAGACCGCCGAGGCCGTCCGAGGCCACCGTTTTCTAGGAGAGCGCAGGTTGTGAGCGCGAGAGGCTTGCGGTGCCATTGGAAGTGGCACCACGTCTGTTGTGCTGCCCTCCTGCCCCGGGGCGCCCGGGGCGAGTGCGTGTGACGCTCCCCCACGCTGGCCTGGTGGCACGCACTTTGAACGCGTCCACGACGCCGGTGTACATCGGCTTGTCCGCTGGCTGGGTTTGCAGCAACACCTTCAGGGTGTCGAACGGGTGCCCCACCGCAACGACGGCCATTCCAGCGACAGTGCCAGCCGCAACGTCCTTGCCAAAGGTCATCAGACGTGAAGGCACAACCACTGCAGACGGTGGCACCACACCCAGTCGGGCCTCCGCTGCACTGCACGCAACAACTTGCCTCCGCAGCGCGGCGTCGCAGCTGCGTGCGATGCCAGCACGTGCTAGTCCCGCGACAGCACCGCTGAGCAAGACGTCGCGGGGAATGCCCCATGCCGGCTCGCGCGAAGGCGCCATTGTGCCCCGGCGAGGGACTTCCGCCTCTGAACTCTGCGAGTGTGACGTGGAGCACTCACGGCATCATCGCCATTTCGATTGTAGGGAGCGACAGCAATGCAGCTCTCCATCAATGCACGCAGCGGCGGCATCCTTGCATACGCAGCAGGTTTATGCAGCGTGGCCAGCGACCGCGGAATGGAAGCTCGTTCCACGCACGCACGGCAACGGCGCACAGTAGTGTACTGCTCCTCTGCAGGTCGTGACCCTCTGTCGCCCACACCGAAGACTTTCCAGCCCGACCCGCGCAAGGTGGTCGACCTTGCTCGTGCAGCAGCTGGCTTCGTCTTCCGAGGCACAAGCGGCGCTGTAGTCGCTGGTTATGGTGCGTCCACCCACTTCTCATATAACAGCAGCCGTCACCAGGGCCGGGATGGCTTGTTCTGTGGCGCCTGTCCACCGTTCTGACGCCTGTTTGTTGCCGGCCTCCAGAATTGCAGCTTGTGGACGACGTCGAAGGAAGTGCGCAAACATACTCTGTGGCACGCTTCAATGGCAAGAAGACGCAGGAGAGCAGCGCGGTCATCGCTTCTTGGCCTCGGCCGGCGCAGCCGCTGGAGCTGTACGAGTTCCAGGCGTGCCCATTCTGTAAGCGCGTGCGTGAGGGTGCGACATACTTCGATCTCGACACGGTCATCTACCCATGTCCACGCGATGGACCGACGTGGAGACCCAAGGCCATCGCGCTTGGAGGCAAAGCACAGTTCCCTTTGCTGCGGGATCCAAACACTGGCACTGTTATGTACGAGAGCAACGATATCCTGAAGTACATGGCGGAGAAATATGGCGATGGTGCTGTGCCCAGCGGGCTGTCCAGTGGCGTTGCGCCCATTCTGTGTGGTCTGGCGCTCTTGCCCCGGGCTGGAAACGGAGGTAAGTACAGGCGAAGCAAGGTGACGGAGGCCACCAAGCCGCTAATTTTCTGGGCCTATGAAGCGAGCCCGTTCTGCATCCTCGTGCGTGAGGTGCTGACTGAGTTGGAGATCCCGCACATCGTGCGCACAGCTGCACGAGGGTCACCCAAACGCCAAGAGCTGCTGGCAGAGCAAGGGCTATTCCAGGTCCCCTTCCTTGTGGATCCCAACACGGGGCGCTCCATGTTTGAGTCCTCATACATGATGGAGTACTTGGAATCGACCTACGCGGCCTAGCCGCTGCTGAGCAGCACTGTTGCCTCTCTCTCGGGTAGCTTTCCCGCAGTCGGTGTCATCGTAACACGCCTCCCCCGCATGACAAGTGTGAGGGTTAGTGCAACCAGGGATAAATCGATTGCGCGGTACCGCGCCTTGATGCGCATCGTGTCGTGACAGTTTGCCATGTCTTATTGAGCTCAGCGAATAGCGTCGCAAGCACGCATGGAGCCTCTCGCTCTGCTACCTTCAGGCGCTGTCAACACAGGGAAGCATGCGCTGCCTGGTCACAGTAGACGAGGGTTGCCGTGTCGGAGAGCTGGAACCAACCTGACTCCGAAGCACTCTGCACGCCGCTTACGTGGTGAGAATGAGAGCACGCACGCACAGCCACGCATAGCTGGAGCATCTCGCGGCATGCCTGCCCGTGCACCGCCGGCGTCTGCCGCCGCAACTGTGGAGAGCAGTGTCGCCGACGTGTTAGCTGCACGCGAGCACCACGCGGGTGACGTGACCTCTGTCGTTGCGGCTGTCTGCCAAGTTGAGACAGCATCTACGTACACTGTGGGGGCAGCCACACAAGTGGGGCAGGCGTTGCAGCTGCTGCGCACTGCGCTCTCAGAGTTGCCGGCTGTATCGGAGGCTCGGCACTTCGGTTCTGGCGTCCTCCGCCTTGAAGTTGACCTTCCTCGGGGCGTGGACGCGTTAGCGTGGCTCAGGAGCTTGCCAGTTGAGGTGCGTCAGAACGGCACTGGGCGCAAACCAGGTAGTCTGACACGCACCTGTCACGCCCTTCCACACTCCCAGTTCACGGCGACGCAGCCACTGGTATACTTCGCCCCCAGAGCACCACCTCCACAACCAGGAGGCTCATCTGCTGGCGTTTCCCTGGATGCGCCGCCGGGGGCAGGACCAGGAGACACTCGGCGGGGTGCCGTCGCAGGCATCGGTGCCGCCCGCCTCTGGCGCGGCTCGCCTGGCTCACCTTTCGACGCAGCTGCAGCTGCACGCGTGCGGCGTTTTGTGTCTACTGGCGCGCCACGGACACGCGCTCTGGGCGGTGTGCGGTTCGATGTGGAAAGCATCTCTGTCGGCTCCGAGTGGCGTCCATTCGGGTCATACTTGTTCATGCTACCTGTCCTTGAGCTCACAGAGGCGCCCACAGCGTGCACCCTCGCATGTACGCTCGCATGGGATGATGGCCGCGCAGCTGCGGTGCCAACACGAGTGGAAACTGGTGCTCGCTCCCTTGATGAGGCCATCGCCCATGCACATGCAGCTTTGAACGCGCTCGCCTCCTCTTCCGCCATGGAGATGTCATCCATGGCAGATACTACGCGGCTAGCTGCTCCGGATGCGCCGAGACCACTCATCGCGAGTGTGAGCCACACGCCGAGCGAGGAGCAATGGACCGCAACGGTGGAGGGCGTGCTGCTCAGCTTGTCTCAATCCGCGGAGGCTGTCCCTGGGCCTGTCCCTGGACCAGCTGCTATGGAAGCGCTCGCCCGGCTGGCAGCCAGTAACGGCGGTGAAGTAGCTCAGCAAGTGTTAGCAGCTGCGCAACGAGACGATGGGGCCATCTCCAGCCCGAAGACGCGTGCCTGGGACGCGCTTGCAGACCTTGCTCGAACACCTAGCGGCAGAGCGGCGCTGCAAGAGCTCGCAGGTCGTGGTGGCGGAGAGACTCAAGCGGAGGAGTGGTGGGAACGCGCCCGCAACGGAGGGGACGTGGCTGCCCTCGAATCCTCCCGCCCGTATGCACGCGAGCAAGCTGCTGATGTGGACCCTGTGCCCATCGAAGTGCTCACTGGAGGCGCATCTGCGCAGGAGCTGCTTGATGACGGCGTCGGCGATGGAGATGATGTGACACATAGCGTCGGTCAGAACGGCGGCTTGTTGCCGCTTACTAAAGTGGTCCTTGCCCGACGCAGTGATCTGACACTGAGTGCGGATGTCGATGCGCTGGCATTGCTGGCGGCGCTGCATGACCGTAGTCCGGGCGCATACGCGTTTGCGTTGAAACCCCCGGGAAATGGCAGCTCCACGTTTGTGTGCTGCACTCCAGAACGCCTGTTTGCTCTCGAAGCGGGACGCATCGCGACCGAGGCCGTTGCTGGCACAAGGCCGCGAGGAAGCGATGAGCGCCGTGACGCAGCGCTGTCCTACGACTTGCTGACATGCCCCAAGGAGCACGCAGAGTTCACTATTGTGCAGGAGTGGGTCCGGTCCGCGTTGCGCGCAGTATGCAGCCCCAGCAGCGTGCATCTCGAAGCGGAGAAGCAAGTTCTTCGGACGGATAGGCTACAGCACCTGTACAGCCGCCTAGCGGGGACATTAGCGCCCGGGGCGACAGAAGCTGATGTCCTGGTGGCCATGCACCCGACGCCTGCGGTGTGCGGCGCCCCGCGCCCACTCGCGCAAGCTGCCATTACAGAGACGGAGACCTTTGACAGGGGCTTATATGCTGGCCCTGTCGGCTGGCTAGGCTCTGGAGAGGCGGAATTCGCAGTGGCCATCCGCAGCGCACTGGCGCACCCTCACACCGTTGGAGAAGGTATCGATAACAGCACCAGCAGTCGCGCTACGCGGCATGTATCGTTATACGCAGGCGTAGGTGTTGTGCGGGGCGCGAGCCCCGCGGCGGAATGGCAAGAGCTGAATTACAAGGTCAGCCAATACGAGTCGCTACTTGCGTTGCCTTCGCCCCCGGCGGACGCGCCCAACATCAACGCCGTGTGGGCGCAGCTCCTGGTGGAGGAGTGCGTGCGCTGCGGCGTGCGCCTCTTCTGCATCGCGCCGGGGAGCCGATCCACGCCGCTGGCGCTGGCGGCCACTCGCCATCCACGAGTGCGGCATGTGGTCTGCATCGATGAGCGTTCGCTTGCATTCCACGCGCTTGGCGCCTCTAAAGCAGGGTGCCTGGCGGCTGTCATCACATCGTCTGGCACAGCAGTTGCGAATCTGCTGCCTGCGGTGGTGGAGGCGGCCGAGGCAGAAGTGCCCATTCTGCTGCTGACCGCAGATCGGCCGCCTGAACTTCGCGGATGCGGAGCTAACCAGACGATTGACCAGATCGGTATTTATGGCAGCTTTACGCGCTGGGCCACGGAGGTGGGGCCGCCAGATGCGGAAGGACCTCCAGGAGCTGCGCGCCAGTTGCTCACGACAATCGACAACGCCGTGTTCCGTGCGACCAGCGCACCGCAGGGGCCGGTGCACTTGAATTGCGCCTTCCGCGAGCCACTAGCCCCGGTGGTTGCGCCCTGGAACAGGCACGTGCTTGCCGGCCTGGACTTGTGGTGGTCGTCTGCCAGTGGGAGTCCCCTCACGACGTACCCGACACAGCCGCTGGTAGATCCGCAGTCTGTGGCCTTCACGCCACTCCTCCAGATGCTGGCTGGCGCTCGGCGTGGCATCATCGTCGCTGGCCACTTGCCGGACGGAGAGGATGCATTTGCCGTTTCCCATCTCGCTCAAACCCTTGGCTGGCCACTCATCTGTGACGTTACTAGCGGCCTGCGCGTTGGCGCAACACCAAACGCGTCGCTGCTGCCGCACTTCGATCTCGCTCTCATGGAGCGCGATGCCTGGCATGCTCTCGCACCTGATGTCGTGCTTCAATTCGGTGGGCGTCTCACCAGCAAGCGGCTGCAAGCATTCCTGGAGCATTGTGCTCTGGAGCGCGGCGCTGCGTGGGCATTTGTAGCACGCCACCCGTGGAGACAAGACCCCGGACATGCAGTGCGGCTACGACTTCAAGCAGCGCCCAGTGCTGTTGCTGCTGCTGCCTGTTTGCGGATACCATCATCGTGGCCTGACGGAAGCACTTTGCGTGCAGAGCAAGCACAATACCTCTCTACGTTAGCTGCACTTGACGGATGTCTGCGCCGAGCGGTGGATGAGCACTTGAGCGATCTGGAATGCTTGACGGAGATGGCAGTCGCGCGGCAGCTGAGCCGCGCGCTTCCGCCTGGCCACGCCCTGTTTCTGGGTAATAGCATGCCGGTGCGAGACATGGATGTCTACGCCGATGTCGCGCCGATGTCAGGCTGCAACAGCAGAGGGGGCGTCACACAGCAATCTCGTGTCATCACGCCCGCGCCAGGTATACCCATCGCATGCAACCGCGGCGCGAGCGGCATCGATGGCGTCGTTTCCTCTGCTGTCGGCTTCGCCGCTGGCTTAGGCAGACCGACGACGCTGCTCATCGGAGACGTATCCTTTGCGCATGATAGCAACGGACTGCTCTTGCTTCGTGATCGCGCCGGACAGCCGCCCGTCACAGTGGTGGTCATCAATAACGGAGGTGGCGCCATCTTTAACTTCTTGCCCGTTGCAGCCGCGCTGGACGCCTCTGAGTTTGGAGCGCTGTTCACGACACCGCCAGATGTTCGTCTGGCTGATCTTTGCCGCGCGCATCGTGTGCACCACTTGCAAGCACGTACACCCCGCGGATTAGCAGCAGCATTGGCGGATGCGTGGCGATTAGGGAGACATGCGGTTGTGGAAGTCGTTTTGCGAGAAGAAGACCAGGTTGCTAAAAATCTGGTCCAGCATCGCGCAGCGGAGGGAGTGGCGCGAGAAACAACACGTCGAGTGCTTCATGCCATGGCGACTGCCTCCGCTGCCGTCGGCGACGTACATCGTGCAGCAGGCCTGCGCGTCATTGAAGCAGATGTGGGGCGCTACGCCCTCGACCTTGCCAAACCGCTCACTACAGCAGCTGGCTCGAGCGCAACCCGTGAGGGTGCTTTGCTGCGCATCCGCCTTGCGTGTGGCGCCACTGGCGTCGGCGACGTCGCTCCACTCCCGGGGTTGCATGCAGAGAGTGCTTCCCAAGCAGTGGCTCAGGCGGCGACCATTGCAGCAGTGCTGACCCAAGCGGGAGCTGAGATCTGCCCTTCCATCGCACTTCTAGACGGAAGTCTTGCGCACTGGCTGTGCACGTATGTGGGCATCCAGCCGGAAGCTCTGCTCCCATCTGTGCGGTTCGCTCTCGAATCCGCGGTGCTGGCCGCCTTGGCCCAGGCGAAGGGCACGTCCTTGATCGACATGCTCCTGTGTGGATCTGCATCACAGCAGGCGGTGACCATCAACGCGCTGCTGCCATCTGACACGGGCATGTCTGCTGATGCCATACGGCAGGCGGTGACGCACACAGATTGCACGTGCGTAAAGATCAAGGTCGCGCGTCCAGATAGCACACCAGCGCAAGATGCCGCTCGCGTAGCGGCTTTGCGGGCGGCATTCGGACCAGACGTTGTTTTGCGTGCGGACGCGAACCGAGGATGGACGCTTGACCAAGCTGTAGAGTTCGGCACTGCGCTTAACGCTGCTGGTGTATCTCTCGAGTACTTGGAGGAGCCGACGCAGCGGCCAGAAGACATCGCTGCGTTCTGCGCAGCGACTGGCATTGCAGTTGCCCTGGACGAGACAGTGGATGATGGACCTTCAAGCATCGCCGCCATTGGCGCGCGTCGTGCCGTCACACCTGGTGCCGGCCTGCCTGCTGGTACGACAGCCCTAGTGCTGAAACCGGGCGTCCTGGGCGGTCTTGAGAAGACCGCGTGTCTCGTGCGGTGGGCGCATCGTCGGGGCATCACCACAGTCATCTCCTCCGCCTTTGAATCCAGTGTCGGCCTCGCTGCGCTTGCCGCCATGGCTGCTGCTAGCAATTGCATCACAGGGCGGCATGGCAACGCACACGGTCTGGGCACTGTGTCTTGGTTCCGCCAAGATGTGGGTGACATGTCTTTGCACACACACAATTCACTGCACGTGGATCCAGAGCACGTGCACCGGCTCGTGACACAAGATACAGAGCTTCGCCCTCTGACGCGGTGCTCTGGACCGGTGGTGGTGGCGCGCACGGTGGAGGTGGCCACCCAGTGTCACGGGAAATTCTCGATGCAAATCATCCAGGCGTTTCCTTCGATTGGGCCTACAAGCAATGGCAGCCTGTCTGCTGCTCCCGAAGCGGTGTTTCTACACGGCTTCATGGGCTCCTCCGCGGATTGGGTACCCGTCATGAAGGGCCTCGTTGCCGCTACAGGCAAGACCTTCATTGCGGTCGACCTGCCTGGCCATGGCGGCTCCACCGCTGCCTCTGGTGCTGATCAAAGTCTGCCGGGCGTAGCAGCTGCGGTGACGCAGCTCCTGCGCGTGCTAGTGCAGCCTGGAGCAGGAGGCCAACGACATGCTCCTGTGCTGGTCGGCTACTCCATGGGCGCGCGCGTCGCTCTCCACATGGCACTACGCAACCGCGACGATACTGCAGCCATCGACCGCTTGGTGTGCATTTCGGGAACAGCTGGGGTGCGCGGCGCGGATGCACGTGATGCAAGGGCGGCACGGGACGACACCCTGGCTGCAGCGCTGCGCTCTGGCGGCGTACACGCCTTCTCATCAGCATGGTACAAGCAGAGAATGTTTGCTCCACTCGCGAGAAAGCCAGGCTTCGCAGCAATTGAGGAGCTGCGGTGCGCTGACCGTAAGGCAGAGCCTCTGTCTCAGTCACTTGCAGCCATGTCGCCAGGCCGGGCGCCTGATCTGTGGCCTGACTTGCAAGGCTTTGCGGTGGCAGCTGGTAGAGGTGGTGCCACACCTGCGCTGCGCGTCCACTTCGTGGTGGGTGCGCTGGACAGCAAGTTCGTGGCGGCTGCGCGCAAAATGGCGGCCACTGCGGGCCCGGGTGTGGCGCCATCGGTGGTTGAAGTGCCTGCTTGCGGTCATGCCGTCCACATGGAGGCGCCAGAGACGCTGGTGACCACCATCCTAGCTGCGCTCTGAGTACAGCTTTGACCTGGGTCTATTTTTGATCATTACATTGGTCTACTGCTTCCTGTCGCATTTATGCACGCGCGAATCGTCTTAAAAGGCAATATCTCGACAAAAGGGGGCGCTGACTCGGATCCCAAGGGCTGAATCTCCGCAGCTCCTTTCCTTCCGCATTTCCACTCTCTTACTGGGCGGAGTCTCTTTGAGCGAATGGCAATCATCAAGCGGCTTGTCTGCATTGCGGCGCTGATGGCGCTGCTGGTGTCCTGCACAGCTGCGCGCCCTCTGCAGAGCCAAGGCGACCACACGGTGCCCATTCCCTGCGTGAAAGCGTGCCCCTGCCCGTGTGCGACAGCAGAGAGTGTCTTGGTCGAGGACCCGCGCAGTCGCATGCGAGTCGCGGCATTGCTGGCCTCTTACTCGGATCGTGACACACCGGACTGCCAGAGCGCTCTCTCCCTCATCAAGGCGGAGGCAGACCTCAGCATCTTCACGAAAGCTGTGATTGCCACAGGCATCGACGAACTGCTTGACGACCCAAACGCCGTGTTCACACTCTTCGCTCCTGATGATGATGCGTTTGCTGAGCTGCTGACGCGCCTGAGAATGACAGAAGAGGAGCTGCTGTCCAAGCCCTTCTTGCTCACTCGCGTGCTGGACTACCACATCGTGGGCGGCCAGGTAATCGAGGAGGCAGATCTAGAGGACGGTGTTCAGCTGGATACCGAGGCACGATGGCCGCCGATCATCGGGAAACGGATGCGCGTGACCGTTCGCCGTGGCGCCGACAACAGCATTGTTCTGGACGGCAACGGAAGCAATGCTCGCGTGACGGAGACTGATCTGCAGGCATGCGCTGCCGTGGTCCACCGGATCGACACTGTCCTTCTTCCAGATAAGCTGCCGGTCGTGGCGACAGAGTGAACTCCACCGGGACTGCAAACAGGCAAGACGCGTTTTCTCTGGACCTGCGCTGGACAGACATCTGAACGTGTGTGATGTATCATCGCACTGTAGCCTTTGCCAAGGGCATCAGCCACCCTGTGCGCAGGCAGGAACCTCCGAGCCAGAGCGCGTACGCAGCGAACATGAGTCTAAGTCGCTCCTCATCCACGCCCACCGCGATGTTGGATGCAACCATAGCACCGGCACTGGTACCAATAAATAGCCAGGGCATCAAGTCCATCCGTAAATTGCCGAGCTGCCAGTGCGTGAAGGCGCCCATCGCGTGCGCTGGAAGCTGCGCCGCAAATGCGGTGCCAAGAACGAGCTTGTGCGACCACGTTGGTGGGCCTCCAAGCGCCAATCCGACAGTGACCATTGTCCCGGCGCCGATGCCAAGCACGCCGCTACATAGCCCAGTGGCCGTGCCCAAAGACAGCATATACATCGTTTCTCTCAGCGTCGGCAGTGAGGTTCCACTGCCTGCGGTCTGTTCCACTGCTGCGACAGGCGGGACCTCTGTGTCTGGTCTGCGCAGGTATTGCTTGCCAGCAATGACAGGTCCCATAGCGCACATCGCGCCGCCGAACAGCAGCTTGCTCGTCCGCTCTGAAAGACGGTGTGCCATGCGAGCTCCGACTCGCGTTGAGGCGACGGCACTGACCGCAACTATAGACGCCGCAGTCCAGTCCACGTTTCCATCAGCGCTGAAGGCCATTGCGCTCGCTGCACACGTGCCAACGTTGGGGAGCAGTGCTGTGGCATTTGCCTGCAGCTGTTTTAGCCGGTACAGCGAGCACGTAATAGGCACCGCGATCAACGCGCCTCCGATGCCAACGAAACTACCGATGCTGCCAGAGAGAATTCCTATACCCAACGCTGCGGGTTTCTCCCAGGACGAAGAGCTGCGGGTGCGCTGAACAGCGAGACTGAGTTGGCGGGAGCGAGCCAGCATGCTGTTAGTGGTTGCTTTGTGCCACCGGGACAGGCGCAGTCCAGAGACCAGGAGCAAAGGAAGCGCTACGCCCAGGGCGAATCATCGGTTCGGCGGACGGTTTGTTTTGCGCTCCGTCCGTCGTTACCAAAACGGAGTGTATGATGAAGTAATGGATTGACAGCCAATCTTCTTCTAGCGAGCCACGGGCACCACCGACCCCAGCATGGGTCCACCAGTGTCCTCTTCTCTCCTCTCATCCACCACAACGAATGGTGGTGGCACGTACTGCTTGCCAGCATCGTTCCTGAAGCGCCGATACGCGAGGCCGCAGGCGTCGTAGGCCACCGGGTTGACCCACACGCGCGAGCCGTGCGCCAGACGCGCTTGCTGGCCCACAAGCAGCCGCATGTCTTCGCCCAGCACCTGCGACGCCATTTCCGTCCAGATGAGATGCATGCCCGGCACAAGGCGCGCCCATGACGCAAAGTCCAGAGCCATGCGGTAGAGCAACCGCGTGCGGCCTGGTGCTGAGGGCACACACACATGGAGC
>Ga0164296_1005446_pt1 | contig 11157 bp, 9 predicted proteins | sample GEODES057metaG_FD_113533 | JGI IMG/M metagenome (GOLD analysis project Ga0164296, IMG submission 113533) | Dystrophic lake water microbial communities from Trout Bog Lake, Wisconsin, USA - GEODES057 metaG | ecosystem: Environmental > Aquatic > Freshwater > Lake | place: USA: Trout Bog Lake... | reverse complement strand
CGCCTAAGGCCAGAGTCCTTAGGTCTAGTCTCTAGTTCGGCTAACCCTAATTACAAAGAGAGTGTGAGGTCCGTCGCTGCACATCTTTTAATCTGTTTCTTTACTCTGAGCGGATGCAGCGCTGTGGGCCCTGACTACATAAAACCAACCCTTTCAGCTCCCGCGCAGTGGAAAACAGAGCCTGGTTGGCGCGTTGCAGAGCCCAAGGATCAAGCCCTTAAAGGTCAGTGGTGGACGGTGTTTGCAGACTCCGAGCTAAACCGTTTAGAGGAGCAAACACTCAGTCGCAACAACAACCTTGTACTCGCCCAGGCGCGTCTTGAACAAGCTCGTGCGCAGACCGCCTCAGCCTCAAGCGCCTTGCTACCTCGCTTGGGCCTAACGGCTGGAAACTCCAGAAGTAGGACTTCAAACGATAGGCCTATTACTCAGCAAAACCAAGTTCTAACGGGCTCAGTGCAGCAAAGCGATTTTAATGCGGCTTTAAATGTGAGCTACGAGCTCGACTTGGCTGGACGCGTGAGGAGACAAATTGAAGGGGCGAAGGCCTCTCAACAGCAAATCGCTTCTGATTTAGAGAACACCAAATTGATCCTCACGGCTCAACTGGCGGTTAGTTATTTTTCACTCAGAGAGCTCGATACTGAGCTCTCCTTGGTCAAAGAGATTCTTGGTTCTCAAAAAAGCGCCTTAAGCTTTGTCTCCAGTCGCTACGAGCTCGGCGCTTCCTCCCAACTTGACGTCGAGCAGCAGCGAGCTTTGATGTCTGGTACAGAGTCTCAGATTCAAAATTTAATGGATCAGCGCTCAAGGTTTGAGCACGCTATTGCCACACTCACGGGCGTAGCTGCCTCTGATTTTTCAATCAAGGCGGTCCCCACACTTCCCCCCCCTCCTCAAGTGCCGCTTGTGCAGCCCTCTGTTTTGCTGGAGCGACGCCCAGACATTGCAAGCTCCGAGCGCGCTGTAGCTGCGGCAAATGCACAAATAGGCGTTGCAAAGGCAGCCTACTACCCCACACTCAATTTGGGAGGAATTTACGGCTCAGACTCCAACAGCTCAAGCCTTCTTTTCTCGACTCCTGCGCTTTTATGGTCAGTTGGCGTGTCCGCCACGCAAACTCTTTTTGACGGTGGTCGAAATGAGGCCGGTGTCAACGCAGCTAAAGCAGCAAACACTCAGGCAGTAGCGGCCTACAAACAAACGGTTCTAAATGCCTTTGAGGAGGTTGAGAATAGCTTGTCCACTCAAAGAGCACTTCTTGAGTCTTCAAAATCTTTGGCAGTTGCGGTGGGCAGTTCCAAGACTGCTTTGTCTCTCTCCCAGGCCAGGTACGAGGGGGGTGCCTCTAGCCAACTGGAATTTCTTTTGGCGCAGCAATCTTATTTGGGCTATGCAAGACAAGATGTCCAAAATAAGGGGCAGCAGCTTTTAAATACTGTTGTGCTTGTCAAAGCAATGGGCGGTGGGTGGAACGCCCCCTAAAACGCAATCCTCTCAGATGCAGCAGTCGTAGTCAAAGGATTGCCGAAAACCCTGACCCTCTAGTTCCTAGCCTCTAGCATCAACCCTCGAGTATCGAGCACCGAGCATCGAACCCAGAGTTTATTTGTTTGGCAGGTGCCCAGTGGGAAATTCCGGCTTCACGGATCAAGGCGAAGCGTGCGCATTGGATTCCACTGCCCCCGCAGGCAGTAGCGTTTCTTACCCGCTTACGCGAGCTCCGTGATTTGGCGTGGTTGGGGGCAGAGCAGGCCCCTTCGGCACTCAAAATTCTGCATTGCAAGTTGCCCACGGCCGAATGGGAGGCCATGCGCGCCGCTCGTGCTGCGATGCCAAGTTGGATGGCACGTGCCGTCAGTGAGGTGGATTTTGTTTGAGTCGTGGTTCGCACTCAGCCGTGCAGATCAGGCCGAAGCCCTTGAAGTGGCGTCAGGCCGGACTGGGCGGCTCGCCCATCTGTTGGAAAAAGATATCTGGGTTGCCTTCCAACCGAAAGTCAAGTTTTGAAGGAGCTTTGATCTTTTTCTCGCATTCAAACAGACAAGGCTAAAGCACTTAATTCACTTGTTTCATTTATTGCACTTGGTGTATCATGGACAGATGAGAAAGCAAGCCCAATTTGCTTCATTATTACGACAAGAGAGGACATGACATGCGTACCGTCGATCGTATTCGCGAGGTAGCACCGCTACCGTTAAATGCCAAAGACAAGGAGATGGTCCGTGTCGCGCAGCGCTGCATCATGGCTTCGCTCGACCACTCCCGGGCAGCAGTCATCACGCTGACCACTGATACGGGGGAACATCCGACGGTTGAGGTGCCACCTTCAGCACTGAAGCTGATTGGTCAGTTGCTGGGGGCAATGAGCGAGGGCCGACCCATTGTGTTGATGCCGACGGAGCAGGAGTTCACCACTGTAGAAGCCGCCAACTTTCTGAACGTTTCCCGTCCATTTGTCATCAAAGAGATGGATTCCGGCCGTTTGCCTCACAGAAAAGTGGGGTCACACCGGCGTATCGCGCTTGAGGATTTATTGGCCTATGCTCAAAAAATGCGAGCCACTCAGGCCAGCGCTTTAGATCGTATGGCTGAAAACGCATACGAGTTGGGATTGGATTATTGATGGCTGGCCACGCCCGATACACGGCCTTGCTGGACGCGTGAGTTCTCTTTCCGGTTGCAATGACCGACGCGTTATTGAGCTTGGCCACAGCGGGATTTTTTGCCGCTAAATGGACCACCTTGATTGAAACTGAGTGGATACGGTCTTTGGAGCGTCAGCGGCCAGACCTTGTCGGGAAACTCGATGTTCGGCGTGACAGCATGCGTGAGGCAGTTCCAGATTGGGAGGTTCATGAATCTGCATGGAGTGCGTTGGCCGCGGGCCTGGAGTTGCCAGACCCAGACGATCGCCATGTTTTGGCGGCTGCAATTGCAGGCCATACAGACTGCATCGTGACTTTAAACCTGAAGGATTTCCCGGCTGCCGTGTTGCTTGAATACGGTATTGAAGCCGTTGACCCCGACACTTTCATTATCAACCAGTGGGATCTAGATCCGGTCAGTGCCATCGCTGCGTTCAAGCGTATGCGGTCCCGTCGCAGGAAGCCCCAGTCTAGCCCTGATGACTTTGCATATGCATTGGAGGATTGCCGACAACAGCGGAAAGGCTGCGGTCCGCTTCTGAGTTAATTTGAATTGCAACAGAATTAAGAGATGCTTAGAATCTGCGCGCTCTGCCTTAGAAACGCTGATCTCCAAGACAGCCATCTGATCCCAAAATGGGCATACAAAAGAGTGTGCCGCATGGATTCCACTGGTGCTAAAACTCCAGTTCAAATTGCAAATGGGAATGCCGTACTGTCCAACAAACAGACGACTAAGCACCTTCTGTGCACAGAAGGCGAAATCAACCCTCGAGCATCGAGCACCGAGCATCGAGCACCGAGCACCGAGCACCGAGCACCGAGCACCGAGCATCAAACCCAGTTTTTTTTCTCCTACCTCTTAGCTCCCCTGCTCAGCGCTGCTCGATGAAATCTTTAATTTCATCCGCGACGCTTTCAATCTCAATGATTGAATCTAAATCGCCGCCCGAGCCTTTGATGTCGATGTATCTTGCGCTCTTACCCGCCGCCTTTAATTGATTGACTGCAGCTCGAGCGTAAGCGGGGAAGAAGAGTAGATCACTAGAGGGGGTGATAAATAGCGCTTTGGCTTGTACTTGCTCGATGGCTTGTTGGGTATCGCTGAAATTGCCTGCCTTAAAGAGCTGCTGTGCTCGTGCGAGGTACAGAAAATGGTTCGCATCCGATATCTTACTTCGGTCCTCAGCAGCTTGGGTGAAGGTTTGCTCTATGGCGTATCTGTTGGGCCACTGTTGGGAGGGGTGTTGGCCTTCTATTGCAATTTTGTTTCCAAATACGCTTTGAGCCCATTGGGGCGAGCGAGAGTTGAGGGTAACTTGCTCCAGGGCATGAGTTAACCCCCGGGTAGGTGGGCGTTTGCCGTAGTAATCTCCGTGGTTCCAGGCCGGGTCCATCAAAATGGGATAGGACCAGTTGTGTAATGTTTGGATCATGTAGGCGCTTGTTTCAAAGCCATTTGATGCGACGGGAATAATGCGCTCGACCATGTCGGGGTAGTCCACAGCCCATTCGATCGTTTGCATGGCCCCCATGGAGGCACCCATGACCAACACAAATTTTTTAATTCCAAGTTTGTCTGTCAATGCTTTTTGCACGCGCACGAAGTCTTGTATCGTAACAATAGGGAAACTAAAACCGTAATTCCGTCCAGTCACCGGGTTTATACTGGCAGGCCCAGTGGTTACAACATGGGCGTCACTCACCCCTAAGTTGACCAAAGTATCTGTACTAAGAACAAAGTACTTGCGTGTGTCAATGGGTTTGCCCGCACCGATAATGGCGTCCCAATACCCAACTATAGGGTCTGAAGTTTGGTATTTACCTGCGGCGTGGGATGTGCCTGTAAGAAAATGACAAATCAATACCGCATTATCACCCTCGGCGTTTAGGCGGCCATAGCTCTCGTAGCCCACCTTTACATTTCTTATGACCTGACCACCTACGGTGTTGTACTGCTGGATCTCAAAGACCTCTTTGGTTACCAATTCATCATAAGCTGAGGCACTAGTTGGACAAAGGAGTTCGATGCCAAGACACAAGGCCAAAACTTGCAAAAGTAGGGGTAACTTCATAGGGGTAAAGTTTTTACAAAAAATGCTCAAGTGTTGAGTTTGAAAAATGATCCGAATTGATCCTAAAAAGTGCCGCATGAGAAAAGCCCATTTGTATTTTTGTGTTAACCGATCAATCAATCGATGCCCCACACAACCCGTGCTTTTGAGTCATATTGAGCACCTTTTTGTCTGGGTGTGGGTATCTTATTAGGTATCTTATAAATATTTATTAAATACCCATCAGATATCTATCCGATACCTACTGAGGTATTGGGAGTGTAGGGGTTATTTAATCTAATATAGTAAAATAGAACTACATTTTTATGAAATAAGATGCGCATCTAGCAAACCCCGACCCATTTTCCCTTTCTAGCAAAAGATCTTGGCCAATCTGGGTGGAACGCATTAGTCTAAGCAGTCTAAGCAGTCAAAGCGAGAACGAAAGAAATCATCATTCATTTCAGCACCCAGAAAAAAATAGATAAAACTCTAAGGTTTGTTTGAGATTTATAGTGTTTTCTGAGAGTTTTTGAAAGTGAAAATATCAAGAAAACTAGTCCTCATGCGAGTTTCAAGAGTTTCTCGGGTCAGACTAAATGGAGGTTTGTAGGTTTCTTTGGGGTCTATCCGATTTATTCTTTGACCGCGCCAGTCATCCCAGAGACATATTGCTCCACAAAAAAGGAATAAAGTACCGCAACAGGCAAAGAGCCAAATAGCGCGCCCGCCATGAGAGATCCCCAGTGGTAGACGTCTCCGTCCACGAGCTCGGTGACCACACCAACGGGCACTGTTTTCATCTCTGAGGAGGAGATGAACGTAAGGGCGTAGATGAATTCATTCCAAGACAATGTGAACGCGAAAATTCCAGCCGATATCAGCCCGGGTACGGACAAAGGCAAGACAATTTTGATCAATATCTCTAACCTCGTCGCACCGTCCATCAGTGCGCACTCCTCTAACTCATAGGGAATCGATCTAAAGTAGCCCATCAAAAGCCAAGTGCAAAAGGGAATTAAAAAGGTGGGGTAGGTCAGTATCAAAGCCCATTTGGTGTCAAAGAGTCCGAGCTGAAAAACGATGGTGGACAAGGGGATAAATAAAATAGAAGGAGGCACCAGATAAGCTAAAAAGATGGCCAATCCAACTTGTTTGGACCCTTTAAAGCGAAGTCTCTCAATCGCGTAGGCCGCAAAAACAGAGCACAACAAAGAGACAAAGGTTGAGACAACGGAGATTACAACCGTGTTCCAAAGCCACTCGGGGTATGCCGTGTGAAAGAGCAGTTTCTCGAAATGATCTAATGTGGGGTGAACCACCCAAAACGGGTTACCGTCATGCGCGAGTAACTCAGCGTCAGGTTTGATGGACGTAATGGTCATCCAAAAAAACGGAAAAAGGAGTACGAATACAAATATGCCAAGTGGTAAAAGTGTGGTGATAAAACGCTTTTGAAATGAGTCCAAATAGTCCATGCTGCTGCTAGCGTCATCTGGTGGGGTGTCTTTTAGCTTGGCAGTTTGTGATTCAATTTGAGTATCTGACATGATTGTTTTTAGACTTGAGGGTTGACTTCGTTTAAAAGGTCAGTTTAGGTGTCTGGTCTGCAGGGGGGCAGTGTGGAATGAAATGGATATAAAAAAAACGAAAGTAAAGAAAGTTAGTAAGCAATGTGACTAGCGCAATGAATGTAATAGATCTAAAGGATGTTTAGCTCTTTCAAAACATCTGCCACCTCAATCTTTACCTCCTTGTTGCCAGGCACGTCTTTGTAAACCAAAGAAACTAAATAAGATCGCGGCAAGCAAAAACGGCACCATCGCAATCGCAATCGCTGCCCCCTCTCCAAGAGCGCCACCCGCAATGGCTCTTTGAAAGGAGAGGGTAGCCATCAAATGCGTATTGTTCAAAGGCCCACCCCGAGTCAAAACATAGATGAGCTGGAAATCGGTGAACGTGAATAACACCGAAAACGTCATCACCACAGCAATGATGGGTGTCAGGAGTGGCAGTGTGATGTGTCTAAATTTTTGAAACCCACTCGCCCCGTCAATTGCACATGCCTCGTACAAAGAGGGTGAGATGGTTTGAAGGCCCGCCAACAACGTAATCGCTACAAACGGAATACCGCGCCAAATATTTGCCGCAATGGTTGAGAACCTTGCGTTCCAAGGGTCTCCTAGAAAGTCAATGTAATGATCTATGAAGCCCAGCTTTACTAACACCCAGCTGATGATGGAGAACTGGGCGTCATACAACCACCAAAAAGCAAGAGCCGAGAGGGCGGTGGGTACGATGTAGGGAAGAAGGATGACGGAGCGGAAAAAAGTTTTATACGGAATCTTTTCGTTCAACAAAATAGCCAACCAAAGGCCCAGCAAGAATTTAACGACACTTGCAACGACTGTATAAAAGAGAGTGTTAAATAAGGCTAATCGAGTGACTGAGTCGTCCCAGAGGAACACATAATTCTCCAACCCAATCCATTGCCCACCCCTGCCAATTTTGGTATCGGTAAATCCAAGCCAAACACCAAGTCCCAGCGGGTAAGTCAAAAAGACTATCAAAATTGCCGCTGCAGGCACCATGAACATCAGTCCCAGGGCGTTGCGATTATTTTGTAAATTTTTGAACATGTAATCTCAATTAATTCTCAACTTGTTTGATCATTTAAGTTCTCGTGAACCTACCCCCTTCCCCCTATCCTATACTCCCAACCCGTGCTCCCCGTACCTTCTTTAGTCAAAGAAAAAGCTGCCGGGGAGGGGGCCTTAGGCCTTAGGCCATAGGCCATAGGCCATAGGCCGAGGGCTTTGTGTATTGGTCAATAAATACACAAAAGCAGAGAGATCAGTTCGTATTTATACTTTGTAGTAACGCTCGGCTCGTTTTTGGGCGCGCTCGGCAGCCTCTTTGGGTGACTTTGCCCCAGAGGCAGCCTCAGCTACCATGTTGGGCACGATAAAGTCCGCCAAAGCGCCAGCCGAGGCGTAACCTAACTTGCCCGCGTATCCCGCAGGACGCAGGTGCTTGACTGAGTCACGGTAGGGCATGTGTTTGGGATCGATCGTCCACACGGGGTTGTTTTCATAATCCTTTAAGGGCTGAGAGATATACCCTCCAGCCCCCAAAAGCCATGGATCAAACTGCTCTTTCTCCATCGTAAACCTCAAGAACTCTTTGGCCGCTTTGGGGTACTTGGTGTACTTCATGATCATTTGGTTAAAGAACAGATGGTACTCGGTCGGTACTCCAACCGGACCTATTGGCATCACATGGTGGTTGATGTCTGCGGCCAACTCTTTGACTTTGGGGTCTGTTGAATTTTTAGCAGCGTAATAAATGGAGATGCCGTTGTTGGTTGCGCTGATTTGTCCGTCCAAGAATGCTTTGTTGTTGTTGGGGTCTAGCCAAGACAGCGTGCCAGGTACGAAGGTCGCGTAAAGCTCTTTGGCGTACTCAAGCGCCTTGAGTGTCTCGGGGCTATCAATGATGACTCGGTTGTCCTTATCAACGATAGCTCCCCCAAACGCCCATATGAGCCAGTGCGTCCAACCGCTGTCGCCCGTTGCGTTCCCAAGGGCCAAGCCACCCGGCGTACCCTTTTCTTTTAATGCTTTAAACATCTTTAAAAAGCCGTCCGTGTCTTTGGGAAAACTATTAAATCCTGCCGCTTTTAGGTGACTTTCACGGTAAACCATGATGGAGCCTGTGGCTCCCAAGGGCACTCCAATCCAGTGTTTACCATCAGGCTTGAGGTAAGCTTCACAAGAGCTGTACCAGCCCCCGTATTTCTTGCCCAAATACTCACACAGGTCCGTAACGTCTAGTAACTTATCGGGGTACAGGTTGGCATCATCATTGGTGCCTAAAATAATGTCAGGTCCAGCTCCCGTGTTCGCTGCAACTGCTGCTTTGGGGCGGACGTCCTCCCAGCCCTCCGTATCGACGCGCACTTCGACGCCAGTTTTTTCCGTGAACTTATCGATGGTGTTTTGGTACGCGTCCATGTCTCCTTGAACAAAACGTTTCCACCTCAGGATCCGCAGTTTTGCCCCCTTCTCAACCGTGTTGTTCCACTGCGCAGCGGCGTCTTTGACCCAAAAGAACGGGGACGCCAAGCCCGCCGCAGCGACCGCAGAGGAGGCACGAATGAGGCCTCTTCGCCCTTCGTTGGGCGTGTCTTGTGATGCTGCGCTGATTGGGCTCTCAGGATTTTTGACAATAGGGGTATCTGACATAAAAGTTCTCCTTAGGTGAAACGCAAAAAATTCAAAGGCTTGGAAAAATGCAAATTAGGGACGGGCGTTGATTCTTTGACCACTTGCTTGGTCAAATAGGTGCGCGCGCGCTTTATCGGGCATCAAGTGCAGGGTCTCACCAGGCTTGAAGGTGTGTCTTTCCCTAAAGACGCTTGTGATTTGTTGTCCAGCCACTTTTGAGAAAACTTGGGTCTCAGCACCTGTAGGCTCTACAACGATCACTTTGTTGGTTATGCCCTCGCCGGTTGGGCAGACGCTTAAATGCTCAGGTCTGACCCCGTAGGTGACTGCGCGTCCCTCATCGGCTGCCGAGTTTGAGGGGATGGGCAACGAGTCACCAGAGTTTAGGACGACCTGACCTCCCTTGATGACGCCGGGCAAAAAGTTCATTGAGGGGGAGCCTATAAATCCGGCTACAAATTGGTTGTCAGGGAAATCATAGAGTTGAAGGGGAGTGCCTGTTTGCTCCACCCGTCCGTCTCTCATGACCACGATTTTGTCAGCCATCGTCATCGCCTCTATTTGGTCGTGGGTGACGTAGATGGATGTGGTTTGAAGTCTTTGGTGCAATTCTTTAATCTCGGTGCGCATCAGTACGCGCAAATTGGCATCCAGGTTTGATAGGGGTTCGTCGAATAAAAACACTTGAGGGTCCCGCACAATTGCTCGCCCCATAGCGACACGTTGACGCTGCCCCCCCGAGAGTTGTCTAGGGAACCTGCTTAGCAAAGTGTCGAGCGCGAGAATTTTAGAGGCCTTAGAGATTCGCTCCTCAATGCTTTGCGCACTCTCTTTTGCTAGCATTAAAGAAAATGCCATATTCTCCCTAACGGTCATGTGAGGGTACAAAGCGTAGTTTTGAAACACCATGGCGATATCGCGCTCTTTGGGCGGCATATTGTTGACCACGCGCTCGCCTATGCTAATCTCACCCGCGCCGATCTCCTCCAAACCAGCAATCATCCTCAAAAGTGTTGATTTACCGCAACCTGAAGGACCCACTAAAACCACAAATTCAGAGTCTTCGATGTCAATCGATACTCCTTTGATGATGGGGCTTTTACCGAAATTCTTAAAAACATTGGAGATTGAAACTGAAGCCATATAGAGATTATGAGTAAATTATCCGCAAGATAGGGTTGTAATGAAGTGTCTTATTTATGGGCTATCTGGCAAAAAAGGTGCTCTTATTTAGAGTCACTCAAAAGTGACCTTATTTCAACAAGAAATGCAGGCTGTATAAATCCTGGTTTACCCGGTAAATTCCAAATAGATAGGGGGTGTTACTTTACGGGGCTGAGCAAAAGTTTTGAACTGTTTTGAGAAATCTTGTTTTGATATCGTGCTTGCCTTGAGTCGGCCAGCATTATGCCCAGCAAGGGGCTACTTGGTATTGAGTGAGAGTTTTAGAGCTAGGGTTTCTCTAGGGTTTCGCTAGAGTTTAAATAGTTAGCTATAAAGGGAAATTTACGTAAAAGCCACTGCTATTTCGATTTTTTAGGTTGCCCAAGCGCAGTTACAGAAAGAAAAATCTATTCTTCCTCGAAATGCTTCCAACACGAAGTGTCTGCAAGTATCTCGCTCTTGTTGTTTAGGCAGTATTCTTTGTAGATATGTTTTGCGTGATCACTGAGTATGAATGTTCTGTATAAAGTTCTGTCTTTTACAGAAAAAATGACGAACCTCGGCTGTGGGCAGTTATCCCCGAGTAAACATGTTCTCATCACATCCGTATTGACGTAAAACTCTATGGAGACTATGGGCAAGTTTGGAGGCTTCTCAGTTGGCACAAGCCGCATTGCACAGCTCCTGCCAGTGACCGACGCAACGCCGCTTTTGGCTGCCAACATATTCATATCTTTGGTCAGCAACTCCCTGTACCACTCGCCCACTGTGCCCCTACACAGATAGTATTTTTCTTCACCACGTTCGCTAAAGGGCTCAATGTAGGGTTTGCGGTTAGAGTCCAAGTAAAACAGGGGCTCTATTCCTTCGTAGGTTCGGTGAGGCGCGGCTTTCTTACTTTCCTTGCCCTCTTTGCCCTCTTTTTTTTCACCGCCTTCCTTTTTCTTCTCACCCCCTTCCTTTTTCTCTTCCTTTTTACCCTCTTCTTTCTTTTTCTCTTCTTTTTTACCCTCTTCTTTTTTTCCCTCCTCTTTTTTCTTCTCTTCTTTCTTTTCCTCTTTTTTG
>Ga0164296_1005441_pt1 | contig 11167 bp, 8 predicted proteins | sample GEODES057metaG_FD_113533 | JGI IMG/M metagenome (GOLD analysis project Ga0164296, IMG submission 113533) | Dystrophic lake water microbial communities from Trout Bog Lake, Wisconsin, USA - GEODES057 metaG | ecosystem: Environmental > Aquatic > Freshwater > Lake | place: USA: Trout Bog Lake... | reverse complement strand
TTTCGCGTTCAAAGTTGAGATATATGCACTCACACCTTCTTGCACGCTCTTAAAGGAGTGTTTGCATCCCGCAGCCCTAAGCGCAGTTAAATCAGCCTGTGTATAGCATTGATACTTTCCGACAAGGGCTTGTGGAAAATCGATATATTCAATCAAACCTTGCTGTACTGCTTCAGAGAGCTCTAAGTGCGAGGTGCTTGGGGCGCGCTCAGCATTTATAACCGATAGCGCAACATCGTTAAAGGGTTGCGCGCGTCCTGAGCCTAAATTAAAGAGACCTGATTTTTCTGGATGATCAAAAAACCAAAGATTCACATCTACTACATCATCTATGTACACAAAGTCACGCATCTGCTCTCCCGCACCGTAACCGCCGTATGCGCCAAACAGTTTTACGCGTCCTAGATCTTTAAACTGGTGGTGCTGGTGAAATGCAACACTGGCCATGCGGCCTTTGTGTTGTTCCCTGGGCCCGTATACGTTGAAGTAACGAAATCCAACAATTTGCTGCGGAGCGTTCTGAAAATGTTCACCGTACATAGCGCGCATGCGTTGATCAAATAGTAGCTTGGAGTAGCCGTAAACGTTCAGGGGGAGCTCAAACTCTGGTGTCTCTTTGAAGACGCTTGATCCTCCGTACGTGGCTGCAGAGGATGCGTAAATCAAACGTGTATTTTGTAATAGACAGGATTTTTGAAGGGAGGACGTAGTCGTGAAATTGTTGTCCATCATGTAGCGTCCATCAGTTTCCATCGTGTCGCTACATGCGCCTTCATGAAATACGGCCTCAACTTTACCGTAAGCCCCGGCTCTAAAGAGCTCATAAAAATCTTGATGATCAACATAATCGGTGATTTTTAAATCGCTCAAATTAATGAACTTATCCCCATCTGTTAAATCATCGACAGCAATGATGTTAGTGATGCCTCTTTTATTAAGACCTTTGACAATATTGCTACCAATAAAGCCAGCTGCTCCAGTTACGACAATACTCACGATACTAACTCCTCAAAACTGACGCTTGCTGTACCAAACTTACCCACAACGATGCCCCCTGCTTTATTCGCCCAGGGGAGGGCGTCTCGAACTGAAAGTCCTGAGGCCATTAAAACAGCAAGCGTTGCAATTACCGTATCTCCAGCTCCCGTTACATCAAAAACCTCTAGGGCTTGGGCGCCTACATGCACCTCTCCTGCTGCATCAAAAAGACTCATGCCCTCTTCGCTGCGAGTCAGTAAAAGCGTGTCGAGTCCTAGCTCAGTCCTTAATTTGTGCGCGCGGTTTTTTAAGTCTGACTCGCTGCTCCACTCACCAACCACTTGCATCAACTCTTGTTTGTTAGGCGTAATCACTGTAGCTCCTTTGTAGCGTGAGTAATCACTCCCTTTGGGATCAATCAGTACGGGCTTGCCTTGCTCGCGGGCGAGCTCAATCATTTGACCAATGCGAGCCAAACCCCCTTTGCCGTAATCAGAGAAGATCACAGCGTTATGATCTGGCAGTAATTTTTCAAACATTTGTGTTTGATAGGCGAGTGTTTCGTGCTGAGGATTATTTTCAAAGTCCACACGAACAAGTTGTTGTTGACGACCTATGACGCGGAGCTTCATCGTTGTTTTTAGGAGCGGATCACGTCCGAAGTAAGGCTTTATACCTGTTTCTCCAACCAACTTCTCTAGCTTATGACTCGTCTCATCGTCTCCAACCACGCTCAGCAAACTGATATGAGAGCCTAGGGTTACACCGTTAAAGGCCACATTGGCTGAGCCACCAAGTCGGTCCTCCTCCTTGGTAATGCGAACGACTGGTACGGGCGCTTCTGGACTGATTCTGTCAACAGAGCCGTACCAGTAACGGTCTAGCATGACATCTCCAACCACTAACACTCTAGCGGCCTTGACTTGTTCTAGGGAAAGTGGCTTCATAGTTCCTCTATTCTCTCAGGCGGATAACTATCCCAAGCCTGACATCCTGGGCACTGCCAGAAATGCGTCAAAGCTTCAAACCCGCAGGCTGCACAACGGTAACGTTTGAGGGGAACGGATGATTTATCTGGAGTTTGAAGGACTCGGGTCTGGGTCTGTGGGTCTGAGAGCTGCTCACCCCTGAGCCACTGCGTAGCAGCTATTAAAGAAGGTGTGCGCTCAAGGTGTTGGGCGTAAAGGGAGTAGTCTGTATTCTCAGTTGAGCCACTGAGCTCATGACTTTGCAAAGCAACCATGGCGTCTAGGACGTCTAGCCTGGGTTTGGCGGAGTAGCTTGTTTTTAAAAGCTTAAGAGCCTCAGAGGTTTTATGTAGTTCCAGGGCCAGCTTGGCAAGCAACGCTGCCCCAAGTCCAGTAAAACGTGGTGTGTCTGCAATCAAAGTCTTCAAAGCATTGAAAGATGCCTCGCCTTGGCCCAAAGAGTGGAGTATGTGTGCAAGGGCTAGCTGTGCGCGAGCATTCTTAGGTGCACAAACGAGTGCTTTTTCTATGAGAGCCTTTGCTTGTGCAGGGGAGCTTGACTGTGAGGCTTGTTCGCATAAGTAGTGAGCTAACCTGGCGGAGAAGTCTCCTTCACCTAAGCTCTCAAGACGCTTGGCAATACCAGCAGCGCGCTCCCAGTCTCTAGAACGCTCATAAAGCGTTAACAAGGCTAGCATCGCCTGGGACTCTAGCGCTGTACCCTCTAGATCCTTCAGTGCATCTTCTGCTCGGTCGATGATGCCTGCGCGCAAATAATCCTGGGCCAATGCAAACATGGCTCTGTGTCTGTCTTTGGAGGATAAGTCAGCTCTGGCAAGTAAGTGTTGGTGCACGCGAACAGCACGTTCAAACTCTCCCCTGCGCCTAAAGAGGTTACCTAAAGCAAAATGAAGCTCTGAGGTTTCTGGATCTTGCTGAACAGCTTCAATAAATGAGTCAATTGCTTGGTCTTGTTGTTCATTGAGTAAGAAATTGAGTCCTTGGAAATAAGCTTTTGGATTGCGATGGTTTTCAATTTTGAGTTGTTTGATATCAAAACGTGAAGCAATCCAACCCATCGCAAAAACTGCGCAGGCTCCCATCAATAACCAAACCCAGTCAATGGTCATGATCCTGGCATGCGCAAATCGCGCAGGGTATTAGGTGCAACGGAGGAAGTGTCTAAATTATCAGAGTTCAACTTGTTGGTCGATAGGTTTGGGTTAGTGCCCACGGCTGATGGGTTTAATGTAAAACCAGTGGTCTGATTATTTGATTGGGTGTTGAGCTCTTGTGCCTTTGGGCTGCGAGCGATTTTTCTTGCTCTCCACCAACGAGGCACCATGGCTAAAACTCCAACAATCAGGCCAATTGTAAAGACCGCTAGAACGATTAACACAAGGGGTGCATGCCAACTTAGTCCAAGGAACAAGTTAACACTTGCCTCTTGTTGGTTATTAAGCGCAAATGCAAATAAAGTAAAAAAAATGGCTGCCTTCAGAATCCACCGAAGCAGCCATAGTGCGTGTTTCAATTTTGCTTCCTTGTGAATTAAGGGATCATTTCTGTGATGGCTGAATCAGTAATGCGGTTTTCTCATCAACCGCTTCTCTGAGTGCCTTACCAGGTTTGAAATGAGGAACTCTCTTCTCCGGAATAGCGACTTGTTCCCCAGAGCGAGGATTTCTACCAAGCCTTGGGGGACGACGATTGATCGAGAAACTGCCAAACCCCCTTAGCTCAATGCGGTGGCCACGCGTCAAAGCGTCGCTCATTGCATCAAGTAAGGCTTTCACAGCAAACTCAGCGTCCCGGTGGGTGAGCTGAGGGAACCGTGCAGACAGTTCTTCGACCAAATCGCTTCGAGTCATGATACTGAATTCAACTTTGCAAAATTAAATTTAAGCTTGATTGTCTTCAGGCGTATCCAACTTAGCTCTAAGGAGTGCGCCAAGACTTGTGGTTCCAGCGTTCTCACGTGAGCTTTGTTGATTGAGGGAGGCCATAGCTTCTTGTTGATCAGCGGCGTCCTTGGCTTTAATGGAGAGTTGGATGTTGCGTGTTTTTCTGTCCACGTTAACCACAACTGCAGTCACTTCGTCACCTTCTTTAAGAACTGTGCGGGCGTCCTCGATTCTCTCGCGTGAAATCTCACTCACTCTCAAGTAACCAATAACGTCTTCGCCTAGATCAATCTCTGCACCTTTAGCGTCAACTGTTTTTACTTTACCAGTAACGATTTGACCCTTTTCGTTCACAGACACAAATGTTGTGTAAGGATCCGCGTCGAGTTGTTTGATACCTAAGGAGATGCGCTCACGCTCAACATCAACGGCGAGCACAACTGCCTCGACCTCTTGACCCTTCTTGTAGTTGCGAACTGCAGCCTCGCCAGTCTCGTTCCAAGACAGATCAGACAAGTGAACCAAACCGTCAATACCCGCAGCTAAACCAACAAACACACCAAAGTCAGTAATTGATTTGATTGGACCTTTAACGCGGTCGCCGCGTTTAGTGTCTTGTGAGAATTCTTGCCATGGGTTAGCACGACACTGCTTCATACCTAAGGAGATACGGCGCTTGTCCTCATCAATCTCGAGCACCATGACTTCGACCTCATCGCCTAAAGCAACGATCTTGCTTGGTGCAACGTTTTTGTTAGTCCAGTCCATCTCAGAGACGTGCACCAATCCCTCGATACCTGGCTCGAGCTCTACAAACGCGCCGTAATCGGCAATGTTAGTAACCTTACCAAACATACGTGTGCTTTGTGGGTAACGTCTTGCAACGCCCATCCAAGGATCATCGCCCATTTGTTTGAGACCCAAAGATACACGGTTTTTGTCTGTATCAAATTTAAGAATTTTGGCCGTGATTTCTTGACCAGCTTGTACCACTTCGCTTGGATGACGAACACGTCTCCATGCCATATCTGTGATGTGCAAGAGTCCATCAATTCCGCCGAGATCAACGAAAGCACCGTACTCAGTGATGTTTTTAACTACACCGTGAACTACTGAGCCTTCCTTGAGGGTATCCATTAATTTAGCGCGCTCTTCGCCCATAGAGGCTTCGATGACAGCGCGGCGGCTTAAAACTACGTTGTTGCGTTTACGGTCGAGCTTGATGACTTTGAATTCCATAGTCTTATTCTCAAAGGGACTCAAATCCTTGATAGGACGAGTGTCAATGAGGGAACCAGGAAGGAATGCTCGAATGCCGTTGACCAACACGGTCAGACCGCCTTTTACTTTTCCGCTTGTCGTGCCGCTTACAAATTCGCCAGACTCTAGTGCCTTCTCAAGGGAGAGCCAAGAAGCTAAACGTTTTGCAGTGTCACGGCTGAGGATCGTATCCCCGTAACCATTTTCAACGCTGCTGATCGCAACGGAGACAAAGTCACCCGCTTGCACTTCGATCTCGCCGAGATCGTTTTTAAATTCTTCGATAGGGACATAAGCCTCTGATTTGAGACCCGCGTTGACAACAACGTGATTGTGTTCAACACGTACCACTTCAGCAGTGATAACTTCACCCGTGCGCATTTCTGAGCGCTTAAGGGATTCTTCAAATAGGGCTGCAAAAGATTCTGACATAAAAGTTTCCTAAACCGGACAATGTTCAACAACAGCACAGCTCTTCAACTAGGAACAGCAGCCATTTTTAAACTAAATCGTCAGCGGTATTGTGCGGGGAATTGGTCCCGCGGGGTTAAGTTAATGATCCACACCACCAGGTGCGCAAGACGCGCGGAGAGGAGCGATGTGGGCCGAAATACAAGCGTCTGTGTAATCGAAGCCCTAAAAACTTGGGCTTTGAAACCCTCTGTGATTAAGAATTCAATCGTTCAGACGCTTTTCACGCCACCAAGACATTACTGTGTTCACTGAATCTTCAATGGACAGATTGGAATTGTCTAAGTGATGAGCCTCTTTGGCTGGAGTTAGGGGGGCGACACTGCGGGTACTATCCCGTAAATCTCTTGCCTCCAAATCTGCAAAAAGGTCTTCTATTTTAGCCTGAATTCCTTTTGAAATCAATTGCTTATGTCGTCTTTTTGCCCTCTCCATGGCGCCCGCCGTCAAAAACACCTTCAATGTGGCATCTGGAAAAATAACCGTTCCCATGTCTCGACCGTCGGCTACTAGGCCCGGGAGCTTTCTAAAGCTGTGTTGAAGTTCCACAAGTGCGGCTCGAACCCCAGGGATAACAGAGATTTTGGAGGCGTTTATACCGCCTTCTTCAGTCCTTATGGCCTCAGAAACATCCACTCCCGAAAGAAGTATGTGCTCACCTCTGAATTCAAGTTTTAAGTTCCTGGCCAATTCTGCGAGTTCAGCTTCGTGCTCTAAATCAAGGCTTAAGCCGGCTTGGAGACCCGCGTAAGCACTTACTCTATAAAGTGCCCCAGAATCCAAATAATGAAAACCAAGTCGCTCTGCAAGTTGAGCAGAAAGAGTTCCCTTACCCGACGCAGACGGCCCATCAACACAGAGAACTGGGATTTGTGCGCTTGAGCTGGAGGAGAGCGAAAAAAATGTTTCAAAATAATCGGGATATGTTTTAGCTACACACTTAGGATCTTCAATGGTTACGACGCGCTGGTCTGTGTTCAGCGTAGCCATTGAGAAACACATCGCCATGCGGTGATCATCGTAGGTGTGGATACTGGCGCGCTTCCAGTTTCCGGGCTTAATGGGCGAAATTTTGATCCAATCAGGCCCCTCAGTTACATCTGCTCCTAGTTTGCGGCACTCGGTGGCAACAGCATGTATGCGGTCGGTTTCTTTAACACGCCAACTGCCAATGTTTCTGAGAGTGGAGGGTGCGTCTGCAAAGAGTGCCATGACGGCAAGTGTCATCGCTGCATCAGGTATTTGATTGCAGTCCATATCGATGGCCTTGAGAGGCCAAGCGCCGCGACGTGTTTGAATCCAATTGGGACCGCTCTCAACGATAGCCCCCATGGCTTGCGCAGCTTTGGTAAATTCAATATCGCCTTGAATTGATTTGGCACCCACGCCTTCAATTCGAACGAAGGCAGGTTCCCCTTTGGAAGAAGTCTCAAAGGCTGCCAGTGCTCCTAGTGCAATAAAGTAACTCGCTGAGGATGCATCAGCCTCGACGTGCAAAGTTCCTGGTGAGCGGTAAACACTATCTTTGGGAATCACAAAGCGCTTGAAACCGTTCTTGAGAACTGTAATATTGAACTGCTCAAGCATTTTGAGGGTGATGTCAATATAGGGCTTGGAGATCAACTCACCCACCACCTCAATACTGATATCTTCTTTAGTAGCCTTTGGCAGTGAGAGCAATAGAGCAGTCAAGAATTGACTTGAAACGTCCCCGCGTACTGAGATCGGGTCCCGAAGCCGAAGCTCAAACTTTTTTTGCTCGTTGGCGTTTCTCGGGTTAAGGCGAAGGGGAGGGTAGCCCTCGACTCCTAAGTAGTCGATGGAGCATCCCATTTGTCTTAGCGCGTCAACTAAATCTCCGATCGGACGCTCATGCATACGGGGAACACCGTGAACTTTAGCACTCACGCCCATAACCGCTAGAGCAGCGGTCAATGGACGCATAGCGGTTCCTGCGTTACCCAAAAAAAGATCAAGCGGATTAGTTCTGCTTTGATTAGCGAGTGTCTCACTAATGCCGGAGATGAGAAGGTCTTGATCCGCATAACTTACCTTGCAGCCCATAGCTTTCAAAGCTTCTAACATAACGCGGGTGTCATCCGAGTCAAGGAGGCCCTCTACCCTGGTTGTACCGTTACTGAGTGCGGCTAGCAGCAAAACTCGGTTGGAGATGCTTTTAGATCCTGGTAATTGAACCTTCCCTTTTGCAGCAGTAATGCTTGGGATATCCAGTGTGGGTAGGTTGTACATTCTGTGGGCTTTTATAAAAAAGTAAATACCTTCATTGATTAATGATCCACTCATTTCTTGCGACTTGAGAAGCCTTAATGCACTCTACGATAGACGCGGAGTCCTCGTTATCAATGAAATGTTCTATGGCTTGCAGCTCATTTTTAAAGTGAGTGATTTGTTCTTTTAAATTTTTACGGTTGGCTAAGAAAATATCTCGCCAAACCTTTGGGTCGCTTCCCGCTATGCGTGAGAAGTCCCTAAAACCGGGTCCAGCTACAGATAAGAACTGGTCATGATCACGTTGCTTGATGAGTCCATTCATGTAGGCAAAAGCAATTAAATGCGGTAAGTGACTCACTGCAGCAAACGCTGCGTCATGTTCAGTGGGGCTCATCTTGTGGACCTTACTGCCAAGCTGCGTCCAAACCTTATTGGCCCGCTCTATGAAGTCTAAATTAGTTATCTCTGAGGGTGTAAGTATTAAAGGACGGTCCTTAAAGAGGGTTGGACTAGCCTCAGACACCCCTGCGAGTTCTTTGCCCGCTATCGGATGAGCAGGAACAAACTGTGATAACTTATCTCCCAAAAAGGCTTTGGCTGCATCAGCGATATTTGCCTTCGTTGAGCCAACGTCCATGACCAAACAATCTGTGTCTATGTGGGGTGCGATCTCTCGCAAACAGTCCTCAATAGCTTGAACAGGAATTGCGATAAGCACCAGATCAGAGCCTCTAACCGCAGAGGGCGCGTCCAGGCAAATCTCATCTATGACCCCCATTTCTTTGGCAAGGTTCATGGTTGCTTTAGTTGCGCTGTAGCCGCAAACTCGATCAACCCAACCTGCCTGCTTGAGGGCTAAAGCAAATGAACCGCCGATTAAGCCGCAACCAATAAGTCCTAACTGTTTAAACATGAAATTTAGAAAAATTAAATAGTTTTGAGGGAGTCAACACACTATAGCCGTTAGGACTTAACAAACAGTCTTTACGCTTTGTACGCACGTCGCTTTTTTGTATTTAGCGTTAATCGTTGACGGGATAAGATCCAAGAACTTTGTAAAAAGCGCATAGCGATTTCAAATCCTCAAGGGCCTTTTGAACGTGAATCTCACTGATATGGCCTTGTATATCGATATAAAAGAAATATTCCCATTGTCCTGACTTGGCTGGTCTGGACTCAAACCGAGTCATAGAGACGCCGTTATTTTTCAGAGGAACAAGTAAATCGTGAACTGCGCCGGGACGATTAGGAACGGATACAACAAGGCTTGTGCAGTCTTTACCTGTCGCAGGTGGGGTGTTGAGAGTTTGGGGCAAACAAATAATTGAGAACCGAGTTCTGTTGTAGGCCTCATCTTGAATTGCGTGTGCAACGATGTGCAGTCCAAACTGTGCGGCTGCTCGCTCACTCGCTAACCCAGCCCAACTTGGGTTAGTTGCCGCTAGTCTAGCCCCCTCAGCGTTACTGGAGACTGCACGACGTTCGGCATTGGGCAAGTGTTGGCTGAGCCAGCCTTGGCACTGAGCGAGTGCTTGAGGGTGTGCTAGCACTACTTCAATCCCCTCTAGCGAGGGCGATTGGCGCATTAGGTTGTGTCTAACTAATAGGCTGATCTCGCCAATCACGTGAACAGGGGAGCGAAGAAATAAATCGAGCGACCGAGCGACGACGCCTTCAGTCGAGTTTTCAACCCCAACTACACCGAACTGCGTTGTACCGGCTGTGGTTGCGTGGAACACTTCATCAAAGTTAGAGCAGTAAATAAGCTCAGCAGCACTTCCAAAATATTCAATTGCTGCTTGCTCGCAAAATGTGCCTTGAGGTCCGAGTACGGCAACACGCTGCGGGGCTTCAAGGGCTAAACACGCAGAGGTGATCTCTCTCCAAATACTGGCTATGTGTTTGTTTTGGAGAGGTCCTTTATTGGCGTTTTCCATTTTTTGCAAGACCTGGGCAACCCGGTCCGGCCTGAAAAAGGGAGTTCCCTCTACCCGCTTAATCTCCCCAACCTTCTCTGCAACGCGGGCACGCTCATTGAGTAAGTCTAATAAGCGTTGGTCTAAGGAGTCAATTTGAACCCGCAGTTCGGCTAATCCATTTTCAGGAGCAACGGGGCTTGAGGAGTTGGGCTTTTTGGTGTCCATGAAATATTTAAGCCTCTGGTCTTAATTAAGAATTAGCTTACATTGTAGGTAACTTGATCGACAAAAAATAATTTCAAATTCAAGTGTGAGAGCGTTCAAACTCGCGCATGTACTCGATCAAGACCTGTAAGCCTTTGATTGGCATGGCGTTATAAATACTTGCTCTCATCCCGCCCACCGACTTATGTCCCTTTAGTTGTAACAATCCGTTGGCTTTGGCGCCTTTTAAGAAAGCCTCGTTACGGGATTCATCTTTTAAGAAAAACGGGATGTTCATCCTGGAGCGGTCGAGGCGGTTCACTCTATTTTCGTAAAAATCGCATGAGTCAAGATAGTTGTAGAAAAGCTCTGCTTTGGCTTTGTTGCGTAACTCAATTGCAGCGACCCCGCTTTGACCGCTTTCCTCTTGACGCTTGATCCACTCAAAGGTAAGTCCAGCTATATAGATCCCGTAAGTGGGGGGCGTGTTGTACATTGAGTCAGCCGCCGCAACCAACTTGTAGTTAAAGGCGCTTGGGCAAATGGTCATTGCTTGGTCCAGGAGGTCCTCCCTTACCACGACAAGGGTGAGGCCCGCAGGGCCGATGTTCTTTTGTGCCCCTGCAAAGGCCAGTCCTATAAGACTCCAGTCCACAGATCTGGAGAGAACGTGTGAGGAAAAATCAATCACCAAAGGTGCGTTTGAGCCGAGCGCTTTAAGATCCGCAAGGTTGTGGCACTCCACTCCGTGGATTGTTTCGTTGGTGCAAATGTGGACGTAACTTGCGTCCTTACTAAGTTGCCAAGTACTGGGGTCAGGTAGGCTCGTAAACCCAGCCTCTTCGCTTGAGGCTGCGATGTGAGTCTTTGCGTATTTGCCTGCTTCCTTGTGGGATTTTTGACCCCAACTTCCAGAGAGGACAAAATCAATGACGCCCCCTTTGGAGAGGTTTAAAGGAACAATAGCATTTTCGCCAAGCCCCCCTCCTTGCATAAAAAGGATCTTAAAGTTTTTTGGGATTTTTAGTAAGTCGCGAAAGTCGCTTTCTGCCTTTTCATAAATAGAGATAAATTCAGAGCCCCTGTGACTCATCTCCATGACGCTCATTCCACTGCCTTGCCAGTCCAACATTTCGGAGGCTGCTAATCTTAAAACCTCCTCGGGCATAGTAGCTGGGCCAGCAGAAAAGTTATAGGGTCTAGTCATGTGAGTGAGCCTAACTGGTGATCT
>Ga0164296_1005440_pt1 | contig 11167 bp, 7 predicted proteins | sample GEODES057metaG_FD_113533 | JGI IMG/M metagenome (GOLD analysis project Ga0164296, IMG submission 113533) | Dystrophic lake water microbial communities from Trout Bog Lake, Wisconsin, USA - GEODES057 metaG | ecosystem: Environmental > Aquatic > Freshwater > Lake | place: USA: Trout Bog Lake... | reverse complement strand
GCATAAAAACCATCTGATCCACGAGCTACTACCGCACCGCTGGCAACCTCAGCAGTAAATGCAATGGTCACCAAAGGTGACCATTAACATCTCAGTCAGCAAAATTCAACCTGTGTTGCTCATTGCTTACGATGGGTCTGCAAAGTGCGGTCTTTGCCTAGCCCGCGTGTGCGCATGATGGATTGATCAAGCCATTCCATAGTCGTCCTTGCAAAGAGGGAATTGAACAAAAATAGTCCATCGTCAGGCTTTGTTCGATAAATTTCAGTCAGAGTCACTTGGGGGCATAGTCACTTCCCCACGACGAGCAACCAAGTCAATTTCAATGCGTGCTCCTTTGGCCAGGCCGGTCACGCCAATACAGGTTCGAGCGGGGCGCCTGCCCACGGGAAAGTGGCTGGCATAAGCCGTGTTCATGGCATCATAGTCCTCATCGAAATGTGTCAGGTAAATGCGAACGCTCAGCGCATGTTCAAGTCCAAGGCCGCAACCGGCCAATACCGTGTCCAGGTTTTTAAGCACTTGGATTGTCTGCGCCACAATGCCCTGCGGATAAGGGGAGTCAAGCGTAGTTCCAGTGAACGGCATTTGCCCCGTCACAAAGATCCAACCATCAACTTCAACAGCATGGCTGAATGGAGCGACTGGATCGGGTGCACTGGGGATCATGTGAAAGATAGGCAATGACATTTCTTGGCTCTCAGGTGCTGAAGGATACTCATTCACAAATTTCGCAAGTTTTGAGCCAGTAATAGCGTTGATCATCAAATAATGAGGCACATGTCTTGCGTACACCTGAAAGGTAACTCAGAAAGTCTCTCCGTGCCCATCCAGCAGTTCACGACCGAATCCTATCCAGTATCCTTGCGCTCCCGCGTATGGTGCGAAACCCTGCTTATGCACCGACTTCGATCTGAACTTGCACCAAGTTCGATCGATCTGTTTGGCACCGTGACATCCAGACGCACGGTGGGTGGTATTGGTATGGCGCGCATCGCGTCCACACGGCAGTTGATTCATTTGGCGCCAGAAAAGAAGGATGCAATTTGGCTTGCAGTGCACCTCGATGGCGAAGCCTTGCTGCACGATGGCGCCAATGTGATCGAGCTCAATCCCGGTGATATCGTCTTTGGTGCCACGCGCGTCGGGGTCCATCTTGAACTAGGGTCCAATTTTCGCCAATGGATGGTGACGATACCGATGGCCCTTTTGAAAGTGCCGGCACCTATCGGGTTGGCGGTCGCCATTGGCCACCTTCCAGGTAAGTCTGGGCTTGGACGCTTGTTTTCCGGCATCTTGGGCGCACTGGCCGATACATTCGACGATCTGGGTGAACACGAATTAGCACCTATTGAATCAACATTAACCGATCTGATCGCGTCGTGCTTTGAGGCCTGGAACCAGACCGATCAGAAAATGACTAGCAAATCGCATGCTGCTGCAACGGACCGGTTGTGTCAGTACATTGAAGCCAACCTGAACGATTGCACACTAACATTGTCCAGCGTGGCAACGCACGAACACGTTTCTGAACGCCAAGTGCAGAAACTATTTGAAAGGCTGGGACAATCTTTCACAGCTTATCTTCGCGATCGTCGCCTTGAACGCAGCCGCGCTGACTTGGGCAACCGACAATATGGTCATTTGTCCATCTCAGATATCTGTTTTCGATGGGGCTTCAACGATCCAGCTCACTTTAGTCATTGCTTTCGAGATCGATATCAGTTGTCGCCACGTCAGTACCGACAGCAAGCCAATACGGTAAGCCAATCGTCGTTGCGCAAACGCATCCAACGCGGGTGGCCTTCAGGTTATTTTGAATCACAACCCGCAGTTCAGGTCACCCGTGCGCCAGTTGATCATTCAGCTTCTCATGCAAATGAGGACTCCGGCTTGGTTGATCACGCACCGGCGGTGACTACGGCGATAATGGCCAACAGCACTATCCAGCACCATTACCTGCCTGCTTTGCCTGGCACCATCCACTGGGGATACTTTAGCCACACGATACCGCCTGTTCTTCGCATCGCATCTGGCGAAATCGTGACCATCGAAACGCTGACCCAGCATGCCTATGACGACTACGAGCGCATGATCAAAGGAGATTCCGGTGCGGAGAGTGTATTTCATTGGACTCGAGAGCAAAAAGCCGTGGATCGGCGAGGAGCTGGTCCGATTGATGCGTCTATCTACGGAAGAGGCAGTGGCGAAGGTTTTGGCGTGCACATTTGCACTGGGCCCGTCTACGTGAACGATGCTCAACCCGGCGATGTGCTAGAGGTGCGAATCCTCGATCTTGCCCCCAGATTGGCGGCCAACGCCAGATACGAAGGACGTGCTTTTGGCAGCAACGCTGCCGCTTGGTGGGGCTTTCATTACGACGATCTGATTGAAGAGCCTAAACCCAGGGAGGTGATCACGATCTACGAAGTCGAGAGCACCACCCACGGCAAAGCTTGTGCCCATGCAGTTTACAGTTTCCGCTGGACACCACAGTTGGATCCCAACGGCGTACTGCACAACACCATCGACTACCCCGGCGTCCCGATTGATCGAGCGTCTATTGTAGAAAATCATGGCGTGTTGCAAGGGGTCACCATTCCTGTACGCCCGCACTTCGGCGTGATCGCAGTAGCTCCTGCCGAGACGGGCATGGTGGACTCCGTTCCGCCTTCTAGCTTTGGGGGGAATTTAGACAACTGGCGCATCTCCAAAGGTGCTACCGTCTATTTGCGGGTGGGCGTTGACGGGGCCTTATTTTCTGTGGGTGACCCCCATGCATCTCAAGGCGACAGCGAATTGTGTGGAACAGCCATTGAATGCTCATTGACCGGTGTCTTCCAGTTCGTTCTGCACAAGGCCAAAGATTTGAAGCATGAGCCCTTTGCTGACATCGATTACCCCTTGGTGGAAACTGCTGATGAATGGGTGATTCACGGTTTCAGCCATTCCGACTACCTCAAAGAATTTGGCGAAAAAGCGCGGAGTGCCATATACGAAAAGTCCTCATTAGATCCGGCGATGCGCGATGCCTTTCACAAAACCCGTCGGTTTTTGATGACGGCAAAAGGTCTGACTGAGGACGAGGCGATTTCGTTGATGTCAGTTGCCGTCGACTTTGGCGTGACCCAAGTGGTCGACGGCAATTGGGGTGTACACGCAGTCATCAGAAAATCATTGTTTGCTGCAAGACCCGCTGCTGGTGCAACAAAGGTTGTCACCGGTCCTTAAAAATACTTTTGCGAATCGAGCCATGGATGCCCCAGTTCGCATCCACTACCTGGGTCACACCGAAGTCAGCGCCCACCGATAACAAGGCAATGGCTTCATCTTCACTGAGTTTGTGTACCGTCATCAACAGGCGACGCAACTTGCGAAAAGCATCGCGCATTGCAGGATCCAGTGACGACTTCGCGGTCACCAAGGCCTGTGCATCAGGCCCCAAGCTGGCCAAATAGTTGGTATGAGTGAATCCATAGACCGCCAACTGCTCTTCAGTTTCCAACAAAGGATGGTCTAAGCCCTCCAGCAAAGTACCTTCAAGCTCAGACTGCTTGTGCAAAATGAATTCAAAGTCGCCGGTCAACGACGTCTCTATGGCAGTGCCACCGAGTTCGCTATCGCCTTGCGCCGCGTGCGGGTCACCCACAGAGAAGAAAGCACCGGGAACCGCCACTGGGTAATACATGCGTGCCCCCTTGCCAATGCGCCAGTCATCAATGTTGCCTCCTGTGTAGCTTGGTGGAATGGAGCTGACAAAATCCGATTCGCAAGGCGCCAAGCCCATGGTGCCAAAGTGTAAGCGTGCAGGCACTTTTATATTGCGCAAAATATCTTCGCGTTTTCTGACCAATTGATGGTCTACACGAACGCCGGGGTAGTCGATGGTGGCGTGTACCACGCCGTCCGGGTCGGTCTGCGGTGTCCAAACGTAGTTGTAAACAGCTCTAGCGAATGGTTCACCCGAGGTATCAAGCTCAAAGATGGTAATGACCTCTCGGGGCTTGGGCTCCTCAATCAGGTCTTGAAAATGAAAGCCCCAAGATGCAGCAGCGTTTGAGCCAAAACAGCGGCCCGCATAGCACGCGTTGCAACTGGGTCGCGGCCTGATGTCCAGTATCCGAACTTCAAGCACGTCGCCTGGTTCTGCCCCCTCGATCACCACCGGACCAGTGAGCAGATGAACACCGAGACCTTCGCCCTCTCCCAATGTGAACGGCCCTTCAATCGATCCAGCGCCTCGGCGCGATATGGCCTTGTGATCACGTGTCCAAGCGAATACCGACTCAGCCCCAGGATCACCGGCGACCATGCGCTCGTGGTCATCATTGGCATGATGTGTCAAAGTTTCAATGGTCACCCTATCGCCCGACTTGACCACCAAAGACGGTGCAACCGCTTTACTGAAGTAGCCCCAGTGAACAGTCTGGGGGGAAACGCGCAGAGTGTGGTGTTTCATACAAGGTCCTGGATTGAGGTGTTGGAGGGAGGCAGAACATCGGCGGACATCACGCTGAGGAACCGGGCTGTTTCAGGGTGTTTAGGATGTTGCAAAACATCGAGCGCGGGTCCGCTCTCAATGATGCGCCCACCTGAAAGAAATACCACGCGGTCGGCCACCTCCGCAGCAAACCGCAATTGGTGTGTAGAGATGATCATTGTCAATCCCTCTTCAATGGCGAGGCGTCGAATCAACTCTAGCACCTCGTTGACAAGTTCCGGGTCCAGTGCTGAGGTCGGCTCATCCAGCAACAGCACACTTGGGCCGTGGGCGAGTGCGCGTGCAATGGCCACACGTTGCTGCTGTCCGCCAGAGAGGTGATGTGGAAAGGCATCGACCCGGTGCGCCAAACCAACCCGGGTCAGCAATGCTAACGCACGTTCGTCAGCCGCTTCAGGAGTCCAACCGTGCACCCAACGCAAGGGGCCTGCGACGTTTTCGCGAGCGGTCAAATGCGCAAATAAATTGAAATGCTGAAACAACATACCCATGCCCAAACTGGAGCGTTCCCGCGCCAGATTACTTGGCGTCATCAGTTGACCATCAGAGCGATAACCGAGGCGATGACCGCCTACATGAATTTGTCCTGCATCCCAACTTTCCAGGTGATTGATACAGCGCAACAGCGTGCTCTTGCCAGAGCCGCTTGGGCCAAGCAAAGCCACCACCTCACCGGCGGAAACCGTGAGACTAAGGTCTCGCAACACAGACTGAGTACCGTAAGCCTTGGACACCCCATTGACACGAATCGCCAAATGAGCGTCGGCTAACTTAGACTCGCGTGCGTTTCGGTCAACCGCATGGGCCAGCGGGTTGTTTTTAACAACAGGGATAGGAGGTATCGATGTCAAGGCAGGATTGGAAGGAGCAACAACATCATTGACTGCAGGCAGAGGAATCGCTGGCGTTGCAGCGTGTCTCCATGGTAACCACCGTGAAAGTCCACGCAGGCTGGCTTGACGATCCAGGTCAAATCTAGCCTCCAGTGACAATTGCACTAGGCTGATGCCCCCCGTCAAGATCAAATAGATGAGCCCAGAGGCGAAAAATATTGAAAAGAAATCGAAAGTAGAAGACGCCAACTGTGTGCTGCGTAGAGTCAACTCTTGCACTGCGATGACCGAAGCGAGAGACGAATTTTTCAGCGTACTGACCGCCTCGTTGCCCATGGCTGGAATCATCGATCGCAAGGCCTGAGGCGCAATGATGCGTCGCATCAGCACTAGTGGAGTCATACCCAAAGCTTGACCCGCGATAATCTGACCGCGATCTACGCCCACTACACTTGAGCGAAACATTTCCGCAATAAAAGTGGCTTCGTTGGCAGCCAGCGCTACGCCTGCGGCCAGAAGTCCGGGCAGCTTGATGCCAACATAAGGCAGTGCGTCGTAAACAAAAACCAATTGCAGTACCAGCGGCGTGCCGCGAAAGATCACCGCATAACCGCGAGCTATCACGGCCAATGGTTTGAAGCGGCTAAGTTGCATAGCCGCCAATAGAAGTCCCAACACCACTCCGCCTGCCAGACCGATACCTGTGGCCGCTAGGGTGAAACCGATACCTTGGATCAGATATGGCAGACTGAGATAGTGGAGGAACAATTCCATCTTATTTTGCTAACAAGAGTTTGGGTGCCTCGAGGTTTTCCACTGGCAATCCATTCTTCTTCAATAGTGCAGCGTGTGTACCGGACTTTTGCAGTTCCACCACCGCAGCCATGACAGCGTCACGGAAGTCAGTCTTGCCCTTAGGAACTGCAATTCCCACGGAGTAAGGTATGGAAACGGAGAGGGCTTTTTCCAGCTTGTCCGGGTAAGCGTTGACAGCACTGTCTACCGTGTTGACGTCGTTGACATACGTGTCCGCACGACCAGCCAAAATCGCTTGAATGCAGTTCTGGTTGTTGTCGTAGAGTTGGATTTCAGGCACGGGCTTGCCCATGGTTTTGCATTGCGCGTCCAGTGCTTGAATCAACGGCACTTCCACATAACCAGTGTTTTCAGCTGCAATAGCACCGCACATAGAGGCATTGATGCCGTTGATTTTCTTTGGATTCCCCTTTGCGACGAGGACACCATCAAAGACTTTCGAGTAAGTGATGAAGTCGGCAGCCTTGGCGCGCTCTTCTGTTGCGTAGATGTCTGAAATGACAATATCAGCTTGCCCCGATTGCAAAGTGGTCAGTAATGCAGCAAAAGTGACTGGCTTGTATGTGAGTTTGAAGCCCAGGCATGAGCCAATCGTTTCGCCCAGGTCAATGTCAAATCCAATGTATTTTGAGGGGTCTTTGGGGTCGATAGTCTCGTACCCTGGTGTGTGTGGATTGATGGCGTTAACCAGCGTCTTACCCTTGAATTGGGGATACTTTGCTTGCAGCGCAGCGCAAGTTGCAGGGGTGGGAGCCGCCTCAGCATGTGCTGTAGAAGTAATCGTCGCTATTGCGCACAGACTCATCGCCAAAGAGGCAATGCTTTTAGCATAAGTGCGAAGAGAAGCAAAAGGCCGAATTTTCTTTTCGGCTGGAGTGAAATGGATTTGCATAGTCGAGGCCCCTGTAGAAGCGTCGCGAGCCTGTGGGCACCATGCTCACCTAGCCGCAACGCTGAATCTACTTTAAGCAAGTCTCAGCAAAAAACTTGTGTGAACGCGCATGACTTCTTGTGCAAAGACTTTGAAAGTCAATATTTTTCTAGTCTTGTCTGATGGGACATGTCAATGATGACTCAAAAGTCATGCAGTCTGAGAGACAAAGGTGCTTTGGCTGCTGCTTGCTGCCGGACAACAGAATAGCTGACGATTTGTTTGACCCGTGCGCCACGATAGAAATCTAAAGCCCCAGCTGTCAGGCTGCGAAATATGCTTTGATTCAAGTAAATCTCAAATAATCATCAAGATCTAATTCGCAATGACCCGATGTGTGTTCGGGTTACCAAGGAATCGGTTGCTCTTTTGACGATCTAAAACAACACTGTGCATATACAAGAAACGGGAGCACAGAAATGGATCACAAAGCAAAAGAAATCCCTCAGATAAACAACTTCAAACGCGAATGTCGATCAATAAAAAAATGTTAGAAAATATAAAACGCAGTGGTGTTTCTAAGTAGCCTACTGGGTTCAAAAAGACTTATTTAATCTCGTACCTTTTAGAAATTCGAGAGACTTGATTACAAAACAAGTTAACCAACTATTTGTTTAAAAAAAGTAGTGAGTTACCTTCTTTTTAGACTGGAATAGGAAAGCCTGGGTAGGTCCCAAGGGATACCTTAATTCGGGGTCCTAAAGAATCTCCCCTCGATCAAGAGCCCCTCTCTAACGGTATTTTCTGAAATTGTCGTTCAAGCTCATCATGCTGAAGCTGAAATTTTTGAACATTTTTTGATTTCAGATTCTTTAGATTCTGTAGTTTCCATTGGATGGCGGGCATTTCATGTAGATGCTTGAATGGCAGAAGAGTCCAATCCGGCGTTGTTTGAACTAGCGATAGTAAGAAGTTTCTCTGGTTTTGTGTCAAAGCCCTTGGAAGCTCTGCCATCAGCTTCGTTCGGGTGTTGTTCAGCACCTCTATGCTGATTGGCGCTGAAACCATTCCCTTGAATTCGTTTTTAAAAGTCTCTTCCATTGGCTGAGGCGTGGAAAACAAAACTTCATGCACAGGCCTGTTGTGGCCAACAAGATAGGCCACAAAACAGTCCACAATTTCAGACGTCAACCCGTGGCTTTCGTACATCTTTTTTACATCAAAAATATCGCGCGGGTGCTGCCTGTCCATCGCTGCAACCAGTTTGCTGCCATAGAGCTCCGATGGCGAAAGTATTGGAAGCTGGATATTCTTTGAAAATAACTCTTGTGTTTTTGTCGAGAGGGACAATATTTGTACCGGAAGCACAGTTCCACGAAAAACGAAGTTCACTTCTATTTTGACTTCTGCATTAGGACTGGAGATGATGATTTTCACTTCATCGCCACTATGCATTTTTCGGGTCTTCGATTGATACCCCATTTGAACGATGGCTGAGTCGATGCGATTGACTTCTTGAGAAATTTCTTCAAGTGCGCTTTCTCGACTGAGTTTGTGATCGATGAAGACAACATCAATGTCCACGGACAACCTTGGTAAGTCTTGAACGAACAGGTTCAGCGCCGTCCCCCCTTTCATGGCAAATCGATGGGTTTGGAACACTACTGGCGCAATGTCTAACAACAAGTTGACCGTTTGTACGTAGGCAGGGTTCATTTTTTGAGATAAAGAATTTTTTTATCTTGGGTGACTGCAATCCAACGTTTGGAGCTTCCGAGTCGCTCGCTATGTGTTCGTGCGATTTCAAGCCAAGGAAGATCAAGGTTTTCTGCTACGGCCTTTGCCAATCGCACCACCTTGACTCGCGTCGTATTTGCCAACAAGGTTTCCAACACATCTGAACGCAAGTGACGTACGTTTTCTGACAAATTCATGGTCTCTTCCAATGATTGAAGTTTGCCAGTATCACTAAAAAGTTCCAGCAATGCCCTTTCTGGAACAGAGACCATAACTCTCTGGTTTCCCCCAGGAAGTGGCGCAAGCCCGAATCCTTTAGGCAGTTTGTCATCAAAGATTCTGGTAGATTGATAGGTGGCATTGAACACATCGGTGAACCAGGCTGGCAACCGTCCGGTCTTGCGGCCCCAAAGATTCAACCGATCTTGATGCGCTAGGTTATGACGTGTACCACGCCAAGCTAAGGCTGTTTTTCCGCCAACATGCAATTCTGGAACTTCGAGGGTCAAAAGCGCTAGGGTTTTGTTCGTGTCCAGTTTGGCGTTCGGCACTTGATAGACGCCTCGTCCCAAACGCTTCAGCCAGCCTGACTGGGCCAGTCGGGCAGCGGCGGGCGTGTTTAATCCCAGACCACGTAAGTCATTGGCGCTGTAAGGCGTGTCCCACTCTAGCTTAGCCAGTAGCGCTTTGATTGAAATATTTTCAGAAAATCTCATTTGAGCATAACTATCGCAAATATTTCAAGCAAACACAAGAGTAAAAACGCAAGTTGATTGAAATAATCGAAGAAAAGTAAGGTCTAGAGTTGTTTTCTGACAATATTTCAATCAACTAGCCTAGTTACCCCTTTAAAAAGCTATTGGTGAAATTGAATGTCGTCTGCTCGTCATTGATGGGGATCCAAAATGACCTCTTTGATCTGGTTTTAGTTAAAACCTGGGGAAGTTTCACTTCCAAGCGGGGTAAGCAGCAATCCGTGCCTGTTGTCCACCAAGAATTGGAAGGATTGTTTGCGTTGATAGACAAAACCCGCCTCGCCCATGGATACCTACCCTCCCTTTGCGTTGGGATAGAAAAGACGCGCCAGGCCAGCGGGTATAGCCTAATGTTGTCAGCTTCTAGCAACTAAGCATTAATTGCCATCAGAAAATGTGACCAAAGCATAGAAAAAGGATAAGATGGATGCGTCTACTAGCTACGTCCCACACCAGACAATTAGAGTCGAAATGTCGTGTAGTTAAGGGATATTTTTTTCCACAAAAGCAATCCCTTCTCTACCTATTGGGGCTCTACTTCATTCCAATTGTCCCTACTGTAAATACTGGATATCACGTTGACACGATAACGGCCAACTTGTCGTCTGGATGAATTGGTACCACAGTGGGTCGGATCCTCCAAGAAAGATTTGCTTGCAATGCCCAATGATGTAGTCGATGTCTTTGGTTTTGCGCTTCATTTGGCACAAACTGGCAAAAGCATGAACTAGCTAATCCATTGAAAGTGTTCGGCGGGTCGGGTGTGCTGGAAGTTGTGGAAGATCAAGCAGCGGGACAGGAGGGTTGGCTTGATCTTTCGCTTCGCTCATCCGCAAGGGTTGTCCCAGCATCTGCATATTCCGATAGGAGATGGACACGCATTCCCGTTGATTTTCAGGCTAGTTGTCCGTATTTACTGGATACTAAGCAGATCACAAGCTGAGCTCTGGCTCGTTTATTATTCAATGATTTATAAAATTGTAATAGCCACCGATCCCTAATAACCTCTTAAGGTAACGGAAAAACTCTTAATGAAATCCGGGTAGAAGCAAAAATCATTAAGCGCCTCAGGGGCAAGGTACTTGGGATAGTGCAACGCACCAACGCAGAGTTTGTGGGGTAAGCTAAAGATGGCTCGGCTTTACGGGCAAAGGTTAGCAACTAAGCGAGCCATGATTGATGAAGTGATGAACTGGATCAGTTTCTGCAACTACAAAAGGCTACACTCAACTTTAGGTTATGTGAGCCCCATGGAGATTGAGTGAGTGACGATGTCATGCAACAAGAAAAGACGTTACTTAATTCAAGCAGTAAATACGTATGTTTAACAAGGGCAACTTCTAGCCTGAAATAATAAATTATCATGCTTAATGTATAGGTAAGGTTAATTCAAAATAAAATCCATAATCGAAAAATGGTGTTAGGTAACTTTTAAAAATTTAGAAAAATTATGCGAATTGAGATAATTCCAAGTGCAAGCAGACTAGTGCGCTCACTCAGAGATATTGGATATGAATTTAAAGATGCTATTGCCGATATCATCGATAATTCCATAGAGGCCAAATCAACTCTGATCAAAATTGAACTTAATATTTCCACAAACAATTCAACTGTCATAATTGCTGACAATTGGCATTGGAATGTCTTCGACCGG
>Ga0164296_1005439_pt1 | contig 11168 bp, 6 predicted proteins | sample GEODES057metaG_FD_113533 | JGI IMG/M metagenome (GOLD analysis project Ga0164296, IMG submission 113533) | Dystrophic lake water microbial communities from Trout Bog Lake, Wisconsin, USA - GEODES057 metaG | ecosystem: Environmental > Aquatic > Freshwater > Lake | place: USA: Trout Bog Lake... | reverse complement strand
GGGAATTTGCATAGCTTTTGGGATACGGAAATAATAGAAATGAAGAAAATCAATATTGATAGCTGCACACAATTTTATGCTACTTATTCCCCCGCTGATATTGCTGAAATCAAACACATTAACTTGTTGAAATGGATGTATGAATCGAGATCATATTTGGGTGAAGTATATAACTTTAAAGATTCTCGAGTGGACCAAAACTATATAGACCGCAATGCAGTTTTGATTGAGAAACAAATTTTGATTGCAGGACTTAGGCTTGCAAGTGTGTTGAAAGAAATATTGAGTTAAAGTTTGTATTATACCTTGTTGTACTTAGGGCAAACACAGTAAGATTCTATTTAATTACAGCGTTATACTTAGTGTTTTAATTCGTTTATAGTGGAATTAGTATAAGCATTGTTTCTTTCTTTTTTTTCAATAAATAGCGGTAGCTGAATTAATTACTTTGTGAGAAAGAAAAAGTAATCACTAACCCACTTCGACAATTTAAGCCAAATTAATCTCAATTTGTATCATAATCCGCTTGAGACCCGATTTTTGTGCCTTTCATCTGGTGTCTTGCAACAAGTCGTGGGTGTCTTGCAACAAGTCGTGGGTGTCTTGCAACAAGTCGTGGGTGTCTTGCAACAAGTCGTGGGTGTCTTACAACAAGTCGTGGGTGTCTTACAACAAGTCGTGGGTGTCTTACAACAAGTCGTGGGTGTCTTACAACAAGTCGTGGGTGTCTTACAAGAGCTCGTGGGTCTCTTACTTACTGTAAGAAATGTCCTTGAAAGGGGAAGTTTTATTGGATTAAGAATAAATGAACTTCCGAAGAGGTCTATTAAATAAAAAGCCCGTGAAAAATTTACTTCACGGGCTTTTCTATTGATATAGAGTATAGAAGGATTATTTAATTAATACCCAACTACTTGTACAGTACCGAACTCGAATTTACTACCTGCTTGTACTGAATTTGTTGCAGTATACCTCCACCCTAAAAAGATTGTTTTACCAATATAATTACTTAAATCTATAGAGCCAGAAGGCTGTGCCTTTGATAGGAAAGTTGAATCTCCTGATGGTATTGATGCAGGTAGAACTGTCCATGTAGACTTAGATGGAGTACTGCTGCCATTGTAATCTGTAGAAACAAGCACTTGAAAAGAAGCCACATCTTGATTTTTTTTCCCATAACAAGCATCATTACTAACAAAAGTTAATATAGGAGAATTTGTACTTGCTGGTATAGTGATACCTTGTGTAATCAACCAACTTGTAACTGCAGGTGGGTTGCCGCCAGAAACATAACCACTAATACTTGCTTCTTTTATGCTTCCACTTGTGTTTACATAACCCATGTAAGAGGTGGTACCTATTTCTGCTATATTCTGCCAAACATTTCCACTTCCTGTTGTTGTGATGGGAACTTTGTTTGTTATACCAGGGAATGATTCGCTGAATAATGTTGTAGGTGTAGAGGCGCCGCAACGTGAACCAAACAAGTGTACATCACTTGTATCACGAACTTCTATTTCTGCTGTAGTTTTGTATGGGGTATAGATACCTAATATTGAACCCTTGCCAGAAGGGGGGGTAAAGCCAGCAAAGGTTGCATACCCACTAGAATAAAGTACTACCCCTGTTGTGCCTATACAATCTGTGATATTACGACCAACAGATTTTTTGGCAGCAGATGTGTCAGCATAAATCAACCCTGTATCTGTGGTAGCAAGTTCTACATTATTCAATTGCACCAATGTGCTTTGCAAAGTGTCCTGAGTCGGTATTTTAGAAGCACTGATACCAGCAATTGTATTCAACTGATCCAATGTAACGATTTTGGGAGTAATTGTATTACCCAATGTGCCCTTTACAATATAATTGTCAAACAAAGAACTTGGAATGGCAGTAATAGCAGGATTTGTTGGCACAGTATTATTTAACGAACCCAATTGAATACCATGTTGGTAATCACTAATGTATAAACCATTACATTTTACATAAATTCTCCTTCCAAGAGGGTAATCTGTATAAAGGCCGGAACGGTCTAGAAGAATGGTTATACCCCCAGTTGAATCTTGTATGGTTATTTCTTTGTAGAGGTTTCCACTTTCATCGCTGCCACCAACAATACCAGTGATTACTGCATTGTCGGTTATTTGTTCAAGCCCAGAAATAGTGTGTCTTGATTTTAGTGCTTTTATGGTAATGATGTTGTTTAAGATGGATGTATCGGTAACATTTGTAGAAATGGCAGGAGGCTCATCGAATTTTTTGTTACAAGAAACCACAATGCCGGTTGCAAAAAGAACCATTAGCAAAGAACCAATCAAGATTAAACTTTTATTTTTCATGTTATTTGTTTTTAGATGTATCAAAGTAAATTTTAAAATTAGAAACGAAGTGTTGCATTTAGAGTATATGTCAAACCAAATGCATAAGCATATTTAGAAGGAAACTCGTCTGGATTTGCTTTTTCAAATCTTAATTGTGAGCCTCCATTAATAATATTTTTATTATTTGTCAGGTTATTGATACTTCCACTTAAAACAAGGTAGGAACTTCTTTTAAGAAAACTCTTAGACAATTTCCAAGAATAACTACCTGTTAGATCCATTGTAAATTCATTAGGGAATTCCTCTTGGTTTAGTATATGATACCAAGCAGGAGAGTTTGGAGTTACATCTGAAACGGCAGAAGAAGTAAGGCGTATAGGGTTGAAACTTGCCCAAGTGTTGGCAAAGTAATTACCTGTCAATCCTACATACCAATATTTTCTAGAGCGGTATTGTATTCCCAAGCTATAAGCTTCTTGTGGAGTGTTGGCAATACGGTAATTTTTAGAGTATATCGTATCGCTTCCAAGAATACCTTGCGTATTATCATTAATGACAGTAGCATATTGGCGACTGTCATAATAATATCTTCCTACAGAAGCAGCACCAAGAACAATTACCTCAGGGGCAACTTTAGCTTCAAATCCTAGTTCACTACCATAATGAACTTTAGAAATATTGTTCAAAGCGTAGTTGGTATAGGTGTAATAGTCTTCGTTAAAGAAGCTTATTACGCTCATTTGGTTGGCATACTTAGTATAATAACCACTAAGTTTTAGTCTTAACATTGGAGAATTAAGCAAATAACCACCCTCTAAACTTGTTACATTTTCGTTGGTAATATTGTTTTGTACCTGATCTCTAGTATCAGGGGAGAGGAATACGTTTCTAAATTCTGGTGCTTTTGTCAAATACGCAATATTTGCATACAGGTAGTTCTTCCCATCAATTTTGTAAGTAACACCACCTTTTAAGCTGAAATTGTCAAAGTTGTAAACTGCAGATTTTCCAAGTGAGTTATTTGGATATAATCCTGTTTGCCAATTGCCCACCCTCCAAAATTGCGTGTTGGATAATTGACCAGCAACAAAGAAATCAAATTGGTTATACTTAAATACACCCTGTGTCCAAACTTCTGCTTTATTGATGTGTGAGTTGTAATTATACTTGTATATATCACCAGCCTTAACAATATTATTTGGAGTTGCCAAATTTGGGTATTGTACAGATGGGTTTGTTGGGAAACTGCCAATTGCATATTGATTTAAATCAACGTAATACTGACCGCCCAGTAAATCATTCAGCCTTTTATAATTGTGGTCATTTTGAGAAAGAAGCACTATGCCAGCTGTAAAGTTGACATTGTCGCTAAACCTTGTATTATAAGTAGAACTAAAGTTAGCCTTTTGAGAATTTATTATGCTCTCACTTAGTATATTTAAAGAACGTAACCCTGAATAAGTTTGTCCAGTTATGCCATTAACGGTAGCATTGTTTATTGTTTCTGGGTTTGTCTTGTTTACATTGTACAACTCCTGCCAATTTATCTGGCGTACATTGACATTTGATTTAAACTGTTGGGCTATATAATTTGCCACATCAGGGCTTGTCGCATAGCTAGGTAGGTATCTATAGTAATCAGGATATGGATCTGCGGTATTATACCAATCCAAACCAGTTGTACCCCTATTTCCAAAGCTTAGGGATGCAGCATTTACTAAACTTGAATTATTATTGAACTTCCTTTCGTCGGTAAGAACAATGTAAGGTTGATTTGATTTTAACACATTAGCATTCCTTTTTTTTCCACTTTGATATCCCCAAACAGGATTGTAATAATGAGTATTTAACAAGGAATCAGCTTCTTTTACAACTCTTGATTGTTCCCCTGATTCAGTTGGTGCACCAAATATTGCCAAGGATATTGTTCTCTTATCATTAATTTTCTTATCTATCCCTATAAAATAACTCCAATCGTTCACATAAGTACCTTCTACATAACCTTCATCAGACCAACGCCTGCTTGCACTAATTATATATGCCCAGCCATTTTTGTTCAATCCACTGCTGTGCAAAAATGAATAGCGATGTGTGTATGACCTGTCAGAATAAGAATAACCTATTTCGGTTCTCTTTTTCATTAGGCTAGGACGGGCATCTATATTAATATTACTACCAATGCCCCCATAACCAAATGTGTTAGGTCTAATCCCTAATGAATAATCCCTCCCTCTTAAAACAAACGTCAAACCGCCAAAAGATCCATAAGAACCAGCACCGGTCTCTAAGTTTTCAATTGGCACACCATTCATAAAGATGGACGAGTTAGCTGATTCATAACCACGAACCTTAAATCTTGCAATGAAAAAGTTGAATGTTGCAGAGTACAAAAATGCGTCCCTACTTGCGGTTAGTGCAGAAGAAACGCGTTGCCCGCCAACATTTCCTGCCTCATTTTCATCCATTGAGATTACAGGAATGTTATCTGAAAGGTTAGAGTTTAATTCATCTTTTAAAATTAGGCTGTCCCTACGATTTGAGATAGTGTCTCCATTATCTTTAACAAGTTTCTTTGTGTTCTGAGAATGGGCTGTTTCTACAAAAATTACAAAAAGTAAAAGTATGCATATCAATTTCTGAATCATCGTTGTAAATTGTTCGTACAAAAATAGGTGAGTATCTCTCAAAATAATTCGGTATTTTAAAATGTTAATTATTAAATAATATTTACCTAGCCATTAATAGTCCAATTAATAGCATATTTAGTGAATTTATTATAAAGTAATCTAAGGACAGAGCAGTTAACTTTTAAGTAAACTGCTCTGTTGTTATAGATAATTGTTCGCTTATCAATAGTTCGCTTTTAGCTCTACCCTTCTATTTAATGCCTTTCCTGCAGCAGTTGTATTTTCAGCAACAGGTTTTTCGTCACCATAACCTGTAGCAGTTAGTCGGCTTGCATCTATCCCCTTCTTTTTTATGTAGTCAGCAATTGCATCTGCACGTCTTTGAGAAAGTTTCTTGTTAGCTTCTGCTTTACCAGTATTGTCTGTATGCCCTTCTATGGTGAGCTTAGCAGATGGATTCGCCTTCAATATATCTATCACTTCGTTCAATGGCTTCATTGCCTTGGAAGAAATAGTGGCAGTGCCAGAATTGAAATAAACACTCTTGGCTAGTTCATTTATTTTCTTTTGTATTTCAGGACAGCCGAAGTTTTCTTTTGTCCCTGGAACAGTTGGGCATTTGTCTTCTTCATCGTTTACACCGTCCCCATCAGTATCTGGTATTGGACAGCCGTGATATTTAGCCACTCCCTTTACGGTAGGGCAACTGTCTTGCTCATCGTTTACACCGTCGCCGTCTGTATCAGGAACGGGGCAGCCATGATAACGGGCAACTCCTGGTACTGTAGGGCAACTATCTTGCTCATCATTTATGCCGTCATGATCAGTATCGGGTATTGGGCAGCCATGATATTTGACTATACCTGGCACCGTAGGGCATTTGTCTTCACTATCTGGAATGCCGTCTCCATCAGTATCTTTTTCAACAACTGGCGGTGGAGGGAGTGGAACAGGAGCAAGCTTTACTGGTTTAGATTTTTTGGTCAAAGGTTCAGCATACCCTATAGAATAGTTCAAATTATCCACATTTTTATGTGTCACAACAAAATCGTAAACTGTTTGAATGTAAAAGAAGGTGTTGTTTGAAACATTTATTTCAAAGCCTGCTCCACCATTTAGGCTTCCAAATAAGTAACTCGTATTAAATTCCGTTAAACCAAGTCCCCCAGTTACGTAAGGATTAATTATAGCTTTGTCAGTAAACAATTTCACATTGATTTGTCCGGTTAAGTCTAGTACAAAGTTTTCCTGGGCACTTAAGTTGTTTGGAGTGTACCCAAACTTGCTGAAACAGCCACCAACCGATCCCTTAAAATCAAGATGTCTTGTTAAACCTTGGTAGTAGTGTGCATCTATGCCAAATGACATATCTGAAGGTTTTGCATAATTCCCGTTGCTCAATACTTTACCAAATGAATAAGTACGGATGTTTACTGGAGTAAGAAAGTCTTTCAGAAAGAATCCAATACCCAATGATGGATCTCGCGGCGACGATGTAGTCTGTGAAAAAGAGTTAGCCATGATTAGAATGGCAGCGATTGAGAAAATTGTTTTTTTCATTTGTTTTCTGTTGATTAAAATTAATTTTTGTAATATTTAAAGTTGTTCAATTGCTGTTATAAAAATGCAAACTTATCTAATTAACATACTCGTTCCCTTCAAATGTTTTTGCGTATCCCCAAAATGTGTATAATCTAAGTACCAAACAAACAGGTTACTGCCTTGCAAAGTGCCATTTATTGTTCCATCCCATCCACTGTTTAAATCATGGCTTTCAAAAACCATATTGCCATATCTATTATATACCTTAAAGGACAAATACTTAATTGATGATGAACCGCCAAATGGTTTCAATATTCTATTCATTGGGTACTGGCTTTCGGGTGAAAAACCAGTAGGAACATACAATGTATCACAACTTTCATCAACAAATAATGGCAAATCAACAGGTAAGTTATCTACTAAACAATTGTAATTATTGTATATATAGGCTTCGTAAACTCCAGCACCGAGATTGTTTACCTCAACCGAATTGTCGTAATAATTCCCATTTAACTTAAATTGATAGGGGGATTCAGGGCCGCTTATATTAACGGTGATTTCTCCAGATAAAGGCGAAATACAAGTTGGTTGATGATTAATTAGATAAGATTTGTTATTGACTGATTCTCCAGCAACATAAATGGATTGGGTAGTTGAATCAGTACCACAACCATTGCTTACCTTATAAGTAATGGGTACATTACCATTGCTGATACCCATTACAATGCCACTATCAGTAATCTTTGCAATAGTTGTATCTAAGCTAACCCAAGTACCCCCTTTAATAATGTCTGATAATTGTATGGTATCATTGATACATACTGATGTTTTGCCATCAAATGGGTAAATAATAATGCTATCTGCTACATTTAAAACAAAGGACTTTACAGTTGACCCACAACTGTTTGTTTTTGAATAAGATACTATTGTTGCACCTCCTTTTAGGGCTGTAACAACCCCTACGATCGAATCGATAGTAGCCACATCCGTATCACTGCTCTTCCAGATTCCACCAATGGGGGAATCACTAAATGTAAAAACCTTTCCTTGGCAAAGTCCGCTCGCACCTTTTATATCTTGTAAAACTGGGAGACTAATTACAGTAATAGGTAATGGTTGGCTGGTTGCTTTATTTCCAGCTAAACAAGTGATAGAACTTGTAAGTAAACAGGAAACTATATCTCCATTTGCTAAGCTGGCAGTAGTGAACCTCGAAGAATCTAAACCTACATCTATTCCATTTACCTGCCAAAGATAAACAGGGGATTTGCCCCCATAAGTCCCATTTGCAGTAAAAGTTAGTGAAGTCCCCGAACAGATAGTTGTTGTATCTGCTGTAATGCTTATTGAGGTTGCTGCATTTGCTGGTAATGGAGCAATTATAACTGCATTACTAATCACAGTGTCTTCTAGTAAGCAAGTAGTGTTTTTAGTGATTAAGGTACATACAAAAGTGTCCGTTTTATTGAATATATACCTCTTAAGTTCATTTGAATTGACACCACAATTAACGCCATTTAGTTTCCATTGATATAAAGGAGAATTGCCCCCATTTTGTATCGTTGCGGTTAGCAAAACAGAATCGCCATTACAAGGGGTTGTGTCGCTTGCTGTTACGTAAATGGTTGGTGCCGGATTGCCAATTACAAGTACAGAAATATTATTGCTAATGACAGAATTGGATATTAAACAGTCCTCATTGCTTATCATTTGACAACTAACAACATCATAATTCTTTAAAGCTTTTGTGGTAAAGACACTCGAATCTGCCCCAGTAACATTTTTCCCATTTATTCTCCATTGATAGGTAGGGGCGGTTCCACCATCTGTTTCTGTAGAGGCAAATGTAACTGGTGTGCCAGAACAAATATTTGAGGCATTAGTAACAATAGTTATCGTGGGGAGGATTCTTGCAGTAACAGACAATTTTATCTTATTACTTTTGGCTGTATCGTTTATTAAGCAAGTTGAAACATTACTGACTAGATAACAACTTACCGAATCCCCATTTTGTAGGGTAGTCGTTGTAAAAACGGAATCGTTGGTGCCCTCATTTGTGCCATTTATTTGCCATTGAAATAGGGGAGAAGTGCCACCATTGGTAGGTTTCGCAGTAAAGGTTACAGTTGTTCCAGGACAAAATGATGTTTCGCTGGCACTGATACTTACCATAGGGACAATCCTACTTAAAGTATCAATTACAATCGCATTGCTTGTAGCAGAAGGGGTTGTGGCACAACTTGAATTGCTTGTTAATATACAAGAAACGTTATAGTTATTTAATAGTGTATCAGTGAAATAAACGCTTGAATCATTCCCCAGATTTACTCCATTAATCAGCCATTGATATTTCGGGTGTGTTCCTCCATTAAAGGAAGTTGCAGTAAAACGTACCGAATCACCAGAGCATAGCTTAGAAGTGCTAGCAACAATATTAATAGTGGGAGCAGAAATAGTGTCAACTTCTACAATTATCATTGTCCTTGCGCCTTCACAAGTTGTTGTTGTATCAACTTGGCTTACATAAAATGTATCAGTGCTAGCAGTACTTCCCACCATTGGGGTAGGTGCCGCAGTACTAGTGCCACCTATTGATTGTGTGTACCATTTGAGTGTATCGTTTACACTCGATACACTAGCAGTTAAGGGAGTTGCGGTATTGTTGATGCAATAAATTACACGACTAGTTGCATCTGGGGCTTTAGGTGGGGCAGTGCTTTGTGTTTCGGCTACACTTGCTGCATCATAAATATTAATGCTGAAGGAACAGGTAGGGTTTCCTGCAAGTTTCCTAGCGTTCATATCTACCAGAAATACTTGGCCAATATTACTAACTGCATACAACTGATTGTCGCCACAAGGCACTGTAACAGCAGCTAAGCCATAAATGATTGTACTCGTTGTAAATTTAAGATATACAGTGCTTAAAGCAGGATTTGATAAATTAACAGCAACTAATACACTCTCATTTGTATTACTATTTGTACATATTTCATACAGAACACCATTATAAAACAATAAATCACCACCTATTGTAAGGTTCGACGGGAGTGTACCTAGTATGCTAAAAATTCCGCTTGCGGGATTATAGGTTTCTATCAGGCTGTCACTCGCAGCATAAACAATACCATTGGGTCCCACTGTAAGCCCATAAATACCGGTTCTCCCACCAATAAAACCACCCAAGGGATTGCAATTGCTTGTTGTTCCGTTAGTACCTAAAGTGTTACTGTACAATTTGCCTTTATTGTCAGCTATATACAATGTGTTTCCATACATCCCTATTGATAGGGGCTTGCCAGCAAAGTTGGTACAAAATGTAAGAGGTGTTTTGCTGCAATTATTTGTATTAACAGAATATAAGTTTGCATTATTATCCAAGGCTATAAAAGTTCCTTGTTGGCTATATACCCCAGAGGCTAAAAACAACAAAGTCAACAATAGTAAATATTTCCTCATGAAATGACCCATATTCTTATGCAAAGAAACTTGAAATAACCTACCACAATGCTATTGGCATAAAATAAACTGAATAAGATAATAATTGGGTAATTATTCAAATTGTGTTATACAGCATCTCAGGCGTGTTATACAGCATTCCCGATGTGTGTCATCTCCTGAAATAGCTTGTCAGTAAAATGGGCAAAAAAGGAGAAAGTGGAAGCATCAAAAGTTGGCAATGTTTACACCGTTACGGTGTCAGAAATTTTTGAATCGGATGGAAAATTAGGGGTTTATGAACCCAGTTTCCGCAGGTGGTTGGTACGTGAGTTAGGGGAAGGTAGAATGAGCCCAGGCGAGGCTATCAAACGCTTCAATTTCAACCCTGTATCAGGGTTCAAGTTGCTGTCAGATTGGCGCAAGAAGTATGGTGCTTCGATGGTGTTAGCTTTGCCGGAGATGAATGAACAGGAGAAGTCTGATTTGTTGCTATCCCAATCTCGGGTAGCTGCTTTGGAGAAGCAGATTGAGGACTTGAAAATGCAATTGATCGCACGCGACACGTTGATAGATGTGGCGGAGGAACTACTGAATATAGACATCAGAAAAAAGCCTGGTGCCAAGCAGTGATGTTGTTGATGCAGTTATACCCCTTGCTGAAATTGGGGTACACCTGTTCATTGTTTGGCAAGAGCCGTCAGGGCTGGTACAGTTGTCAGAAAGCGATTGCAGTAGATGGGTTACAGGACACGTTGGTTCTGAAGTTAGTGGATGAAATACGGGTTGACCTTCCCCGTTGTGGTACGGATAAGCTACACTTTATGTTGCGTGACAGCTTCTCATCTCATGGCATCAAGATGGGCAGGGATCTGCTCTATACGCTGCTTGGTGAACACGGATTGTTGGTACGCTACCGCCGCCGGAAACCCTATACCACCGATTCCTACCATCGGTACAAAAAGTACCCGAACCTAATCAGGGACATGGTATTGACAGGGGCTGGACAGCTCTGGGTGAGTGATATAACCTATTTGCGACTGACAGTGGGCTTCTGCTATTTGAGCATTATCACCGATGCCTACAGCCACAAGATTGTGGGTTACAAACTGCACGGAACCTTGCAAAGACAAGGGCCGATAGACGCTTTGTTGATGGCTTGTAAGGAGGTTAAAAAGAGTAAGGAACTCATCCATCATAGCGACAGGGGTGTACAATATTGTTGCGACGACTATGTAAT
>Ga0164296_1005438_pt1 | contig 11168 bp, 8 predicted proteins | sample GEODES057metaG_FD_113533 | JGI IMG/M metagenome (GOLD analysis project Ga0164296, IMG submission 113533) | Dystrophic lake water microbial communities from Trout Bog Lake, Wisconsin, USA - GEODES057 metaG | ecosystem: Environmental > Aquatic > Freshwater > Lake | place: USA: Trout Bog Lake... | reverse complement strand
TCATTATGGCTGTCATTGGTATAGGTGCCAATGCTGTTGAGAATCTCCAAACCTTTTTCATATTCTTTTTCAGTCAATTTCACTTCACGCAAAAATGCATGGATGTGACGAACAAAAGCTTGAGCAACCTCGCGCCGTCTTTGATCCTTATCGCCCGCCATGGCGTGCAGCACGGCTTTGGTGACATCATCTTCATTTTCAATAATCAAGTTGAACTCCCCACATCGCTCTTATGTGATTTGCCTCAGGCTAACCCATGCCATCCCAAGGGTCGAGAGTTGAATGATGTTGCACCGCAGCAAATATAAGGGGTTAAGTGCGTTCTCCCCATATTTGACAAACACTTCAGAACAATCAAACCTCTGCCCATATAAACTAAAGGGGAAGATCAATGCCAAAATTGCGGGTCAATGGTCAGACGCATCAGGTCAATGTGGCGGATGATACGCCTTTGCTTTTTGTCTTGCGTAATGATTTGCAACTCAATGGCCCCAAATTTGGCTGCGGTATGTCGCAATGTGGTGCGTGCACTGTGATTGTTGATGGTCAGGCAATCCGCTCCTGTGTCACAGCAGTGGGAACTGTCGTCGGGCAAGAGATCACCACACTTGAAGGTATCGGCACTCCTGAAAAACCTCATCCTCTGCAAAAGGCTTTTTTGGAGGAGCAGGCTGCTCAATGCGGCTATTGCACAAATTCCATGATTATGAAGGCCAAGACATTGCTTGATAGTCATCCTCATCCCACAGAGGCGCAAGTGCGTTCGGCGATGGATGGACATTTATGTCGCTGTGGCGCGCATAATCGCATCATTCGCGCCATCATGCGTGCCGCACATCATTGAGGGAATGGACATGAATAATATGCACTCACGCCGTCATTTTCTCAGGGGTTCTGGATCATTATTGATTGGGTTTTCAATTTTAAAACCTGTATTTGCTGATGCGCCAGCATCCAATGGGTTGATAGGTGATCTCAAAACCTATCCTGAGCTGTCCTCATGGTTAAAGTTGGACATGCACGGACATGTTCATCTGTTTGTCGGTAAGGTTGAATTAGGGCAGGGCATTTTGACTGCTATAACACAATGCTGCGCTGATGAGCTTGATGTCGATGTGGCACGTATCACCATCACCTCAGGTGATACGTTTCTGGTCAATGATGAAGGCGTCACCGCAGGCTCTCAATCCATGTCCTATGGTGCTTCGGCAGTGCGGCAAGCCAGCGCAGAGGCGCGCGCTTATTTGCTCAATCGTGCGGCTCAAAAATGGGCAGTGGATGTGCGCCAGCTCCATGTCAAAGATGGAACTATTTTTGGTCCCACCCATCAACGCATCAATTATTGGGATTTATTGGACGGGCAGACTATCAACATAACGGCAACAGGTAAGGTTGCTTTAAAACAACATAAAGATCGCCGTTATATCGGCAAAAAAATTCCGCGCGTTGATTTACCTTCTAAAGTTTTTGGCCAGCAGATTTTTATACAGGATTTAAGGCCTCAAGGCATGGTGCATGGGCGCATTTTGCGTCCCCCCGCTTATAATGCCTCCCTCACATCGCTTGATACAAGTGCAGCCGAAAAAATGGCGGGTGTGCTTAAAATCCTGCGCAATGGTTCATTTGTTGGTGTTATTGCCGCGCGTGAAGAACAGGCTATTGCTGCAGTTGATGTGTTACGGCAAAACTCAAAATGGAATGTGCCGCATGATGGGCCCAATCAAGACACTATATTTGAATGGCTGAAAGCCCAAAAAACCAAAGATCTCTTTATCAAGGATTCCCTGACTAAAAATCCTCCACCTATTGCCGATGTGGTCGAAGCTACATTTCATAGGCCCTTTCATATGCATGCGAGCATTGGCCCATCAACCGCTATCGCAACTCTTGGTGCTGATGGGGTGATGACCATTCAAACTCACAGTCAATCCGTTTTTGAAACATCTGCGGCTATTGCTGAAATGCTTGGCGTTGATCTCAAAAAAGTGCGTTGTCAACATGTTCAGGGCTCAGGCTGTTATGGTCATAATGGGGCGGATGATGTCGCCGCAGATGCTGCCTTACTGGCGCGTGAATTTCCCGAGCGGCCTGTGCGTATTCAATGGAGTCGCAATGATGAGCATAAATGGGAGCCTTATGGCTCAGCCATGATTATGCACACCAAAGCAAGTCTAGATGCGAAGGGTGATATCATTGATTGGACCTATGAATTATGGTCGACATCACATGGCACACGACCGGGGAAGAAGGCAGGTAATTTATTACCCGCATGGTCGCTTGAAAAACCTTTTGCATTGCCAACACCCATCAATAATGGTGGGCCGAATTTTGCGGCTGACCGCAATGCCATTCCCTATTATGACTTTGGTCAAAAGGTCACGACGCATTTTATTGAAAATTTTGCTATTCGTGCGTCCTCAACACGAGGGCTGGGCGCATATGCGAATATTTTTGCGACGGAAAGCTTTATGGATGAATTGGCCATCAGGGCCAAAGTCGATCCGCTCGCCTATCGTTTGCGCACATTAAAAGATGAGCGTGCGCGTGCTGTCTTGCTCAAAGCCACCGATCATTTTGGTTGGTCCCATTATAAGCCTCAAAAAGGTCATGGGCGCGGGTTAGCTTTTGCTCGCTATAAAAATATTTCGACCTATCTCGGCATAGCGATGGAAGTGGCCGTGGATGAGGCGAGCGGGCAGGTGCGTGTGCTGCGCATTTCTGCGGCTGCTGATGCGGGCGAGATTGTATCGCATGACGGGACGCTGAATCAAATTGAAGGTGGCATTATTCAATCACTGTCATGGACGTTAAAAGAGGCTGTGCGCTTTGATCCCACGGGTATTAAAAGTGAGGATTGGACCGCCTATCCCATTTTAACATTCTCTGAGATTCCGCCCATTCACATTGATCTCATTGACCGGCAAGGCGAGCCCTTCTTAGGTGCGGGCGAAGCCTCACAAGGCCCAACTGGGGCAGCTCTGGCGAATGCTGTGCGCGATGCCACGGGTGTGCGTTTTTATGAGATGCCATTCATCCCCTCGCGCATTAAGCAAGGTCTGGCACAAAAGCAAAAATAAAAAGAGCGGCATAATTGCCGCTCTTTGCGTGCTTATTGCGTGATGCCTATTGGAGAGTGTATCCACGCTCACCATGGGCTGTGAGATCGAGTCCCTCATCAATATCATCCTCGCTGGCACGGAGACCAATCATTGCCCGCAGCCCATAAATGAGGATGGCTGTCACCACTGCGGACCATAACATAGTGGCGCCCACTCCAAGACTTTGGGTGATGAATTGCTCACCAACATTGCCGCCATCATATCCAACACCGCCGATGTCTGGATGAGCTAGAATAGCCACTAAAAGTGATCCCAAAATACCCCCCACACCATGGACGGCAAAGACATCAAGTGAATCGTCAATCTTCCATTTATGTTTGACAACATCCACAGCATAAAAGCACACAAGACTGCCGCACACACCCAAGATCATGCCACCGACGGGGCTGACATAACCTGAAGCGGGGGTGACTGTGGCAAGACCTGCGACCACACCCGTGACATGCCAATCATGCTCGGGCGACCAAAGCGGATCCATTCAAGCGCCATCCAGACAAGACCTGCTGTTGCCGCGGAGATATGTGTGGCAAGAATAGCAAAACCAGCTGATTGATCGGCTGTTAAGGCGCTGCCGCCATTAAAGCCAAACCAGCCAACCCATAACATACCCGCACCTATCATCGTCATGCCGGGATTATGAGGGGGGCGAATGTCGCGCGGGAATCCATCACGTGCACCCAGTGCAATCGCAACAATTATGGCTGATGTGCCAGCGGTTGCATGAACAACAAGCCCGCCCGCAAAATCCATGACATGGCGATCCATCAACCAGCCGCCACCCCAGACCCAATGCGCAACAGGGGCATAGACAAGAAGCAACCACAGCCCACTGAAGATAACCACGGGCCCAAAGCGCATACGCTCGGGAAACGCACCAATCATCAGCGCGGGCGTTATCACCGCAAATGTCATTTGAAACAACATAAAGACACTCTCAGGCAATGTCCCAATGAGTGCATCACGTGTTGATGAGAGCATAAAGACTTTGGAGAGATCACCAATAAAGCCATTGCCAACACCAAAGCTGAGGCTATAGCCAATGGCGAGCCAAAGCACCGAAGACAGGCAGGCAATGACAACACATTGCATCATCACCGAGAGAACATTTTTAGCCCGCACCAGCCCGCCATAAAACATGGCAAGCCCTGGCAAGGTCATAAACAAAACAAGGGCCGAAGCGGTTATGATCCAAGCTGTATTGGAGGCACTAAAAGGCGTTGATTCGGCACACAAAGCGGGCGTTAATCCCAGCAAAAGCGCGGATATAACCATGAAAAGACGTTGAACAGCTCTTATACGCATGAAGCAACTTTCTGCTAATAGTTTAGGCATAATTGGCTCTTTAGACGTTCTTTTAGGCAATTACCAGAGACCTAAATTTAGGCATTTGAATAATAAATTTGCATATTTTTGTGGAATTCCACCGCAATGAGAGCTGTAAATTGGCATATTTATCCGCTTCAAGATCCGCTTTTTGACCAAATCTGCCCAAATTTTGGGGAATTGAAGGGAATAAACGGGCATTACCATCATCGCTTTTTATAAATAAATTCACATCAAAAATAGTATTTTTGCCATGATGCCCAAAAAATACTCATTATCTCCATCGCTTAGGGTGCGATGCACCATATTTTCAGCTTTGACTTCACTAAGATTTAGCGCAGACTTCCTGCAATGGTCAGGTGACCATTATTTTCATGAGGGAGGGGCTTATGTCCAATCATGTTTCTGCAGTTGATGAAAAACTGCCAGCGCCTCGGCTAGCGGCGCTTGGGCTTCAGCATGTCTTAGTGATGTATGCGGGTGCAGTGGCTGTGCCTTTAATTATTGGTGGCGCATTGGGTCTCTCGCCAGAACAGAGGACATTGCTGATCAATGCTGATCTCTTTGCCTGCGGTTTGGCAACTCTTGTTCAAGCTTTGGGCTTTGCGGGTGTTGGCATTCGTATGCCCGTCATGATGGGTGTCACCTTTGCCTCTGTCGCGCCCATGCTTGCTATGGGTGGCGCTGCTAAGGCCGCTGGTCACACTGGTGTTGATGCACTGTTGTCCATCTATGGGGCGGTTATCATCTCTGGTCTGTTTGCCTTTTTGGTCGCGCCCTTTGTTGGCCGTCTGCTGCGTTTTTTCCCCGCTGTGGTCACAGGCTCAATCATCACAGTGATCGGCATTTCCTTAATGCGCATCGGCATTGGCTGGGTTGGCGGTGGTTTTGCCATGATCAAAAAACCACTTGAAGGCGGCGGCATGGGTGATGTTCCCAATCCCGCTTTTGGCGCGCTCGACAATCTCTCCATTGCGCTTGCGGTGTTGGTGGTTGTGGTTTTAGTTGCCAAATATGCCAAAGGCTTTTTTGCCAATATCGCGGTGTTGCTGGGGATTATCTTTGGTGGCGTCGTAGCAACCCTTTTGGGCAAAATGTCTTTTGCCAGCGTTGAAACAGCACCTTGGTTTGGTGTGGTCTATCCCTTCCAATTTGGCATGCCAAGTTTTGATCTGTGGAGCGCCATTACAATGTGCGTTGTCATGATCGTTGTGATGGTTGAGTCAACCGGCATGTTCTTGGCTTTGGGGGAAATGACTGGCAAAAAAGTCGATGCGGATGAGCTGACAAAAGGCTTGCGCGCCGATGGTATTGGCACTGTCTTGGGCGGTATTTTTAATACCTTCCCTTACACATCCTTTTCGCAAAATGTTGGTCTTGTCGGCGTAACAGGTGTGCGCTCACGTTGGGTGGCTGTTGCGGGGGCAGTGATTTTGCTGATCTTGGGCCTCATTCCCAAATTAGCTGCGATTGTCGCCGCCATCCCCGTCTATGTTTTGGGCGGCTCTGGCCTTGTGATGTTTGGCATGGTCGCGGCAACGGGCATTCGCATATTGTCCAAAGTTGATTTTAGCAGCAACCGCAATAATCTCTTTATTGTTGCGATTGGTATTGGCGTGGGCATGCTCACTCTGATTGCGCCAAACATCTTTGACCAATTGCCCAAATCCCTCAAGCCAATGCTGGACTCAGGCATTTTGCTCACCACTCTCGTGACAGTGGTGCTCAATGTCTTCTTCAATGGTGCTGGCTCAAGTGCGGATGCGCAAGCGCAATTAAAAAGCGCGTCAACAATGGCTCAACATTAAACAGCCCTAGAGCAATAAAGAGGGGTGCATATGTCATGCACCCCTTTTGTTTATGTGTCTTCGCTTAGCTGAGATAATCATGCACAGTCTGTGCAATGACTAATGTTGCTTTATGCAAATCATCCAGCTTTAATTTCTCATCAGCTCTATGCCCATTCGCCTCTTCGATGGTGCGTGGTCCCGCACCATACAGCACAACAGCAATCCCTTGTTCTGCGTAAAGACGCGCATCTGTATAGAGAGGCACACCTGTTGCACCGATGGGCTCACCAAACACAGCACTTGCATTTTTAGTGATGAGACCCGTGAGGTGATCAGTCGCAGCTGTTGGTTTGAGGGGACGAGCAAGCAAAATCCGTTTGACGTCGACTTTGGCCTGTCCTGCGCTGGCGGCTTTGGCAATGACATCTCTGACCTCAGCTTCAACATGCTCAGGCGTTTCATCAGGAATGATACGCCGATCAAGCCTGAATGTGACGCGGTCAGGCACAACATTGGTGTTAATGCCACCCTCTATCAGGCCGATATTGAGTTGTGGTGAACCAATACCTTTGATAGAGGAGAGGCGCGTTGAGAGCGTTTTGCGATAGTCATATAAGGCTGACATGATGTGATTGGCTGCTTCCATCGCATCAATACCCGTGAAGGGAATTGCCGCATGGGCCGATTTGCCGCGAACATCGACTTCAAGATGCAAGCATCCATTATGCGCATCAACCACGGCATAACTAAAGCCCGCGCATATAACCGCATCTGGCTTTGAAATATGTTGCGATAACAGCCAGCCCGGCCCAATTTCACCGCCTTGCTCTTCATCATAAGTCAGATGCAATTCAACACTGCCTTTAAGAGGCAATTTCGACGCTTTCAGTGCTAAAAGAGCAAAGGCATAAGTGGCAAAATCAGATTTCGACACGGCCACCCCGCGGCCATACATCAAGCCATTTTCAATATGCGCGCTATAGGGATCATGTGTCCAACCAAGGCCGGGGGCAACGACATCGCCATGGGCATTGAGAGCAATGGTGGGACCATCACCAAAGCGATGACGCACAACAAGATTTGTTGCGCTAATCATGCCGTTTTGCTTTACGAGATCATCGGGCACGCGGTGCTGTTCAACTTCAAATCCTAATTTTTCGAGCAATGCGGCAGCGCGTAAGGCTGCTGCAAGGCAATCACCAGGTGGGTTATCCGAGGGCACTTTGACGAGTTCAGCTAAAAACTCAGTTTCTTCGGAAAAACGCTGATCGATAAGGCCGCGCAAAGTTTCATTGACCGACATAATATTTCTTTCTGACTTTTTTTGAGATGAGGTGCTGTTGAATTTCAGATGATTAGCTCTTGGATTTCATCCAATCACGCAAGATCCGCCGTTCTTGATCGCTGATGGCGGTGAGATTATTTGGTGGCATGGCGCGTGTGAGCACTGACTGCATATAGATTGCATCCATATAACGCGCGATATGTGCAGGCGTATCGAGCCGCACACCTTTGGGGGCTTCGTTAATGCCCTCCCATACGGGTTCAGCAGCATGACACATTGAGCAACGTGACGTTACGACATCCACAACATCTGCGGGAACAGTTGGCGATGATGTGCTGGCAACCTCCATGGGTGCGGCCAGAGGGGCAAGACCTAATTGATCGCGCGCTGCTGATGAGGAGAGCACAGTAAGAGCAATTGCGCCGGCTATACACATCGCTGCAAGCATCCACGTCCACCAATGATCACCCTTACCAGCGTGGCGCAAATTATAGAAAACGCGCACACTTGCCCCTGCAACCAACACCAAACCCACGACAACATAAGCATAGGGTGATGAATAGGTGATGGGGTAATGATTAGACAGCATTAAAAATAACACTGGCAAAGTCAGATAATTATTATGCGTTGAGCGTGTTTTGCCAATGGCGCCAAGGCGTGGGTCAGGTACATCACCTGCTTTGAGTGACGCAATCACTTTGGCTTGATTGGGAATAATGACCAAAAAGACATTTGCGGTCATTATTGTTGCCATGAGTGCGCCAGTATGAATAAACGCGCCACGTGCCGAAAACACATGTTGGAAAATATAGGCCATGCCAATGACATAGATAAAACCAACCACGGCTAATATAATATCATTTTGACCGAGTGCCGATTTGCACAATCCATCATAAACAAGCCAGCCCAAGGCCAAAGCACCAATGCCAATAAGTGCCGCCACGGGCGTTGTCATTTGCATGATTGATGGATCAATCAAAAACAAATCAGCGCGAAGATAATAGGTCCACATCAGGAGAGAGAAGCCTGACAACCACGTCGCATATGATTCCCATTTGTGCCAAATCAGATCTTTGGGCAAATGATCGGGGGCAACGAGATATTTGCGCACCTCATAAAAACCACCGCCATGCACTTCCCAGACTTCGCCATAAGCGCCCTTGGGCATGGAGACAGCAGCACGAAGGGAGGCATCAATATGCATGAAGTAAAAAGAGGAGCCGATCCACGCAATACCCGTGATGATATGCACCCAGCGCAGCAATAAACTGCCCCATTCAATGAAAATTGCGTCCATTTCGCCCTCCAGAGCCGGCTTTTGCGTAAAAAACCCGCCTTAACAAGTTGAATGTTGACACAGACAAAGCCTAACCGCAAGAATTGAGAGCAATCTTAGGCAATGGGGTATTTATATGGGCCGTCTGTCCACACATGTTCTTGATACTGCCAAAGGCATTCCTGCCAAGGGCGTCTCAATTGATCTTTATTACCTTGGCGAAAAGGACGCCCGCACATTGCTCAAATCAGTGTCGACTAATGCTGATGGGCGCACAGATGAGCCTTTGCTCAGTGATGGTGAGACAAAGCTTGGCACTTATGAATTAGTGTTTCATATCGCCGATTATTTTCGAACGACATCTCAGATCGGGGCAGGGCCTGCCTTTCTTGACTCTGTGCCAATTCGGTTTTCAATCACAGATGCCAATGGCAAATATCATGTGCCGCTGGTCTGTTCACCTTGGTCTTATTCAACCTATCGCGGATCCTAATGATGAGCGCTGATCTCTACCCACGCGACATGATTGGTTATGGTGGCAAACCACCTCATCCGCAATGGCCCAATAAGGCGCGCATTGCCGTTCAATTTGTGATTAATTACGAAGAGGGTGGCGAGAATAATATTTTGCATGGCGATGCCGCCTCCGAAGCCTTTCTGTCTGAAATTGTTGGTGCCCAACCATGGCTTGGTCAACGTCATATGAACATGGAGTCCATATATGAATATGGCTCACGCCAAGGATTTTGGCGCTTGCATGAGATGTTCAGCAAGCGCGCTATTCCCGTGACCGTTTTCGGTGTGGCGACGGCATTGGAGAAAAACCCCGTCGCTGTTAAAGCCATGCAAGAGGCACAATGGGAAATTGCCACTCACGGCCTTAAATGGATTGATTATCGCGACGTGCCGCCCACTGTTGAAAAAAATCATATTGAACAGGCCATTGCAATTCAAACACAACTGACGGGTGAACGACCTCTTGGCATATATCAAGGCCGCACCTCGGAAAATACCATACCCCTTGAAATGGAAGAGGGGGGCTTTGTTTATAGTGCTGATACCTATGCAGATGAGCTACCCTATTGGATTCATGGGCCCTATGGTCCGCATTTGATTGTGCCTTATACCCTTGATGCCAATGATATGCGTTTTGCAACAGCGCAGGGCTTTAACACGGGCGATCACTTCTTCAGCTATCTCAGAGATAGTTTTGATTGCCTTTATGCCGAAGGTGAAACAGCTCCCAAAATGATGTCGGTGGGGCTGCATTGCCGTCTTGTGGGACGCCCAGGACGCGCACAAGCGCTTGCGCGTTTTCTGGATTATGTCCTCTCGCACCAACATGTCTGGTGCGCGACACGCCTTGACATCGCGCGCCATTGGATTGCTCATCATCCTCCACCACAGGGCTATATACCCGCACAGATGTCACGCGGCTTATTTTGCGCTGTATTTGGCGGCGTTTATGAACATTCACCTTGGATTGCAGATGCAGTGTGCGAGGGGCCGCGCGGGCCACGCGCAACAAGCGCTGCTGAACTGAGCACCATTATGGCACGCGTTGTTGATGACGCAAGTGAAGATAAGCAACTTGCGTTGATAAACGCCCATCCCGATTTGTCAGGCAAATTAGCGCAAGCAAAATTACTCACTCCTGAGTCAACGGCTGAGCAAGCATCCGCTGGCCTTGATGCGCTCACCAGTGAGGAGCGTGATCGCTTTATGGCGCTCAATGACGCCTATAAAAGCAAATTTGGTTTTGTCTTTATCTTGGCTGTGCGCGGGAAAACAAAAGCAGATATTCTCGCTTCATTTGAGCAACGCCTCAAACACACACGCGCGCAAGAGTTTAAAGAGGCACTCACGCAAATTCATCGTATAGCGCTTTTGCGCATGGAGCAGATTATCAGATGAGCTCATGTTTTGATTATCTCGCAACAGGGCAGGACATTGACGCAGAGCTAAAGCATCTTGCGCGCTTTACTGATGTTGAGGGCGAGATGACGCGCCTGACTTTATCGCCCGCGCATAAGCGTGCCATTGATTATCTAACAACGCGCTTTAAAGCAGCGGGCATGGCGGTTGAGCTTGATGCCATGGGCTCACTGCATGGCATTTATAATCCGCATCAATCACAAGACATCATTGTTATTGGGTCACATATTGATACTGTCCGCAATGCCGGCATTTACGATGGCAATCTTGGTGTCATCATTGGCCTCAAGGTGATTGAGGCATTGGCGGCGAGCAAGACCACATTGCCTTTCGGTATTCAACTCATCGCCTTTGGTGATGAGGAGGGCGTGCGTTTCCCAACCACACTTACGGGCTCATCTTTTGTTGCGGGACATTTTAATCCGTCATGGCTTGATGAG
>Ga0164296_1005436_pt1 | contig 11171 bp, 12 predicted proteins | sample GEODES057metaG_FD_113533 | JGI IMG/M metagenome (GOLD analysis project Ga0164296, IMG submission 113533) | Dystrophic lake water microbial communities from Trout Bog Lake, Wisconsin, USA - GEODES057 metaG | ecosystem: Environmental > Aquatic > Freshwater > Lake | place: USA: Trout Bog Lake... | reverse complement strand
CCTTATAATCGCCTTATAATGAATGCTCCTGATTCTGCCTCATAATAAGCTTAGAAGCACCGGTTTGGGCCTTATATGCCACCCCAGATTTTCACTACTAGTAAATCACTTGGCGAACACCTTTGTAAGCCTTGCGCACGCCTCCAGCACATCCTCCCGGTGGCCGAAGCTGCTGATGCGGATGAAGCCCTCGCCAGCAGGGCCGAAGCCGCTGCCGGGGGTGGTCACCACGTTCGCCTTCTCCAGGATGTCAGCGAACACGTCCCAGGACTTGCGCCCTGGGAAGTGGACCCACACGTACGGCGCGTCGCTGCCGCCGTACACGGTCAGTCCGCACTTTGCCAGTGCGTCGCGGATGATGCGCGCGTTCTCCTTGTAGAAGCTCACCAGCTGGCGCATGGCTGCGAGGCCCTCTGGATGCAGGCACGCCAGACCGCCAGCCTGCGCGACGTTGCTCGCGCCGTTGAAGCACGTCGTCATGATGCGGTTCCAGTCGCTGATGATGGGCGTCCCGTCCGCGTAGCGCAGCGCCTCAGGGACCACTGTCCAGCCCAGGCGCACACCTGTGAAGCCCGCATACTTGGAGAAGCTGCACGTCTCGATGGCCACCTCGTGCGCGCCGGGGATCTCGTAAATGGTCTTGGGGCAGTCCGGGCGGTCGATGTAAATTGCGTATGCGGCGTCGTAGATGATGATGGCGCCGGTGCGCTTGGCAAACGCAACCAGCTGCTCCAGCTGCGTCCGAGTGGCCGCGTTGCCCGTCGGGTTGTTGGGGCTGCAAAAAAAGATGATGTCCGCGCTCGAGGCGGCAGTGAGGTCCGGGAAGAAGCCGTTGGCGGGTTGGCAGGGCATGTACACGATGTTGCCGTACTGAGAGCTTGCGGCGTTGAAGCCCTGCGTCTGGCCCATGATCACGCTGCTGTCCACATACGCCGGGTAGCTGGGGTCCTGCAGCGCGATGGTCTTGCCTGGCCCGAACATGAGCTGCAGACGGGTGATGTCGCACTTGCTGCCATCGCTCACAAATAGCTCGCTCGGCTTGATCATGCCCTGCGCATGCGCATGGGAATGGGTCAGTGAGCAGCAGGGCCATGCGTGCATAGTGGTGGCCCCACGAATCGACACACCGGGTAGAACGTCGTCGCCAGTGCCTCACGGAGCGTTGTCTGCCCCTGCTCTGCGCCGTAACCGGAGTAGCCAGACAGAGTGCCTAGGCCTGCTGCTGCCTGAGGGTGAGGAGTGAGGACGCGAGAAGAGTTGGCGTCTCTGAGCCTTGGCGATGGGAGTGACTCTGCATGGTCCGTGCCTTCTCCATGGCGCTGGCGATGGGCGCCGGGATGGGCTCTGTCGTGTCACCGATGCCGAGGGAGATGATGCGCACGCCGGGGTTCTTCTCCTGGTGCGCCCGCCGACGTTTGGCGATCTGGACACACAGGCGTGTGCAGCAACCACCTCGAGTCAGCGCACTGGACGGCACACCGCACAGACACACGCTTGACAGGGGAACAGCAGCAGGGGAAGTGGACGGACGTGCCTCAGGGAAGAGGTAGCCCGCCTGCAGAGCCGCCATGTTGGCGTTGCGGGTCACCTTCGTCGCCGGAGGAGCTGCAGTTGCGCCTGTTCAGCCACACCAGGGGCTCAGTCCAGGACACCTGTGGCTGCGATGTGATTTTGAGTGGGTGCGCACCAGCGACGTTGTCGCCGGCTGAGCAGCGCGTAGGCAGTGCAAGCTGACGCTGGTCAGCTGCCACAGAGAGTGCCACACGCCTGCGAGAGCGAGCGAGACGACACAGTGGTTGGTGACAACAGTGAGTGCCCTTGCATCACTGGCATGGTCATACACGTGTGTCAGTCCAGCGGGTGGTGCGGTGGGCGCGCCTGCTGCTGGCACGCAGTCTGCTTCCCGCCAAGCAGGAGCGAGACGAGAGCGGCACACGCAGCGTGGCCTGCTGGCCTGCTGCCGCCATGGCTACTGGCTGCGGTCTGTGCGCAACGTTGCGCCGAAGGGCGGAGCTCGTGCTCGGAGGTGGGCCCGCCAGCTCCACACGCTATTCTTCGTCAAGCACGTCGCAGCCCCTCTTCAATCCATCTGCGACAGTGTGCTGTGCTACACGCGACACAAGACGCAACCGGGGGCTCACCCGCCATGGGTCCACCCACGGCGCCGGAGCTGGGCAAGGTGCCTCCCCACAGAGTTCGTCAGCCAACCTCGCAGCCAGCCTCGCCTGACTGCGTGTTTGCCCACCTACAGGAGGGCCTCAAGGCGTACTTCAAGGCCAAGATCGAGGAGGCTGAGATCGCGCTCCGCAATAAGACACAGAACCTGCGCAGGTTAGAGGCCCAGCGCAATGAGCTCAACACAAAAGGTGCGTGGACGAGCGACACGAGTGGCGTGTGTCTTTGGCGAGGGTAGCTGCATACGTGCTGCCACACCGGGGCTGGCTCAGCGCGCGGTCGAGACTGGCCCTTGGTTTTTGGTGCTGGACACTGTCACCTCGGGCCTGGCCTGTGGGTGTATTGCCCACCCCGCCCTGACGCCCCTGCGCCACACGCGCAGTGCGCATGCTGCGCGAGGAGCTGCAGTTGCTACACGAGCCGGGGTCGTACGTCGGGGAGGTGGTCAAGGTCATGAGCAAAACCAAAGTGCTTGTCAAGGTGCGCGACCACCAGACAGAAGACACACGCGCTCTCCCCTGCAGCTTCCCCGCACTGGCCAGACCGGGAAACACTTCATGCACGGGGCGCGTGTCACGTGCTTTGCACCCCGTGAGGAGGCGACAGCGCCGTCTGTTGGGCTCTGTCTGGCTTAGGGCCCCGCGCCGCTTCTCCTCTGCCGCCCCCCACTGACGCGTTGTGCCACCCGGCCAGGTGCATCCCGAGGGCAAGTATGTGGTTGACTGCGACAAGAGCATCGACATCAATACTGTGAAGGCCGCCGCCCGGGTGGCGCTGCGCAACGACAGCTACGCACTGCATGTGCTTCTCCCCAGCAAGGTGGACCCGCTGGTCAGCTTGATGAAGGTGGAGAAGGTGCCTGACAGTACATACGACATGGTGGGCGGCCTGGACCAGCAAATCAAGGAGGTCAAGGAGGTCATTGAGCTGCCCATCAAGCATCCGGAGCTGTTTGACGCGCTGGGCATCGCGCAGCCCAAGGGCGTGCTTCTGTATGGTCCGCCAGGCACAGGCAAGACGCTGCTTGCACGTGCGGTGGCGCACCACACGGACTGCACGTTCATTCGCGTCAGCGGCAGCGAGCTGGTTCAGAAGTACATTGGTGAAGGCAGTCGCATGGTGCGCGAGCTCTTCGTCATGGCTCGCGAGCACGCACCCAGCATCATATTCATGGACGAGATCGACAGCATCGGCAGTGCGCGCATGGACAGCGGCGGCGGTGGGGGCGACAGCGAGGTGCAGCGCACCATGTTGGAGTTGCTTAACCAGCTGGATGGCTTCGAGGCCACCAACAAGATCAAGGTCATCATGGCAACCAACCGCATCGACATCCTGGATAGCGCACTGCTGCGCCCGGGCCGCATCGACCGCAAAATCGAGTTCCCCAACCCCAGCGAGGACAGCCGAGTGGACATCCTCAAGATCCACAGCCGCAAGATGAACCTCGTGCGCGGCATCGACCTGAAGAAGATTGCGGAGAAGATGACCGGCAGCAGCGGAGCAGAGACGAAGGCGGTGTGCACGGAGGCTGGCATGTTTGCTCTGCGCGAACGCCGTGTGCATGTCACGCAGGAAGACTTCGAGATGGCTGTCGCCAAGGTGATGCGAAAGGACACAGACAAGAACATGAGCATTCGGAAGATGTTCAAATGAGATGAATCCTCCGTGGCTCTCAACCGGCACTGCGTTCCGGGGTGTGTCTCTTGCATACAGAGTGTCACACATGACCGCTGCTCACTGGGATGCGGCAAGAGTCTGCGGCAAGTCGGCGATCATGCCGAAGATGTTGTTGTGGGCCGGGTCCGCCAGGTGGAGGCTCAGCGCACCAATGGGGCCCTTCCGTGTGATGAGGGCGGAGGCAGCGAAGCCAGCGAAGGCGACCATCGCCAGCCTGCCGTTCTTGATCTCCTTCAGCCGCATGTCATTCTTGCCCTTGCCCATGCCGAGCGGGTCGAAGGGCACGATGTCAGCCACGCCGGAGGTGCCTGTCTTGAGCCAGTTCTCGAGGCGCTTGTTCTCCAGGAAGCCCATGAGCGGCAGCAGGACGGCCAGCTGCGGCACCGGCGGCAGCCAGTACTCCGCGGCGCCAGCCTCGTACCAGACGGGCTTGATGCCCACCAGGTCAGTGAACAGGATGCCAGCCACAGCGATCATGGCCCACTGGCCATTCACGCGCTGTGAGCAGCAGACATCAACACGTGCGTCAGCACAAGCACAACGTGATGGCACAGGAGCAGGCGCAGAGCGGCACTCGGGAAATCAACGTACCTCAGCCTCGACATACCACTTCAGGCGGTCAGGACAAACTCCCAATCCCAGAGGGTCGAAGCCTGTAGCACGTGAAGCGTCAGCGCTGTGCGGAGAGGCTGCAATCGAGGGCGCGAAGACGCACCGTAGTCACCGTCTGCGAAGGACAGCGCGGAAATAAAGACCGTGCCGGAGGAGGTGAGAGTCAGCTCGGAGTTCGGAGAAGCACGCGAGAAATGAAAGGGCAGCCCAGAGCGGCCAGTGGGTTCGAAGTAGGTAGGAGCAGCGGCGCGGGGGGCGCTGCGTGGCTCGAGAGCAAAGCTGTGGGTGGTGTGAGCCCCGGTCACCGGGCCGGTTGACGTCTGTTCACAGCTGTGACGCGCGAGATCTTCGCCCCTGAAGCTGCCGCTTGCAGAGAAGCAGAGAACGGTGGCCACAGCGCGGCCCGCGGCGCGGTGGGTGACTGAGTATTATCCAGACTCCAACTGCCGGCTCGCGAGGCGCCACGTCCCGTGGTGTGCCGGGCGAGAACGCACCCAGAGTGCCGTCCAGGTGCTTCGGGGCGACGCTGCCCGTGAGCCACAGCGGGCGCTCCTTGGCGACCACTGTGAGACCTGCGCGGGCGCGGGCACCCGCGCGGGCGCTGGCGCGGGGCCGCACTGCAGCGCCCGCAAAAGCGCTGCGGCTGGAGTTCAGGCGCATGCTGCTCGTCGCCATGGCTAAGTATACAGCGACCGCGACGAGAGCAAGTCGTTGATCAGCCCCTGACGTGGATTCGCGTATCCACAAGGGGAGCGCTCCTTAAGCGAGAGAAGGCTCGAATCCATGGCTGCCATGACGCATATGAACGCGCTTGTCTGCAAGCCGGCGGCGGCGCGCCGCGTGGCGGGCCGCTCCGGGCGCACTGTCCGTGTCCAGGCCAAGGCCGACCGGGAGCTCTACTACCCGGGTGCTAAGCCGCCAGCGTACCTGGACGGCTCGCTGGGTACGTGCCACGAGACGCACTCTGTGCTGAGCCAACTGCCTGCAAGCCGGGCCGAACCGGGCCGGGCCGGGAGTAAGGCCGCTTCAACGAAGCAGCTGCTCGACGCCGCACTGTCCGTTCCCACGCATGTTCTTGCTCTCAGCGACGGCAAACAGATGCCTGCCGTGCCCCAGACAGGCAGCTACCTGCGCGCCTCTGTGTCCTGCTTCGCCTGGTGTCTCGCCCAAAGCGCTGACACGCCCCGCCCCAACTGTGCTCTTCCCTACCGCTGCACTGCTCTGCTGCGCCCACTCCAGCTGGCGACTACGGTGCGCGAATGCGTGCCACCTGGTTATCTGCAGACTCAGCTACCGCGGTGCTGTTTTGCTGACCTGCCCCCTGGTGCTATCCTTCCCTTGCGCGTCCAGGCTTTGACCCGCTGCGCCTGGGCGCCAACAGCGCGTCCCTCCCGTGGTTCGTCGAGGCGGAGGTGCGTCTGAATCGCGCGATGCTGGCGCTGTGTTGCACTCATGGCTGTACCCTTGTCTCACTCTGACGCGCCCGCGCGTGTGATGCTCCCCACACACAACCAACAGCGCCAGAACGGTCGCTGGGCCATGCTCGCCGTGGCTGGCATCCTGGCCACTGACCTGACGGGCGCGGGTGGCAACTGGTGGACCCCCGACAGCAGCGCTCATCTCGACGCCGATGGCTTCCCCACCGTCCGCGTGGCTGGTGAGATCGCCATCATGGCCGCCGCCGAGGCGGCGCGCATCTCAGCCTTCAACAAGGAGGGCCCCGGCGCCAAGGCGTTCGACCCGGCCAACATGAAGAGCAATGAGGCCATTCTGAAGGAGGTCAAGAACGGGCGACTGGCGATGGTGGCCTTCCTGGTGAGTTCCAATCACTGAGATCGTATGTCACACTGCGTACGCTGACTCATTTCCAAATGCAGGGCTTCACATCGCAGGCGGCAGTGCGTGGCATGGGCCCCGTGGCGTGCCTGAAGGCGCACCTTGCTGATCCCGGCCACGTGAACATCTTCACCTCCGCTGTCGGTGGCGAGGCAGTGGCCGCCGTTGCGGCGCTCAGCACGCTGGTGCCCCTCTTCCTGGCGGCGCAAAAGACGCTCCGCGGCCCTGACGACAAGGATGAGTTCAGGCCTATTCCGTGGTAGAGAGAGACAGATTCCACACCCGTGACGATGTAATGTCACGCTTACACATCAACAGACACGGTGCGGAGCGTGCCATCGCATGATAGTAGGCGTGTGAGGGTGCAACGGCGCGACGGAGAGCGCGCTGCCGATGTGGAGTAGCTGTTCCCATGCAGGGCAGCTGCAAATAGCGCGACAAAAAATGAATGTCCGGTCCGAGGTCCTCTTTGGTTCATCGAGCTCGGGTCGTCACGGTTTTGCTTGCGGGTCAGGGAAGTTGTACCCTGGACCTCACCACAACGTGAAGTACTAACCACTATACTAACCGGACTTGCGCACCAAGTTGGCGAAAAGCTTGCAACCCATGGGTGGCGGACAACCATAATTATATAATCATTTCTTTGGAGCATCGTGGCAAATTCCGAAATTCCCAGATAGCGCCAACACACTTATTCCCTTCGCCCAGAGCCACATGGCCGTGCCGCCCAGCGCCGCTGCTAACGCGCTGGCTGGCCTGCTAGGCTCCGCCGCCAAGTGGGCCACCATCCTGGGTCTTGGCGGCTCACTATTGCAGACGAGCATGTACACAGGCGCGTGCCTGCCCAGCGCGCTGCCCTGGATGTGGGCACTGCGACCGTCGCTTTTGCTGTCGCTGCGGTGACTGAAAGTGAACAAGCGGCCGCGCCCCCCGGTCGCGTCTGTGTGGCTTTGTGTGGTGCCACCAGACAAGCCTCCCGGTGCTGCGACTGACCCCCACCGCCCAATGTGCCTCCACCTATGCGCAGTGGACGGGGGCGAACAGGCGGTGCTGTTCGACCGCCTGCAGGGCGTGCTTGAGGAGACGAAGGGCGAGGGAACTCACTTCCTCGTGCCGTGGCTCCAGAAGGCTGTCTTGTTCGACATCCGCACGCGGCCGCGCACCATTAGCAGCGTTACTGGCACGAAAGACTTGCAGCAGGTGAACCTGACGCTGCGTGTGCTGTCTCGCCCGGATGTGACCAAGCTTCCAAAGATCTACTCTCAGCTGGGTGAGGACTTTGACGAGCGAGTGCTGCCGAGCATCGGCAACGAGGTCCTCAAAGCCGTCGTCGCGCAGTTCAACGCAGACCAGCTGCTGACACAGCGCGAGCAAGTGAGCGCCCAAATCCGGGCAGGCTTGCTCAAGCGCTCCGCAGACTTCGGCATCGTCCTGGACGACGTCGCGCTCACGCACTTGTCCTTCTCCACGGAGTACGCGAAGGCTATTGAGTTCAAGCAGGTCAGCCAGCAGGAGGCTGAGCGCAGCAAATACATCGTGCTCAAGGCTGAGCAGGAACGACGAGCAGCTGTTATCCGCGCAGAGGGCGAGTCCGAGTCAGCACGGCTGATCAGTCAGGCGACCAAGGCGACGGGCCAGGCGCTGGTGGAGTTGCGACGCATCGAGGCGGCGAAGGAGATTGCAGCCACGCTGAGCAAGGGGAAGAACATCATGTACGTGCCCAACGGCAACAACATGCTGATGGCACTTCCCAGTATGACACAGTGACATGCGCACGCAACAACTAGCCTCACTTGGTCTGCTGGCTCTTCGCCCAGCCGGGACACTCCGCGCTCGCCAACCAATCCGCTTCCTGTGGCGTCGTCTTCCGCCCCTTGGCTGTGTTTCGATGCGGGAATCGACCGAAGCGCTTCACCACAGCCGCATGCTCCTCTGCAAACGACACAACGAACTTCATGGTCGGCAGCTTGTCACCAAATGCGTGTGCGAGCTCCGTGAACTTGCGCAGGCTCAAGTCCTGGTGCTCCTCGCTGTGAAGTAGCGGCATGTACAGGAACTGCCGCTCGAAAGCCTCCATCTTCTCGTCGAAGCCTTTGTCGATGGCTGCCAGCGTTTCCTGGACCGCTACAGCGTCGTAGGCGAACGCTGTTGGAGTTCCTCTGAAAGCGCCGCGTGTGAGCTGGTCCAGAAGCACCACTTTCGCGAGACTGGACGCGGGTGAAGGACTCCACTCGCCGTCAGTGAGTTGCCCGTGTCCAGCGGCGTGTATGAGTTCCGCAAAAGCGCCGCACGCCGCGTCAGTGTCCTTCCCTCCGCTCCACCATAGCTTATTGCGCTCTGCGGTGTCGAATCCTGGGGTGGACAACGCCTTCCTATTGCTCAGCCATTCTTCGCCGAACCAGAACGTCAGCACGTCCGATGGGGAGCGAGGCCCTGAAGTGCTCGCTATCACCGACGCGCAGTGCAGATGATGCCGTGCGCGGCTAGCGGCACGCAAGAGCGCTGCCGCCTGCGCGACGAATGCCGGCCGAGAGGTGCATCTAAGCATGGCCTGTGCGAGAGAGACAAGAAATGCTCCACTTCACGCATGACGTGTGTGCTTTGCCTCGTCGTCCAGCTTGCGTGGGCATTCCTAAATGTCTGTGTGTGGCGGCCTCTATTCAGGCGCCTGCTGCTGCGGGGGCTGCCTCACCTGCAGCAGCAGCTACGGCAGCATCGACTGGCGGCGCGCCCTTGAGCAGCTTCTGGCGCGCATTACTGGCAGCGCCCGCCAGCGCCAGTATCTCAGCCTTATTTTCGATCAGCGTCTCCACGGGCTTCTCAAGCAACTCGGACAGGCGCTCTGTGCGTGACTCCAGGTCAGCTTGCATGAAGCAGAACAGCTCCTTCTCCGGCGCCTTGTCCTCCAGGTAGAAGGCCAGCACATAGGTCCACTTGAGCACCGTGCGGCACTGGATGGCGCACTCCACGCCCCGCTGCACGAAGCTCACGTCGCTCCACTGCGCAGAGTCCGGGTTCTTCTCCTGCAGCGCGCGGATGGTGTCCTCTGCGCGCTGCCGTGTCTTGGCCTCCAGCTTGATGCTCGCGTCGTGGTTCATGTACCGCGTGAAGTGATGGAGGTAGCGCTCCAGCGCAGAACGGCTCGCAGCTTTGTTGGACTCCTTGTCCTTGGTCGTGTCGGCATTGAAGGTGGAGCAATTGTAGTAATTGCTCCCGTGCTTCGCCCACGGCCCGCCGCACACCCAGCAGAACTCGTGCTTGCAGCTACGGCAGGTCATGTGATTGCACCCACCATTCTTCTCGATGGTGCTCTTGCACTGCGGGCAATCCTGCGTGTGCACCGACAGCCAGTTCATCGTCTCGCTGTCGTCGTCGCACTTCTTCTGCCACGATCGCACAAGGTCGCACGGCGCAGGGGCGTGCACCTCCGGCCGCTTGCATCGAGCACAGAACGCATGTCCCGCGCCGCAGGTCACGAACTGGCCCAGACCGCCGTGACCGCCGTCATCATCACCGCCCACACCAACAGCTGTGTCCGTGTCCACCGCCAGCGTGCAGCCTGGATGGGGACACCATGTGGCTGACCGCGAATCATCCACGAAGGATTTGCGCATGAAGTCCTTGAAGCGGAGCGCAATCTCAGGGGTGCACAGGCTGACGACAACCTCCTCGGGCACATTCAGCGGGCATTTGTGTTGGGGGCACCGGATGCACGTGTCGCCCTCTTGGATGCGAAGCGCCAGATAGGTGGACCAGCACGTGTCGCAGAAGGCGTGTGCACACGCCAGCGATGTGACGCGGCTCTTCCGCAGGCTCTCGCGGCAGATCTGGCACTCGCCGCTACCTTTGCCTGCAGGAGCACTCACCACAGGCACGGTGCTTGGCGCGTCTGGGAGCGGCACGCCCGCGTCCATGCACACTCGCTGCGGGTCCTCCATGTACCGCGACAGCAAGTCCTCTTGGTTCCAACGAAAACGACGAAGGAGAAGTGACGCACTTCCTGGAGTCACACCCAGCAAGCTCGCTGTCTCTTGCACGCTCGCGTCTAACGCAGCCGCGCGACCCTGCCATGTGGTGACAGTGGTGAGTGCGAGTTGGGCGACAGATGCGGGCCGGGCGAAGTCGCACCTGCTCGTCGAGCGCTGCGATGGTGCCAGGAACTGGGATGCCGCCCCCGCGCTCAGCCTCGTCCTCGTCGTCTGACGGCGTCGCGGCGCCGTATGAACCGTCATCAGGGTCGTCGTCCTGGATACAACAACAGAGGAGTACAGGCGGGGAGTAAGGCACATAGGGAGGACCATAGCGAAGGGCTCTTTGCGAGCGCACCCAGCATTCATCGCTGTCCAACTCCAACGGGTCGTCAGCCACAGCGTCCATCGGTCTCGACGCTGGCTTCGGCGCGACTTCTGGCGGAGCCGTCGCGGTCACAGCTTCTGTCGTGTTCCCCCGAGTCTTGCGCTTGCGCTGTGCGGAGCGCTGCGACGCAGTGTCACTCTCTCGCACGGCTTCCGCCTCAGTTTGTGGCTGCGATGCGCTGCGAGTGCTCCGCCGCATCGAAAGCGCCCGGGCGCTGACGCAAAGAGGCCGCCTCCAAGGAGTGGCTTGGAAGGCCAGCAGCTGACGGCGAGGAGTTGAAACTGAGTGCGCGTCGCTCAGCCAGTGCGTGCACCGCGAGGCGAGCAAGCCGATGACAACACGCGGGGGCAATAGGGGTAGCTCACACACTTTTGGTGCCCTCCGCACAGCTTTGCCTCATGACGGACACCGCCCCGGCAGTGCAGGTCGTTGACCTCACAGTCGATGACGAGCCGACGAAGCCAGAGCTTAGCAACGCAACCACCTACTGCTGTGGACGCCACCACTGCTGCTGT